>Ga0316228_1000477_pt1 | contig 54244 bp, 47 predicted proteins | sample TBH18021metaG_FD_206005 | JGI IMG/M metagenome (GOLD analysis project Ga0316228, IMG submission 206005) | Freshwater microbial communities from Trout Bog Lake, Wisconsin, USA - TBH18021 | ecosystem: Environmental > Aquatic > Freshwater > Lake > Hypolimnion/Profundal zone | place: USA: Wisconsin... | reverse complement strand
TTCCGCCGCATCGCCACCCGCTACGACCGTCTGGCGACCCACTATCTCGCCGCCGTCTGCCTCGCAGCCACCATCAGCTACTGGTTATGAGTCCGGACGGTAGCGTGACCGCCGTCGTAATGACGGGGGCAGATAGCACCGTAACCAGCTTGAAGGTCATGCCCATGCCACTGGCGAACGATAGAAGATCTTTTCAGACTCGCCGATAATTTCGACGATCCAAGTCTTCGTAGTGCTGCAATTTTCCGCCGCAGTTCTACGGCAAGCATTCGCCATTCTATCAGCCGTTTGCATTGCCTCCGAGAAGACGCAAGTTTCCATTGGCGTCGGAGAGCGCCACACGGTCAGATCGAGTGATCTTATTTGAAGGCGGAACATAGCAATGCTGCGTCGTTTATAAATCTGTCGTCGTTGAGCCTATGCCGATTTTAGGCCGCCCTTGCAGTATCTCTGGCGCCACACAGTCAGCGATTGACTATTCCAGCCGCTGTTTGGGACACTAGGTCAAATTTTTTGGACGCAGAGGCAACAACATGTGCTGCGCTGCGCTGAGGGAGCGTCGTTCGCAGCATCTTCGCAACGACGCACTTGATCATAAGCAAATATCAATACGAGGACTGCACCAAGCGAATAAATGCGGACGTGAGTGTTCCGGCAGTCAGTGCCGCGCCAAGCAGAACGAGTGCCCAGGCCTTATCAAACTTAAACGGCGTCATCGTCGTCCTCCGCATAGATGCAACTCTAGAGCGGCAGCGTTTAACGCGAGGCGCAACCTCATAGCTAAAATCTTACCCAAGCGTCATGTCAGGTTGATCGCGGCAGCATACGGTGCGCGTGAGCTAGCCGCGCCTTGCAACCGATTTCGCTTCCAAAGCGAAGGTCGCGGTCTTCTGGCTACCGCGCGAAGGTCAGTTGGGCCTGTGAGCAGCCGGCCTGACAGTTCGCGGCCAAGGAGCGCGGCTGATCCCGCCTGTGACCTACGAGGATGTCGGGGGCAACCGCGGTCTTAGCCGGCGCAGGTTGTTGCGTCGGCCAAGCCATTAACGCGGCAGGCCTTTTCGCAGCGCATCATGGCGGTATGTCCACTCGCATACCGAGCCAGCGATGCACTTCGAGATCCGATCCACCGGCCGCCATCTCTGGACCTGGGTGCTGCTCGACGCGACGCACATGACGGTGACGGAATCGGACCGGACCTTCCCGTCCGAGGCCCAGGCATCGGCGGCGGCGCTGGCCTTCTCGAAGCTCGTCACCCGAGCCGGCAAGTCGCTGACCGCGCCGATGTCGGGCAGCCTGCTCTGATCCGAGCGCAATTTCCGCGCAAGCCTATGGCGTGACAGCCGAAATCGGACACCATTCACATTCGTCCACCGGTCGCGGAGATCGTCGGCGCCGATGCCCTGAAAGAAACTTCCGCCTCAGGCTTGTTCCGTATTCGTTCGCGAGCGGAGGGCCACCAGAATGGGGCGCCTGGGCAATGTGGGGCCCGGTCGGGTGTACGTCGACTGCGCCACCTGCAAGCGCTCAGGGCGCTACACCGTTGCCAGCCTGCTCGATCGCTACGGGGCCGATATCTCGACGATCGACCTGCTCCGGCATCTGACCGCCTCGTGCCGCTACTAGCGCCCGCCCGGAGCGCCGGCCGCGCGGAAATACGCGCACCTCTGCCTCGCCGCGATCACGCTGCCATCGTACCGGCAGACCAACGCTCCGGTGCCGCCCGGTATCCCCTACACGATCGAGGTTTGGGACCGGATCGGCGGCAAGCTCGAGCTGCACCTCGCGACCATCTATCCACTGGCCGTGGCGATCGCGGCGTTTGAGGCGGCCTGCCTGGAATGGCCAACAAATGAGGTCACCCTTCGGGATCGGGCTCGAGTTGTGCGGAAGCGGGAACTGCCACCGCGCAGCGCCACCGGGCCCGGGTCCGGCGGATGACGCTGTACGCCATGCCCTCGGCATCTTGATTCTCCAGAGCTCGAATCGCTTGCACTGCACGCTCCCGTCCGGCATCCCGCCGCACTCGGCAATCTCAGTGGCAGTCGATGGCTCGGACGTGAGAGCTGCCAGCAGGCGTGTGTGGATGTCCTAACGTGGTCGAGCGCCGCGGGGCGATGGGGCCTTCGGCATGGGCCGGGCTACCGCGCTCGCCATCCCTGTCGATCCGCCCCCGACTCTCCACCAGCCGGATCACCTCGGCGTCGGTCATCGAAAAGGCCCCAACGAGTCGGAAGTCGAAGTCGTCGCCCATCGGCTCGATCGTCACGCCGTCGGCGTGTAGGGCCGCGACTGCTTTCAGAACCTGGTTGGATTCGTCGTCCACCGCACTACGCCGACGCCACGATCATTCGTTGGCGGGCGGCATCGAGGCGCTCGTAATCGCACTGGTCCGGCATATCGGCGGCAATCTGCTCGACGATTTTGCGCGCAGTCGCCTCGTCGAGGCCGAGCCCCCCGCGAGTCCATCCAGGCGTCGCATCATGCGCTGGATCGCGATCGCGCGGTTCGTGTCCTCAACCATGCGCTTTCGATGATGCGGACGCGGTACCAGCATCGGCTGTGAGGACTGCCAAGACGCGTGAGGTGTGCTGATCACCGCCCAGCCCGCGCTCAAGTTTGCTAATTGAGCCCTGCGCGATGCCGACCTTCCGGGCAAGTTCATCCTGCGACAGCCCTAGTTCGCGGCGCCTGTTGCGAATGAGCAAGCCAATGGGCGACGACGAGATGAAGGATCGAGCAGATCCGCTCACCGCCTATTTCTCCACTGGATACGCGAGCAGGATCGCGGTCCGGACCGCGTGCTGCTTCTGTCCCTGAGTCGCATGAACGTCCTTCAGCACCAGCGACGCGAACGTGCTGGCCTGGATCGCGGCGTTGAGGTCAAGCGCGTAGCCATCCGTTAGTGGGTATGCCTCGGTCGCCAGGTCCGCGACCACCGCGTCGACCGCGGCGTCAATCTCCTGGTCGGAGATCTCGGCGGCTTTACGTAACTCCGTAACCGTCCGGGCGTCCTTGGCCATCACAACCCGTCTGATGGTGGGGTGAATGGTGGGGTAGAGGCGCGAGCCTCAGAAATTCATCAATGAAATCAGAGTAGATTGGCGGAGGGAGCGGGATTCGAACCCGCGATACCGTTTCCGGTATACACACTTTCCAGGCGTGCGCCTTCAACCACTCGGCCACCCCTCCGTCCGCGAACCGGGCACCCGGGCGCGCACGCGGCGCGCCGGGCGCGGCCAGGGCTGCGCGGTGCCGTGCTGTTAGCCGGGTGCGCGGTCCGGCGCAAGGCGCAGACGGCCGGGGGCTGAGAAAACCGCCCGGCCGCGTCCCTCACCCCTCAGCGTCCTCGAGGTGGAAGCGGACATGCTCCACATTCGCCCGCTCGAAGGCCTGCATCACGTGCTGGTAGGAGCGCTCCATGGCGTTGTCCTCGACGCCAGGGCTGTCCTCGGGCTTGAGCACGAACATCAGGAGCGAGCGCCCGGTCACGTCGTAGCCGGAGCCGAACTTGAAGCTCTCCACGTCCTGACTGTCGGGCAGGTTCGTGTCGAGAAGCCGCGTCCAGGCCACGCCGCCGACCGACTCCGGCAGCGTGAACGTGACAAGGTCGTGGTAGGCGTTGAACATAATCAGCAGCGTCGCGTCGCCGCCACGGCGGTGCAGGCCGGTGGCCTGGGCGCGCCCGTCGAGCTGGACCGCGAAGGCCCGGGCCTCCCCGTCCGACCAGTTCTCACCCGCCATCTCACTGCCATCCGGCCGCAGCCACGTCACGTCCTTGACGCCGAACTCCTCGTCGTACTGGCCGGTGAGGAACCGCCCGCGGCTCAGGATCGGCAGGGCGTTGCGCAGGATGATCAGGCGCTGGGTGAACTCGGCGAGATCCCGCTGCTCGTCGCCGACCGCCCCCCAGTCGAGCCAGGAGACCTCATTGTCCTGGCAATAGGCATTGTTGTTGCCCTTCTGGGTCCTGGCGAACTCGTCGCCGGCCAGCAGCATCGGCGTGCCGCGGGACAGGAACAGCGTCGCCAGCATGTTGCGCATCTGGCGCAGGCGCACCGCCCGGATCTCGGGATCGTCGGTCGGACCCTCGACGCCGTAATTGTACGAGAGGTTGTGCGAGTGGCCGTCGCGGTTGCCCTCGCCGTTCGCCTCGTTGTGCTTGTCGTTGTACGAGACCGTGTCGTGCAGGGTGAAGCCGTCATGGGCGGTGAGGAAGTTCACCGAGGCCCAGGGCTTGCGCCCGCGCTTGTTGAACTTGTCGGCCGAGCCCGTGATGCGCGCCGCCAGATCCGGCAGCAGCCCGCCGTCGCCCTTCCAGTAGGCGCGGACGTCGTCGCGGAACCGGTCGTTCCACTCGGCCCAGCCGGGCGGGAAGCCGCCGACTTGGTAGCCACCGGGGCCGCAATCCCACGGCTCGGCGATGAGCTTCACGTTGTTGAGCACCGGGTCCTGCCGGCAGGTGTCGAGGAAGCCGCCGCCCTCGTCGAACCCGTAGGGTTCGCGGCCCAGGATCGTGGCGAGGTCGAAGCGGAACCCGTCCACCTGCATCTCCTGCGCCCAGTAGCGCAGGGAGTCGGTGACGAGCTGCAGCACCCGCGGATGCGACAGGTTGAAGGTGTTCCCGGTGCCGGTGTCGTTGATGTAGTAGCGCGGATCGTTCGGCAGCAGCCGGTAGTAGGAGGCGTTGTCGACGCCCTTGAACGACAGGGTCGGGCCCTTCTCGTTTCCCTCGGCGGTGTGGTTGTAGACCACGTCGAGGATCACCTCGAGGCCGGCGCCGTGGAAGCGCGAGACCATCTCCTTGAACTCGGAGAAGGCGAAGTCCGGTACCGCCGCGTAGCGCCGCGCGGGGGTAAAGAACGAGATCGTGTTGTAGCCCCAGTAGTTCACCAGCCCCTTCTGCTCGAGGTAGTCGTCCTGCACGAAGGCATGGACCGGCAGCAGTTCCACGGAGGTGACGCCGAGGCTCTTGATGTAGTCGAGCACGTCCCGGGTGCCGAGGCCCGCATAGGTGCCGCGCAGCTTTTCCGGCACCCGCGGGTCGAGCTTGGTCATGCCCTTGACGTGGGTCTCGTAGACGATGGTCTTCTCCCACGGCACCAGCGGCTTCTGGTGCCGCCCCCAGGTGAAGGCGGGATCGATCACCCGCGAGCGGCGGGTGTAGGGTGCGCTGTCGCGCTCGTCGAAGGTCAGGTCGTCGCCCGTCTCCATCTGGTAGCCGAACAGGGCCGGGTTCCAGGTGATCGAGCCGACGAGCCCCTTGGCGTAGGGGTCGATGAGCAGCTTGTTGGGGTTGAACCGGTGGCCGGCCTTCGGCTCGTAGGGGCCGTGGACCCGATAGCCGTAGATCGTGCCCGGGCGGGCGTCCGGCAGGTAGCCGTGCCAGATCTCATCCGTGTATTCGGGCAGCTCGATCCGCTCGATCTCCTGCTCGCCCTGATCGTCGAACAGGCAGAGCTCGACCTTGGTGGCGTGGGCCGAGAACAGGGCGAAGTTGACGCCGAGCCCGTCCCAGGTGGCGCCGAGCGGGTAGGGTTGGCCTTCCTGGATGCGCGAGCGGGTCGCGCGGGCCTGCGATGCGGGACGTCGAGAATCGGACATGAACACTCCGGAACGCGACCCGCCCGGGCACGTGCCGCGACGGGGAGCCTCTGGAGAACGTGCTGCAAACAGCGAAGCTCCCGCATTGCCGCAAAAATCACGGGTGCCTTGCGGCCGCCCTTCAGTTCGAGGCCGCAGCCGTGAAGCTCCGGTCCACGGCCCGCCCGACGTCGAGGGGCCTCGGCAGGATGCCGTACCGCGTCGCCCGGTCCGAAGCCTCCTGAACCTCCTTCACGACGCCGTTGTCGAGCGCGATCGGGCTGGTCCGCTGCGCCGTGTAGGCCGCGCGCAGGACATCCTCGGGCAGCTTGGTCAGGCTGGCCGTGTTCCGGGCGTAAGCATCGAGATGGTCCAGCGACCAGAGCCGGGCCTTGTTCAGGCGGCTCAGGAAGTCCTGCAGGGCCGCCCTCTTGGTGGCGATGGCGCTGTCCGAGGCGACGATGAAGGTGAGGGTCGGCGTCAGGCCCGCGCCGTCCGCAATCGGGCGCGCCTTGTCCTTGAGCGTCGCGAACGAGACGTAGGGCTCCCAGACCGCCCAGGCATCCACCGAGCCGGCCATCAGCGCGACCTTGGCGTCGACCGGATTGAGTGGCGCGAAGGTAGCCTCGGATGGTGCGATCCCGGCTTTCTCCAGGGTCGCGCTGATCAGGAATTGGCCCCAGCCGCCGCGGGTGCCGGCGAGCCGCTTCCCCTTGAGATCCGCGGCCGATTGGATCGGCGAGTCCTGGCGGACCAGGATGGCCTGCGTCCGGGCGTCAGACCGGGTGCCGCCGATCGCCTTGATCGGTGCCCCGGCCGCGTAGACCGTGAGGAAGGAGAGGTCGCCGGTATAGCCGACATCGAGGGCGCCGGCGTTGAGCGCTTCCAGGATCGGCGCGGCGGCGGGGAATTCCGACCACGCGATCCGGTAGGGCAGATCTTTCGCGTAGCCGGCGATCTCGAGGAGCGACCGGTTCCCGCCCTTCTGGTCGCCGACCCGCAGGACGATCTCGTCCGCGCGGGCGGCCACCGCCGCGGCCAGCGTCAGTGCGGCGAGCAGCGCCCTGGCGAGCCGGGGAGCGGCGGGGCGCGGATGCGATCCGATGAGCATGGGGCCTGCCGCGATATGCTGCCCGCCCGATGCGGGGCTGTTCGGTGGGAGGCCGAGTTTATGCTTGCGGCGAAGGCGGTCAATGAAAAGAAAATCTGTATTATCTGCGGCCGACGCGGAAAATGACATCTGATATAGCCGCGCGGAGAGACGAACGTCTTTCCCCGCGTGCCGCGTTGATCAGCGGGTGGGCGGAAACGCGTCCGCCAGATAGGCCCGCACGAAGCCTGGCATCCGCGCGTCATCGATGTCGGCGAGGCCCCGCACCACGTGCATCCCGGCGAGTTCCGGCTCGCTCTCACCGCCGAGATGGTCGGCAATGCGGGCGACGATCCGCTCGGCCGGTTCGGGGAAGCGCACCGGCCGCAGGAAGGCGAGCTGGCCCTCCCCCTCCAGCAGAACCCACGCGGTTTCGGCCCCCGCTGGGAGCGCGAGACCGGTCTCCTCGGCGAGTTCCCGGGCAGCGCTGCCGGTGAGATCGACACGGGCGCCGCGCACGTCGTCCGGGTCCGGGGTGCCGCAGGGGAAGTAGAGCTGGCCGCCATTGGCCGTGTGGGCCCCCATCTCGCCGAGCAGGACGGCGCCGTCCGCCGTCCAGGGCACGATCGCCGCGAAGGCGTTGGCGATGCCGGCCTCGGCGTGGGGCATCTCGCGGTAGTAGGTGAAGGTGGAGTAGCGCGTCGCGAACAGGTCGAGGCGGGCGACCCCATCCGCGACGGTGTGGTCGCAGCACAGCAGGACGGTGCCGTCGAACATGCCCGGGCTGCGTTGCAGCCGGGTCTGCCAGTGGGCTGCGATGGCGGCTTCGTGCGCGCGGGGGAAGGCCCAGTCGTGATCCACGAACCGCGCCGCCACGTCCGCGACCCCGGTGATCCGGAAGCCCTCAGACATGCAGGGCGCCGTCCGACAGGATCACGGCGGCGCCGCCGATCTCGACGCCCTGCAGGGCGCCGGCCGCGATCGTGAGCTGGAGCGCGATGTCGCTCGGCCGCCCCATCGCCTCGCCCTGGCGGATCGCCACGTCGTGGGTGCCGTCGCCCAGCGCCTCGAACTGCATCAGCACCCCCGCGAAGGCGGAGGCTGCCGAGCCGGTGGCGGGATCCTCCGACACACCGAGATTCGGCGCGAACATGCGGACGCGCCAACTCTGGCCGGTGCCTTCGGGATCCGGAGTGTAGAGGTAGAGCCCGTCGGCCGGATCGGGCGCCTGGGCCGGCCGGGCGGCGTCGAGGGCGGCGATCGAGGCCACCGGCACGCAGGTGAAGGTCGGCCCCACACCGTGGCGGCTCGGCGCGTGCCGGCCGGTGCCGATATCGCCGGGCTCGAGGCCGAGCAGCCGCGCCAGCGCGGCGGGGTCGGGGCCGGGACCGAGATAGTCCGGCAGGAGAGGGAGCCGGAACCGGGCCCGGCCGCCAGTCCCGTCCGCCAGGGTCTCGACCACACAGGGGACGATCCCGATCTCCTCCTCCAAGCCGAAGGCCCGGGCATCGCCCCGGGTCGGGTCCTGCAGGGCCAGCAGCACGGCGGTGCCCACCGTCGGGTGCCCGGCGAAGGGCAGCTCCCGTGCGGGGGTGAAGATGCGCAAAGACGCCCGGTGCCGGGCCTCCGCTGGCGGCAGGACGAAGACCGTCTCCGACAAGTTAAATTCGCGGGCGATGGCCTGCATGGCGACGGTGTCGAGCCCCTCCGCGTCGAGGACGACGGCGAGGGGATTGCCGGCGAGCCTCTGCTCGGTGAACACGTCGAGGGTGACGAAGCGGCGCGCCATCGTGTCGATCCTTGTTGCTCTCTGCGGACTTGGCCGGAGGGCGTGCCCTCAGACCGCCTCGACCGGAAACCGCGCGCTCGGGTTCACGTACTCCTCCTGCGCGGCCACCGTCAGGATCTCCCGGGACCCCGCCTCGGCGGTGCGCTTGAGCAGACCGTAGATCGAGGCCGCCGCCGCGCCGAGCGCCGCCTCGGCCGAGCGGCTCCGGGCGTAGTGCACCAGAAACAGGGCCGCGATGCAGTCGCCCGCCCCGTTCACCGCGATGGCGAGCCGTGGCGTCCGGACCCGGAACACCCGCCCCTCCGCGCCCGCGAGCAGGTCGATGCTGTCGGCGGGCGTGTCGGCGCAGAGCGCCGAGGTGACCAAGACCACCCGCGGCCCGCGCGCCTGGAGCGCCGCGATCGCGGCTGCAGCCTCCGCCAGAGTGACGCTCGGCAGCCCGGTGAGGAGGCCGAGTTCGAACTGGTTGGGGGTGAGGATGTCGGCGGCCGGGACCGCGCGCTCGCGCAGGAACGCCTCGATGCCGGGCCGCACGTAGACGCCCTCCTCGACGTCGCCGATCACCGGGTCGCAGCAGTAGAGCGCCCCCGGGTTCGCCGCCCGCACGGCGTCCACCGTCTCCAGGATCGCCGCACCGATCTCGGCCGAGCCCATGTAGCCCGACAGCACCGCGTCGCAGGTGGAGAGCACCCCGCGCTCGCCGATGCCCTGCACCACCGCGCGGATCATCGCCGCGTCGAAAACGGGGCCGCGCCACGCCCCGTAACCGGTGTGGTTGGAGAACTGGACCGTATGGACCGGCCAGACTTCGACCCCGAGCCGCTGCATCGGAAACACCGCCGAGGCGTTGCCGACATGGCCGTAGGCGACGTGGGACTGGATCGATAGGACGTTCAACGCAGGACTCGCTCGTCGTCCCGCTACGGTTAGCCGGTTCCGGCGCCGCCTGCACCCCCGTCCCTTGCCGCCCTCCCCCGCGCGCCTCAGATGGGACCGACCCTCCTTGCCCCAGAGCCCCATCCAGAGCCCATGGATCTCGAAGCCCTCCGCACCACGACCCTTGCCTTCGTGGAGGCGCACAAGGCCTGGACCCCCGTCATCGCCGGCGGCCTTGCCTTCTGCGAATCGATCGCGGTCCTGTCGCTGTTCGTGCCGGCGACCGTCATCCTGGTCGGCATCGGGGCCCTCGTCGGCGGCGCCGACATCCCGTTCTGGCCCGTGGTGATCGCCGCGGCGCTCGGCGCCGCCCTCGGGGACTGGATCTCCTACGAGGCCGGGCGCTGGCTTGGGCCGGGGGCGAAGACCAAGTGGCCGCTGCGGCGCTATCCCGAACTCATGGCCAAGGCTGAGGCCTTCATCGGCCGCTGGGGCATCGCCGCGGTCGCACTCGGGCGGTTCTTCGGCCCGGCCCGCGCCCTGGTCCCGCTCTTCGCCGGGATCCTCGGCCTGGCGCGGCTGCCGTTCCAGCTGGCCAATGTCGCCTCCGCCCTGGTCTGGGCCTTCGTGCTGCTGGCCCCCGGGGCCGGGCTGGTCACATGGCTCGACCGATGACCCGGCTCGACCGCTGATGCGCCGCTTCCCGCCCCAGCGGATCGTCTGCCTCACCGAGGAGACGGTCGAGACCCTGTACCTCCTGGGCGCGGAGGACAGGATCGTCGGCGTCTCGGGCTACGCGGTGCGCCCGCCCCGGGTCCGCCGGGAGAAGCCGCGCGTCTCCGCCTTCACCAGCGCGGACATCCCGAAGATCCTGGCGCTGGCGCCGGATCTCGTCCTGGCCTTCTCGGACCTCCAGGCCGGCATCGTCGCCGACCTCGCCCGCGCGGGCGTGGCGGTGCACCTGTTCAACCAGCGCGACGTAGCGGGCTGCCTCGCCATGGTGCGGACGCTCGGCGCCCTCGTCGGCCTGCCGGAGCGGGCCGAATCCCTGGCGGCGGGTTTCGAGGCGCGGCTGGCGGAGGCCGCCGCGGCGGTGCGGGACCGGCCGACCCTGCGCGTCTACTTTGAGGAGTGGGACGCGCCGATGATCTCCGGCATCGGCTGGGTCTCGGACCTGATCGGCCTCGCGGGCGGCCGGGACGTGTTTCTGGAGTTGAGCCGTCAGCCGGCCGCGAAGGACCGGATCGTCACCGCCGAGCAGGTGATCGCGGCCGCGCCCGACGTGATCCTCGCCTCGTGGTGCGGCAAGCGGGTCAATGTCGAGCGCATCCGGTCCCGGCCCGGCTGGGCGGCGATCCCGGCGGTGCGCGACGGGCGCATCCACGAGATCAAGTCGCCACTGATCCTGCAGCCCGGCCCGGCCGCGCTCACCGACGGGTTCGACGCGATCCGGGCCTGCCTCGGGTGATCGCCCTGGGGTGATGCCGCGCCGCAGGTGACGGACCGGTCGCGACTTGGCAGGATGTGCCGATTCGGTACAGACGCACCCGCAGACGCATCCCCCGAGCTCGATGTCCGCTTCCCTCGGCCTTCCCGATTCCGCGCTCCCGTCCGTCGAGGCGCTGCTGCCGCCCGACCGGCGGCAATCGCCCACGGCCCTGCGGATCCAGCGCGGCGTGCGCCGGCTGTTCTCAGAGATGGGCTGCGTCACCCTGCCGGAATTCTCCCTCGTCAACGGCCGCCGCGCCGACGTGATCGCCCTCTGCGGCGCCGGCAAGCTCACCATCGTGGAGATCAAGTCGAGCGTGGCCGATTTCCGCGCCGACCGGAAATGGCCGGATTACCGCGACTTCTGCGACCGGTTCTTCTTCGCCATCCCCGAGGACGTGCCCGAGTCCCTGATCCCGGAGGAATGCGGCCTGATCGTAGCCGACGCCTACGGAGCCGGGATCCTGCGCGAGCCCCCCGAGCACCCGCTGAGCGGGGCCCGCCGCAAGGCCGTCACGCTCCGCTTCGCCCACAGCGCCGCGCGCATCCTGCACGCTCTGGCCGATCCGGGCGCGGTGCGCGAGGGGGCGCTCTAGGTCGCGGCCACACCGCAACCCTCGGCCGAACCGGTATTCATCCGACCAGGAAACGTCCTAGAACGGCCGCGCTTGCCGGAGTTCCGGCGCCGAGCCCGGTTCATCGATGACATCCGTCGCCCTGTTCGAATTGATCCTCGGCCTTCTCGGCGCGGCCCTGCTGCTGTCGCTGGCGGCCGGGCGCCTTGGCTTCCCGCCGGCCGCGGCCCTCGTCATCGGCGGCATGGCGCTGGCGGTGGTGCCGGGCCTGCCGGCCTTCGATCTTGATCCGGACCTGATCATGGTCCTGTTCTTGCCGCCGCTCCTGCTCGAATCCGCCTACTTCACCGTCTGGCGCGACTTCCGGGCGAGCCTCGGGCCGATCCTGTCCCTGTCCCTCGGCGCGGTCCTGTTCACGACTCTCGTGGTCGGGCTGGTCGCCCACGCGGTGGTGCCGTCCCTGCCCTGGGCCGCCTGTTTCGCCCTCGGCGCCATCGTCTCGCCGCCGGACGCGGTGGCCGCCAAGGCGGTGCTGGCCCGCGTCGCCCTGCCCCGGCGGATGATCACCGTCCTGGAGGGGGAGAGCCTCGTGAACGACGCCTCGGGCCTCGTGCTCTATCGCTTCGCGGTGGCGGCCGCGCTGACCGGCACCTTTAACGCCTGGGCGGCGGCCGGCAGCTTCGCGTGGCTCGCGGTGGCGGGCGTCGCGGTCGGGATCGCCTGCGGGATGGCTGTGACCGCCGTGATCCGGCGCATGCACGATGCCAACGCCATCACGGTGCTGAGCTTCCTCGCCGCCTACGTCGCCTACCTCGCGGCCGAGGAGATCCACGCCTCCGGCGTGCTGGCTGTGGTCGCCTGTGGCCTGACAATGGGAGGCCGGGAGCACGACACCTTCGACGCGCATGCCCGTCGCCATTCCGTGGCGGTGTGGGAATTCGTGGTGTTCGTGCTGGAGGCGCTGGTCTTCGTGCTGATCGGGCTTGCGCTCCGCGGCGTGCTGGCGCGGACTGGCGGCCAGCTGGGGTCGCTCTCGGCGGAACTGCCGCTGGCGCTCGCCGTCACGGCGACCTGCGTTGTCGCCCGCCTGCTCTGGGTGTTTCCCGCCGTTTACTTGCGCCGGCTCCTGTCGCCGCGGTTCCGCGCGCAGGAACCGGCCCAGAGCCCGGCCGTGCCGCTGATCGTCGGCTGGGCCGGCATGCGCGGGGTCGTGACCCTGGCGGCCGCCCTGGCGCTGCCGGTGGACTTTCCCGGCCGCGACGCGATCCTAGTGGCGGCCTTCGCGGTGATCCTGTTCACCGTGCTGGTGCAGGGCACGACCCTGGGACCGCTGATCCGCCGGCTCCGCCTCGACCCCGTGGCGCACCTCCCCGACGGCCATCTCGACGCGCCGATGGCTCGCGTGGTGGTGAACGAGGCCGGGCTCACCGCCTTGGAGGGCTTGGTGTTCCCGGAGACCGGCGCGCTGCAGCACCCGCGCCTCGTCGAGGAGTACCGCCGCCGGGTGCGGGCCACGTCCCGGGACCGCGACGAGCGCAAGGCCCTGGAAACCGAGAAGAACGAGCATTTCGCGGCCGCGCTGCTCGCCGTGCGGTCAGGCCGGTCGGCGCTGATCGACCTGCACCGGCAGAACCGGATCCACAGCTCGGTGCTGCGGCAGCTCGAGACGGAGATCGATCTGGAGGAACTCCATCTCAAGCGTCTGGCCGGGACCGCGCCGGCCCACGGTTAGGTCACGGCCGGACCGGGGCGCCGCCCTCAATGGGCGGCGCAGCCGTCCGCCGACCGGCCGTAGCCGCTGTAGACGACCCGCACCTTGTGCCGGCAGGTCCCCTCGGACGTTGCGGCCGCCACCGGGGCGACCTCCACGGGCTCGACCCGCAGGGTCGCGGCCACAGGCTGGTCCTCGGAGGTGGCGAGCGCGCGGCTGGCGCTCATCACGAAGGGCGTGGCCGCCAGCGACGAGATGGCGAGCGCGGCGAAGACGGCGATATTCTTGCGGCCGAAGGTGTTGCGGGTGCGAGCATTGAACATGACGGGTCGTCCGACATCTTGTGTTCGGCAGCGCTGAGGTGCCGAGATCCCCTGTTGCGCTGATAACTTGGCCGTCAGCTCGGCGGTTCCGGTTTATTGCCCAAAAACCGCCACGCTTGGGTGTCGGGGCGCACGTGGGACACCGGCGCTCAGAGGATCCTGCGGTACTGCACGAAGCCCGACTTCTCGGCGATCCGATCGTAAAGCTGCATCGCGTCGGTGTTGGTCTCGTGCGTCAGCCAGTGGACGCGGGAGCAGCCGGCCGCCTTGGCCGCCGCGTAGACGTGCTCGATCAGCCGCCGTCCGATTCCGAGCCCCCGGGCATTGTCTGCCACGAACAGATCCTGGAGGTAGCAATAGTCGCCGACCGTCCAGGCCGAGCGGTGGCGGATGTGGTGGACGAGGCCGACCGCCTCGGCGCCGCGCCAGGCCAGGGCGCCGTCGACCGGCTCGGCGGGGTCGTTGAGGCGCTGCCAGGTGGTATCGGTGACGGCGTTCGACAGGTCGACCTTGTAGAACGCCTGATAGCCCTGCCAGAGCGGCAGCCAGGCATCGCGGTCCCCGGCGCCGATCGGGCGGATCGCAAGGGCGGCCGTGTCAGCGTTCATGATGGTCTCCGGGTGTAGTTCAGTCCGATCGGACCACCATTCGGCTCGAACGCGCAAGTCGCCCCGCCTTGCACCCCTGCCCGCCCGCACCTAAACCGGCCCGCCAGCGGCCCGAGCCCGAGTCTCCGACACCCATGTCCCAGAAAAAATCCTTCCAGGGTCTGATCCTGACGCTTCAGGAATTCTGGGCGGCGCAGGGCTGCGTGATCCTCCAGCCCTACGACATGGAGGTCGGCGCCGGCACGTTCCACCCGGCCACGACCCTGCGGGCTCTGGGCCCGAAGCCCTGGAAGGCGGCCTACGTCCAGCCCTCGCGCCGGCCCAAGGACGGCCGCTACGGCGAGAACCCCAACCGGCTCCAGCATTATTACCAGTTCCAGGTGATCCTGAAGCCGAATCCGCCGAACCTGCAGGAACTCTACCTTGCCTCACTGGCCGCCATTGGCGTCGACCTGAAGCTGCACGACATCCGCTTCGTCGAGGACGATTGGGAGAGCCCGACGCTGGGTGCATGGGGGCTCGGCTGGGAATGCTGGTGCGACGGGATGGAGGTGTCCCAGTTCACCTATTTCCAGCAGGTTGCGGGCTTCGAATGCGCACCCGTGGCGGGCGAGCTCACCTACGGGCTGGAGCGGCTCGCTATGTACGTCCAGGGCGTCGAGAACGTCTACGATCTCGACTTCAACGGCGCCGAGGGTCCGGACCGGATCACCTACGGCGACGTGTTCCTACAGGCCGAGCAGGAATATTCCCGCCACAACTTCGAGGCGGCCGACACGGCGATGCTGTTCCGCCAGTTCACCGACGCGGAGGCCGCCTGCCGGTCCTACCTCGCGGCGGGCGCACCGGAAGCGGAGGGCGAGCGCCACCGCATGGCGCAGCCGGCCTATGATCAGTGCATCAAGGCGAGCCACGTCTTCAACCTGCTCGACGCGCGCGGCGTGATCTCGGTGACGGAGCGCCAGAGCTACATCCTGCGGGTGCGGGATCTCGCCAAGGCCTGCGGCGCGGCGTGGCTGAAGACCGCCGCCGGGGGCGCGTGAGGCGCTGCCGCAGGTTCTCCGAGCCGCGACCGTAGCGAAGCAATCCGGCGGGCGCGACAACTCCCGACGTCGCGCTGCCCTAGGTCGCTGCGCTGCGCTCGCGATGACGGAGCGGAGCCCCTTGCCCGCTCGTGCGTTGCAACCCCCGCCAACCGGCGCGCTTCGGCGCGTCCGCAGACGCGGGAACCTCGTGATGAAGAAGACGATCCTCGCCCTCAGCCTCCTCGGTTTCGGCCTCGCCCCCGCGCTGGCGGCCGATCCAGGCCCGGAGGCCGTGGTCAAGAAGCTCTACGCCGAGCCGCACCCGAATCACTCCGCGGTCTACTCGAAGCGGCTGCAGGGCCTGTTCGACGCTGACGCCAAGCAGGCCAACGGCGCCACCGGCAGCCTCGATTTCGACTACCGGCTCAACGGCGAGCCCCTGAAGCCCGACACGGTGAAGAGCCTGATCTTCAAGGAGGCCACCGAGGGCAAGGACCAGGCGAAGGTCACGGTCGAGCGCAAGGGCGGCGACGGCTCGAAGTCGATCGTCTACGACCTCGTGCGCGAGGACGGCGGCTGGAAGGTCTCCGACGCCCACGCGATCGGCGACCGCAAGTGGCAGCTCTCGACCATCCTCAAGGGCGAGGCGCGCTGATCCCGCAGCTTCGACCCTCGACAGGTGTGCGGCGCGGCGATATGGCCGCGCCATGCCCGACCTCCTGCTCGAACTCCGCTCGGAAGAGATCCCCGCCCGCATGCAGCGGCGCGCGGCGGAGGATCTCAAGAAGCTCGTCACCGACGCCCTGGTGGAGCGCGGCTTCCTGTACGAGGGCGCCCGGGCGTTCTCGACGCCGCGCCGACTGGCCCTGCACATCGCCGGCCTGCCCGCCCGGGGCGAGGCTGTCCGGGAAGAGCGTCGCGGCCCGCGGGTTGGCGCGCCCGATGCGGCCCTCCAGGGGTTTCTGAAGGGCGCGGGGCTGACGAGCCTGGATCAGGCCAAGACCGTGACCGATCCGAAGAAGGGCGAGTTCTACCTCGCGGTGATCGAGCGGCCCGGCCGCGAGACGCTGGACGTCCTGGCCGAGATCCTGCCGGAGATCATCCGGACCTTCCCTTGGCCGAAATCCATGCGCTGGGGCGCGGCCTCGGCCGAACCCGGCGCCCTGCGCTGGGTGCGTCCGCTGCAGTCGATCGTCGCCACTTTCGGGCCAGAGACTGAGACGCCTGAGATCGTGCCGTTCTCAATCGGCGGGATCACGGCCGGCACGGTGACCTACGGCCACCGCTTCCTCGCACCGGAGCCGATGGAGGTGCGCCGGTTCGACGACTACATCCAGGCGCTGGAGCGCGCGAAGGTCATCCTCGATCCTGAGCGGCGCAAGGACGTGATCCTGCACGATGCCCGCGACCTCGCCTTTGCCCGCGGCCTCGACCTCGTGGAGGATGAGGGCCTGCTGGAGGAGGTGTCGGGCCTCGTCGAATGGCCGGTGGTTCTGATGGGCTCGTTCGACGAGTCATTCCTCGATATCCCCGCCGAGGCGATCCGGGCCACCATCCGGGCGAACCAGAAGTGCTTCGTGCTGCGCAAGGGCGGCTCGGAGGATCTGGCGCCGGCCTTCATCCTGGTCTCGAACCTTGTGGCCTCGGATGGCGGTCAGGCGATCACCGCCGGCAACGAGCGGGTGGTGCGGGCGCGCCTCTCGGACGCGAAGTTCTTCTGGGAGACCGACAAGGCGATCCGCCTGGAAGACCGACTGCCGAAGCTCGACGCCATCGTCTTCCACGAGAAGCTCGGCACGCAGGGGGAGCGGATCGCCCGCATCGCCGCGCTGGCGAGGGCGCTCGCGCCGCTGGTGGGCGCCGACCCGGCGCTCGCCGAGCGGGCGGCGCGCCTCGCCAAGGCCGACCTCGTCACCGAGATGGTCGGTGAGTTCCCCGAGCTTCAGGGGCTGATGGGGCGGAAATACGCGGCGCTCCAGGGCGAGCACGACAGCGTCTGTGCGGCCATCGAGGAGCATTACAAGCCGGTCGGCCCCTCCGACCGGGTGCCGAGCGATCCGGTCTCGATCGCGGTGGCGCTCGCCGACAAGCTCGACACGCTGGTGGGTTTCTGGGCCATCAATGAGAAGCCCACGGGGAGCAAGGATCCGTTTGCCTTGAGACGGGCGGCGCTGGGCGTGATCCGCTACCTGCTGGAGGGGGGGCGCTTCAACCTCGTCATGGTACTCGATGGGCATGCTGAGCGTGTCGACGAGTCGATCAAGAAGGCTCATCTCGCCAGCGCAGGCCCTGGGCTTGTATCGTTTGGTCAAGCGTTTAGCCCGATTGCATGGGGTGGACGCCAAGTTAGATCGAATAGCCTCGACCTTCTCGCCTTCTTCGCCGACCGCCTGAAGGTTTATCTTCGCGATCAGGGCGCCCGCCACGATCTGATCGACGCCGTCTTTGCCCTGCCCGGCCAGGACGACCTGCTCATGGTGGTCCGCCGGGTCGAGGCGCTCGCCAAGTTTCTGGACACCGAGGACGGGAAGAACCTGCTCGCGGGCTACAAGCGCGCGGCCAACATCCTGCGCATCGAGGAAAAGAAGGACGGCCGCGCCTACGACGCCGCGCCCGATTCAGGCCTCGCCGCCGCGGGTGAGCCCGCCGAGCGGGCGCTCGCCGAGGCCTTGGCGAAGGCGCGGGAGACGGCCTCGGCGGCCATTGCCCGGGAGGACTTCGCCGGGGCCATGCAGGCGCTCTCGACGCTGCGCGCGCCGGTGGACGCGTTCTTCCAGGACGTGACCGTCAACGCCCCTGATCCGAAGCTCCGCGAGAACCGCCTGCTGCTGCTCAACGCCCTGCGCGCCGCGACGCGGGAGGTGGCGGAGTTTTCGAAGATCGAGGGGTGAGGCGCGCCCCGCCCGCGCCCACCCGCGCCCTCAACCTGAGGCTCGGGAGCGCAGCGGAGGCCGCGAAGGAGCCCTCCGGAAGACGCCGCGATTTCTGGAGCCCTCCTTCGAGGCGGCTTCGCCGCACCTCAGGATGAGGAGCTTTGATGGGAGCGCGGAAAGCCGCCCCTATCCGTGATCATGCCCGGCATGATCCTCCGGCTCCGGCAGGGTCAGTCCGAAATGGCTCACCAGATCGGCCACCTGCCCGGGGCTCAGCTGCCGCGGGTTGAGGTTGCGGAGCAACAAATAGAGCTTGGCGGTCTCCTCCAGCTCCTCGGTGGCGAAGACCGCGCCCTCCAGGCTGTCGCCGGCCACCACCGGGCCGTGATTGGCGAGCAGCACCGAGCTGTACTTCCCCGCCAGTCCCCGGATCGCGTCCGCCACGGCCGGATCGCCCGGGCGGTAATACGGCACGAGCGCCGTGCCGCCGGTGCGCATCAGGTAGTAGGGCGTCAGCGGCGGCAGCACCTGACGCGGGTCGATCTCCGGCAGCATCGACACCGCCACCGCGTGGGTCGAGTGCAGGTGAACGATAGCCTTGGCGCCGCTGCGGCTCTCGTAGAGGGCGCTGTGCAGCGGGATCTCCTTGGTGGGTTTGTCGCCCGACACCAGCCGCCCCTGATCGTCCAGCCGCGAGATCCGCGCCGGGTCGAGGAAGCCGAGCGAGGCGTTGGTCGGCGTCACCAGCCAGCCGCCGTCGGGCAGGCGCATTGAGATGTTGCCGGACGAGCCCGGCGTCAGGCCGCGCTCGAACAGCGAGCGGCCGTAGCGGCAGATCTCCTCACGCAGCCGGCTCTCGTCGCTCATGCGGTCGCTCCCTCGATCAGTTCGAACCCGAGATCGATTTTTTTCGGGCCATCGCCCATCAGGCAGGCGGCGGCCTGCCGGCCGATTTCCAGGCGCGGCGTGCGCACTGTGGACAGCGGCTGGGGCATCGCCGCCGCGAAGTCGAGCCCGTTGAAGCCGAACAGCGCGATCCGTCCGGGCACCGCCAGCCCCGCCGACAGGCAGGCGAAGTAGCCGCCGAGCGCCATGTCGTCGTTCGAGAAGTAGACCGCGTCGAGATCGGGCACGCGCGCCAGCAGCGCCTCGAGCCCAGCCCGTCCCGAAGCCGGCGAGGACGGCCCCGGCCGGATTTCTTTGCCGTAGAGCGCCAGCCCCGCCTCCCCGAGCGCGGCTTCGAACCCCGCCAGCCGCTTGGCCGCGCGCAGGTCGACCGCGAGATCGTGGCCGAGATAGGCGATCCGACGGTAGCCGCGCGCGACGAGGTGGCGGGCGCTCGCCGCCCCCACGGCCCGGTTGGAGAAGCCGACCACGGCGTCGATCCCCTCCCCGTCCGTGTCGATCATCTCGACCACACGCACGCCGCTGGCCCTGGCCAGCGCGACCGTCCCGGGATTGTGCTCCAGCCCGGTGAGCAGCAGCGCCGCTGGCCGCCAGGACAGGAGCGCGGCGGCCAGCGCCTCCTCCCGGTCCGGGTCGTAATCGCTCACCCCGATCACGCAGGGGATGCCCGCGGCATCGAGGGCGGCGGTCAGGCCGCGCAGCAGGTCGGGGAAGACCACGTTGGCGAGCGACGGGATCACGACCCCCACGAGCCGGGCGCTCGCCCCCTGTCCCGCGAGACTGCCGGCGAGGCGATTCGGCACGTAGCCGAGCCGGGCCACCGCCTCCGCCACCCGCTCGCCGGCGCGCTTGGAGTAGGAGCCGTGATTGCGCAGGACCCGCGAGACCGTGCTCTCGCCGAGTCCGGCCGCGCGGGCAACGTCGGTGAGGGTGACGAGCCGCCCCGGCGGCTGGATGTCGTCCATGGCCCCGCTCTCCCGGCGCGGTTTTTCGCGCGACGCCCGTCGCACCTCCCATCTACGCCCCTCATCCTGAGGTGACCGCGGAGCGGGCCTCGAAGGAGGGCTCCGGAGATCGCGGCGCCTCAGGATGAGGGGCGTGGATGGGAAGACCGTCCTCGGCGATCCACGACTGACATAGCCGCCTGCAATATGTCGCACAACCGGATTGGCAGCGCTGCCAAAAGGCGATATGGCACCGCCCCAGCGCCGCCCGACGAGCGGTGAAGACGAGTGTCCGGCGGCCGTACGGCCCGGACCAGGGAGTACGCCATGCCGGTCCAAGCCGCCCCGCTGGGGGGCGCCACCGCAGCCGCGGATCAAGAATCCTTTGCCGACCGCACCTACGCGAAGGTGTTCTGGCGGCTCGTGCCGTTCCTGATGCTTTGCTACGTAGTGGCGTATCTCGACCGGGTGAATGTCGGCTTCGCCAAGCTCCAGATGTCCCAGGAGCTGAAATTCTCCGAGACGGTCTACGGGCTCGGCGCCGGGATCTTCTTCCTCGGCTACTTCCTGTTCGAGGTGCCCTCGAACGTGATCCTGCACCGGGTCGGCGCCCGGGTCTGGATCGCCCGGATCATGATCACCTGGGGGGTGATCTCCGGGGCGTTCCTCTTCGTGAACTCCGAGTGGAGCTTCTATGGGATGCGCTTCCTGCTCGGGCTGGCCGAGGCCGGGTTCTATCCGGGCGTGATCCTCTACACGACCTCGTGGTTCCCGGCCCATCGCCGGGCCCGGGTGATCGCCGTGTTCATGGCGGCGATCCCGATCTCCGGCATCTTCGGCAACCCGCTCTCCGGCTGGATCATGGACGCGTTCAACGGCGCCCACGGCCTGTCCGGCTGGCAGTGGATGTTCCTGATCGAGGCGGTGCCGGCGGTGCTGATCGGCCTCGCGGTGTTCTTCTATCTCGACAACCGCCCCGCCGAGGCCAAGTGGCTGACCGATTCCGAGAAGCAGCTCCTGGAGCGCGACATCGCCGCCGACAACCACGGCAAGGAAGCGAGCCCGCACTCGATCGCCACGGTGTTCCGCAACGGCCGCGTGTGGTTCATGAGCCTGATCTACTTCGCCTTCGTCACCGGCCAGTACGGCCTGACCTTCTGGATGCCGACCATCGTCAAGGCGTCGGGCGTGCAGGGCAACCTCAACATCGGCCTGATCAGCGCGATCCCCTTCGTCTGCGCGGCGATCGTGATGGTCCTGCTCGGCCGCTCCGCCGACCGGATGCGCGAGCGCCGCTGGCACCTGATCATCCCGGCGCTGATCGGCGCGGTCGCCTTCGTGGTCTCGGCCAATGCCGGCTCGACGACGCTCGCCGTCGCGGCGCTGTCGGTGGCGGCGGCCGGCGTGCTGACCTGCTCGCCCCTGTTCTGGTCCCTGCCCACGGCGTTCCTCAGCGGCGCCGGCGCGGCGGCCGGCATCGCGCTGATCAACTCGGTGGGGAACCTCGCGGGCTTCGTCAGCCCCTACGTGATCGGCGCGCTGCGCGACGCCACCGGCAGCACCGCCACGGGCCTCTACGCGCTGGCCGCCATGCTGGTGGTCGGCTCGGTCTGCGTGTTCGTCACGCCCGCCCGCATGGTGAACCGCTGACCTTCGGTCCGACCGCAACCTGCCCCCTCTCCCGTGCGGGAGAGGGGGCCCGCGCCTCACGCGGTGATGCAGAGGCGCCCTCCCCTTCGCGCAGGAGCCGCCCCCGATGACCAACGCAACAGACCGCGCCGCGGTGATCGGCCTAGGCTCCATGGGCTCCGGCATGGCCGGCTCGCTCCTGCGCGCGGGCTTCTCGGTCGCCGCCTGCGACGTGAACCCGGAGGCGGTGGCGCGCTTCGCGGCCGGCGGTGGCCGCGCCGCCGCGAACCCCGCCGAGGCGGCGCGCGACGCCGACGTGGTGGTGAGCGTCGTCGTCAACGCGGCCCAGACCGAGGCGGTGCTGTTCGGCGAGGACGGCGCCGCCGCCGCGATGCCGGAGGGCGCGGTGTTCGTCTCCTCAGCCACCATGGATCCGGCCGTCGCCCGGGCGCTGGCGGCGCGGCTGGAGGCCACCGGCCGCCACTACCTCGACGCCCCGATGAGCGGCGGCGCCGCCCGCGCGGCCGAGGGCGGCCTGACCTTCCTGGCTTCGGGCTCTGCGGCGGCCTTCGCCAAGGCGCGGCCCGCCCTCGATGCCATGGCGGGCACGCTCTACGAGCTCGGCGACGCGGCCGGCCAGGGCGCGGCCTTCAAGATGATCAACCAGCTGCTCGCGGGCGTGCACATCGCCGCCGCCGCGGAGGCGATGGCCTTCGCGGCCAAGCAGGGGCTCGACCTCCGGCGCGTCTACGAGGTGATCACCAAGTCGGCCGGCAATTCCTGGATGTTCGAGAACCGGGTGCCGCACATCCTCGACGCCGACTACAGCCCGAAGAGCGCGGTCGACATCTTCGTCAAGGATCTCGGCATCGTGCAGGACATGGCCCGGGCGGAGAAGTACCCGGTCCCGGTCGCGGCGGCGGCCCTGCAGATGTTCCTGATGGCGTCCGGCGCCGGCATGGGCCGGGACGACGACGCCTCGGTGGCGCGGCTCTACGCGCAGGTCTCGGGCGCGAAGCTGCCGGGCCAGAAGTAGCCGGATCAAGCGCAGGGAGTTCGAAACAATGCCGCGCTTTGCCGCAAACCTGAGCCTCATGTTCAACGAGGTGCCGTTCCTCGACCGGTTCGAGGCCGCGGCCCGCGCCGGGTTTGACGCCGTCGAGTTCCTGTTCCCCTACGAGCATCCGCCGGAGGCCATCGGCGAGCGGCTCCGGGCCAACGGCCTGACCCAGGCCCTGTTCAACCTGCCGCCGGGGGACTTCGCCAAGGGCGAGCGCGGGATCGCGGCCTTCCCCGAGCGGTTCGACGAGCTGAAGGCCGGTGTCGACACCGCACTCCGCTACGCCGAGGCGACCGGCGTCGGGCGGCTCCACCTGATGGCGGGCCTCGCGCCCTGGGACGACGCCACGGCGGCCGAGTCCTATCGCCGGGCCGTCACCTGGACGGCCGAGCGGCTGGCCTCGGCCGGCCTCGACCTCGTCCTGGAGCCGATCAACGGCCGGAACATGCCGGGCTACTTCCTCAACGATTTCGGCCGGGCCGCGGACCTGATCCGCGCCCTCGCCCTGCCGAACCTGAAGCTGCAGTTCGACCTCTACCACTGCCAGATCCTGCACGGCGACGTGACCATGCGGCTGCGCGCCCTGATGCCGCTCATCGGCCACGTCCAGACCGCGAGCGTGCCCGAGCGGCACGAGCCCGGCACCGGCGAGGTGGCCGACTTCTTCCTGTTCGACGAGCTGGACCGGCTCGGCTACCGCGGCTTCGTCGGCTGCGAGTACATTCCGGCCGCCGACACCGTCGCGGGCCTCGGCTGGCTTGCCGCCTACAAGGAGAGCGCCCGATGAGCCTCGCGTTGGGATGCGTCGCCGACGATTACACGGGCGCTTCGGACCTCGCCAACACGCTGACCAAGGCGGGCCTGCGCACGATCCAGACCATTGGCGTGCCGGCGGATGACCGTGTCCTGCCGGAAGCCGACGCTGTGGTGGTAGCGCTCAAGAGCCGCTCGATTCCGGCCGACCAGGCCGTGGCCCGCTCCCGCGAAGCCGAGGGCTGGCTGCGCGCGCGCGGGGCCGCCCACGTGATGTTCAAGGTCTGCTCGACCTTCGACTCGACCGATGCGGGCAATATTGGCCCGGTCATGGACGCCCTGCGGGCGGAGGCCGGAGAGGCCATCGCGCTCGTCACGCCGGCTTTCCCGGAGACGGGGCGCAGCGTCTACCAGGGCAACCTGTTCGTCGGCGCCGTGCCGCTGAACGAGAGCCCGCTCAAGGACCACCCGCTCAACCCGATGCGCGACGCCAACCTCGTGCGCGTCCTCGGGCGCCAGAGTGCCAGCCCGGTCGGCCTCGTCGATACCGCGACCGTGGCCCGGGGCCCGGAGGCCGTGGCGGCTCGCCTCGAGGCGCTGGCAAAGGAAGGCAAAGGGGCCGCGATCGCGGACGCGATCTTCGACAGCGACCTCGAAGTGCTCGGCCGGGCGATCGTCGGCCATAAGTTCTCGGTGGGTGCCTCGGGGCTCGGGCTCGGACTCGCCCGCACCCTGGTGGCCGACGGGCGCGGAACGACGGATGCCGCCGGGGCGGCCATCGGCGAGCCGGTGGGCGGGACCTCCGCGTGCCTCGCCGGTAGTTGCTCGCAGGCGACGCTCCAGCAGGTCGCCGCCGCGGAGGCAATCATGCCGGTGTTGCGCCTCGATCCGGCGCGGCTGCTGGCGGGCGATGACGTGGTGGCGGAGGCCCTGGCCTTCGCAGAGGAGCGCCTCGGCGCCGGCCCGGTTCTGATCGCTACCTCGGCCCCGCCCGAGTCGGTGCGTGCGCTTCAGGCCGCGCACGGGGTCGATGCCGCCGGCCATGCCATCGAGGCGGCGCTGGCCGCCATCGCTGAGGGCCTCGTCGCCCGCGGGGTGCGCCGGCTCGTGGTGGCCGGTGGCGAGACCTCCGGCGCGGTGGTCGACCGGCTCGGCCTCACAGCCTTCCTGCTCGGGCCGGAGATCGCCGCGGGCGTCCCGGTCCTGCGCACCGCGGGACGGCCCGAGCCGATGCTGCTTGCCCTGAAATCCGGCAATTTCGGCGGCGCCGACTTCTTCGGCCGCGCCCTCGACATGATGGCCTGACGCCACAACCCGACGGGAGGTTTTCCATGCACGCCCTGATTCTCGGCGCCGCCGGCATGATCGGCCGCCGCCTCGTGGACGCCCTGGTGAAGGACGGCCGGGTCGGCGGGCAGCCGCTCAGCGCCCTCACCCTGCTCGACGTCGTGCCGCCCACGGTGCCGGAGGGCTTCTCGGGCCCGGTCCGCGCCGAGGCCGCCGACCTCACGGCGCCCGGCGCCGCCGAGGCCGCCATCGCCGAGCGGCCGGGGGTGATCTTCCACCTCGCCGCCGTGGTCTCGGGCGAGGCCGAGGCGAATCTCGAACTCGGCTACCGGGTCAACCTCGACGGCACCCGGCTGCTCCTCGACGCGATCCGGACGGCCAACGCGGCGGACGGCTACCGGCCGAAGCTGGTCTTCACCTCCTCCCTCGCCGTGTTCGGGCCGCCCTTCCCGAAGGTCATCCCGGACGACCACATCCTGCGCCCGGCCTCCTCGTACGGGGTCCAGAAGGCCATGGGCGAGCTGATGCTCGCCGACTACGCGCGCCGCGGCTTCCTCGACGGGATCGGCCTGCGCCTGCCGACGATCTGCGTGCGGCCGGGCAAGCCCAACAAGGCGGCCTCGGGCTTCTTCTCGGGGATCATCCGCGAGCCGCTGGCCGGCCAGGAGGCGGTCCTGCCGGTGCCCGACACCGTCCGGCACTGGTTCGCCAGCCCCGCGGCGGCGGTGGGCTTCCTCACCCACGCGGCCGGGCTCGACCTCGCGGCGATCGGCCCGCGGAGCAGCCTGACCATGCCGGGCGTCTCGGCGACCGTCGCCGAGGAGATCGAGGCCCTGCGCCGCGCGGCGGGCGACAAGGCGGTGGCGCTGATCCGGCGCGCGCCCGACGCCACCATCGCGCGGATCGTCGGCTCCTGGCCGGAGGCGTTCGAGCCGGAGGCCGCGCTGGCCCTGGGCTTCCGGGCGGACGATTCCTTCGACGCGATCGTGTCGCAGCACGTGGCCGAGTTCCACGGCGGCTGAGGCTCAGCCGAGGGCCGAGCGGATGTCGGTCTGCGGGAAGTCGTCGCCGACGTAGAGCAGCGGCACGCCGTGTACCTGCGCGCAGGCATAGGCGAAGCAGTCGCCGAGGTTCAGGCGCGCCGGGTGGCGGCCCTTGCCGTAGCGGCCGTGGGCCGCGAGGGCCACGGCGGTCTCGGCCTCGGCGATGGGGACGATTCGCAGACCTGCGACGCGGATGAATTCCGCGACCTCCGCCTCGACATCGACCACGGACATCGCCGTCTTGCGGGCCACCGCGATCGCCGTTTCGAAGACGGCGAGGCCCTAGGTAAGGGGGGCCACAGCACCGTCGAGGCGGCTCAGCAGGGTAGAACGCTCCGGTTCCGCGGTCAGGATTGCCACCAGGGCCGAGGCGTCGACGAACATCACACGTCGTTCAGGCTGTCGTAGAACGCCTTGTCGGCCTTGAGGCCCGTGCGCGGCACGGCATCCATCCTGTCGAGGAGGGGCTTCAGCCGTGCCGCGAGGTGCACGCGCGGCTCCCGACGCTCCAGCTCGTTCGTGAGCGCGAGTCGCACCGCCTCGGTCTTGCTCACGCCGGCCCGTGATGCCAGCTTCTCGGCGAGCTGATTCACCTCTTCGCTGCGGATGTTGAGCGGCATGGCGGCGCCCGTGTAGACGCGGGAAGGCCAGTGTCTACACACCCCTGCCGCAAGGGCGGCCAGAACCCCGATCAAGGATCCCGATGACCCGCCTCGACGAGGCCCGCGCCGCGCTGAAGAAGACGTTCGGCTACGAGGATTTCCGACCCGGCCAGGACGAGGTGATCGGCGCGGTGCTCGACGGTACCGACGTGTTCGCCGTGATGCCCACGGGGTCGGGCAAGTCGATGACCTACCAGCTCCCGGCCCTGGTCGATCCGGGGCTCACCGTGGTGGTCTCGCCGCTGATCGCGCTGATGCACGATCAGGTGCAGCAGATGCGGAGCGTCGGCATCCACGCCGCGACCCTGAACTCGTCGGTGTCGGACTCCGAGTCCCGCGAGACCTGGCGCAGCCTGCGCTCCGGCGACCTGAGGCTGCTGTTCGTCTCCCCTGAGCGCCTGCTGATGGACGGCTGCATGGACGCCCTGCGCGGCGCCGGCGTCCGGCGGCTCGCCGTCGACGAGGCCCACTGCGTCTCGCAATGGGGGCACGATTTCCGGCCCGAGTACCGGGAGATCGCCCGTGCCCGGACGGCGCTGGGCAACGTCCAGACCCTGGCGCTCACCGCCACCGCCGACGCCGCGACCCGCGCCGAGATCGCCGAGCGCCTGTTCCCGCAGGATCGGCCCCCGAAGATCTTCGTCCACTCCTTCGACCGGCCGAACATCCGGCTGACCTTCCAGCCCAAGGACAACCCGGCCCGGCAGATCGAGCGGTTCCTGAAGCACCGGCGATCGGAGAGCGGGATCATCTACTGCTCGTCGCGCAAGCGCACCGAGCAGCTCGCCGAGACCCTCAAGAAGGATGGGTTCGACGCCCTGCCCTACCATGCCGGGCTCGACCAGGCGACGCGGATGGCGAACCAGGACCGGTTCCTGCAGGAGGACGGGGTGGTGATGACCGCCACGGTGGCCTTCGGCATGGGCATCAACAAGCCGGACGTGCGCTTCGTCTGCCACGCCGACATGCCGAACAACGTCGAGGGCTACTACCAGGAGATCGGCCGCGCCGGCCGCGACGGGATGCCCGCCGACACGCTGACCCTCTACGGCCTCGACGACATGGCGCTCCGCCGCCGCCAGATCGACGAGAAGGAGATCTCGGACGACCGCCGCCGGGTCGAGCGGCGCAAGCTCGAGGCGATGATCACCCTGTGCGAGGGCGCCACCTGCCGCCGCCAGTCGCTGCTCGCCTATTTCGGCGAGGCGAGCGGCGCTTGCGGTCGTTGCGACCTGTGCCGCGGCGGCGTCACCCTGGTGGACGGGACGGTCTCGGCCCAGAAGATCCTCTCGGCGATCGTGCGCACCGGCCAGCGCTTCGGCGCGGCCTATATCTGCGACGTGGTCCACGGGAAGGAGAGCGAGCAGATCCGCCGCAACGGCCACGCGAACCTCAAGACCTTCGGGGTCGGATCCGACAAGCCGGTGGCGGCCTGGCGGGCGATCCTGCGCCAGCTCTTTGCTGCCGGCGCCATTGCCGAGAACGCAGACGGCTACGGCGGCCTGTCCATGACCGAGAAGGGCGAGGCGATCCTGTTCGGCCGGGAGCCGGTCCAGCTCCGGCCCGATCCGGAGCCGAAGGCCGAATCCCGCGAGCGCCGGCGGCCTGCCTCCCGGGAGGATGGCGAGATCGCCCTCTCCGAGGCAGACGAGGCCCTGTTCCAGCATCTGCGGGGCCTGCGCGCCACCCTCGCCCGGGCCGAGGGGATCGCGGCCTTCATGGTCTTCCCCGACCGGACGCTGATCGAGATGGCTCGCCAGAAGCCCGTCGATCTCTGGGCCTTGCGCACCGTGCATGGGGTCGGCGAGCGCAAGCGCGAGGCCTACGGCGACAAGTTCGTCGCGGCCATCGCTGATTTCCTGGCGCATCCCCCGGCTGCGTGAGCCGCGGGACGAGGGATCTCATCCTCGGCGTATCACGCTGGTTCGTGTAGGCAGATCGCCCCCAACCCAATCGATCGGACACATCATTTCAGTTTCCGCGCCCAACGCCGATGCCACGCTCCAAGATCTTCCGGACGAAGCCACTTCCCGATCTGGCCCATCTCGGTCGCGGAATCTGACTTCCCGCATCGTGTTCTACCTACCCGGCTTCGACCCGCGGGATCCCGAGACCTACTGGGGCCTGTTCCGCCGCGAGGCCCGTCTCACAGCCGCCCGCCGCGGCGCCGAGATCGCTGTGAGCGGTCCGGTCCGTTCGGCGGACGGGCTTGAACTCGCCTGGACCGCACAATCGCGCGGCGTCACCACGCGCTACGTCCTCCTGCGCTGGGAGGACATCGTGCGCGCGCGCTTCCCGCAATGCGGCCGCGCCCGCCTCCGGGGCGTCCCGGTCCTGCTCTGGCGGCTGTGGCGCTCGGGCTACGTAGCGGACCTGTGGCGGGAGGGTTGGCGCTTCTCCACAGTGATCTTCGGCGTCCACGTGATCTATCTGGCACTCGTTCTCCTCAGTCTGGCGCTGGCGGGGAGCCTCGCGGCCCTGGCGCCCGCCGTCCTGCAGCCCTGGCCCCTTCTGGCGGTGCCGGTGCTCGCCTACCCGATCCTCGCCGGGTTGATGCGGGCGACCCGCGGCAAGCCGCTCTACGTCTCCCACCTCGTGGACGACACGGCCTTCACGCACGCCTACGCGGCGGGACAGGCACCCGAGGTTTCCCCCCGCCTCGACGCCTTCGCGGCTCGCATCCGTGCGGCGGAGGGCGAAGCCGACGAGGTTGTCGTGGTCGGGCATTCCTCCTCGAGCTTCCTCGGAATCGAGGTGTTGGACCGTGTGCTCGCCCGTGACCCCCGCTTCGGCGACCGGGGCACCCCGGTCTCGTTCGTGAGCATCGGCAGCGTCATCCCTTGGCTCAGCCTCGACCCGGCCGCCAAAGGATTCCGTGAAGCGCTCCGGCGCTTCGGGCGTGCACGACAGATCCGCTGGATCGACGTGCGTGCGCCCTGGGACTGGCTGTCCATTCCCGGACAGATTCCGCTTGCCTCCTGCGATCTCGTCGCGCCGGACCCGGAGCGCCCGGCCACGCTCGGGGTGATGATCGGCGATCTGATCACGGGCACCGATGTGGGGCGGCGCCAGTGGAACCTGTTCCAGATGCATTTCCAGCTGCTCATGGCGAGCCAGAGCGCGGACGGCTTCGATTATCTCGACGTGATAACCGGCCCCGAGCCTGTGCACGCCCTGGTGTCCCGCTTCCGGGAGAGCGACCTCGCCCGGGGGCCGGCTTGCGCCGCCGCCGACGAATCGGCACTCTGAGCGACTTCACCTCGCCGAACCGTACGCCCGGCCACGTCGGGGCGAGGGATGGGCAGCTCCCCGGATGTCTCCTGCGCGGATGGTGGGGCCGCGGCATCGGAATACCTGCGGATGTTGCCAGGGCAGGCGCTTCCGCTCTAGAGCCGGGGCAGCCTGGATCCCCGCCCGGTTCGGGCTCGCCGCGGCCCCGGCCAGCGGCACGGCCCGCTCTCTGCCGAGACCCTTCGCATGTTCCGCAACGACGTTCCGATCACCCCCGAGCTCGTGGCCCAGCACGGCCTGACGCCGGATGAGTACGAGCGCTTCCGCGGCCTGATCGGGCGCGACCCGACGCTGACCGAGCTCGGCATCGTCTCGGCCATGTGGAACGAGCATTGTTCCTACAAGTCCTCCCGCAAGCACCTGCGCGGGCTGCCGACCTCGGCGCCGTGGGTGATCCAGGGGCCGGGCGAGAACGCGGGCGTCATCGACATCGGCGACGGCCACGCCTGCGTCTTCAAGATGGAGAGCCACAACCACCCGAGCTACATCGAGCCCTACCAGGGCGCGGCGACGGGGGTGGGCGGCATCCTGCGCGACGTCTTCACCATGGGCGCGCGGCCGATCGCGGCGCTCAACGCCCTGCGCTTCGGCTCCCCCGATCATCCGCGCACCCGCAGCCTCGTCTCGGGCGTGGTCGCGGGCGTCGGCGGCTACGGCAATTCCTTCGGCGTGCCGACCGTCGGCGGCCTGACCGGCTTCCACAAGCGCTACGACGGCAACATCCTGGTCAACGCCATGGCGGTGGGCCTCGCCCGCACCGACGGCATCTTCTACGCGGCCGCCGCCGGCATCGGGAACCCGATCGTCTATCTCGGCTCCAAGACCGGCCGCGACGGCATCCACGGCGCCACCATGGCGTCGGCCGAGTTCGACGAGGCCTCCGAGTCGAAGCGCCCGACCGTGCAGGTCGGCGACCCCTTCGCCGAGAAGCTGCTGCTGGAGGCCTGCCTGGAGCTGATGGCCTCCGGCGCGGTCATCGCCATCCAGGACATGGGCGCGGCGGGCCTGACCTGCTCGGCGGTCGAGATGGGCGCCAAGGGCGACCTCGGCGTCGAGCTCGACATCGACAAGGTACCGGCCCGCGAAGAGGGCATGACCCCCTACGAGATGATGCTTTCGGAGAGCCAGGAGCGCATGCTCATGGTGCTCAAGCCCGGCATGGAGGCCGAGGCCGAGGCGATTTTCGTGAAGTGGGGCCTCGACTTCGCGGTGATCGGCCGGACCACCGACACGCTGCGCTTCGTCATCAAGTGGCACGGCGAGACCGTGGCCGACCTGCCCATCAAGGAACTCGGCGACGAGGCCCCGCTCTACGACCGGCCGCACCTCGCCAACACGCACCAGCCGGTGATCGCGGCCGCCGATGTCCCGGCTCCGGCCTCGCTGACCGACGCCCTCAAGCGCCTCGTCGGCTCCCCCGACCTCGCCTCGAAGCGCTGGGTGTTCGAGCAGTACGACCACTTCATCTTAGGCAACACCGTCCAGAAGCCCGGCGGCGACGCCGCCATCGTGCGCGTCGAGGACGGGCCGAAGGGCCTCGCGCTGACCTGCGACGTGACCCCGCGCTACTGCGAGGCCGACCCGGTCGAGGGCGGACGGCAGGCCGTGGCCGAGGCGTGGCGCAACATCACGGCGGTGGGCGGCAAGCCGCTCGCGATCACCGACAACCTGAACTTCGGCAACCCGGAGAAGCCCGAGGTGATGGGCCAGCTCGTCGGCTGCCTCCAGGGCATCGGCGAGGCCTGCCGGGCGCTGGACTTCCCGGTCGTGTCGGGCAACGTCTCGCTATACAACGAGACCAACGGCGTCGGCATCCTGCCGACCCCGACCATCGGCGGCGTCGGCGTGCTGGACGACGTGGCGCGCCACGCGACGATCGCCCTCAAGCGCGAAGGCGACGTGCTGGTGCTGATCGGGGCGAGCGAGGGCTGGCTCGGCCAGTCGACCTACCTGTCGGTGATCGAGGGCCGCGAGGAGGGCGCGCCGCCGCCCGTCGACCTCGCGCTGGAGCGCCGCAACGGCGACTTCGTCCGCGGCCTGATTCAGGCGGGCACCGTCGACACGGTCCACGACCTCGCGGATGGCGGCCTCGCCGTCGCGCTCGCCGAAATGGCGATGGCGGGGGGCATCGGCGCGGCGCTCTCCGACGTGCCGGTGGACCTGCCGCCCCACGCCTACCTGTTCGGCGAGGACCAGGGCCGCTACCTGCTGGCCGTGCGGCCGGAGGCGGCCACCGACCTGCTCTCGGCCGCCGCGGCCCAGGGCGTGGCGGCGGCCTCGGTCGGCGTCGCGGGCTCCGACCGTTTGACGCTGCCCGGCGGCGAGACCATATCGCTCGCCGACCTGTCCGCGGCGCACGAGGGCTGGCTGCCCGACTACATGGCGAGCCAGCCGGCCGCGCCGGCGTCCTGATCCCTTAATCCCAGGAGTTTCCCGATGCCGATGGATGCGGGCGAGATCGAGCGCATGATTCGCGAGGCCCTGCCGGACGCGCAGGTGGAGATCCGTGACCTCGCGGGCGACGGCGACCATTACGCCGCCACCGTCCTGTCGGCGGCCTTCAAGGGCAAGACCCGGGTGGCGCAGCACCAGATGGTCTACGGCGCACTCCAGGGCCGGATGGGCGGCGTGCTCCACGCCCTTGCGCTGACCACGGGCGTCCCGCAGGATTGAGTCTTCTCGCGGGAGCGCTCCCGATGGACCGACCGAGTCTCTACGACGACGATATCGTGACGTGGGCCGAGGAGCAGGCGACGGCTTTGCGCGCGCTGGCGGCTCGCGCCGATCTCTCGAACGCGGTCGATTGGGAGAACGTCGCCGAGGAGATCGAGAGCGTGGGGCGGTCTCAGGTCCGGGCGGTTGAAAGCCTTCTGATTCAGGTGCTCACTCATCTGCTTAAGCAGGCCTCGGCACCGATCGCGCCTGCGATCTCGCATTGGCGACAGGAAACCTTGACGTTTCAGCAGGCGGCGTATTTGCGTTTCGAGCCATCGATGCGCCGGCGTCTGTGCTGGGATCAAATCTGGGCCATCGCGCGAACCAACGCCGAAGCCAATCTGCTCGTTTACGGCCAGGAACTCCTGCCGGACCTACCGTCCACCTGCCCAGTTCCCCCCGAGGCATTACTGACGAGTCGCTTCGACCTCGACGGCGTCCTGCATGCGATTGTAGGAACCATCGAACGCTGAGCGAGCGGCCCTTTCACGCGACGGGTCGTGGCCTCACATACGATCCCATATGAACCGACGAGAGTGAAGCATATGACCGACGCTAACACGACCATCCAGAACGAGATCGCCTCCCAGGACGTGGTGGTGTTCATGAAGGGCACGCCGCAGATGCCGCAATGCGGCTTCTCGGGGCAGGTGGTGCAGATCCTCAACTACCTCGGCGTGCCGTTCAAGGGCGTGAACGTCCTGGCCGATCAGGAGATCCGCGAGGGCATCAAGGCCTTCTCGAACTGGCCGACCATCCCGCAGATCTACGTGAAGGGCGAGTTCGTCGGCGGCTGCGACATCACCCGCGAGATGTTCCAGTCGGGCGAGCTGCAGACCTTCCTCGCCGAGAAGGGCGTGCCGGTGAAGACCGCCGCCGCCTGATCCCTTCGGAGCTTGGCACGTTGGATGAGGGCGCCTGCGGGCGCCCTTTTTCGTTCGGCCGTCTTTGCGAGCGCAGCGAAGCAATCCAGCTGCGCCACGCTCGCCGACCTTGCGCTGCCCTGGGTTGCTTCGCTCCGCTCGCAAAGACGGTTAAGCCCCACGGTGATGGCCCCGTCAGCGCGGCTCCCGCGCCACGAACAGGGCGACGCAGCCGACGACCGTGATCTCCACCGACCGGAAGCGCCTCTCCAGCGCCGCGCGCAGGTCCGGCAGTGTGTCGGCCGCGTTCGAGAACACTCCCTTGCGGTTGTAGACCCGCATCAGCGCCCGCGCCGCACCCGTGGTCGGGACGCCGCCCGACAGGATCGTGGCGCCGAACACCACGCCGCCGTCGGCCAGGCACGGCCGCACCGTGTCGAAGGCTTTCGCCTTCGCGGCGATGTCGCCCGGCAGGCAGTGCAGCAGGTAGGTCATCCCGATCGAGTCGAACGGCGCGAGGCCGGTGGCCGGGGCGGCGAGCACGTCGACGCGGTAGGTCTCGGGCCGGTAGCGCGCGATCCGGTCGGCCGCGAAGGCGAGGCTGTCGGCGTTGAGGTCCATCAGGCCGACCCGCGGCGCGGGCGCGGGGAAGCGGCACCGGTCGAGGTACCAGCCGGTCCCGACCCCGACATCGAGATGCGCGGGGCCGACGTGCCGGTCGTAGAGTCCCAGGATCCGCGCCGTCGGGCAGCGCCAGATCAGCGGGTTCGACAGGCGCAGCACGACGAGGTCGTAGAGTTGCAGCGTCCGCGGATTGTAGATCGCCTGCCCGGCTCGGGTGTCGGTCGCCATGGCTCTCCGTCAGGGCCCCTGTGGGCGGCGCGCATTCGCATTCGCCGCCGCGATCGCCTATATCAGACCCTTTCCAACGTATGGATTGTTTGAACGCCATGGCGACGCCGTCGCTCGACAGCGCCCGCGCGGCCGATGCCGCGATCGAGAAGGCGCCGGATCTCCTCCCCGAGGCGCTGCCCGGCCGCCGCCCGTCGCTGGTCGGCCTGACCCGCGACGCCCTCAAGGCGCAGCTCGTCGGCATGGGCGTGCCCGAGCGCGAGAGCCGGATGCGCGCCGGCCAGGTCTGGCACTGGGTCAATTTCCGCGGGGCGTCCGACTTCGCCGAGATGACCAATGTCGGCAAGGCGCTGAAGGCGCAGCTCGCCGAGCACTTCACCCTGGAGCGGCCCGAGGTGGCGAGCCGGCAGGTCTCCCGCGACGGCACCCGCAAGTGGCTGCTGCGCATGGCCCCGACCAACCGGCAGGAGCACAACCGCGGCGCCGAGATCGAGTGCGTCTACATTCCCGGCCCGGACCGGGGCACGCTCTGCGTGTCCTCCCAGGTCGGCTGCACCCTCACCTGCTCGTTCTGCCACACCGGCACGCAGCGCCTCGTGCGCAACCTGTCGGCCGCCGAGATCGTCCAGCAGCTCGTCACCGCCCGGGACGAGCTCGGCGACTGGCCCGGCCAGATGCCGAGCCGCGACGCCGGCGGTGCCGGCGAGGTCGGCCGGCTCGTGACCAACATCGTGTTCATGGGCATGGGCGAGCCCCTCTACAATCTCGACGCCGTGGTCGATGCGGTCAGGGTGATGTCCGACCAGGAGGGTCTCGGCCTGTCCCGCCGTCGGATCACGGTCTCGACCTCAGGGGTCGTGCCGCAGATCCCGCAGCTCGGCGAGCAGGCCAACGCCATGCTGGCGATCTCGCTCCACGCCGTGCGCGACGACCTGCGCAACGAGCTGGTGCCGCTCAACCGCAAGTACCCGATCGCCGAATTGCTCGCGGCGTGCCGGGCCTATCCGGGCCTGAGCAACGCCCGCCGGATCACCTTCGAGTACGTGATGCTCAAGGGCGTCAACGATTCGGACGCGGATGCCCGCGAGCTGGTGCGCCTGCTCAAGGGCATCCCGGCCAAGATCAACCTGATCCCGTTCAACCCCTGGCCGGGCAGCCGCTACGAATGCTCCGACTGGGACCGGATCGAGCGCTTCTCCGAGATCGTGTTCAACGCCGGCTACGCCTCGCCGGTGCGCACGCCCCGCGGCCGGGACATCCTGGCGGCCTGCGGCCAGCTCAAGAGCGAGACCGAGAAGCTGCGCGCCCGCGCCCGGATGATGCAGGAAGAGGGTATCGGCGTGGAGAGTTTTTACGCGGGCGCCGACGACTGACAGCCGTCTTTGCGAGCGCAGCGAAGCAATCCAGCCGCGCCACGCGCACCGATGTCGCGCTGCCCTGGGTCGCTTCGCTGCGCCCGCGATGACGCTGTGCCTCACGCCGCGAATCGCCGCGCCTCCGCCCGGCGCAGGGCCGGCTCCTCGGCGCCGACCCATTCCGTGCGGTGCCGCGGCAGGGCCTCCGGGTGCTCGGCCTGGAGCCAAGTGATCATCGCTTCGCGGACGACGCAGCGCAGGTCCCAGGCCTGGGGCGCGTTGCGGGCGCTGACCAGCATCCGGATCTCGATCGTCGATTCCTTCGCGTCCGACACCTGCAGGTTCACCACCTTCCCGTCCCACAGGGGCGTGGCCCTGGCGATCTCGGCGAGCTTCTCGCGCATCGCCGCCACCGGCGCGCGGTGGTCGACGTAGAGGAAGACGCTGCCGATCAGCGAGGCGCCGTCGCGGGTCCAGTTCTGGAACGGCTTCTGGATGAAGTAGGTCAGCGGCAGCACCAGCCGGCGCCAGTCCCAGAGGCGGACCACCACGTAGGTGGCGGTGATCTCCTCCACCCAGCCCCATTCGTTCTCGACGATGATCGCGTCCTCGATCCGGATTGGCTGGGTGATGGCGATCTGGATGCCGGCCACCAGGTTCGACAGGACCGGCTGCATGGCGAGGCCGAGGACGAGGCCCGCCGCGCCCGCCGAGGCCAGTAGGCTGACGCCGTACTGGCGCACCGGCTCGAAGGTCATCAGCGCCACCGACAGGGTGACGAGCGCCACCAGCGTCACGCCGGCGCGCTCTAGGATACGCATCTGTGTGAAGTGCTTGCGCGCTAGGAGGTTGTCCTCGGCGTCGAGCTTGAACCGGCGCAGGTAGATCACCGTGGCGATGTGGAGCGCGGTGGCGCAGCACCAGCCGGTCAGCGTCACGAAGGCGACCAGCAGGATCTGGTTGAGGGCGATCCGCACCTCCCAGGACAAGTGCACGGTGGTCGAGGCGAGGCTGATCGCCACCACGATCAGGCCGAGGCGGCTCGGGCCGCGGGTGCGTGACACCAGCGAGCGCCAGAACAGGCTCTTGGTCGCGACCGCCCGCTTCATCGCCCGGTAGACGATCCCGTGCAGGGGCATCACCACGGCGCAGCAGGCGACGATGAGGATCAGGCTCTCGGCCCACCACGGTAGGTAGGCCAGCGCGCGAGCTGCGGAGCCGGCGAGCGCGTCGAGGTCCGGCATCGGGGATGGCCTCCACGGGTTCCGAACGGGACCTGTGGCAATGGGCGGGCGCTCGCGGGGGTTCCGCAATGCACCATGTGTCTGCCGCAATGCAGCGGCCCGGCACGGCGAGTTGCGCCGTCGCGTTCGAGGCTGGGTCTGGACGATGGCTTCAGCACCACCGTCCTTGCGAGCGGAGCGAAGCAATCCAGGGCAGCGCCACGCTCACCGATGGCGCGCTACCATGGGTCGCTTCGCTGCGCTCGCGATGACGGGAGGAGCGTCCGAACGCTCGCCCTACTTGGCCGCCCCGACCGTCACGCTGCCCGAGGCGGTCCGGCCGAACCGCGCCGGCCGGTACATGTCCTCCACGGTGGCGCCCGGATGGACGTAGGTCCCGGGGGAGACTGCCCGCACCGTGTAGGCCACCGTGAAGAAGGCCGACTGGCTCGGGTCGCGGTCGTAGGCCGCCACAAACCGGTCGTCCCGGAACTCGGTGTGGACCGGCTGCACGTCGGACTTGGCGAAGGCGAGCCCCTGGAGCGCGTCGGAATCGAGGAGCTTCGGATTGTCGATCTCCAGCCCCGCCGGCAGCGGATCGACCAGCAGGAGCCGCGCCGCTTCCGCCTTGGCCTCCGTGACCTTGAGCACCACCACCAAGCGGTCGTTCTGGCGCAGGCCGCCCGCCGGGTCGACGGTGCTGCCATCCAGCCGCCGGAAGCTGCGCTCGATCGTGTAGCCCTGCTGCGCCGCCGGCTCCGGCACCAGGGGGCTGCCGTTGACGGTCACGGCCACCTGCACGGGGCTGCGGCCGGTATTGGTGAGCTGAACGCCCCGATCGCCCAGGGCCGTCTCCCGGTAGACCCGGGCCAGCATTCCGGTCTGCGGGGCGCCGTCCACGGTGAACGAGAGGGCGCCCGCCTCGTTCGACAGGCTCTCGGCGGCGAGCACCATCCAGGCGTTCTCCTGCGTGCTCGTCGCCCGCTCGGCCTGCTGCTCCTCGCCGAGCACGGCCGCGACGGGGCCGAGGGCCCCCTGCGCCAGCCCGCTCTCGGCGGCGAGCGTGATCAGCCCGGCCCCGTCGCGCAGGCGGGAGCCGTAATCGGCGCGGTAGACACCCTTGTCGCGCTCGGCGCGCAGCACGGTGAGCGCCGAGTCCATCGTCTTGGCGGCCCGGCCGCGGTCGCCGAGCAGCGCCAGGGCGGCGGCGAGCTGCGCCCGCCCGAGGGCGGAGGAGAAGTCGCCGATCTTGGTGTCGGCGAGGTAGCGCAGGTCGCCCATCACCGGCCGACCGTTCCGGGCGAGCACGTAGGCCGCGTAGGCGAGGTCGGCGCCGCCGTTGCGCACCTCGGTGGCGTTGGCCACCGCGTTGCGCAGGTAGTCGAGTGCCTGGGCGAAAGCCTTCTGCGGCACCGCGAAGTTGCGCTCGCGGGCCCGGGTCAGGAAGTCGGTCACGTAGGCGTCGAGCCAGAGGTCGCTCGATCCCTGCGCCGACCACAGGCCGAAATCGCCGCTCGAATCCTGGCGGGCGAGCAGGCGCTCGATCGACTCGCGCACCCGATCGTCCACACCAGTGTCGAGGGCGAGCTTCTCCAGGGCCGCGAGCTTGTTGACGTAGAGCAGCGGCATCGCCCGGCTGACCACCTGCTCGGAGCAGCCGTAGGGGTAGCGGTCGAGCGCCCGGAGCAGCGCCGCCACGTCGACCCCCGGCAGGGCTGTGGCCGAGAGCGAGACGCTGCCGGTCCCCGGCTGAAGGTCGGCGAGGAGGTCGGAGGTCAGCGTCAGACCCGCCCCGGGGGCGAGGCTGCGCACCGAGCGGCGCAGCAGGGCGCCGGTCCCCGGCGAGATCCCCAGGGCGAAACTCTGGTTCAGGGCGGCCGGGAGGCTGGGTCCCGACAGGGCGAGGTCGAGGCGGGCCGTGCCGGGTCCTGCGGCGGTGAGCGGGATCGCGAACTGGCCCTTGGCGCCGGCCTCCAGCCGCAGCGTCTGGCGCAGCGCGCTGGCGCCGACCACGACCGGGCCGGTCGGGCTCAGGTCGACCGTGTACTCGCCCGCCTGCCCCTCGACGTTGTCGAGGGCCACGAACAGACGCGAGCGGTCGCCGGTGTCGAGGAAGCGCGGCAGCGTGGCGCTGAGCACGACCGGGTCGCGGATGATCACGTCGGCCTGCGCCTGCCCGACCCGGTCGCCGCTCCAGGCGGTGACCATGACGCGTCCGGTGCCGTTGAAGGCCGGGATCGGGAAGGTGACGCTGGCCGCGCCGTCCGGCCCCACGGTGACGATTCCGGAATAGAGCGCCAGCGGCGCCTGGGTCGGCGGGGAATCGGCGAGCTCGCCGCCGCCCGCGTCGCCGCCGGAGCGGATGGCCCCGGCCGAGCCCTGCATGCCGTCGATCAGGTAGCCGTAGAGGTCGCGGAATTCCGGCCCGAGCGCCCGCTGGCCGAGGAAGTACTGGGTCGGCTCCGGCGCCGCGTAGCGGGTCAGGTTGAGGATGCCGACATCGACCAGCGCCACGGTGATCCGCGCCGGCTCGCCGGCCTTCAGCCCGGTGAGCTGGACCGGCAGGGTCAGGTCCTGGCGCGGGCGCGCCCGCTCCGGCGCCTTCAGGGCGACCCCGAGGCTGCGGCGCTCCCGGTCGACCGAGAACCACGCCAGACCCAGCGCCCGGCCCGGCAGGCGCTTGGCCGCCTGGTCGAGGGGCCGGTAGGCGGTGGCCACCAGGTAGGCGCCGGCGCCCCACTCGGCCTTCACCGGGATGCTGACCGTGGTGCCGCCCTCCGGCACGCTGACCTCCAGGGTCTGTTGCACGCGGTCGCTGACGACCATCAGGCTGGCCTGGCCCTTGAACTTCGGGCTGAGCTTGGCCCGCAGCGTGTCGCCGGCCGCGTAGGCGGCCTTGTCGAGGGTCAGGTCGAGGAGGTCGGGCGCCTCCGCGGTCTCGGAGCCGCCCCAGCCCACCTCGAAGCCGAGGCTCGCACCCGCCTCCGGGGCACCCGCGGTCGAGACCTCCAGCCGGTAGCGGCCGAGGCCGACCGGCGCCTCGATCCGGCTCGGGCCGGCGGCCTTGAGGTCGACGGTGCCGCTGGCGATGCGCCGGGCGGACTTCACCGCTTCGAACGACCAGCGCCCGTCCGCCCGGTACCACTGGTAGGAAGAGTCGATCCGCGACAGGGTCCAGCTCACGCCCGGCTGGGCGAGGAGCGCCCCGTCGGGGCTTGCGAACACCACGTCGAAGCCCGCGACCCCGCCCTCCTTCAGGTCGGTGAAGCCCTTGCGCAGGGCGAGGACCGGGCCGGCCGGGAGGATCGGCAGGGTCAGGCTGCGCGACAGCGCCCGGCCGCCGGGCTCGCCGACCGCCAGCGTGATCTTCGCCTCCAGCGACCGCGGGGCCGCGACCTGCGGCACCGGCACCGTGACGGTGGCGCCGCCCTGCGCGTTCGTGGTGGCGTGGTCCTGCAGCTCCTGCGTCGCCGGCTCCACGGCCTCGTCGTCGAGGCCGATGGCGAAAGTCTCCAACCCCTTGATGCCGCTGGTGGCTGCCGCCTGCACGGTCACGCTGCCCGACACGTCGAGATCGGCGCCCGGGGCGCCGTAGAGGTAGCGGGCGGCGACGTCGACCTGCGCGGCCTCGCCCCGTTTCAGGGCCGCCTGACGGGCCTTGAGGGTCACCTCCAGGCGCTCGGGGACGTAATCCTCCACGAGGAAGCTGGTCTCGCCGATCGCGGGCGCCTTCGGGTCCGTGTAGGCGGAGACCCGCCACGTGCCGTGCATCGCCCCCGACAGGAGCGGCAGCGGCAGGGCCCGCCCGCCGAGCCCCTGGTCGGGCACCGAGACGCGCCGGTACTCGACGCCGTCCGGCCGCTTGACCACCAGGGTCAGCGGCAGATCCGGCACGGCGGCGCCGCGGGGATCGCGCAGCAGGGCGGTGAGCTGGACGGTCTCGCCCGTGCGGTAGACCCCGCGCTCCGGGAACAGGTAGGCGTCGAGGCCGCCGGTCTCGGGCCGTCCCTTCACGCCGCGGTCGGTGAGGTCGAAGGCGCCGAGGTTGAGGTCGAGGAAGCCGTAATCGCCGCCGGCCTGGGCGACCACGAGGCTCGGCGCCAGGCCGCCCTCCCCGCGGGCCAGCCCCGGATCGAAGGCGGCATGTCCCTGCGAATCCGTGGTCCGCGTGCCCAGCACCTCGTTGTTGCGGGCGATCAGCCGGATCTCGGCGCCCGCCATCACCTGCGCGGAGGCGAGCGAGCGCAGGACCACGTGGACCCCGTCCCGCCCCTTGGTGGCGGTGAGCCCGAGGTCCGAGACTACGAACCACTGGGTCGCCTGGGTGTCGTACTCCTCGTCGGACGCGGCCACGCCCGAGGGGCGGGCCAGCATCACGTAGAGGCCGGGCTCCAGCTTGCCCACGGCCTGCAGCACCGGGAAGGCGGTGACTGCCTCCTGGTTCACGTCGGCCTTGGCGGTGTCGAGGGTGCCCTTCCAGACGCGCTGGCCCTTCTCGGACGCGATCGTCCGGGCGGTGGACCCGCTGAGCTGGCCGAGGAAATCCTCGGACCGCAGGGTCGGCAGCAGGCCGCGGTCGCCGATCCGCAGCACCTCGACGTCGAGCTTCGGCGCGTTCACCGAGACCAGGGGCACGCCTGCCTGCCCGGTCCGGGGCAGGACGTAGTTGCGCCCGGTGAAGCGCACCTGCGGGGCGCGGTCGCGGACGTAGATCTCGTAATCGGCGGCCTTGAGCAGGCTCTCGCCGACGGCCGAAGGCAGGCCCTGGCGGACCACGACGGCGTAGCGGCCGCCGTGCTTGAGCCCGTCGACGCAGACCTGGGAGCCCTCCCCGGTCACGGCGGCCGCGCTGCTGCCCGAGACGGCGACGAAGGGCGCGTAGTCGGTCTTGGGCTTGATCGCGTCCGAGAAGGTGAAGCAGGCCCGCGGGGCGGCCGCGTCGGAATCGACTTTGTAGTCGAGGATGCGGAAGCCGTGCTCCGCCCGCAGGGTCTCGTAGGTCTCGCGGACCGCACCGGTCTCGGCCAAAGCGAGGCTCGCCGCGTAGGCGTCGAGCGCCGGCCGCCAGGATTCCTGCTCGGCCTCCACGGCGCCCAGCGCCGCCAGTGACGCCGCGGCGTCGGCGGCCGTGCCGGCGCGCTCGTAGGCGCGGTAGGCAGCGGCCGTCACCCGCCCGCGCAGGCGCGACCGGCCCTGGTAGTCGTTGTCCTCGAGCGCCTCCAGGGCGGCAGCGGCCCCGCGGGCATAGGCCTGCCAGTTGCGCCCGTCGGCCGGGTCGGCCGCCACCGCGGCGGTGAGCGGCGCCAGCGCCTCGTCGGCCTTGTCGGCGGCGAGCAGGGCCAGCCCGGTGGCGCGGGACTGGCCGGCGGGCCGGAGCGGGCCCCCGGCCTCCGCCTTGAGCGCGGTCTCCAGGCGGACCGCCGCGCTGGCGAGGTCGGGCCGGACGAAGGTCCTGGTGAACGGCGCGGCGACGGCCGTGACCGGCCGGGGCGCGGTGCGGGCCGTCGGCGGGGACTGGGCGAGCGGGGTCTGGGCGAGGGCCGGATTGCCCGCGATCCCTCCGAGGAGCGCCAGGGCACCCGCGAGCCGTCCGAGCCGCGCCATCAGCCTGTTCCCCACCAGCCGCAACCCCGATGATTCGCCTCGGGTCCAGTCGCGCGGAACCCTAGCACCGGCGGTCAGGCTCGCAACGCTTCGAACGGTGGACGGCGGTCCCGCTCAGAACGCCTTCAGCACCTGCTCGGCGTGCTCGACGGCGACCGGTCCCGCGAAACAGTGAGAGACCAGGGCGCGGTAATCCTGCCAGGGCTGCGAGCCGGTGAAGTCCTTGGTGTGGGCCTCCAGCGTGTCCCAGTGGATCAGCAGCCGGTAGCGCTGCGGGTGCTCGATGGAGCGCCGGACCTCGAAGTGCCGGCAGCCCTTGGCCTGCTTGAAGATCGCCGAGGCCTCGGCGATGCCCTTCTCGAACTCGGCCTCCAGGCCGGGCTTGATCTCGATCTGCGCGATTTCGAGGATCATCGGTGCGGTTCCTGTCTCAGGTGCGAAGGGCGCGGCCGAGCTTGGCCGCCAGAATGCGCTGCGGGCTTAAGGTGGGGTCGGCCTGGGCGGCGACCGGCAGGTAGGCGGTCTGCTCCAGCATGTAGCGGCCGCCCATGGCCCCGTGCATCACGAGGTCCGAGAAGGTCACCCAGGTCTCGCCCGGGCGGAACTCCACGTCGGCCTGGGGGGCCGACGCCTGATAGGTCTCGTCCTGCTTGAGGGCGTCGTGCAGGTGCAGCATCAGGTGGTCGTACTCCGAGCGCCGGGCCTTGGTGATGCGCAAAGCCGCGAGCAGGCGCGCCGAGAGCGGCGCGTAGCCCGGCAGCCGCGGCAGGAACTTCTCCGCCATCGACCCGAAATCCTCGCCGACCCGCCAGCGGCGCGGCTCGCCCGCGGGGTTGATGTTGCGGAACACCCGCAGGATCCGCCTCTCGCCGATCGGGTTCGACGGGAAGGCGTCGACGTGCAGGCGCGTGTCGTCGCGCCGCCAGCTCAGCTTACGCCGGTCGACGTCGAAGGGCCGGTAGGAGGTGCCGGCAAGCGTCACGCGATCGCGATATTCGGGCAGGTACGTGCCGATCAGGTCCCGGGCGAAGGCGCGGTAGCGGATCAGGAGCTGGCGCAGGGCCTCCTGCTCCTCCGGCGTGCCGGCCGCGCCGCGCAGCTCCGCGGCTTCACCGCGGATGTTGACGTTCTTGGCCCTTCCGTCCGCGAAGGGCCGCTCGGTGAACCGGCGCTCGAAGTCGCTGAACGGAAACGGCAGGTCCGGGAATAGCAGAACCGCCCCGGCTTCGAGTTCCCGCGCCAGGGAGCCGGGCGTCTCGCCGGGGGCAATTCTGCGGATCGGACTGATCATCGTCTGCGCGCCGGCTGCCGTCACGATGCGGCTCCCTGTAGCGGAGCCGCCGGGGGGAGGCCAGCGCCGCGCATTTCCGGTGGACGACCGGTGTCATCCACCGGCTCGGCGGAAGGCGCCGACCCGATCGGCTTGCGCAACCGCTTCGTTCCCGGCACGTTCCTCGGCCAGTACCCGGCCCGAGAGCCCGGCGGAGGATTGCGCCGATGGCGACGTTGAAGGAATTCGAGGAAGCCCTGCGCGAGCACGGCATGAACATGGCGCTGGCGCTCCTGGAGCGCCTGCGCGAGCGCGACCGCGCGACCCGGACGGTGAAGCCCGCCCGGCGGCTGACCGGCCAGAAGATGACGCCGGAACTCGCCCGGGCGATCCTGGACCTGCACGCTACGACCGGCATGACCCAGCAGGAGATCGCCTTCAAGGTCGGCGTCAACCAGGGCCGCGTGAACGAGGTGATCAAGCGCGGCAAGTGGTTGACCGACGACCCGAACGCCCCGGAGGCCGTGGCCCGCGACAAGGCGGTGGCCCGGATGCGCGGCGACCCGAAGCCCAAGAAGGCCGCCGCTGCCCGCCCCGCCTCCGCGCGCGCAAAAGAGCGCAAGGCCGCGCCGCCCAAGGCGCGCAACCAGGGTCAGCTGGCGCTGGGGGATCTCTGAGGGGCTCCCGCGGCGCCCGTCCTTGCGAGCGGAGCGAAGCAATCCAGCGTCGCCACGCTCAGCGAGGTCGCGCGGCCCTGGGTTGCTTCGCTCCGCTCGCGAAGACGAGGCGGGCCCTCGATCCCGATTGCCTGGCTCTTACCCCGCCGGCGCGAAATGCCCTCGGTAGCGCGCGCCGATCACCTCGACCGGCAGCGTGACGAACACGTCTGTCGTGCCGAACTGACGGTCGATCACCGCGCCGTCGCCGAAGGTGGCGCCGAGGCGCAGGTAGCCCTTGATCAGGGGCGGCAGCGCCTGCAGGGCGGCCTTGGCGTCCACGGCCTCGCGCGGCATCCGGTCCATCGCCACCGCCCGCTCCGGCAGTGCCTGGGCCCGCCAGCCCTCCGGCGCGCGGGCGTGGTGGTGCAGGAAGGCGAGCGGCAGGGCCAGCCGGTCCGGATCGGTGCCCTCCAGGCTCGCGCAGCCGATCAGCGCGTCGATCCGGTGGTGCAGGACGTAGGCGTAGATCCCCTGCCACAGCAGCTCGACGGTGCGCTTGCCCCGGTAGGGCTTGAGCACGCAGGACCGGCCGAGCTCCAGGAGCCGCCGGTGCCCCTGCGCGGCCATGAGCGGCGCGAGGTCGTACTCGCCCTCGGAATAGAAGCCGCTGTGCCGCTCGGCCACCTCGCCGCGCAGCAGCCGGTAGGTGCCGACGACCCTCGGGCGCGGCTCGACGAAGGGCTTCTTCCGCTTCGCCGCGTGGTCGAGGACGAGGAGGTGGTCGCAGACCGCGTCGTAGCCGTCGACGTCGCGGCGGGACAGGGCGGCGAGCCCGGAGGGCACCGCCGACATCTCCTCGTAGAAGACCTTGTAGCGCAGCCGCTGGGCCCGCCGGATCTCGGATTTCCGCGTCGCCAGCCGGACCTCCAGGCTGCCGATGCGGCCGAGGCTGCGCCCTTCGAACGGCTCGGGCAGGCGGATCGCCCGCTCCGCCGAGAGCACGTCGTCGATTCCGCCCGCGCCCTCGACGCCCGGCAGCGGGATCGACCGGCGGCGCAGCTTAGCGATCGGCGCGCCGACGCCCCATTGCACGCCCTTGTGCCAGCCGGCTCCGAGCGCGCTGTAGGCTCCGCGGGCGAGATTGGCGACCATGGTCGGGTTCACTCCGGGTGCGCGTCCGTGCACCGTCGAATCCGACAGAGAGCACGAAGGCCACACGCCATTATGACAGCCGACGCGAGAAAGCGCCCCGGCCGGGGCCGGGGCGCTCCAAGGGCCTGATGTGGACCTGATTGTTCCGCGCGGGGCGGGATCAGGCGGCCTGCTGGACCGCGTCCTTGCGGACGTCGCCCTCGATCACCGGGGCGCTGGGGCGCGCCGCCGACGCGATCTCGATGCGACGGGGCTTCTTCGCCTCCGGGACCTCGCGGACGAGGTCGATGTGGAGGAGGCCGTTCTCAAGCGCCGCGCCCGTCACCTGGACGTGGTCGGCGAGCTGGAACCGGCGCTCGAAGGCGCGGGCCGCGATGCCCTGGTGCAGGAACTCCGCCTTGCCCTCGGCCTTGCGCTCGCCCTTCAGCGTGAGCGCGTTCTCCCGCACCTCGATCGATAGGTCGGACTCGGTGAAGCCGGCGACCGCGACGGTGATGCGGTAGGCGTTCTCGCCGGTCCGCTCGATGTTGTAGGGCGGGTAGGTCGGGGCCGCCTCGGCGCTCGCGAACTGGTCGAGGGCGGAGAACAGGCGATCGAAGCCGACGGTGGAACGGTACAGGGGAGCGAGATCGAACTGACGCATGACATATCCTCGTCTGAGCAACATGCAATTCCGGTCCGCCCGATGGGCCGGACCCGTCTTTCGTGCCGCCTGACGGCCGGCACAGACGAGATATCGGAGGGGGAAAATCGCGCTTCAAGACCCCGAGCGATGGTGGGAAACCAGATTTTTTCGCTACGGTCGGAAGGTGGATCGGGCGGTGCACGGAGGCGCTGAGGTGAGGCCAGTGAGACGCTTCGACGGTGACACCGGGCGCGAGCCGCCGCTCCTGACTCTTCGGAGCACGCCCGACAATCCGGTCCCGCCGGGCGGCACGCTGATCGCGGTCGGCACGCGCGACGACTGCACCCTGCGGGCGGCCTACTGGCAGACGACGGCGCGCACCTGCCGGGGAACGGTCTGCCTGCTCCAGGGCCGAGCCGAGTTCATCGAGAAGTACTACGAGACGATCCACGAGCTGCGCGCCCGGGGCTTCGCGGTCGTGGCCTTCGACTGGCGCGGCCAGGGTGAATCGGACCGGCGGGTGGACGATCCGCACAAGGGCCACGTCGCCCGGTTCGACGATTACCGCCTCGACCTGCGGGCCGTGACCGAGACGATCCTGGTGCCGCTGATGCCCGAGCCCCATGTCGGCCTCGCGCATTCCATGGGCGGGTGCGTCGCCCTCCTCGCGGCCCTCGACGGCTCGCTGCCATTCCGGCGGCTCGTGGCCCTGGCGCCGATGCTGTCGATCCGGATGGTGCGCTGGCCGGCCGGCGCCGCGATCCTGTCGCGGGGTCTGCAGCGGCTCGGCCTCGGGAGCCGCTACATCCCGTTCGGCAAGCCGGTCTCGATCGCCACCAACCCGTACGCGGGCAACCGCCTGTCGCGCGACCCAGTCCGCTACGCCCGCAACGCCGCGGCGGCCCGGCAGGTCGGCGCCGGCGCGGTCGGCGACCCGACGATCGCGTGGCTTGCCGAGGCCTTCCGGGCGATGGCGCGGTTGCGCGACCCGCGGGCGGCGCCGCGGATCACGCTGCCGACCCTGATCGTCGCGGCGGGCGCCGATCCGGTCTGCGGAACCACGGACATCGAGCGCTTCGCCGCCCGGCTGAAGGCCGGCCATATCCTGGTCCTGCCGGATTCCCGGCACGAGATCCTGACCGAGCGCGACGCGATCCGGCAGGATTTCTGGGCCGCTTTCGAGGCCTTCGTACCGGGCTCGCCCCTGCCGACCCACGCGGAGGTCGAGACGCACGCCGTCGCGGTTCCGGTCGCCTGAGGCGTCAGCCTCCGAGATCCGGGTCGATGTCCCGGGGGCGCACGTACCGGTCGAGGCGTCCGCGGCCCGGCGCGAGCTCCGCCCAGTGGTCGCCGTCGAAGTCGATCACCGCGAAGGCCGCCGTCGGGAATTCCAGGGCCAGCCGGTCCCGGGCTGCCCGCGGCCCCGACCCCGCGAGCGCCACCGCGAGGTCGCCGAGGCCCGGATTGTGGCCGACCACGATCAGCGTGGCGGCTGAATCGGGCGCCTGCCGGATCACCCCGAGGATCCGATTCGCCGGCGCCTCGTAGATTTCGGATTGCCAGCGCGTCTCGGGGCTGCCGAGGGCGGCCTCCATCGCGGCCCAGGTCTCGCGGGTCCGCGCAGCAGTGGAGACCAGGGCGAGATCCGGGCACAGGCCCTCGCGGGCGAGGTGGGCGCCCACCGCCGGGGCGACCCGTTTCCCGCGGTCGTTGAGCGGGCGCTCGTGGTCGGCCACGCCCGGCGGGCGGTCGGACTTGGCGTGCCGCAGCAGGATCAGCCTGCGCATGAGCGAACCTCTGACGCGAATCGTGGGCCGGCCTCGGGGCTCCCGGTTCGGGCGCGCGCGGCCGAACCGGGCGGCGCCCGCTCCCGCCCGGTTAGCCGAAAGCGCCGCGTGCGGGAACCTCGGCTTTGCCCTCACCGTTCCGACCGCGAGCCGTCCGCGCACGGCCCGCGGCCCGATCCGCGGCGCGACGGTCTCTGGCCAGGAGGCTGCCCGATGGACCGATCCGCCCGCGTCACCGAGATCCTGTCGTGGTACGGGGCTGACAGCCCTGGGACCCTCACCAACCTCGCCCGGATGCTGGAGCACGGGACGCTCGGCGGCACCGGCAAGATGCTGATCCTGCCGGTCGACCAGGGCTTCGAGCACGGGCCCGCCCGCAGCTTCGGCCCGAATCCGCCGGCCTATGACCCGCACTACCATTTCGAGCTGGCCCTGGCGGCGGGGTGCAATGCCTACGCGGCGCCGCTCGGCTTCCTCGAGGCCGGCGCGCGCGACTATGCCGGGCGCATCCCGCTGATCCTCAAGCTCAACGACCACGACCTCCTGGCCGACGAGGAGGATCCCGAGCAGGCGATCACCGGCTCGGTGGCGGACGCCCTGCGGCTCGGCGCCTGCGCCGTCGGCTTCACGATCTATCCGGGCTCCGCCCACCGCAACACCATGTACGGCCAGATCCGAGAAATCGCCGAGGAGGCCAAGAGCGTCGGCCTCGCCGTGGTGATCTGGTCCTACGCGCGCGGCTCGGCGCTGTCGAAGGAGGGCGAGACTGCCATCGACGTGATCGGCTACGCGGCCCAGATCGCCGCGCAACTCGGCGCCCACATCATCAAGGTGAAGCTGCCCACTGCCCATATCGAGCAGCCGGCGGCCAAGAAGGTCTACGAGTCGACCGGCATCCCGATCGGCACGGCGGCCGAGCGCGTCCGCCACGTGGTGCAATGCGCCTTCAACGGGCGGCGGATCGTGATCTTCTCCGGCGGGGCCCAGGCCGAGGAGTCCACTTTCCTCGACGAGATCCGCGCCATCCAGGCGGGCGGCGGGTTCGGCTCGATCGTGGGCCGCAACGCCTTCCAGCGCTCGAAGGCGGAGGCCCTGTCGCTGCTCGGCAAGATCACCGACATCTACGCGGGCCGCTGAGCTCCGCCGCCAGCCGCCATTAGCCGCCGTCGCGGGCCAGCCGGGCGAGCCCGTCGCGGGTCGACCCGGCCGGCCGCCAACCGAGGGCCACGAGCCCCTCGGCGCGGGCGACGAGCCCCTCGGCGACGCGGGCGAACTGCGCATCCCGGCCGGTCATCCGGCAGGCCAGCCGGATGAGCCCGGCCGGGACCGGGACGAGGCCCGGGCCGCGGCCGAGACCCTGGCGCAGCGACGTGATCATCTCGGGCAGGCTGAGCGGGTCCGGATCGGACGCGACGAGGGCGCGGTTCAGGGGGGCCGGCGCCGCCAGCACCGCGTGCACGGCGCCCGACAGGCTCTCCAGCGAGATCAGGGAGCGCCGCGCCGCGAGGCCCCCCAGGGGCAGCGGGTAGGGGCTGCGCGCCAGCCGCAGGAGCGCGGCCATGTTGCCCTTCACGCCGGCCCCGTAGACGAGGACCGGCCGCAGCGCGACCCAGTCAAGGCCGGTCTCGGCGAGCGCCCGCTCGGCCTCCAGCTTGGAGCGGCCGTAGGCGTCGGTCGGCCGGGGCGGATCGCCCTCCCCGATCACGCCCGGCGCGCTCGCCCCCACCTGCGCGCGGATCGACGACAGGAACACGAAGCGGCGCACCTTTGCGCGCGCCGCGGCCTCGGCGAGCCTGCGCGTCGCCTCGGTGTTGAGCGTGCGATAGTCGTCCTCCGGGGCGCCCGACATGGCATGGGCGAGCCCGGCCGAGTGCACGATCGCGTCGACGCCGCTGAGGGCCGCCGCCATGTTGATCGGGCGGGTCAGGTCGCCGACGACCGCGCTCGCGGCGCCCTCCGGCACGCTGGTCGGCCGGCGCAGCAGCACGCGGACCCGGTAGCCGCGCGCGGTGAGGTCGGCGAGCAGGTGGCGGCCGATGAAGCCGGTCGCCCCGGTGAGCGCGATGAGTCCGGTCACGGCTGGGCGGCACCTTCGGCTGGAGCCGACGCCGGGGCGCGGGCGAAGCGGCGGAGCAGGGCGGCGACCAGGGCGAGCCCGGCCGCCGACGCGGCGAGCGTGACCGGCCAGGACGGCCAAAGCAAGGTCGCGGCCGCGAGCGAAGCCAGAGCGAGATTGGCCGCGAACACACGGCCCACCACGCCAGGGACGCCGAGCCCGTTGACGGTGGCCCGCTGATAATAGTGCCCGCGATGGGCCTCCCAGACCCGCTCGCCCCGCGCCGCGCGGGCGGCGAGGGTCAGGCTGGCATCCGCGAGGTAGACGAGCGGCAGCAGCAGGGCGGCGGCGAGGCCGCCCGTCAGGGCCAGCTGGCACAGCAGCCACGCGGTGACGAGCCCGATCGGCAGCGAGCCGACATCCCCGAGGAAGAGTTTTGCGACCGGCCGGTTGAACGGCGCGAAGCCTAGCACCGCGCCCAGGAGGCTCGCCGCCACCAGCGTCGGCAGCGGCGGCAGGCGCCCGGCGAGGCCGAGCAGCAGGAGCGCCCCCGAAACCGGGACGATCTCCGCAACCGTCATCCAGTCGAGCCCGTCCATGAAGTTCGTCAGGTTGACGAACCACAGGGCCGCCAGCAGCGCGAGGCCGCGCTCCAGCCAGAGCGGCAGGGTGGGCAGCAGGCGCCCTTCCAGGTGCCAGACCAGCACGCCTACCACGATGGCCTGCACGGCGAGTCGCAGGGCAGCCGGCAGCGGCCGGACATCGTCCACGGCGCCGAGGAGTGCCAGGGCCAGGGCGCCCCCGGCGAGCCAGATCCAGTCCGGCCGGCCGCCGATCTCCGGCGCCGCGATCAGCAGGCCCGAGATCGTGACCAGCGCCGTCACCACGGCGATTCCGCCCCCCTGCGGGGTCGGCACGGTGTGGCTGGAGCGGGCGTTCGGCCGGGCCAGGGCGTAGCGCTGCAGCAGCGGGCGCAGGCGCAGGATCAGTCCGGCCGAGAGCGCGGCCGCGAGGGGGACCGCGAGGAGGAGGATGGTAGACAGGGCGGACAGGAGGGCGGGCGGGGTGTCGGGCGGCATGGCGCCGTCCTACGCGATCCGCCGCCCGACCGTCAGGGGGCGCGCTACGCCGCCCGCACCGTGGCGAGGAAGCGCGCGACCTCGGCCCCGAGATGCTCGGACTGGCGCGACATCTCGCTCGCGGCCCCGAGTACCTGGGCCGCGGCCGCACCCGTCTCCTCGGCCGACTGGGCGAGGCTCGCGATGGTTCCGGTCACCGCACCGGTGCCGGCCGCCGCCTCGGCGACGTTGCGGACGATCTCCTGGGTCGCCGCGCCCTGCTGCTCCACGGCCGCCGCGATGTTCGAGGCGACGTCGTCGATTTCGCGGATGCGCCGACCGATCCCGTCGATCGCCGACGCGGCCTGCCCGGTGGAGGACTGGATCCGGCCGATCTGACCGGTGATCTCCTCGGTGGCCCGGGCGGTCTGCTCGGCGAGCGCCTTCACCTCGGACGCCACCACCGCGAAGCCGCGTCCCGCGGTCCCGGCACGGGCGGCCTCGATCGTGGCGTTGAGGGCCAGCAGGTTGGTCTGAGCGGCGATTCCGGAGATCAGCGCCACCACGTCGCCGACCTTCGCGGCTGCGGCGCTCAGATCCTGCACCAGCGCCACCGTGTTGGTCGCCTCCGCGACCGCCACCCGCGCGAGTTCTGCCGAGCCGCTGACCTGCCGGCCGATCTCCTGCACGGACGAGCCCAGCTCCTCGGCGGCCGCCGCGACGGTGTTGACGTTGGCGGCAGCCTCGCCGGCGGCGACCGCGACGGTGCCGGACTGCCCGGCTGCATCCGCCGCACTGCCGGTCAGGGACCGGGCGGTGGCCTCAAGCTCGGTGGCCGCCGACGACACGCCGCCGACGATGCCGCCCACCGCCTGCTCGAAGGCGTCGGCCATGGCATGGGTCGCGGCCCGGCGCTGCGTCTCGGCATCGGTGCGGGCCAGCGCCGTCTCCGCCTCGAGGGCGCGCGAGCGGACGAGGTTGTCGCGGAAAACCACGACGGAGCCCGCGAGGTCGCCGATCTCGTCGCGGCGCTCCTGCCCCGGGATCGCCACCTCCGCGTCGCCCGCGGCGAGGCGCTGCGTCACGGCGGCGATCTTCCGGAGGGGCCCGCTGACGCCGCGGGTTACCAGCACGAAGGCTCCGATCGCGATCAGGAGGGCGAGGCCGGCGAGCGCCAGCACGTTCCGCTTGGCGGCGTCGTAGGTCTGCGCGATCAGCGTGCCGCTCGCCTGCGATCCGTCGCTGTTCAGGGCGACGAGCTTCTCCCAATCGGCCATGATGGCGCCGATGCTCGCCGACATGGTCGTGTTGTAGATCCGCTGCCCGCCGGCGACGTCGCCCGCCTCGGCCTTGGCCACTGCCTCCCGCTGCTGCTCGGCGTAGGTGGCCACGTGCTGGCGGAAGGTTGCGTAGGCCTCGCGCTCGGACTGGGTCAGCGGCAGGGCCTCGTACCGGGCGTACTGGGCCGCGAGCAGCGCGTCGCGCTTGGCGATCTGATCCGCGACCTCCGCGCGCAATTCGGGCGTGTCGGCGGTGATCAATCGAACGGCGTTGACCCGCTGGCGCATGAAGTTGATGCCGATCCGGCCGAGCGCGTCGGTGGCCGGGATGCGCGTGTCGCGCAGCTGCGCGGCGGCGGATTCGATGCGGCCCAGTTCGGCCAGGGAGAGGCCGCTCGTCGCGGCGATCAGCACCACCAGGGCTGCGAGACACAGGCCGAGCTTGGCCGCGATGGAAATACCGGCGCGCATAGGAATTGGTCCCCGATCCCGTGTCTGGGATCGGGGCCAATGCATGTACGAGAAACGTTAAGGTTGTTTGGATCCCGCCTGGATTACCCGACGTCCGGGCAGGATCGGTCCGCTAGTAGACCTGAGCCTCCGCGCGCGGCTGGTTCGACGGGCCGTCCCGGCGCTCCAGACCCTTCTCCACGACCTTGGCGAGCCCGACCATGATCTGGTCGATGGCGTAGTCCTTCGGCGTGTAGACGGCGCGCACGCCCATGTTCTTGAGGACCAGCTCGTCCTCGGGCGAGATGATGCCGCCGACCACCACCGGAATATGGTCGAGCCCCGCCTCCCGCATCTTGGCGCGGACCTCCCGCACCAGCGGCACGTGGGAGCCGGACAGGATCGACAGGCCGACCACGTGGGCGCCGGTCTCCTTGGCCTTCGCGACGATCTCGGCCGGCGTCTGGCGGATGCCGTCGTAGGTGACGTCGAAGCCGACATCCCGGGCGCGGAGCGCGATCTGCTCGGCGCCGTTGGAATGGCCGTCGAGGCCGGGCTTGCCGACCACGAGCTTCGGCGTCTCGCCCAGCCGCTCGCCGAGATCGGCGATCAGCAGCTTGGCCTCCTCGGCGGCCCCGGCCGAGACCGTCTCCAGCGTCACGCCGGTGGGCGCGCGATACTCGCCGAAGACCGCGCGCAGGCGCTCGCCCCACTCGCCGGTGGTGACGCCAGCCTTCGCGGCTTCGATCGAGGGCGGCATGATGTTGGCGCCGGAGCGCGCCGCCTGCTCCAGGGCGTCGAGAGCTTGGCCCACGGCGTTCTCGTCGCGGCGGCCGCGCCACTCGCGGATCCGGCCCTGCGCCTCCATCTCGACGGTCTCGGAGACGGAGAAGATCGCCCCCTCCCCGGCGGTGAGCGGCGACGGCTCGCCCTGCTGCCACTTGTTCACGCCGACGACGATCTGGTCGCCGGCCTCGATCGCCGAGATCCGGCGGGCATTCGATTCGACCAGCGCGCGCTTGAGCGCCCCGGTCTCCACCGCCGCGACCGCACCGCCGATGCCGCCGATCCGCTCCAGCTCGGCCCGGGTCTCGACCTTCAGCGCCTCGACCTTGGCCTCGATCACGTGACTGCCGTCGAAGATGTCGTCGTATTCCAGGAGATCGGTCTCGAAGGCCAGGATCTGCTGCATCCGCATGGACCATTGCTGGTCCCAGGGCCGCGGCAGGCCGAGCGCCTCGTTCCAGGCCGGCAGCTGCACCGCCCGGGCGCGGGCGCGCTTCGAGAGCGTCACCGCCAGCATCTCGATCAGGATGCGGTGGACGTTGTTCTCGGGCTGCTGCTCGGTGAGCCCCAGGGAGTTCACCTGCACGCCGTAGCGGAAGATGCGCTTCTTCGGGTCGTCGATGCCGTAGCGCTCCCGGGCGATCTCGTCCCAGAGTTCGGCGAACGCCCGCATCTTGCAGATCTCGGTGATGAACCGCAAACCCGCATTCACGAAGAACGAAATCCGGCCGAACACGTCGGAAAAACTCTCCGCGTCGAATTCCGGGTCGTCGCGCACCGTGTCGAGAACCGCGATGGCGATGGCGAGCGCGTAGGACAATTCCTGGACCGGCGTCGCCCCCGCTTCCTGCAGGTGGTAGGAGCAGACGTTCATCGGGTTCCACTTCGGCACGTTCTTGGTCGTGAACAGGATCACGTCCTTGGTGAGCCGGAGGGACGGCGCGGGCGGGAACACGTAGGTGCCGCGCGACAGGTATTCCTTGATGATGTCGTTCT
>Ga0316228_1000465_pt1 | contig 54981 bp, 49 predicted proteins | sample TBH18021metaG_FD_206005 | JGI IMG/M metagenome (GOLD analysis project Ga0316228, IMG submission 206005) | Freshwater microbial communities from Trout Bog Lake, Wisconsin, USA - TBH18021 | ecosystem: Environmental > Aquatic > Freshwater > Lake > Hypolimnion/Profundal zone | place: USA: Wisconsin... | reverse complement strand
CTATCAACAACATTATGAATAATGCCGTCCAGCACGGGCCTGAAACAAATTTATCCCTGCTGGTTACCTTATACCGACAGGACGATTTTATCTGCATTGACGTCAAAGACAACGGGCCTGGCATTCCCGAAGATAAGCTGCCGTTCATCTTTGACCAGTTTTACCGTATTGATACTGAACGCCCGAAAGACTTTGCGAGTACAGGGTTGGGCCTTGCCATCGCCAAGGAGCTCGTGGAGGCCCAGGGAGGAAAGATTACCGTTTCAAGCATAAAGACCGAAGGCACCTGTTTTACCATTATGCTTCCTGTTCTGCAGGACAATGTAAGTGAGGTTTGCCAATGAAACACATCCTGATTATTGAGGACGACTTCGATATCGCCGCACTGGAACGTGATTATCTGCAGCTGAACGGCTATAAAGCGGAAATCGTTCAAGATGGCCTTCAGGGCCTGAAAAAAGCTGTCTCGGGCCTGTATGACGTTATTGTCGTCGATCTCATGCTGCCGCATAAAGATGGCTATGAGATCATTAAAGAGATCAGAAAAAAACAGGAGATACCGATCATTGTCGTATCAGCCAAGAGTGAAGATATCGATAAAATAAGAGGTCTGGATTTCGGTGCAGATGATTATCTGACCAAGCCCTTCAGCCCAGCCGAACTGACGGCCAGAATCAAAGCCCATATTAACAGATATGAACGGCTCAAAGGCCTTACAGGGGTCTGTGAGGTGATACAGCATAAGGGTTTGGAAATTAATACAGCTTCCCACAAGGTCTTTGTGAATGCAAAAGAAATGCAACTGACAACAAAGGAATATGAAGTTTTACTGTTTCTGGCTTCGAATCCAAACATCGTTTTCAGCAAGGAGCGTATTTTTGATACCATCTGGGGAGAGGAGTATTCTGGCGATACCGCGACTGTAGCTGTTCATATCCAAAAGATCCGCAAGAAAATTGAAAAAGACCCATCGAACCCGGAATACATCGAAACCCTCTGGGGAACAGGCTACAGATTTAATCCGGTATAAGCTCACTGCCTTTTGAGTTTTCGAAACTCTGCTTTTGATATACACCTAAATAAATAAAGATACCCGTCAGCCCCACGATTCGCTGGCAGGTATCTTTTCTTTCGGTATCTGCTTAATCAGGGATTTTCAATCTTTTTCTTGCCGGGCATAGGGTATGGTCAGTAAACCACAGACACTTCTCCAGATTGCCTCCACAGCCCAAGCACTTGTTTACCGGCTCTCCTTCAATCACATGTTTGGCAAATTCGGGGTCAGCAAACATGCCCCTGCCGATAGCCACAAAATCTACATAATCATTTTCAATTAAGAACCGGACCTGCTCTTCGGTGCGAATCTCATTGACTGCTATAACGGGGATATTTACTTCTTTTTTGATTCTACAGGCGCTATAGGTCACAGGACTGCACTTGAAGCCTTCTGGAACAGCGTATTCAGGAGGCTTCATTCCAAAGGAAATATGCAGTAGATCAACACCGGTTTTTTCAAAGACCTTAGCTATTTCAATGCCATCCTGGCTTGTCGGTAAATACTCACCCATTCGCACCCCGACAATAAATTGGTCATGAGTATTATTCCGAATTTCAGGAAGTAACTCAGTCAGGATTCTTGTTCTATGGATAGCGTCGCCCCCGTATTGGTCTGTCCTCCGGTTGTATGACCCATCAAGAAACTTGCATAAGGCAAAGCCGTGAGCAAGGTGATATTCAACGCCATCAAAGCCCATTTCACAAGCAGTGATGGCGGCCTGTTTCATGTCCATCTGCATCAAGTGAATTTCATCAGCTGATAACTGGTTGATGTCCATATCGCCGCAAGAAAGCTGCATCATCATTATCGTGCCGTACGCGTGGCAATTGCCGGCAATCTGTCGTAACGCTGCGATACAATCAGCTGACCACATATTGGTTGAATGAACAGCACCGACGACTCGGGTGGCCTGGACAATAATAAGACCGGCACCACCTTTTGCCCGCTTGGTATAATGTTCAATATGCTGCCTGCCGTAATAAGAGCCGTTATCTCCGTGGAAGGAAAAAGTAACCATCGGCGGCATGACAATCCGGTTTTTGATACTATTCCTGCGAACAACTAATTCATCAGTTATCTTGGCCATTTTTATTCACCTCGCTATTTTTTAGCGCCGCGTCCATTCGGCATGCAAAATCTATCTATTCCCAGGACCCATGACAAACCGCACACCCATGTTATGCGCTTTTTCACAATCCTGTGGAAACATTTCTTCCCGCCTTTTTGCTTTCTTTTCTGGATCGAAGCAACTGACAACATATTCTGAATAGTCATCAAACTGATACGTATCAGTAACACAAAGCGATTCCGCCGTGCCGAAAACCCGCCCCAGAACCATTTCAGTCGCCCCAATATGCTGCTCGTATCCCATCTCCTTCATCCGGTCTTCAGTGACATTCATGGTATAAATAGTGCCTGTCGGTATTTTCCTTGTGAAAAGAGAAGAATAATTCTGATCATAGACAATATACGGAAAGATAAGCCGCTCCATAAATGATCTCATTTCGCCTGAAACTGTTCCCAAATAGATCGGTGATCCCAGAATAATTGCATCAGCTGTGCCTATACTTTCAAGAACCGGCGTCAACTCATCATTCATGGCACATTTCCCATAGCTTTTTCCGCCTTTCATTTTACAGGCGAAGCAACTGGTACAACCTTTGAAATTGAGATCATAAAGATGTATCAACTCCGTTTTAGCCCCCTGTGAGACAGCTCCTTCCAGGGCTTTATTCAGCAGTGTTGCCGTATTCCAGCTTTTCCTTGGACTCCCATTGATACCTATGACGGTTTTGTTCATGCCAATACTCCTTTACTCTTTCGTTTATTCACTGCCCGTAGCTTCTTGTAACACAGGCCAACCATATTCATGCAGACTATGACCCTTAGTCTATGATTTGACTAAGGGTCTCTTGCTGTGACCATTCGGACCAGCTTGTCTGACTAACGAATCGGCAAACAGTCCACCTATTTTGTTGAGTATTTTACTGATATTTTTATTTAAGACTTCCTGGGTTCATTAGCTGCCACCCAGGTCGCAAAGGCACTCATGAACTTTTGCAAAAACTCGCGAGTGTTGTCACTGCTAAGAGCGCCACTGGCGTCAAAAAGTGTCGCAGCATTTCCGATATAGGCCTCAGGCTGCTGCATCGTCGGAATATTCAAGAAAACAAGGGATTGCCTTAAATGATGATTTGCGCCAAAACCGCTTAGTCCTCCTGGTGATACACTCACCACTGCACCAGGTTTGCCGTCCCATACACTTTTGCCATACGGTCGTGACCCAACATCGATAGCATTCTTAAGCACAGCAGGAACAGACCGATTGTACTCCGGGGTGATGAAAAGAACCGCATCAAAATCTTTCATGTGCTCCCGAAACGATATCCACGACAAAGGCGGGGTGCCTTCGTCATCGAAATCCTGGTTGTAAATAGGAAGCTCGCCTATCTCGACCTCCTCTAGCGCCAAGGATGCAGGAGCCAGCGCAATCAATGCCCTAGCAAGCTTCCTGCAAAAAGATTCTTTGCGAAGGCTCCCTACGAAAACTGCAATCTTCTTAGCCATGCGTTAGCCTCCTTGATATTTTCCCATAAAGCACAAGACCCGTTTCTTTAAAGTTTAATGGTTCTTGATGCGCCTTTCATATCGCTAAAGGTCGCCTGAGCGTTTTCAATATAAAACAGTTCAAAGATGGAATCATCCACACTGTACCTTGTTTTCAGCATTGGCATGGTATCAAGAGCCGCTTGCTTTGTTTGCTTATTGGTGTTGAACACAGCCTTGCCCTGTAAACGTATCCACTCGCCTGTTTTTGAGGTCGTACTGACTTCAAAATGAGGGTTTGCTTGGAGTTGCCTATACACATTCTTCTGATTACTGGTGCCAAAATACAACTTGCCTTCAAAATTCATAACGAATCCGAAGGGTCGCACCTTAGGAAGATCGCCGTCCACGGTAGCAAGGTAAAATATCGGGTTGTCGGCCAGAAATTGTAAGACCTCATTCATGACATACACTCCTTTGCGTTAGTATAGGTGTCATAATAACATACCAAACCTTACCAAGATTTGAAAGCGGCTTGGGTTTAGAAACAGCTTAGAACAAAGAAGCCGATTGCATTGTACTGCTAGAGCGGTTCACCGCCAACGCCCTCTATGCTATAATAATAGGCAGTAATATAATAATTAACAAGTATGCACTTATAAGTGCCATAGTATCTATTTATATACTGTCAGTTATAAAATTAAGCAGTCAAAGGAGCTTCACCAATGATAAAATACAAAAATATCGAATATCAGTGTTCAATGGAATTGACCCTGGATCTCATTGGCGGCAAATGGAAATCACTGATTCTCTGGTACTTAGGTGAAAATACCATGCGGTTCAGCCAACTAAGAAAATTATTGCCGCGGATTACTCCTAAAATGCTCACCCAACAACTCCGGGAACTGGAAGCAAGCGGATTGGTGAATCGATTCATCTATACTCAAATACCACCGAAAGTAGAATATTCTCTTACCGGGGCTGGCAAAAGTTTATTACCTATTTTGACAACTCTTTGCCAGTGGGGACTCAATTATGCCGATGAGAATACTCCAGATGCTAAAGAAACTACCTGCCACAAGGCAATCAATATCCTCAAGTAGAAAAGCGCTCTCGTCCCACTGGCGAGGGCACTTTGCATTCTAAACCATAATGCACTTAGCTATGTGCCACTTCCATCACATAGCAGTCGGAACCAGAGCTACCGCTTCAGTGCCTCTTTTATCAGGTTCCGCAAAAGGTTTGGTAAGGATGGGCAGATGGCTCAGGCAGTACGGAGTATTCAGCCTGTTCGTCGGAGTGCGCGTAGGGGCTTGAAAGAACATCAAGCAGCCGCTCCATCACGCTGTAGTCTCCTTGTTTTACTGCGGCTTCCAGTGCGGCTTCTACCCGGTAGTTACGGGGAATGATCGCCGGGTTGGAGCCCTTCATCAACTGCTGCGAGGACGCTTTCGGTTCCTGCTGCCTGCCTAGTCTCGCCTTCCACAGCTCATTCCACTGAGCAAACTCTCGGCTGGCAGACAGGACAGTATCCTCCGGTGTATCAAAAGTCAGTGCGCGGAAGGTATTGGTATAGTCCGCACGATACGTCTGCATCATGCTGAGGAGGCCGTCAATAAGGGATTCGTCTTGTTCCTCTTCATTAAACATCCCCAGTTTGGCTCTCATTCCCGCGAGCCAATTACGGTGATACGACTCCGTAAAATCGGAAAGCGCATCCTGGGCCAGTTTGATAGCCTGGGCCTGATCGGCATGCAGCAGCGGCAATAGGGTTTCGGCAAATCGCGCCAGATTCCATCCGGCAATAGGCGGCTGATTGCCATAGGCATAGCGGCCTTGAATGTCGATGGAACTGAATACCGTTGCCGGGTCATAGGTGTCCATAAAGGCGCAAGGGCCATAATCAATGGTTTCTCCACTAAGGGCCATGTTGTCGGTGTTCATCACCCCGTGAATAAAGCCAACCAGCTGCCATTTGGCAATCAGAGCAGCCTGACACTTGATCACTTCCTGGAGCAGCGAAAGATACCGCCCCTCATCAGCTGCAACGTCTGGAAAATGGCGTTTTAATGTATAGTCAGCCAGTACCCGGAGATCCCCGTTCGCGCCCCATTTTGAAACATATTGAAAAGTGCCGACCCGCAGATGACTGGCAGCCACACGAGTCAGAATTGCACCAGGCTGGACGGTTTCGCGGATGACTGACTCACCGGTTGTCACCACCGCCAGGCTGCGGGTGGTAGCAATACCAAGGGCATTCATTGCTTCACTGATGATGTATTCGCGCAGCATCGGTCCAAGTGCCGCCCGGCCATCGCCCCCGCGGGAATATGGCGTTCTGCCTGAACCCTTGAGCTGAATATCAAACCGTTCACCTAAGGGAGTGATTTGCTCGCCAATAAGCAGAGCCCGGCCGTCCCCTAACATCGCAAAATACCCGAATTGATGCCCCGCATAAGCCTGTGCAAGCGGCGAAGCACCTTCAGGAATCCGGTTGCCGGCAAGCACAGCTACGCCATCTTCGCTTTGCAGCCCCTGGACATTCAGCCCCAGGGATGTGGCCAAGGGATAATTGAGAATGATCAACTTCGGTGAACTCACAGGAGTTGGGCTGAGACTGCTAAAAAATGATTTCGGCAGACAGGCATAACTGTTGTCCAAGTTCCATCCTGTGCCTATTATTGCTTTTCCCGTTATCATCGTATCTCCTTAACACAAGCCCTAATAGTGTCTACTTCCGCCGCAGTCTTCGCAACTGCCTCATCGCCCCATGGGTGCCAGTCGACGGCGTCCCGGTCCTGCTGTGGCAGGCAGGGGAATTTCTCTTTTATCATAGTATAAGCAGACGCACGATGCTTTAGCATCGATGCGATCGCTTATGCCGGAGGCGAAAGCAGAAAAGGTACAGACAATATGCCTATACCTTCTTGGTTCGCACGCGGTGAAATGAATTCCTTTTCGTGTCAACAAGAATGTACAGTACACAGCCTAAATCACAGCTAAATAAAAAATCCCCACCGCCTCATTATGAAGCGGCGGGGATTATGCTCGGTTACCAGTCTCATCCACTCATCATTACTTCGCACTTGTGGACTTCGGTTTTATCCAGCACCGTCGACTTTTAACCATTTAGGCCACCAAGCCATCGGTGAACTTTGAGTAGTCAGATAAACACCGAAAAGTGTCAGCAATCCGCCAATGATCTCACGCCAGCCTAGATGCTCATCTAAAAATATGACGGCAGATATCATACCCACTAACGGCATGATATTAATAAAAATGGAAGCTTGACTTGGACCTACCGCCTGGACACCACGATTCCACCAAATCATTGCTAAGACGCCTCCGCCAAGGACCATGTATGACATGGATAATATTCCAGTGGAGGTTATTACGTTAGTTGTTATATCTATCCCGGCCCATAGCGCAATAATTCCTGTCGCAATAGCACCAGCTAAGCCAGCCCATGCAGTAGTGGTCACCGGAGAAATTTCAACCATTACCTTGCGACCTAAAATTGTATAAATAGCCCAACAGAACTGACTGCCAAAAAACAGTATATCACCATAGTTAAACGAAAGGTTCATGATAACCGCCCAAGACCCATGGGCCACTAAAAACACAACGCCACCAAAGGATATGATAATGCCTAGCCATTGTACTGCATTCATCTGCTCACGAAGGAAAACAGCAGTAAGTACCGCTGTCACTGCTGGAGTCGTGGCCGAAACCAACGTACAATTTATTACGGTCGAATATTGTAACCCGCTAAACTGAAGAATGTTATTAAGAGTAATGCCACTGACGCCCATTGCTGCAAGGGTGAAAAAGTGCCGCGCTGGAGGAAGGGCATTCTTTCCGTTTTTCAAAAATAAGATTATCAACAAGATTGCGCTAATGCCAATATAGCGATAGAAGGTTATCATGATTGGGGATAGCTCTTTGAGAACTACTTTTACTACCACAGGCTGTACGCCCCACAAGATAGCAGCCAAGCACAGAAAAACATATACTTTATTACAATTTTTATCCATTATGTGTACCTTTATGTAACATATTCTGCTTGTTTATTGTAACATGATATTCTGTAATCGGAAATAAGTTAAGTGTAAACCCACTTTCCTCTGATAATAGGTTACATATCAAAAGGCTCCGCATCGCTGCGGAGCCTTACTTTTATTGGCGGCCTGGTATGATTCGAACCGTTATCCAAACTTGGCCTTCAATTATCCATCTCATTTATAAGATCAAATTGATTCCCTGTGCTATTCTGCTGCCAAGTTCATTATCTGTCAGTAAAAAATGCTCAACCATCCTCCTTTGAATAGGCTCATAAGCTTGGCTTAAAGCTTCTACAATATTCGAAACCAAGTGTTTCTTTTGCAACACCGTCATAGTCCGATATCTGTGACCGGCTTGATAATAATTGTCGCCTGGCACTTCCTTACGAATTACACTACCTGAAACAAGTTCCTGAGCGGGGTTCCCTTCCACAGGTGCCGGCATAGGCATCCCGCCACCTAATGTATTGGGGTAATAATTTGCAACGCCGCCTTTATACATTGTTTGCATGGCTCCGTCCTGCATCAGATTGTTAATTCTTTTTCTGGGCATATTGGTCGGAAGTTCTAAAAAATTGACACCTATACGGTATCTTTGCGTATCTCCATAGGGAAAGATACGGCCTTGAAGAATTCTATCATTCGAAAAATCTATTCCCGGTACAATAGCCGCCGGTGAAAAGGCTGACTGCTCGACTTCAGCAAAAAAATTTTCGGGATTTTTATTCAGCACCATTCTGCCTACCGGCATGAATGGAAATAAGTTCTCCGGCCAGATTTTAGTGGGGTCCAAGGGATCAAATGGCTGCTCGCATTCAGTTTCAACATTCATTATTTGTACCCGCATCTCGAATTCAACGCTATGCCCTGCTGCAATGGTCTCAAACAAATCCCTGCTCGCTATATCAGGGTCTGTACCCGCAAGTTGAACCGCTGTCTTGCTGTCTATGTATTCAACACCTGCACAGGGTTCCCAGTGATACTTAACATACACCTCTTCCCCGCACAAATTAACCCACTTATAGGTGTTAACACCATGCCCTTGAATTGTTCTATAGCTTTTGACAGTCCCATTATCTGCAAACAGATAGGTAAGCATATTCATAGACTCCGGCCTTAAAGACATGAAATCCCAGAAACGGCTGGCTGCTACCGGCCCTCCCCGGACATTAGTAACCGGGTCCGGTTTCAAAGCATGAAAAAGATCCGGAAACTGAAGGGGATCTCTAAGAAAAAACACAGGAATATGGTTGCCAACAAGATCGTAATTACCTTCTTCTGTATAAAACTTCACAGCAAATCCTCTGATATCCCGCACTGTGTCTGCGCTGCCGACAGAGCTGCCTGCTACCGAAAATCTGACAAAAACAGGGGTTTTCCTTTCAGGATCTTGCAGGAAATTTGCCTTGGTCAATGAAGCCATTGATTTGTAGGGTATAAAAAAACCAAAAGCTCCGGCTCCTTTAGCGTGTACTACCCTTTCCGGAATTCTCTCCCGGACAAAATGCGAAATCTTTTCGAGATAAACTGTATCCTGAAGTAGGATTGGTCCTCTTTCACCCACTGTTAAGGAATGTTGATCATCACTAACAGGTGCACCCTGATTGCTGGTAAGATAATGTTTGGCCATATCCCTTCTCCTCCCCGGATCATAAATTCTGTTATGATTATATTCAATATAAAATTGTTTAGAATAAATTGACACCATTTGATATAAAGGGACGGATGGAGGAGGCGAGCCGCGGCCCTGCAAAAATATTCGGTAATTTTATCGGTTTTCGCCCACGCGATAGGTACCCGCCCTACAACCAAAACAAACAGTCCCAGAACACGGACCACCGCAGCAGCTACGCTGCGCCTTTCCATCTGACCCCTAAAAATCCAGGCTGTCAGGCGCGAAAAACAAAGACCACCTTGCAGTGATCTTTGTGAACGAAAGCTATTCATCTGAGGTCACTCTGGGGTCAACAAAACCCGTCAATTAATTCGGTGGTTTTACCTGCATGGCACCAATGACACCCTTCGAGTGTACTAAGGATAAGCTGCAATCCCATGATGCGGAAATTCTGTAAGGTCAACCTACTATGCAGGAATTTCGTATGATGATAGTGTAAAGAGATATATTGAAATAAAACCCAGACAGATTTCGTGATTTTATTTGCATCTCGGAAAAACACCCTCCAGTCAGCGGGGTTGCTAGTGATCGCTGTGGTATAACATAATTTAGAGAGCTAAACATGATTTTGCGCTTTACCACATTTACGCGTCACACTGAATCAATAATAATACTAAGAATGCACTCGGAGGTGTTATCTTGACAACAATGCGAGAAGTCGTTGAAGCATTCCGCAAACAAGATCAACGATACGAACAAGGCGGCGGCCTCAAAAAAGTCGAAAAGCAGCGCCAGCAAGGCAAGCTGTTTGTCCGCGACAGGATCGCACTGCTTTTTGATCCAGATACTTTTGTAGAGCTCGACAAATTCGTCGAACATCGCTGCACAGACTTTGGAATGGAGACCCAAGATGGCCCAGGCGACGGGGTCGTCACCGGATACGGGAAAATCAACGGCCGGCTGGTGTATGTGTATGCCGATGACTTTACCGTGTTTGGTGGTTCCTTAGGCGAAATGCATTCCAAAAAGATTTGCAAAGTGCTTGATCTGGCCCTGGAAACCGGTTGTCCTGTGGTCAGTCTGCACGACTCCGGCGGCGGGCGGATTCAAGAAGGAGTTGACGCCAAGCACGGCTATGGCGAGATCTTTTACCGCAACTCCATCATGTCCGGGGTGGTACCTCAGATTTCCGCCATTATGGGGCCGTGCGCCGGTGGAGCGGTATATTCTCCAGCCCTGACCGATTTTGTCCTAATGGTAGATAAGATGAGTTACATGTTCGTCACCGGCCCAAGTGTCTGTAAAACAGCTCTAAATGAAGTTGTAACCGAAGAACAACTCGGCGGAGCCCGCACCCAAAGCGCCACCAGCGGAGTATCACACTTCATGGTTGACAACGAAGAAAACTGTTTTACTGTCATCCGCGCCCTGTTAAGCTACCTGCCGTCTAACAACCTGGCCCCTGTGCCGGAATACGCCAGTGGCGACGACCCCAACCGAGTGGTGGATAATCTGTTGGATTTGGTGCCTGTGGAGACGAATCGTGGTTATGACATCAAAGAAGTCATTGAATCCATCTTTGATAACAGCTCGTTTTTAGAAGTCCAGCCCTTGTTTGCCGCCAACATCGTTATCGGTTTCGCCCGGCTGGATGGCAAGCCTGTGGGCATCATCGCCAATCAGCCCAATTTTTTGGCAGGATGCATTGACATCAATGCTTCTGACAAAGCGGCACGGTTTATTCGCTGTTGTGACGCCTTTAATGTCCCGGTTATTTCCTTGGTGGATGTTCCCGGATTTTTGCCTGGCACCAACCAGGAATATAACGGCATTATCCGCCATGGTGCCAAGATGCTGTATGCGTATTCCGAAGCCACCGTCCCCAAGATTACCATGGTGCTTCGCAAGGCCTATGGCGGAGCGCAAAACGCCATGTGCAGCAAAGAACTGCGCGCCGATCAGCTGCTACTTTGGCCTACCGCCGAAATCGCCGTCATGGGTGCCGAAAGCGCGGTAAAAGTTATCTTCCGCAAAGAAATCGCCGCAGCTGAAGATCCGGAAAAAGCACGTCAGGAAAAGATCGAAGAATACCGGGAGAAGTTCTCCACTCCGTTTGCGGCAGCGCGCCGGGGCTATGCGGACCGTATCATCGAGCCGCAAAATTCACGGATCGAACTCATTCGCGCCCTGGAAGCAACCAAAAACAAGCAAGTCAAACTCCCCTACAAGAAACATTGCAATCTTCCCTTGTAAGATAAAGTTAAACAATAACCGGAGGTCATGACCAATGAATAGACCGTTAGAAGGTATCCGAGTCCTAGACATGACCCGTATTTTGTCCGGCCCGTACTGCTCAATGATGCTGGGCGACTTGGGTGCTGAAATAATAAAACTTGAACCATGGCCGGGTGGCGATGATTCCCGCGGCAACCCTCCGTTTGTAAAAGACGAGAGCATGTATTACGTGAGCCTGAACCGCGGCAAGCGTAGTATCGTGGTCAACCTCAAGGAGGAGGCCGGTAAAGAAGTCTTCAGAAAGCTGGTTCAAGAAGTAGATATATTGATTGAAAATTTTCGTCCCGGCGCCATGACCAAACTCGGTTTAAACTACGATAAAATCAAGCACCTCAACCCCAAACTAATCTACTGTGCTATTTCAGGTTTTGGGCAAACCGGTCCGTACAAGGATCGCGCAGCCTATGACTCGGTCATTCAGGCGATGGGCGGAATCATGAGCGTGACCGGCCAGGCGGGTGGACAACCTACCCGCGTCGGCACATCCATTGGTGATATCACCGCCGGACTGTTTGCTGTCATCGGAATTCAAGGCGCCCTGCGGATAGTAGAAAGCGGTGGACCCGGACAGTTCATCGACATCAGTATGATGGATTGCCAGGTTGCCCTTGTCGAGGGTCAAATCGCCCGATATTTCGGCACAGGCAAAGTGCCTCAACCAGTGGGCAACCGCCACGCCACAGCTACTCCGTTTGATATGTTCAAAACAAAGAATGGTCATATAATCATCGCTGTGCAAAAGAACTCCATGTGGGAAAGCCTCTGCAAAGCCATGAAATTAGAACAGCTGCTCCAAGACCCCCGCTTCGGCAGCAACTCCTTGCGCTGCGATAACGAGGCTGCACTTAAAGCCATCTTGGAGCCAGTGCTCATGGAAAAGACCACCGACGAATGGATAGCTATCCTGGTAGCAGCCAACGTGGCCTGCGGTCCGCTTAACAACATCGCCGACGTTGTGAGCGATCCTCACATCCAGGCCCGGGAAATGATCGTCGAGGTACCCGGCCATGCCAAGCTGGGTAATGTCAAATACCCCGGCCTGCCGATTAAATACTCCGAGACCAAGTGCGGCATCGAAAGACCGGCCCCAGTTCTTGGTCAGCACACCGAAGAAATCCTGACGCAATTTGGATTTTCCACCAAGGAAATAGAAAACCTCAAAGGCTCTGGCATCGTAAAATAAGGCCAAGTATCCATCCCTTGCTGTTTATCGCTTTCAGGCTGTAGACAAAACTCGGTTACAAGCATAGGCAGGAAGCGGGAGGGGTTTTCCGCAGCGGGATTCTTATCCTCAGCCGTCGGCAGCTCGTCTGCCGGTAACAGCGTAGGATATCATCCGTAGCGAAGGAATTCCCCTCCCGCTTCCGTATTTTGTCTACACTCTGAGAGCCTGGCGCAAGCCAGGCTTTTTGCTTTAGAAATCTGTTTATAATCTTTGAATGACTGTTGTATAAAAACTACAGGCATCAACGATTTTACTTACTTCGCAGTTTTCGTTTGTCATGTGAGCTAACTTATATTCCCCTGGTCCAAAACCAATGGTAGGTATCCCCATACTCACAGGGGTTACCGCATTGGTGCTGAAATCCCAATAATCATACTTTGGCGCACTTCCAAAATTTTCATTGTATGCTGCCACACACGCCTTTGAAAGCTCGTGATTCAAATCAATTTCCCAGGCAAGGTGAAAAGGCTCATATTGAATATCCATACCGGTCCAGCTCTCCCGATAGAGTGTTCCAAGTTTCCATTTTGCATCTTTACCGTCGATGATCTTATTTATTTCCGCTTTGATGGTTTCTTCCGTGTCTCCCACTACCATTCGTCTGTCCAAATAAACTTCGCATTCAGACGGAACAGCATTTAAAGACACACTTGTACTGGAAATCCTCGACATGACAAGCGTTCCTCTCGGACCGTCTTTTTGCATCAGTTCTGCATTCGTCTTTTCAACCCGTTTTATAATTTCAGCCATTTCATAGATGGCATTTATACCTTTTTCCGGTGCTGATCCATGCGCTGAAAGTCCCTTTGTTGTAATAATTATTTGGGCTTTGCCTTTATGTCCGGTGACAATTTTGTTGTCAGACGGTTCACAAATCACCACATAGTCAGGTTTAAAATTACCTTCTTTAAATAAATGCTTTAGATTTTCACCATCACAATCTTCTTCAAAAACGCTGCAAGAAACGTAAATTGTCTTCCCAGAGGTTAATCCCAGTCTCTTGGCAATAGCTCCGGCATATATGGAAGCTGCCGCTCCTGACTTCATATCTACCGAACCTCTGCCATAAAGCCTTCCAGCTACAATCTCACCACTAAAAGGAGAAACCTCCCAGTTCATTTCGTCCTTTACCTCAACAGTATCAATATGCGAATCAAACATAACCTTTTTGTCGCCATTTCCAATACGCCCCATAACATTTCCCATGGAATCAATCATCACTTCATCATATCCAAGAACCTTCATTTTTCGCTCAATAAACTTTACACTCTGCTCTTCTTGGCCGGAATAGCTTCTTATTTTGACCAAATCCTGCACAAACTCAATAAGCTCTGTTTTTACCTCGTCTATCATCTCAGCTATTTTTTTCATTGTAACCCTCCTTATTTTCATTTTATATTTCGGCTTTTCTCTATAATATTACCTGTGAATTAAGTTCCATGATGTGCCACCTTACCCCTTCCGGGATATACAAAAGAAGTGCAGACAATTGCCCCTGCCTCCCGGCATCAACATATTGTATTCACAGTTACATGAATAAGCAGAAGAACATGGTAAAATAGTGACATAAAGAAGTTAGCGGCAAGGAGAAAAAATGATACCCAATAAAAGCGACTTCAAAGCGAAGAATCTGACTTCCCCTGCCAGGCAGGCTCATCGCTTAAAACTTCACCACATTGAGCAGGCAACGAAAATTATCGACCCGGTGTTCCTCAATACCCCGCAGTATCGCTGCGAGCCGCTCGAACAGCTTCTGGGCTGTCGTTTGGTAATAAAAGTGGAAACTCTTAATCCGATTCGCTCATTCAAAGGCCGCGGCGCCTCGTATTTCGTCTCCAGGCTGCCGAAGGATGCTGTCCTGGTTTGCGCGAGCGCAGGCAATTTGGGACAGGCAATGGCTTATGCCTGCCGTGCAAAAGGTATCAGAATCTTTGTCTATGCAAGCGTAACCGCCAACCCTTTAAAAATCGAAAGAATGCGCTCTTTAGGTGCTGAAGTAAGGCTTTGCGGTGAAGATTTCGATGCTGCAAAACTTGCGGCCAGACAGTTTGCTACAGAAAACGGGTTTATCCTGGTTGAAGACAGTCTTGAGCCAGCCACCGGCGAAGGCGCCGGAACCATTGGCATCGAGCTGCTGAAATGGTCCGAACCTTTCCATGCAATATTGGTAGCGTTAGGAAATGGCGCGTTGCTCACCGGGATCGGGCGCTGGGTGAAAGCCCACGCCCCACAAACCCAGATGATCGGAGTCGCAGCGGCAGGCGCCCCGGCAATGGCTGAATCCTGGCGGGAAGGCAGGGTTATCGAGCACCCAGGCATCAATACAATTGCTGACGGGATTGGTGTCAGAATACCGATTCCTGAAGTACTTGAGGACATGCGCGATACGGTTGATGATGTCGTCTTGGTTGATGATCAATCCATTATCGATGCCATGAAGATGTTACACCAACAACTGGGATTGGTGGCAGAGCCGTCCGGCGCAGTTGGGCTTGCTGCAATTCTCAATGACCGGGAACGTTTCAAGGACAAGCTTATTGCTATCGTAATTTGCGGCGGCAACCTCACCATCGAACAAATGCACCAATGGTTGAAATAAGTTCATGCGCGTTCAAAATAAACCCTGGCTTGCAAAAAGCCAGGGTTTTCTCATGCGCCCGGCAGGGGCGCTTACTTGTCGGTCCAAAAATGCTGCCGCTATGAACATTGCGCCCCAGGGCCTTCCCATCTCTTAATAAGTTACATCATGGTCCCTCAGTTTTTTTTGACAAAGGTGCCGTTGCGAAATTCTTCAAAGGCCAGGGACAATTCTGCACTTGTATTCATTACAATAGGACCGCGCCAGGCAATCGGCTCATTCAGAGGTTTGCCTGATAAGAATAGAAACCTGGCAGGTTCATTTTGGGTTTGAACAACAACCTGATCGCCTTCACGTTGATAGAGGATAACGGTTTCCGCCCCATGCAACATTGCCTCGTTGGTCTGGCCGAACTCGCCAAAATGGCCTTTACCTTCGATGACATATGCAAAAGCAGTATGTCCCGGTTTCACCGGGTGAGTGAAGGTAGCCCCTGCCGGCAGTGCTACATCAAGCAATTCAGGCTTGGTAACAATATCGCGGATAGGTCCCTGGACATCATTCACTTTGCCGCTGATAATCTTTACTGTTGCTCCCCCGGCGAGAGTAACTTCCGGAATATCTGCTGCTCCGACGTCTCTGTAACGGGGAGGCATCATCTTTAAGGCGGCAGGGAGGTTAGTCCAGAACTGGAAGCCCTGCATGGTCCCTGTAGGACTGATTGCTGGAAGTTCCTGATGGATAATGCCGCTGCCGGCGGTCATCCACTGCGCCTCACCCCCGCTAATTTTTCCGTTGTTGCCCATGCTATCCCCATGTTCAACCAAACCCTGAATCATGTAGGTAATAGTTTCAATGCCTCGGTGCGGGTGCCAGGGAAAACCCGCCAGGTAATCATCCGGATTCGCAGAGTGCATATCATCCAAGAGCAAAAATGGATCAAACAGAGGTAGTTCATTATAGCCAAAAGCGCGCTTGAGATGAACTCCGGCGCCCTCGATGGTCGGCTGGCTTTTAAAGGTCTTTTCAATTCGTCTTGCAGCCACAAATACGCCTCCCCCTTCACGCAAATACATACGAGGTCATTGACAAGCTCCCCATGGTACAGGCCTGATTGTATACACGAAGCTTGTCGGTCTCGTCCGCAGCTCCCAGCACATACAGCAGCGGGTAAAAATGATCCGGCATCGGCACAGCCAGCTCCGCGGCGCGGCCGAAGCTCTTATAGCCGACCACACCCTCCTTGTCATTGTTGCGGATGCATTCTGCAATATAGTTGTCAAACTCATACGCCCAATCAAAGCCGTCATCTCGGGAGAACTGGATCATTCCCAGGTTGTGAACTACGTCGCCGCTGCCCAGAATCATGACTCCCTGGGACCGAAGCTCCTTCAGTTTCTTTCCTAAGGCGAAATGCTCCTGTGCCGGTGCGCTGCGGTTTACACTAACCTGAAATACAGGTATATCCGCGGCGGGGTACATGGCCTGCAGTACGCACCAGGTTCCATGGTCCAGGCCCCAGCTGCTGTCAAGCACCGCTGCCTTCCCCAGGATATCGCCGGCTCTTTCCGCAAGCTGTGGGGCCCCAGGGGCCGTATAAGTCATACTATACAATGGTTCGGGAAACCCATAGAAGTCGTGGATCGTCCGCGGCCATTCGTTGTCCATCACCCGCGTTCCTTCGGTATACCAATGGGCTGAGACGGCAAGTATGGCCTCCGGCTTCGGTAAGGCCGCCGCAATCTGCCTCCATTCATGGACATATGAATTATCCTCGATGATGTTCATCGGTGAGCCATGGCCGATAAATAAAGCCGGCATCAGTTTCATAAATCGAACCTCCCCTTCTCTAATCGTGTATAGGGAACCATAGTCGGCTGTTCCTACTGTTAGATATTCTAAGAGAAGGTAAAGTATCCCTCCTCGTAAACCCATCAGAAACCAGGAGCTACCCTGAAGTTAGTTTGCAGCATGCCTCAACGAATCTCCGTCGACACCGGATTGGAATCAGGGGATTTTCGCCGGATAAACAGCGCCAGCAGGCCGCCGGTAAAGCATACAAGAGCAACTGTATAGAATACATCCTGAAAGGCCAATATGGAAGCCTGCCGGGAAACCATCGCACTCAAGAGCGCTTTGAACATCACATACTGCTGCGGCAAAAGGCCCTGCCCTGTCAACCAGCCATGGGCGGCTGCCGATATCACCGAAGCATCCATCCCCTGGTTTCCCCAAAGCACCTGCAGCAGCCGGGCTATTTCCTGTGAAGAATGGGTCGCGGGGTTTAAATGCTCCTTCATTACCGCAGCATGATAGATTTCCCGCCGGGTCAGCAGCGTCTCGGCAAAAACAACTCCGATGCTTCCGCCAATAATCTTGGCCAGGTTGAAGATTCCGGAACCGACCCCGATTTTGTCTTTAGGCAGCGAAGCAACAGCGCAGTTGGTCAACGGTGACATGGTGAGTCCGAGTCCCACGCCGAACAGGGAAAGACGGATAAAAAAGTCGCGGGTCGAGTAGTCAGCACTGATGGTATCAAGAGAATATAGCGCCCAGGCGATCATCATAATGCCGGTAAACGCCGGCAAACGGGAACCGAAACGGTCGGCCAGCCGTCCGCCGATGGGGGAGAAAACCACCATAGAGGCGGTAAGCGGCAACAACATTAATCCGGCGGTTGTTGAACTGTACCCCAGAATGGTTTTCAGGAAGAATGGCAGCAAGAACATCCCGCCGTAAAAGGCAACAAACGAGAGGAAACCGACTACATTAGCCACAGTAAACGTGACATTGCGGAATAACCGCATATCAATCATCGGCTGTTGTACCTTGAATTCAACCGCCACGAATAAAACAAATGCGGCGAAAGCCATGTAAAACAGCGAGACAATATAAAGAGAATCCCAGCCTTCCTTTTGCCCCTGGTTTAGGGCGACAAGAAGTGAACTGATGCTGGTAATCAAAAGGGCTGCACCCAGGTAGTCGACTGTGACGGTGGAATTACGACTGGATTTGGGGATAATGGCCAACGCAAAGATAACACTGAGTACGCAGATAGGTCCAACTGAGAAGAACACCGAACGCCAATCGAAATTCTCGATTAAATAGCCCCCAACCATAGGTCCCATCGCACTGCCTGCAGCCGCCATTGCGCTCCACACCCCCAGAGCCTGTCCCCGTTCGTGGGCGTCAAAGGTTTGGGCAACAATAGTCATCGCATTCGGCAATAACATACCGGCTCCGACCCCCTGAAGGATCCGGAAGATCACCATCATTGTCGAATTGGTGGCAATTCCGCACAGCAAGGATGCGATGGTAAAGAGAATTAATCCTACTATATACACTGTTTTGGCCCCGAACTGATCACCCAGCTTGCCGGTCATCGGCAGAGTGGAACCGTACGGCAGCAGGTACCCCAGCGACACCCACACAATGGAGTCCATATTAAAGTTCAGTGCTGCCATAATATTGGGCAGGGCAATATTAACACAGCTGCTTACATAGGCGCTCAGAACCGTCCCAAGGCAAACAGCACATAAGATGGCGTATTTTTTCAGCATAATAAACCTTTCTTTTCAATAGAAAGACAAGGAAATGGGCAGGTACCCTTTGTGTTACTTGGTGATAATGGCAATCACAGCTGACATCCCTGGCTTCAGAACGCAATCAGAGTCATCAGCCTTTATTTTGATCGGTAGCCGCTGCGTAACCTTAGTAAAATTGGCGGAAGTATTCTCTGTCGGCAAAAGTGCAAACTGGGACCCGGACGCCGGACCGACCGCAATAACCTGTCCGGTAAATTTTTTATCCGGATAGGCGTCGATAGTAAACTCAACATGTTGACCGACTTTGACCCTGCCAATATAAGTTTCCTCAATATTAGCCCCGATCCATACATCAGAAAGATTACTGATACTGAAGAGTTGCTGACCAAAGGAAACAATTTCTCCGTCTTCGATCGACTTTAGGGCTACTACTCCGGATACTGGCGCTTTGATCGTTGTATCAGCCAACTGGATTTCGGCATTTCTGAGCGCCGCCCGGGCTTGCTGCACCTGGGCCTGAGCCATCATGATATCTTCTTGCCGTGAGCCTTCGACACTCAGGCTATATTGCTCGGTGGCGGAACTGTATTGAGCTTGAGCAACATCATAGGCTGTTTTACTGGCATCCCTTTGTTGAACAGATATAGCCCCTTGTCGGTAAAGGGTTTCATCGCGTTCACTGTTTCTCCGGACATTTTCCATATTGGCTTTTGCTTGCAGGACTGAGGAATTGGCTTGCGCAATCTCTTGCGGTCTATTGCCGGTTACTGTAGCCGCCAGCTTAGCCTGAGCCATTGCCAGGTTGGCCTTAGCCTGGTCCACCTGAGCTTCAAATTCCTGCTGTTCAAGCACGGCGATTACCTGACCTGCCTTGACATTATCCCCTTCACTGACTGCAACTTTTTCTATTCTCCCGCTGACTTTCGCGCTTACCGCCACAATGGTTCCTTTGACCCTGGCGTCGTCTGTGGCCACAATCCGGTTGGTACGAATCCACCACCATAATCCACCGGCGACCAGAATCGCTATCAGCAGCCCAATGATCATAACCATTTGGCGATTACTTAGTCTTGAAGTCACTTTGTTCACAAACTTTCCCCTCGCCTTTTTCTGCGTATAGTGTGCAATGATCATCGTTAAATAAGTTGTAAATCTCCTGCTGTAGACAATAAACCGTCCCTGGGAAATCGCCCTGGGTTTACCAACAGCACTAATGCCCGAGCAAATCAGTTCGTAAAATAGCTACCTTCCATTCCACCAGCTTCAGCCGTTTTTCCAGCATCAACTCCAACGCCGGAATACGGGCAACGCCGTCTTCAGTGATGGTATAAATCCGTTTACTTCGCGTAACAGGGCTATCCCACTCCCCGACAATGTATCCCTTTTCTTCCATGATCCGCAGCAGCGGATACAGAGCATTGGTATTGGGAGTATAGGCGGTTTGAGTGCGCCGTTTTATTTCTTCAGCCAGTTTGTTTCCGTGTGCTTGTCCCTGTTGTAATATCCGAAGGATATACAACCCAAGAACCAGCCTCATATAGCTCAAATAGTCGTCGCTTTTCGCCGTCAAGACTATCCCCTCACTCCAATTCATTAATTTTAATATCTTTATCATTATTAATAATATCAAGAATCTTTATCCAGGTCAATATCCGCGAATCAATGAAAAAGACCGCAAAAAAAGGGCTACCATGAGGTAGCCCTTACTGCACTATTAAAACGGCCACTTCCATTGAGTGATCTCAGGCTTGTCCGTTCCCTGTTCATAAGCATAGCTGGTGTTCTCGATGATCTGGTTCTTTAACCAGTCTTTGACATGAGCCCCGGCGACCCGGAGCCTGGGAACCCGGTCGATGACATCTATTGCCAGATTGAACCGGTCAGTCTGATTCAGTATTGCCAGCTCCAGCGGTGTATTAATATCACCTTGCTCCTTATAACCCCGCACATGAATGTTCTGTTGATTACTGCGGCGATATGTCAGCTTGTGAATCAGCCAAGGGTAACCATGAAAATTAAAGACTACAGGCTTATCGCCGGTAAACAGGCCGATGAAATCCGTGTCTGACAGACCATGGGGATGCTCACTGTGGGGAATTAGCTTAAACAGGTCGACAACATTGATGAAGCGGATCTTAAGATCCGGAAAATACTCCCGCAGCAGGGCGGTCGCCGCCAAAGCCTCCATGCTGGCGACGTCACCGGCGCAGGCCATCACCACGTCTGGCTCACTGCCCTGGTCGGTACTGGCCCAGTCCCAAAGACCGATGCCTTTGGCGCAGTGCTGAACAGCTTCACCCATCTTCAGATACTGAAGGTGGGGCTTTTTATCCGCGACGATCACATTGACATAGTCCGTACTGCGCAGGCAATGATCCGCAATCGCCAGCAGGCAGTTAGCATCAGGGGGCAGGTAAATACGGGTAATGCTGGGGCTTTTGTTGGTGACTACATCCAGGAAGCCGGGGTCCTGGTGACTGAAGCCGTTGTGGTCCTGGCGCCAGACTGTGGAGGTCACTAGAATATTCAAGGACGAGATAGGAGCCCGCCAGGGAACCTCCCGGCATTTTGCCAGCCATTTGGCATGCTGGTTGAACATGGAGTCAATCACATGGATGAAGGCTTCATAGGAAGCGAACAATCCATGGCGCCCGCTGAGCAGGTATCCTTCCAGCCAGCCTTCCAGGGTATGCTCGCTGAGAATTTCCATCACCCGTCCGTCCGGGGATAGCTCCCCGCCGTCAGCGTCCTCGGGTCTGATTTCCTCCAGCCAGGTCTTGCCTGTCGCCTCATAGAGGGCGGTAAGGCGGTTGGAGGCAGTCTCGTCAGGACAGAAAACCCGGAAACCGGTCATATTCCTGCGCATCACATCCCGCAAGAAAACGCTCAGCGTGTATGTATTTTCGGCTGTAACGACACCAGGGCTGGTCACTTCCACCGTGTAGTCATGAAAGTCGGGCAATCGCAGCGGACTGCGTAACAGGCCTCCGTTTGCGACAGGGTTGGCGCTCATGCGCCGCGGCCCCGCTGGCGCCAAGTCTTTCAGTTCCGGAATCAGCTTCCCGGTTTCATCAAATAATTCTTCAGGCTTGTAGCTCCGCAGCCAATCTTCCAGCAACTCCAGGTGGGCGGGATTATCGTGAATATCGAAAGGGACCTGGTGCGCCCGCCAAAAATCCTCCACCTTATGTCCTTCCACCTCTTTGGGCCCGGTCCATCCTTTAGGAGTACGAAGAATAATCATCGGCCACTCCGGCAATTGCGCAAAGCCATTGGTCCGGGCGTCAAGCTGTATTTCCCTGATCTGGGCAATCACCGTTTCCAGCGTTCGCGCCATCGCCTGGTGCATGGTCTGCGGATCGGAGCCCTCAACAAAATAGGGTTTATAACCATAACCCACAAATAGGCTTTCAAGTTGTTTGCTGCTGATCCTGCCCAACACAGTCGGATTGGCAATTTTGTAGCCGTTGAGGTGGAGGATGGGCAGCACCGCCCCGTCTCGCACGGGATTGAGAAATTTATTCGAATGCCATGAGGCTGCCAGGGGACCGGTCTCCGCCTCGCCATCACCAACCATAACCGCAACAATAAGGTCCGGGTTGTCAAAGGCCACTCCGTGGGCGTGGGATAGGCTGTAACCCAGTTCTCCTCCCTCGTGGAGCGAGCCGGGGGTCTCAGGTGTACAGTGGCTGCCGACGCCGCCGGGAAAAGAGAACTGCTTGAAGAATTTGCCCAGGCCCTCCTGATCCTCGCTCTTATCCGGGTAAACTTCGGAATAACGTCCCTCAAGATAAGCGTTGGCCAGGATGGCTGGAGCGCCGTGACCGGGGCCTGAAATGAACATCATATTTAAATCATGCTTTTTTATCACTCTATTGAGGTGCACCCAGGCGAATGACTGTCCGGGGTCTGTTCCCCAATGACCCAGAAGGCGCTTTTTGACATGATCAAACCGTAAAGGCTCCGTCAGCAGCGGATTGTCCTTCAGAAAAATCATTCCTGCACAAAGATAAAGAGTCGCCCGCCAGTAGGCGTCGATCCGGTGAATTTCCTCTGCTCTGAGCGGTCCGTCCGCCATTGCAAGCGTTGTATCCATTAGACTCCTCCCGTTATTTTTGAAACAGTTTTGAAATAGCCTCAACATGCTTCTGTCTCAGCCACTCACTGATATCCTTCCCCTTCAATTCCTGCGGGGCAACTGCGTCCGGCAATAAGGCCATTGCTGTTTTGAACAGGCCCAGTTCCGGCAGATTCAGTCCCCCGGCCCTGGCGACAACATCGAACTCCTCGACACTCAGTGAACCGCGCCGCAAACCGTTAACCGCCGCGACAACATTCTCGGGGCTGATAACCTCCAGCAGGGCCATGGTTTTACCGACAGCAACAGCCGCAGCCAGCCAGTCACCAGGCAAGGTCATCCTGTCATTCCAATTGGCCAGGCTTTTGGGAGCCAGTACTATGCCCAGGGCGGCAAACCTTAGCTTTGGCTTTTGGGTAGCTTTGGCCACTGAATCAAGTACTGCCATCGTTTTTTCAAAGTCTGCTGCTGACAAGTCCGCGACTTCGGCAAAGGTAGTCTGCAACAACTCGGCTTCGGCCAGAACCTTGAAAAACCGTGCCGGCTCGGGTGCTTCCGCCAGAACCTTTGCCAGCTCGGCCAGCATCCTCTCGACAGGTTCGGCGCCAAGCTCATCCCTAACCGAAGCTGCAAGAGCTAAGGTGTCACCGTCTATCTTAAAACCCAGCCGGGCGGCGTGCCCGGCAAGCCTTAAAGCCCGCAGTGCGTCATCCGAAAAATGCTGGCCGGTGGCTCTGAGGATGCCTTCCTGGATATCCCGGATTCCTCCGAAGGGGTCGACAACTTCTCCGGTCAGACTATCCACCGCAATGGAATTCACTGTCGTATCCCGCCGCGAAAGGTCTTCCTCAATCGTTACCTTGGGCTTGGATGATACTTTGAACCCTTTGTGGCCGCTGCCGTCTTTCCGCTCTGTCCGCGCAAAGGCAACTTCACACCTTATGCCATCAATCAACAGCCGAAAAACCGGAAAAGACTTGCCATACTCCTCTACGTCCGGGAAGAGGGTTTTAAAATTTTTCTTAACCATACCGACCACGCAGAAATCAATATCTTTGGGCGTCACCCCCATAAACTTGTCGCGGACACAGCCCCCCACTCTGTACACACGACCGCCATTCGCGGCGATGGTTTCGGCAAAGGCCCGCTCTGTTAACAAGCTGACATTCAGCATATTCGTTCCGCTCCCTTGCATGGCAAACTTATTCTTGTCCAAAAGCAGCCATATTAATCTAACAGTTACCGGCAAATCATCCGTCTTGACGGATTCTTACTATCCAGTTCTCCCTAAAAATTCTGAATCTTCGCATTAGACAGCAAGCGACAGCATGACCCTGCATAACTGAACTGCAATTCAAAATCACCGAAAATGCGATTGTTAAACGACTTTGCATTGCACCGATTTGTGTGCTAGTATAGCTATTGTAGCCTGTGATGCACGTCATCTTTAATATGTCCAACCTACAAGATATCTAGGGAATCCGATCTTATGCGAACTGTCGCGACACCATTGAGTGGATGACACTGACCATACTAGGATGCCCACCTGCTGAGAGCGGGTATGGACATAGAAAGAAGCGACATTCTGGGCTTCCATGATTTTGTATCTTTGAGGATTTACCGCCACGGTAAGTCCTTTTTTATTGCATACGCAGGCGAGTGAGCACGAAGCCGCAATCTCAAGTTGGGTTCCTTCTTGTAGAAGCCGCCAAAATTCTTCCACAATTACTTGATAATCAGAGTATACTTAGTTAACACGGTCTATTGATTAAGTTCTGTCAATGCTGTTCTAAATGGAGCTAATTTGAATAAGCAAGGAGAACCGAAAAATGAAAGAACCTATTGTAAAACGCTACGAGGGCAACCCGATATTAACCAAAAAAGATATTCCTTACCCCGTCCAAACCGTCCATAACGCCGGAGTGGTGAAGCATCAGGGAAAATACTACATGCTTTTCCGTTCTCATCTCGATACAGGACGCTCGATTATCGGACTGGCGGAAAGCAATGACGGCTACTGTTTTCAAGTCCATGACAAGCCTTTTATTACCCCGGCAACAGAGGGAGTTTTCAAAGAATACGAGGCTTTTGGGGTGGAAGATCCGCGTATTTCCGGCATAGAAGGTGAATACTACATAACCTACAGTGCTTATTCAAAGCATGGAGTCCGAATCGCACTGGCCAAAACAAAGGATTTTACATCACTGGAACGAGTATCACTGATAACCGAGGCCGACTACCGCAATATTGTTCTGTTTCCGGAAAGAATCAACGGCAGATATGTAAGGCTCGACAGGCCTCATTCTGAGATTTCCCCCTGGGCGATCTGGATTAGTTATTCCAAGGACTTAGTCTATTGGGGTGAATCGGAGTTAATCATGACCCCGGTACCTTATCACTGGGATCAACAGAAAATTGGTCCTGGGGCAACCCCTATCAAGACTGACAAAGGCTGGCTTTCTATTTATCATGGTGTTTTCCCCACCATGGATGGATCAATTTACAGGCTAGGCGTGGCGCTTCACCAGCTGGATAATCCTGCTATAGTGCTGGGCGTCAGCGACAGCTGGATTCTGCAGCCTGAAGACCCGTGGGAAATAACAGGATATGTTCATAATGTCGTTTTTACATGCGGGGCGGTCCTGGAGGAAAACGGTATTGTTAAAATATACTGGGGTGGCGCTGATTCGGTGATGTGCGCAGGAACTGCAAAAGTTGAAGATCTTCTAGATCTTTGCCTGAATCATAGCAGACCACCGCTGTCATAATGTCGCCGTTGGCTTTCAGGCTAATGATGCAACACATGCTTAGCAGATCATTAGCCTTTAATCCCTTTATATCATTGTTTTTGAACTATTTCTTTATAGACTTCAATATATTCCTTCACCATTTTCTGCTGAGAAAATCTATCTTCAACCGTTTTGCGGCATTCTTCCCGGGAGATACTGGCGATATCTTTGATTCTGGCAGCCATTTCCTCTGCGTTTGATACCAGAAACCCATTAACCCCATTTTGAATAATCTCCGGCATGGAACCTCTGTTGACTGCAAGGACAGGTGTTCCACACGCCATGGCTTCAACGATGCTAAGACCGAATGGTTCATCAAAATTAATGGGGTGTATCAAGGCATAGGCGCTGCCTAACACCTTATTCCTTTCCTCAGGGCCGACTGATCCAATATAACTGACCTCGTCGCCAAGATGAGGCTCAACATATTTTTCGTAATAGGGCCTATCCTGAATAATACCGGCAATTACCAGCTTCATTTTCGCACTTTTGGCAACTTGTATGGCCTCTTTGGTCCCCTTGTCAGGATGTATCCTGCCAAAATAGAGTAAATAATCGCCGCTACCTTTTTTCAGGGTAAAATTATCGATATCGATACCATGATATACAGTCCGTATATAATCAAGATCTGCATTTCTGTCAGCGTCACTGATCGAAACATAATAAGTTTTCTTGTTATATTTTTTATAAACAGGCAGGATCTTCGCTGAAGAAAAACCATGTATCGTTGTCACCACTGGCGTTTTTATCAGTCCGCTATAAGTCAGCGGTAAAAAGTCGTAATTATTATGGATAATATCAAATTCATTGGCCTGCTCCATAATTTCAGCGATATGCAAGGATTCCCAAACTTTGGCATCCAAATCCCGGTTTTCCTCATAGGGCGCTTTGCATACACCGCGAAGCTTGGCCGAAGTTACTGAATCACCGGTGGCGTAGAGGGTTACATCAATATTCTCTTTAACAAGTCCTTCTGCCAATAGGGAGACTACTCTTTCCCAAGGGCCATAGTGCCGCGGCGGTGTCCTCCAGGCGATGGGTGATAGTATAGCAATTCTCATATTGAAACTCCCTCTATAACCTTTAGGGTATTCTCCCTGAATCCCTTCCCAATCTCTCTGTTTTCTTACATTACCCCTAGACCTTCATCCATGCTGGCTAGATATTGGAGATTATGTATACTTATTATAACATAGGTCAAGTGTAGGTTATGTTATCAACAACTTGTGGTATACTTAAAGTGCTTCATATGATAAGCAACTCACAGAACCAGGAAGAAAAGGAGGTGCTTCACATGGGAGATAAAAGCCCGAAGAATAAAGAGAAAAAGAAGAAAAAGCAGAAGCCGGCCGGCGCATCATCTGCATCACCAATAGTGACAGCTGTTAAATAATTCCCATAATAGGCCTGGTCAAGCAATTTGATCCGGGTCTATTTTCTTGTTCAGATTTTTTTAACCCGGTCTTTACAAAAAGGTACGCCTAGCATTTCACTAGGCGTACCTTTTTGTTATTTCCCTCGATTGCTTTTTCGCATCGGCATCTGACGCTGATTATTGGTCCCTGGCATAGCTTTCGAGTTCTTGGGAAACTGCTTATTATTCTCATTTGCCTTTTTCTTTTTCTCAGCCAACAACGCATTTAAGTCCATAAGCACTCTTCCTTTTCATAGATTGTACCAGCTATTATTTCGTGATCCCCGCCCATAAGTCCTCTTCGCGAAAGAGCGATGTGTGAGCAGCTTATCAGCCCAGGAGACCCGCGTCAGTCCAGCTTCACTTGCGCGCGATTATAGTCTATATTTCCATTATAATCGGTAAAATCATCGGCCTGCGCCCGGTTTTATTAAACAGATATTTCGTTAGTGCTTCCCGGATGTTGGATTTAATAGGAGCCCATTCGGTGATAGGCTTTTTCTCGATGCGGTCCAAGACACCCTTGACGATGGTTCGCGCCTCGCTTATCAATGCATCTGCGTCCCGCACATACACAAATCCCCGGGAAACGATGTCCGGACCGTCTAACACGCAGCCTCTCTGCTTGTCCAGCGTGACAACAACAATGAGTACACCATCCTGAGATAGCTGCCGCCGGTCGCGCATGACGATATTGCCGACATCACCGATACCCAGTCCGTCCACGAAGACTTTGCCGGCGGTCACCTTCCCGGCTAGCCGGCCGGTGTCGGCTGTAAACTCAAGTATCTGACCATTCTCGCCGATAAAGACGTTTTCCGGGGGCATCCCCACTTCAATCGCGAGTTTCTCGTGTGATTTCAGCATCCGGTACTCACCATGGACCGGGATCAGGAACTTGGGACGGACCAGGTTTAGAATCAGCTTAAGTTCTTCCTGGCTGCCGTGACCGGAAACATGGATGCCTGATGACCGCTCGTACACCACATCTACCCCCAGCCGCAGCAGGGCATCGATGATTCTGCCAACCGAACGTTCATTTCCCGGAATAGGAGTAGCCGCAATCAGCACCGTGTCCCCCCGGGTCATTTCCACGCTACGGTGGTTTGAAGAGGCCAGCCGGCTCAGCGCCGCCATAGGTTCACCCTGGCTGCCTGTGGTCAGGATCAATATCTGGTTGTCAGGAAAGCGACAGATCTCATCGGCGTCGATGAGTACGCCCTCCGGGATAGTTATATAACCAAGCTCTGCGGCCTTGGTCACAACATTCACCATGCTGCGGCCAAGGAGAGCGACTTTGCGGCCATAGTCACAGGCCGATTTGATTGCCTGCTGCAGTCTGAGTACATTGGAGGCGAAAGTCGTCAGGATGATCCGCCCCTTGGCGGCGCGAAAATGCTCATCCAGCGCCTCGGTTACAGTACGCTCCGACTTGGTATAGCCCGGACGCTCGGCGTTGGTGCTATCGGAAAGCAGCACCAATACTCCCTGGTCCCCCAGTTCGGCGAATTTATGAATATCGATCATCTTGCCGTCAACCGGTGTCTGATCGATTTTGAAGTCCCCGGTATGAACGACAACCCCTACCGGTGTTCTGAAATAGACGCCCAAAGCATCGGCGATGGAATGATTAACCCGGATAAAGCCTATCTCGAAGGGTCCGACCTTTATGACGTCCCCGGGAGCAACTGGCGTCAGTTTGCTGTCTGACACATTATATTCCTTCAGTCGCCCTTCTACCAAACCCAGGGTGAGTCTGGAACCATAAACAGGTACATCTACCTGCCGCAATAAATGAAACAGAGAGCCGATGTGGTCCTCGTGACCATGGGTCAAAACCACGGCCCGAATTTTGTCTTTGTTCTCAATTAAATAAGTCATATCAGGTATTACCAGATCGATACCCAGCATCTCTTCTTCAGGAAATGCCAGTCCGCAGTCAAGTATGACCATATCGTCGCCATACCGGAATACTGTTAAATTTTTGCCGATCTCACCGAGACCGCCTAACGGGATAATTAAAAGTTTATCTTTCTTGTCCAAACGAATTCCTCCAATAAATACAGTTATTTTTTCCAGCAAATTTGCAATCGAAACCAGGAGCCCCCGACAGGCCCCTAGCTTTACTCAACGTTACATTAATTATCATCCGCACATATGATTAAAAAAAACCTAACGCCGCTCATTAACTAGTCTATTTATTATAGACTAGTTCCGCCCTGTTTACAAGCAAAACCTGGTTATCTTTCCATTCAGGGAGCCAGCAGCCAGTAGTGTTCCGCAAAAAACAACTCCCGAATACGCTGTGCCATCACAAACCCTTGTATTCCTATATCAGAAAAAATGCTCCAGGCGATATCCCCATCACCCAGAGCCTCTTGAACATGATGTATATTTCTCCACGTCAAGTCCACCAGAGAATCTTAACATCGGAGTGATCGGAAAAGGGCAAGGCAAGCCGAATAGCACCTGGCGTACCGGAATTTCGGCAGCTATCAACTAGTTATTCGGATTCCGGGCGCCGGACATCTGAAAACGGGTCATTCGACAGAGGGGTCACATCTTCACTGACTACGTAACCCGAACGTCTGGCGTTATCGATGCAGTCGACTTTATTCTCGAAGCCTTCGGAATATGCAACAGATTGAGCTGAGGATGCCTTGCGCTTCCAGCGCCATTGTCCGTGGGAATCCAGATAAAACTTCCATCTGAATGTATTGGCCATATTCCTTCCTCTGCCTTTCTCAACGTGTCTACATTTGAATCGCGCTAGTAGACATTGGTCGGAACTACTTCTTTTTGCCGCCATGCTTAAGCTTCATTTTAGATGAATACGATTGTTCATCCCGCTTAATCTTGTTATTTTGTTGTGATACCGAGCCATACCCAGGCTTTACGGCCATAAAGAATACCTCCGGGTCGCAAAATATCATCCGGACTCACTTGGCGGCCGCATGTCCCACATATTATTTAATCGTTAGCGGGGGAGTGTTCTTATCAACTCTCTCATTGTCTCTCGTCTGAGGTGATGGGCTTTGTGCATCTTTTATTTTTCTGGCTCTGGCTTGTTGGCGGCTATTGAACTGATCAAGCGTTTTGCCACCCATAACAGCGTCACCCCCCTGCTGTACAGCAATTGTTTAACTATTGCTATTGGCGGTTACGACTGAAACAATCGCTGCAGTAGACAGGCCGGTCACCGCTGGGGCGGAAAGGCACCTGGGTTTCCTTGCCACACTCCGCGCAGGTAGCAGGATGCATTTCACGGCGCTGAAAGTTGCCGCCACCGCCGCCACCGCCGCCACCGCGGCTATACCCACCGCCACCTCCGCCGTTCTGTTGTTTGCGGGCTACCCGACACTCAGGGCAGCGGCCGGGTTCATTAGTAAAACCCTTTTCGGCAAAGAAATCTTGCTCTGAGGCACTGAAGGTAAATTCCTTATCGCAATCTCGGCAAGTCAGCGTTTTGTCCTGGCCCATAGTATTACCTCCCAGAAATAAGTTGTCATCTTTCCTTCACTGTCTATATTTTCAGCAATATTGACAGCAAAGATACCTTGCAGAAAATGGGCAAACCTACAATGAACCAAATCCACATTCGCTAAAACACGGACTACCCTGGCTTGCATTGCACCAGCTTGTGTGCTAGCATAAGTATTGTAGCCTGTGATGCACGTCATCTTTAATATGTCCAACCTACAAGATATTTAGGGAATTCGATGTTATGCGATTTGTCGCGACACCATTGAGTGGATGACAAGTGACCATACTAGGATGCCCACCTGCTGAGAGCGGGTATGGACATAGAAAGAAGCGACATTCTGGGCTTCCATGATTTCGTGTCTTTGAGGATTTACCTGATGGTAAGTCCTTTTTTTATATGCGTTGACTACCAGAACGCAAGTGGGGCTGTCAGCACATATATTGTACTGAAATCCTGCCGCTGCTATGGCAAAATTCAAGGGAGTGATCCGCTTGACCCAAGCCAGTGTAGACCGCTTTCGATCAAGAAAGCCTAATTTTTTGATCATCATGTCTGACGAAAACCGCTATCCGCCTGTCTATGAACACCCTGAAATCAAAAAGTGGCGCCAGCAGTTTTTACGAGCCCAGGAACTCCTGTCCAAAAACGGGATGAATTTTCACCGCCATCACACCGCAAGCACGGCCTGCTGTCCCAGTCGGGCCACCTTTTTTACCGGTCATTATCCTTCTCTTCACGGAGTCAGTCAGACGACCGGAGGCGCTAAAGGACCGTTTGACCCGGAAATGTTCTGGCTGGACCCCGCCATCGTACCAACCCTTGGCGACTATTTCCGGGCAGCAGGATACCGAACCTTCTACAAAGGAAAGTGGCACATTTCCCATGCCGACATTTCAATACCCGGCACTCACAACTCATATCCAAGTTATAACAAAGCAACCGGTTTCCCTAGCAGCGAAAAAGAACTGCTTTACCTCAACTCCGGCCGTCTGGATCAATTTGGGTTTGCCGGCTGGATTGGTCCTGAACCCCATGGGCCGGCCCCTCATAAATCAGGATCATCAGCCAGAATCGGAGTAAGCGGCCGGGATGAAATCTTCGCCGCTGATGTCGCTGCATTACTGGAAGCACTTGACACCGGGGAAAAAACTGCCGGGCCCGAAGGCGACTCCCCTCCCTGGCTTATTGTCGCTTCCTTCGTAAATCCGCATGATATCGTCCTATATGGTTCTCTAAGCCAAAAAATCCCTTTATTCAAGTTTGCAGTAGATGACACTATTCCGATCATCCCACCTCCGCCTACCTTTTGTGAATCCCTGGAAACTAAGCCGCGCTGCCAGCTCAGTTCCAGACTCACTTACGGCAAAGCCTTCCAGCCGTTAGTCGAGTCAACCTTCTATCGGCAGCTTTACTATCAATTGATCAAAAACGTCGATCAGGAAATTTTGCGCGTTTTCAACACCCTCCGCGAATCATCCTTCTATGAAAATACCATTGTCATTTTCACGTCTGACCATGGTGAACTCTTGGGGGCCCACGGCGGCCAGACGCAAAAATTTTATTGCGCCTATGAGGAAGCTATTCATGTCCCCCTTATCATCCATAACCCTGTTTTATTTGCAGAACCTGCATCAAGCAACTTACTGACAAGTCATGTTGATGTTTTACCTACCTTGCTGGGCCTTGCCGGGGTGAACGCCGAACAGCTTCAAGAAACGTTGCGTCTTGACCACACCGAAGTACATCCTTTTGTGGGTCGTGACCTGTCACCGCTGCTTTTGGATCAGAGCAGCCCGGCTCGGACCGACGAACCTTTATATTTCATGACTGATGATGATATTACAAGAGGCCTGGATCAGCACAACTTTCTGGGATGGCACTATAATTCCGTTGTCCAGCCCAATCATATCGAAACAGTAATTGCCAAAATCATCACGCCTGACGGCGACCAGCTCTGGAAGTACTCGCGATATTTTGACAGTCCCCAATTCTGGACGCAGCCTGGCGTAGAAGATCATGTTCCCTACGAATTCGGCTCACCTGAAAAAGTCGGAGTAGGAATAAAAAGCGCCCTATGCTCAACTACTGTCAAACAAGTCCCCATCCCCGACCAATATGAAATGTACAATCTTAGTCATGATCCTCTGGAAATTCACAACCTGGCCCATCCTTACTACAAGAACCCCCATTCGCTGATGATGCGGCAAAAGCTTGCCAACCTCCTCCGGCAGCAGCGCCGCCAAAAACGCCTGACACCAAGTAGCGGATCAACTCCAAAGGCACCATAAACTAATGACCCTTGCGGGATGATTCCTTCCGGTTGGGCCATACCATGTAGCCGAGCGTAATGGCAATGATACAGCCGATTGCAGTATCCAATAATCGCTCGAACAACAAGGAGCCGGTCACCGGCCGGCCCTGACTGATTACCAGGACAATGAGCGGAGTCATAATCATGGCATACATCGCATAGTTGCGATCTTTAAGAACTGGACGCAAGGCCGCCAGCATCCCAACAATCAGAACAACGCCCCAGTCCGGAGGCGTCCAGAGCAGTAGTAAACTTCCCAGCAGGACACCGGCAACAGTACCTGTCCCTCTTTGAACGATACGGCTGAATGCTGCGGCGAAACTGCGCTGCAGCACGATGGCAATGGTCAGAAAAACCCAATACGCCCTCTGCTTATGGAGAAGCATGGTGATGGCTGCTGCCGCCAGCATCGATAATGTAATCCGAAGCGTGTATTGCCAACCGGAAAAATGCGCCAGTGAACGTCCCCAACGCTTCAGCCGCTCTTTATGCGACATCAAAGCTGCTCCGGTAGCCTGCGGACAGCCACTAGGCGACGGCAGAAGGAGATTGACACTAAGCGCCACCACGATTCCCCATAGAGAGCCTGTCGCAAAAACAAGGGCCAACACGCCTGAGTGGGGATGACTGCCTTCCCCAACACTTGTCCCAATGATTGTGAGGATCATGAACCGGGCAGAGGCCTGGGCGGCAGGTCTACTCATCCCGCCCAGCAGTGCCGCTAAGCAGGCTGTGATGACAATGAACCCCCCTGTCCACCATCCGTGACCTCCCATCAGGCTGCCGGCAAAGACGGCTGCAGTCCCTACCAGCATGACCCCGGTCAGTTCCACCGCCTGTTGCCTCATCCTGCCGCCAGACTCTGCGCCGCCTACGACCATGGCGCCATAGGAAGCCAGCATTCCGAATCCCAGGTTCCCGAAGAAGACCCCCAAGGCAACCGGACCAACCATCCCCATCATACTGGCCATGATTTGCGAAGTATTCAGTGAAACGTCATTTGACCAACGCAGCATTTCGGCTAAACTCGACTTTATGCCGCCGCAGGCAGCATCTTCAGAAGTCTTTACTGCTGCTTTTGCGTCCTGTTCACCTGTCACCCTGTCTCACTCCTATAGACCTTAATGAGCGCTCCTTTAGCGGCGTCGAACCGAAGTCTTCCACTTCAGCGAAACCCAGTGCAAGTCCAGAATGTTCTGACCGTAGTTTCTTGTCGCATCCAGAATTTCAATGCCGACAACACGGCCGGCGACGTCCAGGTCCAAAATGAAGCCAGGTTCAACTTCCTGCTGACGGTGAACCTGGGTGCCTAAACCCAGGAAAAGATACAGGGCGTCGGCCTCTTTGTCATAGGTGCTTTTCATTCTTCGCACTCCTCCGCCTCGCGGTTTTGTTGGGCTTCATCTTATCTTGGCGGACCTCTCTGGTGGAACATTTTTGGTAATGAACCTGGCGTCCGACCTTTTCGGCCACCCGCAGCATGTCATTGTCGCATCAACGGTTGATATATCAACTATTAGGGCAACAAAAATCACCTTTCTTTGTCCGCTAATTTCAGGAGCAGTCTGTGTAATTCTTGCAATTCATCTTCATCAAGGTTTTGGGAGATCAGCCGATTGGTGCTCCGGGCTATGGGACGCAATTTGCTTTCAAGGCTTTTTCCTTTCTCAGTAAGGAAAATACGGTAACTCCTCCGGTCAAGTTCATCCTCGCAGCGTTGCAGCAACTCGTTCTTTTGCAAAATATCCAATATCCTGGTAATGCTGGCTTTATCCTTGTTCACTTTCGCCGCTATCTCGCTTTGCGAAATGCCTTCTTCCTGCCACAGACACTTTAGTACACTCCATTGTTCACTGGTAATATTGACTCCGCCTTCTTGAAAAGCATTGGTGAGCTCGGTTTTAATCCGCAGGGCCAATTGGCATATCAAAGAACTTGTCGACATTGCTTCAGCCATTTGCATCGTTTCCTTTACCTGATTTAGTTGATATGTCAATATTATCATAGTCATCTTTTTAAAGTCAATCTGCTTTACTTTAATCAGTGGTACGGTTGTTTCAGAAACTCAATGATCTTGCTGTTGATCATCTCGGCCTGCACAATTGTCAGATCGTGACCCGCCTGGGGAATAACCGCCGCTTCTATCCAGGGAGCCACTTTCCTAAGACGCTTCACGGCTTTTTGCGCCGAATACAGCCTCTCGTTTTCTCCGATTAAAACAAGCATGGGTGTGGTAAGGCTTCGTAATTCCTTGTCCGTCAAAACAGTCGGCCTGATCATACGGGGTAACGTAAAACACCGTTTACCCATTACGATAGAGTCGACTGCGTACTCCAGCATCTGGCCATCGTTATCCTTTTGCACCAAATCCGCAAACATCCAGCGAAAAAAGTTCCTGGTAAACCATCGATGCGGCAGGGCGCTGATGATTGCGCGGATAATTACCTCTAACCGTATCGGCAGCGCGACAGCGGCAGGCGCCAATAACACAACTTTATTCAGTCGGTCTGGAAAGCGCAGCGCGTATTGACTGATCAGCCAACCTCCGTAAGACAGGCCCACAAGATTGATATTGCCGCTAAGCCCAAGGGCACTGAGCAACTCATCCAGCCAGTTTGCAAGGTCCTCCGGATTCTTAATGGGTTTCGTGCATCGACTCTGTCCGCCGCCATAAAAGTCGTCCACCGCATAGGTTTTATAGTGTTCGGACAAAGCTTCGATATTAGGCACCCACATCAGCGAAGTACTGCCGGCTCCATGCAGCAATACCAGCGGGTCGGCACCGTCACATCCGCTAATCCGTACAAACGTCTGCCCGTAAGAGGTTGCCACCAGCCTCGACTGAGAAGCGACCGGCCACCGCTTTTCCCTTATAGCGTAGAACTTCAGATACTGCTCTTTGGCTTCCGCGGATTTATATGGATGGTACACCGGCACTTCCATGGATTACCCCCTTGTGGCGATCTGCTATACCTGCCCTGATTAGATGGCTCGCGCCAAGGTCATTCCCAGCCAGGTGGCGAAGAAACCAAAAATAAAGTTAGTCATGATGTTGTAAGCAGCCCACTGGAACTGAGCATCCTCCACCAGTTTCAGCGTCTCATAGCCAAAAGAGGAAAAAGTGGTCAGTCCGCCGACAAAGCCGACAGCCACCAACAGGCGCCAATAGGGGTTTGCTATTACCCGTTCGGTCACAAGCACCATGAAAGCCCCGATAATAAAACAGCCAACCACATTTACAATTAGCGTACCATAGGGGAAGTCACTGCCGTAACGTTCAGCCGCCCAAGTTGACACAACATACCGCGCCGCTGCTCCGATACTTCCTCCGATAGCAACTACCATTATCTTCAGCATGTATTGCACCTCATAAATTTGTGTTTATTTTCTTGGCGGCTTCGTGCCGTACTTAATGATCTCAATGTCGTCAATAGTCACCATACCCTCTTGGACCATTTCATCCAGGAAAGGCATCAGTTTGGCTATATACTCCTCGCTGTCGATAATTTCGATCAGGATAGGCAAATCACTGGACAGCTCGACTATTTTGGCGGTATGAATCCGGCTGTTGGCCCCATAGCCCATCAAGCCGCGAAATACCGTAGCCCCGGCCAAATCCAGCTCCTTTGCTTTTAACACAATAGAGTGATACAGTGACTTCCCCTTCCAATGGTCGGTTTCGCCGATATAAATTCTTAATCGTTTGGCTGAGCTGGCTATTTTGGGCATAGAAATACCTCCACATTTTATTATTACAGCACCGGTAACTTGCAGCATTCCCCCCTTACTGTAACCCTCCTCAGCGCAGACTATTTTACCACAAGCACCGGCGTTTTGGCGTAGGTGACGACTTTTTGCGCAACACTGCCGATAATAAGATTTTTAAAACCACCAATACCACGGGTTCCCATTACAACAAGGTCAAATCGCCGATCCTGGGCATGCCGGACAATACTTTCCGCCGGATGACCCCGAAGGATTTCCGACCGGATGCCAACCCCCAGTCTTTCCCCGTATTCCACAGCCTTATCCAAGAGGGGCCGGAAATGTTTCTCCCCGTCGGCATAGAATTCGTCAATCTCATCAATACTCGGACTGAATTCCGGGGGTTTTACGACAGCGGCCACAATAATGTCGCTCTTGTGCACCCCCGCCAGCATTACGGCCCATTCCAATGCCTTCTGGCTGCCTTGGGAACCATCATAAGCCACCATAATTTTTTTAACTTCCATGCTCCGCACCCCTCTCAACATTTATACTGCCTGTTGAAGTCACCAGTTCGTTTTCTTCCATCTGAAGAGGAAAGAACCATTTTTGAGCGATTACCGTTGGTATTACGGCACTCAAGATGACAGCGGCGATCAGCACGCTGTATTGACTACTGTCAATATGGTTATTGGATAGTCCATACAGCGCCGAAATACTGCCGAATGTCAGTCCGGTACTCATAAGCAGTGTTGTGTAAATTCCGGTACGGCGGTCATAGCGGAAAAATTTCGTTACAGGCAGGACCCCAATGAACTTCGCGGCTACTTTTACTACTAAAAAGATGATGATTGCCCCGGACATGGTGTACAGCGCGGAAATCGATACCAAGGCCCCGGCCTTGATGAAGTAAAACGGGGTGAATACAGCAAAGACGATCGCCCGCATTTTGTGCAGCGTCTCCCGGTAACGAATAAAGAAGCGGGCCATGGTCATGCCGATGATATAAGCAGGCAGCACCGCTTCGCTGCCGCTGATGACCGCCAGATAAGCCAGCGCCAGCAGCACAAGAAAGATAAACTTGATCTCCGGCTCGCTTACCCGGCCGCCGTACCATTGAAACATTTTGCTGGTGATAGGTGTGATGATAAAAATCGTTACAATAAGAACGGCAGTGAACCAGACAACCTTCATGGAAAAACCGGTAAACAAAATTCCCAGGGCCAAAACCGTACCAAGATCGGTTACAAAACAAGCCGCCAGGATGGCCTGGCCAAGCCGGCTTGAGGCTAAGCCTGTTTCAACCATGACAGCGTAAACTACCGCGACCGAGGTGGTCGACAGGGCAATACCGGCAATTTTCGAGGCGTTAACACTCCAGCCGAAGCCGTAATAGGCAAAAGCCATGCCTCCAAGGAAAGGAAGCAGGAACGAAAGAAATCCGATTGCCAGACTTTCTTTAAGATTTTCTTTCAAACTATCAGGGTTAATTTCGGCACCTGCCAAAAAGGTTAGAACAACTGCACCGAATCCGGCCAAAAAATTCACCCAGGGAGTAATTTCAATATGGATGGCATTTCCGCCGATAACGCCGACGGCAATCTCCATCAGGGCGACCGAAATCCCCAGCCTGATGGATAACATTGTAGCAACAAGCGCCAGAAATACCCATTGTGCCCCGATCGCGAAATTTTGTTCCATGAACACATTGCCCCCCTCACCAGGTCTATCTTCTCTCTAAATAAAACAAACTCCTACCAACAACTGTTGGTAGGAGTCATCACCGCAGGTCGCGGGGTTATGGCGAACTCCATCGCCTCAAGCATAAAATTATGTCTAAATTATACCAGCAGCCGCTCCCCACCGTCAATGTTTTTAGCAAGAGGTCAACTATCGTATGTCCGTGACGGCACAGACAAGTGAGGTATTCTTGAAATTATTCGAATAACTCTTTTACGTTCTTTAACTCTTGACGAATGCCAATGCCTTGCGGACAATGACTTTCGCATTTGCCGCATTCCACGCATTTGGATGCCGGAGCCGCAAGCTTCGAGAAGATTTCATATCTTTGCTTTGGCTCCGGAGTCCCGCCAAAAACCCAATAGTCATTATACGTTGAAAAACAACCAGGAATATTGATTCCAGCAGGACAAGGCATGCAGTACGCACAAGCCGTACAATTCACTTTTATTCTTTCTTTGAAAATCGTCTTGATTTCATCAATGATTTGCGCTTCTTTTGCTGTGAATGAATTGGCCTTTGCTTCTTGGGCCACCTTGATATTTTCTGCAACCTGATCCATAGTGGTCATACCACTTAGTACAACCGATACTTCCGGATGATTCCATATCCATCTGAGAGCCCACTCTGCCGGGGTTCTCTTCACCTGCGCCTGATCAGCAGCAGCTTTTGCCTCCAGTGGCAGATTGACCAGATTGCCGCCTCGCAGCGGTTCCATAATGGCGATACCCAAATCTTTTTTGGCTGCATACTCCAGGCCTTCTTTCCCGGCCTGATAATTTTCGTCCAAATAATTATACTGAATCTGGCAGAATGACCAATCATAATAATCTACGATTTCCTTGAATAGCCCGACCTGATCATGAAAAGAGAATCCGGCATATTTGATTCTTCCATCAGCAATTGCCTGATCTAAAAACTCGCTGATGCCAGCTTCTTTTAATACAGGCCAAGAATCGGCATTCAGCGCATGCACTAAATAGAAATCGATGGAATCAGTCTGGAGACGTTCCAATTGCTCCTGCAAGTACTTTTCCATATCTGCTCTGGTTTTGATCAACCAGCTGGGAAGCTTCGTGGCTAATTTTACCTGCTCCCGGTATCCGTCCTTTAGGGCTTTGGCCACAAAAGGCTCACTTGCTCCACCGGTTGCAAAACCGGTACCGTGATAAGGATAAGCAGTATCCACGTAATTTACGCCTGAATCAATGGCATACCGAATCATGCTTATCGCTTTGTCGGCATCAATATTAGTTGGATCGTTGCCAATAACCGGCAGTCTCATACAGCCAAATCCCAAAACAGAGACCATTTCATTTGTTTTGCCAAACCTTCTGTACAGCAAGATAAATCCTCCCCTTTTTTGAGTACTCCGCGCCTTGCGAGCACTCCCTCTATTTTTGTTTCCCCCCGCGAGAAACCATTCCTGACTTTCACACTACTGCCACTGGTTTTGCAGGCAGCGCTCTTTTTCACATTTCGCCACCAGTATGATACTGATTATTGGCATCAATGATTTCCTTTAAGGTTACATTCCGATTTATGAATCTGGCTTGGCTTCGCTCATATTTCAAATGAATCGCATTTTGCGGGCAATGATGGATACAGGCGTAGCATCCTTCACATTGATGCAAGTATTCCGGCGCTCTGCCAACTTTGATGTTACTTTTGGGACAGACCGCCTCACATACTTTGCAGCCGTTACAACTGTTTTGCACAATAAACCGCTTATCCCCGGCATCATAGTGTATTTGGGCGGTGATGTCATGGACAGGTTTAGAGAAAACATCAGATACAAGGCCTTTTCTTGTCTGCCTTTTTTGCCTTCCCGCAACATCACCTATGATTTGGTCCAGCTTTGCTTCAATCATTTTTGCGCTTTCTTTGTTTAGCTGGTCTTCTATGTTAAACAAAGGCAGAAAATTATCAACCATCAGTATTTCATTGGTATAATCGAACTGAATGCCGGCTTCACGCCCAACCTCCTCCAGGTGTCTCAGCCCGGATGCCGCCATATTGCCATAAGTCATCACTGCAAAGAAGTATTCAGCCCTAAATTGCGCCTGTTGGATAAAGTCGGTTACGATCCTTGGGACTCCGAAGGCATAACAGGGAAATACAAACCCAATGGCTTCATCTTCAAATTCAGGTGTTCCTTCCTTTAGCATCTGCGGAATGGAGCATACCTCTCCCCCGATTTTTTTCGCAACATACAAGCTGTTTCCTGTAGCTGTAAAATAAAAAGTTTTCACCGTCAGTTCTCCTTTGAAAATGGTTAAGTACGAATATGATGCGTCTTATAACTTCGGCATTCCGCCGCGATCACCCAACCCTCATACACGATACTATCAAATTTTTATAACTATCAAAATGTATCGCAAAAAATCAGCCGGCCATCATCCCCAGAGTGCCGAAGGCAAAAGGCAAATCATTGCGGCGAGTGCTGCACAGCCAGCAAGTTACTAACTTCAGCAACCAGTTTTTCATTGATCCGGCAGATCAAGAATTTTCCCTTTTTTTCAGTGATAATTAAATCGGCGTTCGCCAATTCTTTTATATGATGGGAAATGGTTGGAGCACCAATATTGAGGCAGCTAATAATATCGGCAACAGAGCATGAACATTCACTGCCGGTTTCAAAGCTGGCTTCGTGGGCTTCGGCGATCTTTAGATACAACTCTAAGCGATTGGGGTTAGAAAGAGCCTTGAAGATCTTTGCCATTTTTTTCGTATCCATGTTTGCAAACCCCTTAGCTAACCATTTTTATAATTCGATAAGTATCAAATTGATTTTAGCCTATCCTGATGCTCTTGTCAATACAATTGACAAGAGCGCCATATACTGCGAACCTACTCTTACGACTCAGCAGCGCCATTTTCATATTTTACTAGATTCCGCTGCAGATTGACCAGGAAATCTTGGATATTGGTTACTATTGACGTCACCTCCAGCGTACCCCGGTCTCTCAGCTTGTTAACAGCGAATTCCGAGACATCGACACTAAAGATGGATACCGGCCTGACAGTATTGCCAACCACCTGATAAGCGGGAGTCATATTCCCGGCGGCAATGGAATGAAGCTGGGTAGCCAGACACAACACGGTTGTCGCTTTCTTCGTGTGCAGCCGCATCGCATCCTGGGCGTTGTAAACATCGGCAATCACCCCCGGCAGCGGCCCGTCATCCCGGATTGACCCCGCTAAAACCAGCGGGACTTTATGTTTGACACAGGCGCATACCACACTTTCATCAGAGGCCAGCGTGGTAATAAATTGGTCCAACGACGCAAATCTTCGCGCTTTATTGATAATATCCAGATGATGATAATGTCCGTCAGGAATGCTTTCCTGGGTATAGATATCCTGGCCAAGCGCCGTTTTAAACGCCGCACCTTCCAAATCATGCGCAGCCAGCGCGTTGCCGGCCAAAATGGCATGAACATAACCATTTTCGATCAAAGAAATCATCGCTCTTTTGGAATCAGAGTCAAACACCACCGCCGGGCCTAACACCCAGATAATGTACCCATTGGTTTTTTCGAACCGCAACAAGTCATACAATCGGTCATAATCCCTGGAATAGGAAGTTTCCCGCGACCTCCCGGTGCGAAACGCGAAGGTGTCGGCTGCAACCGAATCGTCCCGGAATCCTTTGGTGTGAATATAAATTCCTTCGCTGCCGTCTTCGGTTCTTCCCAGAATGACCTGATCGCCAACCTCCAGACGCCTGAGCTCTTTTGCTTCCAGTTGTTCATCACCGGCGAGAACCACGACGCAATCCATCCGGCTTTGGCGCAGGAGATACCACTCGCCATTCACTTTGTAGTACTCCGGGAAGATGGTAGTGGCGTGGAAATTATCGGGAGCGACCCCCTGCTTTTCTACCGGCTGGACAGCGGCATCAGGGTAATCTATAAACTGCGCAGTCTGAAAATCGGGTTCTTTATAGGTTGGCAATTTGAAGCTCATCTTTTGCTTCCTCCTCTAGTTTCCTCAATTCTTCTCCTGTTTCACCAGGAGATTTTCGATTGTCTTATACAATATCATCGGCATCGCATCAAAAGAATACGCGGTGCAGACTCGCTCAGACAGCTTATGGGCATCTTTGCCGTACGGGCCGATATTGACCACCGGCATACTGATGGATTGAATCGCTTGTACCGGCAGCGTATACTGCCTGGTCCAGGCGGGCATGTTTTCGGTCAACTTGGCGATGCTGTCGGCGTTGGCGATGCTGCAATAACTCAGATCAGAGATATAAGGGTAGAACTTCCTTGTAACAATATTGTAGTCGCAGGCGGCTTGAGCAGCGCTCACCGCCTTGTTCACGGCCGCCAACAGCGTTTTCCCGTTGTCATCGTCATCTTTGACATAAATGTGCGGATAATAGGGCGGAGCAAAGTAGACGATTATTTTCGAATTCTTATCAGAATAGTGTTTGTGAACTTCCTGCACAATGGCGAAGGAAAACTCGCGATCATCCACTTTCTTGTCCCGCAGTTTCCGGGTGGCCTGTTCGATGATGACATCGATTTCCTCGCCCATCTCGGCCTTCACTTTATAATACATTTCTTCGTAGGTCAGGACGTTGACTTCCCACGGCAGCTTTTGATGCGGAATCTGGCTCAAAGAACAAAATTTTTCGTATTCCTCATTCAGTCTTTTGATGACGTTTTCAAAAGAAGATATCGCCTTAGCCTTGCATTTGGCCAAAACTTCATCCGGCTGACTGACATGGGTCGCATAATTGAAGTACAGGTTTACAGCATTGGCAGTCTGTACCGAGTATTCGGTTTTCACGTCTCGCTGATATAGGCTGATCGGCGGCAAGGTCACTTCACCGTCGGCAATATCGCAAAGATCGGTACTCAAATCCATCTGGAACAAAACCTCGGACGCCAGCAAGTTAGCGTCAAGACCGTTAAATGCTTCACCTACATGGGTCTCTTCCCCATACAGATAAAAACATGGCAGCAGTTTTCCTGTTGTCCCGATGTAAACATAGCGGTTATCGTCACCTGGGTACCGCAAAGTCGTATAGTCGGTGTCAATGGCTCCAATAAACTCCCAGCCTTTTTCACTGGTCATTTCCGCCAAGTCCTGGACCGCCGAAAGCATTCCCGCCGAATTGCCCTCCTCATCAGGGACCCCGATAAAGACCAGGTTCCCCTCCAGTTGCTCGGCTTTCTGGGAGTATTCCTCCACCATCACCATCAGTGCGGCCACTCCGGTCTTCATGTCCAAGATACCCCTGCCGACAATCCATTCCGCTGAAGCTATTTCGGCCAGAGTTTCCTCGCTGAATTTTACGGTTGGCAGCTTTTCCTTCAAAGCCTCGGGGCTTGTGGCATACGCCCGGAGTTCGGCGTAGTCGTCAATGCCCACAGTATCAATATGCCCCAGACACAAAAGGCACTTTGACGCTGCGGTCTTTTTACCCTGAACGACTGCCAGCACATTCTTCCGGCCCAGTTGATCGCCTTTTATCGGCAGCAGCTGCAGCTGCTCAGGATGAGACTGAAAGTAGTCCAGCTGCCCTAAATAATCATAAATTCTTTCGGCTATCTCAACTTCACCGGCAGTCCCCACAACACTCGGTATTTTTGTCAGTTCGATAGCAATAGTTTTGATTCTCTCGCCCAGTTCAAGCATACTGCCCACTCCTATTTGAAGATTTTCTGTTGGCTGATAATCCAGTTATTAGCAAAGCTACAAAAAACCCCTAGTAGTAAAAAACTACTAGAGGTATGCTCAGCAAAACTATGCGTCTTGGAAGATGATCCATCCAATACTATCATATTCCTTATAGAAGTAAATTCTCCATGAGATCAGACTTTCCTCCTCAGGCCTCCAAAGAATTAGACGATTACCACATTATTTACACTGACCCACAGGACATATTTTCATGCAGTTGAAACATTGATACTGGTTTCCCAGATGCGCAGCCTGACGCAGCCTGGCATACCGCTCACTCACAAGCAGCTCCTTTTGCTCTTCCGGAGAACTGCTGGTGAACTGGGTCCAAAAGGCGATATCTGCGCCCAGGCCGTAAGGCAGCGAGTTTTTCATGCATTTCATCAGATCAGTCCTGCCTTCATCATCCAAGGCTCTCCCCGGGCAGTTCTCAACGCAAAGATTGCAATGAATACACAGGTCTTGACCGTCCTTTTCCGTCGGCTCCAGCTCAAGGTTGGTAACGATGCTGACAAAGTTGACCCGGGTGCCGAACCGGGGATGAATCACCAGATTGTGGCGCCCGAAAGATCCCAGCCCAGCCGCGACAGCGGCGTGTCTTTGAGAAAAATCGGCAATTGCTCTCCTGTCCTTGTGGAACTCAAACGGGGTAGATAGCGGTATGTTGGCAACCTTCGCCCCAAAGTTGCTCTCCAGAAATCGCGCAATACGATAGCTGGACGTCCTGGCAAACGCGCCCAGGTCCATATAACCGTTCAGGGCAGCGCTCAGACTTGGACTTTCACAACTTGATAGCACCTTGAAGGCCAAAACAAGTATCGATTTCGCGTCAGGAAGGAATTTCGTGATCTCATAAGATTTGGGGCTCTTGTAGTCAGCTACTCCGGCAAACCCGACATCATCCACCCCCAAGTCCAGAACATACTCTTTGATTCTTTTCTCCATGGACTTCTCACTCCCTCTTTATGTGTATATGCACACAATCAGCAGCATTAACGCCCTCGCTGATAGCCTTTTAGGGATATCCAGGTTCAATTCACGGTACAAGTGCCTCTAATTTTGACAGCAGTTCTGTTAGCCTAGCCAAATCCTCTGTTCCGACATATTCCTGTAGTGAGGCCTGAGCCTCTCCCCACAGCAACCACCCTTCAGCCGCAGCCGTTTTCCCCGCCTCTGACAGCGCTACCTGCTTGGTTCGTGAATCCTTACCAGGGGTAATGATAATCAATCCGGCCTCCGCCAGCGGCTTCATATTGCGGTTGAGGGTGGTCCGGTCAATGCGCATCATCTTGGCCAGTTCGCTGATAGTGATCAGGTCCGCCATTTCCAGATGCCGAAGTAACGCCAACTGGGCAATAGTAAGTCCACTAGGCTTCAAAGCCTCGTCATAAAACTGGGTAACAGCACGGGCAGCCCGCCGCACATTCATACAATTGCATGGACTGGAGTGTTTAGGATAACATTCAGTGATAGGATTCATAGTGTCCTCAGCTTTCAATGATAGGTATATCCGAAATATGTGTATATGCACTTTAATTGTATTCGCAAACATTAATCTTGTCAAGATCGGCCTGGCAGAAAAAAGATGGGTAATCCATCTGATTGATGGATTACCCGTTGTAGTGATTTGGCACGGTCTGAGCACCACGCAGTTACGGGGCGGAAGCGTCCGGACTCTTGGCCGGCTGCCGGCGCTGATGGATTCTTGTTATTACTCGTTCTACCACGACGAACAGAACTGGGATCAAGAATATCCCGATACTTGTAGCCATAAACATCCCGCCGACCACCGCCGTTCCCATGGCATTTCTGGCCCCGGCCCCGGCTCCTGAGGCCATTGCCAGTGGGATACAGCCGATAATAAAGGCCATCGATGTCATCAGGATAGGCCGCAGACGAAGCTTGGCTGCGGCAATCGCCGCCTGAACAGGCTCCATTCCCTGGTCCACCCGCACCTTGGCAAACTCGACAATCAGGATGGCGTTCTTGGCCGCCAAACCAATGAGCATGATCAGACCAATCTGCATATAGATACTGTTTTCCAGATGGCGTGCGTACTGGAATAAAAACGCTCCGAATATGCCTGTCGGCACACAAAGAAGGACAGCGAACGGAACGCCCCAGCTTTCATAAAGCGCCGCCAGACATAGGAAAACGAACAATATGGCCATTGCAAAGACTATTGGCGCCCTTGAACCGGAGATCTTCTCTTCACGACTCTGGTCCGCCCACTCATAACTGAAGCCGGTCGGCAGGGTTTTATTGGCAACTTCCTCCAGGGCGGCAAGCGCCTGTCCGGAACTATACCCTTGCTTGGGATTGCCACCGATCTGAATGGCCCGATAATCATTAAACCTTTTGATCAAGGTTGAGGAGTTGATTTCTTTCGGTTTCATCAGGGTGCTGAGCGGCACCATGGTTCCGCTCGCGCTGCGCAGGAAAAAGAACCGGGTCGCCTCGACGTCATTTCTGAACTGCGGCTCAGCCTGCATGACGACTTTATAGGTACGGCCAAAAGCGTTGAAGTCATTTACCTGGAAGCCGCCAAAAAAAGTCTGCAGAGCAGTGAAAACGTCGTTAACCGGAATGCCCAGTTTCTCGGCTTTTTCCCGGTCCACTTCAAATTCGTAACCAGGGGTGTCGTTGCGGAAAGTGGTATAGATCATACCAATCTCCGGGCGTTGGCGGGCGGCGGCGATAAACTCCTTCGAGACCCGGTCGATCTCATCCAAAGAGGCCCCGCCCCGGTCTTCAATCATCATTGTAAACCCGCCGGTGGTTCCGATACCAGGCAGCGACGGCGGGTTGAAAGCAAGTACAGTGGCCTCCGCGATGTGGCTGCCGGCTGTGAACGTCTGCTGTCGTATCTGGTCCACCTGCAAGGTTGACGTTTGCCGTTGGTCCCACGGCGCCAGCCTGGTGAATATGATCCCGACATTGGGCTTCGTCCCGCCGCCCAGCAGATCGAACCCGGTAATCGCCATCTCGTCGATGACGCCGTCCTGGGAGCGAATGCTTGCGGCAATATTGTTGACCACTTCCCGGGTGCGGTTCATACTGGCTGCTTCCGGCAGGGTGATCGCCGTAATAAAGTAGCCCATATCTTCAACCGGCACAAAAGAAGAAGGCACTAAGCGGTACAACCCGCCGAGCAGAATGACCAGCACCGCTAGCAGCACGATGCACAGTCGCGATTTGGCGATGATTTTGCCAAGGCCTCTGGCATAGCTCTCGATCATGGCGTCAAACCAATTGTTGAACTTGGCAAACATTTTTCCCACAAACCCGTCATGCTCATTGGGGTCGTGGGGTTTTAACAGCAGCGCGCAGAGGGCGGGAGTGAGAGAGAGCGCCACGACTGCCGATAGAGCCATGGACACCGCGACAGTCAAAGCAAACTGTTTATAGAGCACACCCATGGTACCACCCAAAAACGCCACCGGAATAAATACCGAGGCCAGTACGAAGGCAATGGCTACAACCGGTCCGGATACTTCGCTCATGGCCCTTATGGTCGCGTCATGCGGATTGAGGCCATTATAGCGCATATGGTGCTCCACCGCCTCGATGACGACGATGGCGTCGTCGACAACCAGGCCGATGGCAAGAACCATGGCGAACAAGGTCAGGGTATTAATCGAAAACCCCAGAGCCAGAAAAGCGGCGAAAGTACCGATAAGCGATACCGGCACAGCCAGCATCGGAATGAGCGTGGCCCGCCAGGTTTGCAGAAAAATAAAGACAACACTCAACACCAGCAATAAGGCTATCGCCAGGGTTTTAGCCACTTCCTTCATCGATTCGCGGACATACTGGGTGTTGTCGACAACTACTTTATACTGCAGGTCGTAAGGAAACCGCTTGGCGGCTTCATCCAGGACCTTCTGACAGTTGGCGATGGTTACCAGTGCATTGGCGTCAGGACTCAGCATAATGCCAAAACCGGCAGCAGGCTGTCCTTTAGTATCTGTGAGAAAACTGTAGTCCTTGCCGGCCAGTTCAACCCTGGCGACGTCGCCGAGATGAATGACCGACCCGTCAGGCTGGGCGCGGACGATGATCTTGGCGAACTCCGCTGGTTCGGTCAGCCGCCCTTTCACCCGCAGGCTATACTGAAACTGTTGTCCGGCAGGGGCTGGCAACTGCCCAACCGTTCCAGCCGGTGCCTGAACATTCTGGTGGCTGATGGCGCTGGCGATATCGCCCGCCGTGAGCTTCAATTGAGCCATCTTATCCGGCTGCAGCCATACGCGCATGGCGTAGTCGGTACCAAACTCGGTGACATCACCCACACCCTTGACCCGTTTGATATCTTCCATGATGTAGATGCTGCCGTAGTTCTTGAGAAAGGTGCTGTCATAAGTGCCGTTCGGGGAATACAGGGCAAAAATGAAGGCCCTGTCCTGAGACGCCTTCACCGTCGTTACCCCGGCAGTCTGTACGTCTTGAGGAAGGGAAGCGTTAGACTGGGCCACCCTGTTTTGGGTTTGCACAGTAGCCAGATCAGGGTCCTTGCCTAATTCGAACTTAACGCTCAAAGAGTAAGTACCATTATCAGAGCTGGTGGACTGCATGGAGATCATGTCTTCCACGCCGTTTACCTGCCGTTCGACAACCTGGGCTACCGTCTGTTCAACAACATCGGCGTTGGCCCCCTGGTACACTGCGCCCACCGTGACTTGCGGCGGGGTAATCTGGGGATATTGGGCAACAGGTAAGTTAAAAGCCGAGATGCCCCCCACCAGAGTTATAACTATAGAGAGCACAATGGCAAAAATAGGTCGGTCGATAAAAAACCTGGACAAGTAGGCACCTCCTTACGGTTTAGCGGAACTTTGCAAATCATTTATTCCAATCATTGTAACTTTCATAACAGTGCCCGGCGGCGTCTTTAAAAAGCCTTCGACAACGACGCTGTCAGTTGCGGTCAGTCCCTCTTCCACAACCCACATGCCGCCAACCCTTGGTCCCATCTTCACTGGCCTCGATTCGGCCTTGTTTTCGGCGCCTACCACAGTAACAAAAGTTTTGCCAAGCAGTTGCTGCACAGCCCGCTGCGGGATGAGCATCGCCCCTGGCCGCATTTCACCCTGAGCCACAACCCGGGCGAACATCCCTGGAATGAGAATCTTTTGCGGGTTGGCGAAGGCTGCTTTCATCATCAGGGTGCCGGTGTCCTGGGCTAGGCCCCGGTCTACCTGCTCGATCTCTCCGGTGATGGGATACTGGGACCCGTCACTGAGAACAAGCTTGAGGTTCTTCCCCCAGTCTGCCGACGAGGCACCGCGTCCATCCCTGGCCAGACGCAAATATTCGTTTTCACTCATGCTAAACTGGACGTGCATCGGGTCAAGAGACGATATGGTAGCCAAAACCGTTTGTCCGGACTGGACAAAATTACCGATACTCAGGTCATTCACATCAATCCGCCCGCTGAACGGAGCAACAATCAAGGTATCTTGAAGGTCGTCCGTCGCAGCCTGCACCCGGGCCCGATTGGCTTCCACCAGCGCGGCGTTCTGCCGCTCTGCGGACATGGCGGTATCAGTCACCTGCTGGGCGATGGCCTGCTGCGAGGCCAGTCTTTGGTACCGCAAAGTATCCAGGTGTGAATTGCTGAGCGTTGCTTCCGACTGAGCCAATGTCGCCTGAGCGCCCAAAAGCGCGGCCGTGTACGGCCGCTGATCAATCTGGAAGAGCGGCTGCCCCTCGCTCACGGCAGCCCCGCCAACAACCATCTTGGCGATAATATTGCCGGAAACTCTGGCCCGAATTTGCACCTGATTTTTGGCGATCACCTGACCGACAAATTCGTATGTAACCAGAGTGTCTTGCTGAATCACCTGCATCGCTTTGGCTTCCACCGCTGCCGGAGCTTGCGCCGCCTGTCGGCCGCATCCGGCCGCAAGAATGGTGAGACAAATAGCAGCCAGACTCCAGTAGATCTTTTTCTTTCGCTTTTCCATAGCCGAATATCCGGCTCTGCCTTCCCGGCCCCTTGTATTCATTTTGTTACACCTCAATATCATGTTTTTTTCTGCCTTGGGGGGCTGGTCAACTAAGAATCCAGTACCGATCGACCGGTATTTCAGCAGCAAAAATGCCTTCAGCACCAAGCTTGCCGGCCTAAATCGCACTCTTAACAATAAGCTTCCATAAGTTATCCATCATCTGCTGCCTGAGGTTAGGGGCGTTAAAGCCTATCCCTGAGCAACGCTGGCCCTGAATCAGCGAAAAGATAATCGCGGCCATGGAATGACTATCCATGTCGTTGCGAATTTCCCCACTGTCTACGGCAATAATCAGCCTCTGCTCGATGTCACTGCGGACAAGCACCTGACTGCGATCAAGTCGGTTTTGTATTTCCGGGTAGTTGTCGATAGTCTCCAGAACCAGCCTGGCAAAATTAGCGCGAAGATCTCCCTGGATGCCCAGTGTATCATTAATATAGCGCTCCACCTGCTGTTCAACCAGGATCGCATTCAGATAATCTTTAAGGCTTGCCGAATCCCTGGACAATTGATTGTATTTCTCCTCAAGCCGGTCAAACAAGTACTGCGTTGATATCCCCAGCAGCTCTTCCTTGCTTGAAAAATAATGATAGATCCCGCCCTTGGTTATCCCTGCCTCATTCGCGACATCAATAAGGGACACGTACTTATATCCCCGTAGGACAAACAGGCGCAGAGCAGCAATGATAATATTACCTTTTGTCATGACCTGGCAACTCCTCTCCGCGGCCCAAATACGACCTACCTACCGGACGGTATGTTACTATTATTGCTTATCCGATTTTCCTTGTCAATCTTTATATTAAGGCAATGGCAACCTGCTGTTCCGCCAAAATACCGGGGCCTCGCGGAATGCTGCCCTTACTTGACTGCCAGCAGATACTGCTCGGCAAAGTCGATCCAAAGCTTGGCGGGATAGGACAAGTGCCGCCCCTTTTTCCAGATGATGGACATGGTGTGCAAGATCACAGGGTTTACCAGCGGTATGGCGGTGACTAATTCCAGATTCAGATCGTCACAAAGAGCGCTGGGCAGAAAAGCGACGCCAAAATTCGCGGCAACGGTTTGGACCATCAGCCCCTTGCGGGATGTCTCAAAAACAATTTTCGGCTGAAATCCTACCGCCTTGCATCTTGTAATAATGTCGTCATGCAGACTGAAGTCATCGGTGTAGAGGACAAAAGATTCGTTGGCAAGGGCTGCCAGCTCGACTTGCGCAGACCGGCCCAGAGGATGCTGGGAGCTGACAATCAGGTGAAGCGGATCGTTGGTAAAGGTGAAGGCTTCGTAGATTTCGGCATTGGGTACCCGGCAGATGATGCCGATATCCAGCGTGCCGTCCTGGACGGCGCTTTCCACTTTTTTCGAGCCATATTCATAGAGTTCGATTTCCACATTCGGGTATTTGACGCGAAATTCGCCGAGAATCTGAGCAAATTTTGTCGATTCCGTCAGCGGCGGAAGGCCAATGATAATTTTCCCTTTGGCTATTTTATACTGGCGGTCAAAATCAATGGCAAGATCATTAAAAAGAGATACTACCTGGTTGGCCTGATCGAAAAAAATCGCCCCAGCGTCGGTCAGTTCCACCAACTTGGCGCTGCGATTAAATAAAGCTACACCAAGCTCGGTTTCAAGGTCTTTGATCATCTTGCTGATCGCCGACTGAGACACATGAGATACGGCCGCGGCTTTCGTGAAGCTTTTATGACGGACAACTTCAACAAAGTATTTTAGATGATGGATGTCCATTCTTTCCCCTTCTTCCTGCCTACTATCTGTTTTAGTAATACATAACATCTCATCTATGTATTTTACTTATAATTATATAAGACTTACAATAAAGTCACAACAAGAATATAAATTTCACTGCATAGGCCCTTCAAGCAGTGAAGAATAAAAACAGGAGTGATTACTATGTCAATCATCAAGTTTCTTTCGTCCCTAGTGTATAGCCCCCCGGTATATAAAATCAGTTTGGACACCATAAACGAGAAGCTAGGCAGCTATCAGAAAACACTCGAAGATCTCGGGTTCAAGACCAAGCGCGCCGACCAGACGCTATATTTCACTCCCGCCCAGATGCTGATTGCAACAAGAGACAATGTCACCTTGGATATAACTATGGATGTAGAGGGCTATGAAGGAATTGCCTTTTCTCTGCAAAGCAAGGGTTATTTCAGCACCCTGCCGATCCATTTAGCTGATTTCGACCATGCGCTCGCCATCATCGGTGCAAAGGAAACGGCAACCCCCGCTCAAGACAAGAAAGTCGCCTGATTGTTTCGCCACTTCACTTAAGTCGGAGGCAAAAACCATGAAGACAATGATGCTTTTGAAATTATTCCGTCTGGGGCGGCTGCTGGGAAGACATTGTTCTCCAATGACGGAAGATATGTGGTTCTTCGAATAGCCAATAAGACTTTCTATACAGTGAGAGCAAACAATAATCCCCAGGCGCCTGCTTAAAGGTCGCCTGGGGTTAATCTTATATATCCCAAGGAGGAAAGAACTATGGACTTCTTCAGTTCATTACAGAGTATTCTCAGTATTATTATCATGATCACCTTAGGGTATGTCCTGACCCGGAAGGGCTGGTTTGACGATCACACAGCCAAAACCTTCGCCACCCTTGTCACCAACATTGCCCTTCCGGCCTATATGGTCTGGAACCTGACAAGCACCTTTAACAAAGAAAAACTTCTCAGTCTGGAAGACGGGCTGATTATTCCCTTTATATCGATGCTGGCCTGCTTTGCCATCGGCTACACCGTTTCCAAGGTCATCAGAATTTCAACCTGTCATCAGGGAACGTTTACATGCATGTTCTTTCTGTCGAACACCATTTTTATCGGATTGCCTGTCAACCTGGCTCTTTTCGGCGATCAGAGCATGCCTTATGTCCTGCTGTATTATATGGCTAATACCTGCCTGTTTTGGACTTTGGGAGTATACTCCATCAGTCGTGACAGCAACAATCCCCAGCCGAATTTCCTGAGCTTTCAGACCATACAGAAGACCTTCTCGCCGCCCCTGATCGGTTTTCTTGCCGGCGTACTGCTTGTTGTCCTGGACATAAGAGTCCCTGTCTATATCACCGACACCTGCAAATATCTCGGCAATCTCACGACACCTTTGTCCATGCTGTTCATCGGAATATCGTTAAGCGAAGTGAGTTTTGCTGAAATCCAGATAGGCAAGGACATGATCGCTCTCGTCTTGGGACGCTTTGTTGTTGCGCCTCTTTTAGTTTTCCTGATCGCAATTGCCCTGCCCATCCCGGTGTTAATGAAAGAAGTATTTATTATCCAGTCGGCTATGCCGGTGGTAACTCAGGTCTCGGTCATATCCAAGGCGTATAATGCCGACTACAGGTATGCTGCCGTGATGACGGCAGTCACCACCCTATTTGCCATGACAACCATTCCGATGTACATGCTTCTCTTTCGCACCTGGTAAGGTGAAAAAGCGCCAGGCCCCCAGCATCTTGCAGTAACGGGGTCTGGCGCTTTCACTAGTCCTTCACTTCAGAAAAATGAATGATGGTTACAAGGTCATCAATGTTGAGTTTCTTTTCATAGATACCCTCGAATAATTCGATTAACTCCTCTACCGATGTGAGTTCCGGGTTTTGATGATTCAGGTCGGCCTTGGTAAGGTCGGAAAACTTTTTGACAAGCGACCTGTCAATGATCGCCTGATACAGTTTCTTTTTAGGACCGTATTTTTTTCCGAAGGTTATCCAAACAATGGAGTTTTCCGAGTAGATGTCTCTAATATCACCGGGTCGGATTGTGGCGGTTTTCTGCCGTGCCGTCAACAACTTCTCATTATGAGGTGAAATAAAGTTTAGCGCAAACATGATAATCCCCCTTTTGTCGCGTACCCTCATCTAAATTATAAAACAAAACGCTCGCGATTGCTATTCCTCAAAATAACCGAAGGAAGACCAATTTATACTTGCCGGGAAAACTGGCGGCAGCAAAATGCACAATCACGCAAATGCTTTAGTATACCTTTCCCTCGGCTGAAGCTGAGGGTCACAAAACAGTCGCAAAAAACCTATCACTGGTCTTGACACTTTTTGTCCGCAGGTGTAAAATTATCTTAAATTCAAGATAATTAAAACAAAAGTATGTACAGTGGGTGAATATATGGATCTACCGAAAGATGTCGCCGAATCGTCCAGAGCCTTAAAGTTATTTGTGGTGCTGGTCAAGGCTTATCAGGCTGTCCAGGAGATTGATTACCGCGATATCCGCAGCTACGGGTTTAACCCAACAGAATTCGCCGTTCTCGATCTGTTATACCACAAAGGATCCCATCCGCTCCAACAGATTGGCGAAAAGATTTTGATTACCAGCGGCAGCATTACTTACGTTGTTGATAAGCTGGAGAAAAAGGGGCTTATCGCCAGGCAGCCCTGCGAAAAGGACCGGCGGGTCATTTATGCCGTTCTTACCGAAAGCGGGCAAGAAATGATGAACCGCATCTTCCCGCAACATGCCGAGGTCTTAACGAAAGCCTTGGCCGGGTTAAATGCCGATGAGCAGGAATCTGCCGCCCGGCTGCTAAAGAAAATCGGTCTGTATGCCCAAAGATTGCGTTAATTTTTTGCCGATTTATCTTTAATTAAAGATACTTTGGCGAATGATATTGGAAGGAGGTGTTATACATGGCACAGGTTGGCGAAAAATTTGTTGTGAGCTTTGCGGCAACGAGATCACTGTAACCAAAGCCGGCGGCAATCCGGAGATCCTTTGCTGCGGACAGGCGATGAAAAAAGTATAATCCATTCATGCCGTCAGCAGGGATAAGGAAGGCTTCCTTAT
>Ga0316228_1000458_pt1 | contig 55298 bp, 30 predicted proteins | sample TBH18021metaG_FD_206005 | JGI IMG/M metagenome (GOLD analysis project Ga0316228, IMG submission 206005) | Freshwater microbial communities from Trout Bog Lake, Wisconsin, USA - TBH18021 | ecosystem: Environmental > Aquatic > Freshwater > Lake > Hypolimnion/Profundal zone | place: USA: Wisconsin... | reverse complement strand
AATAAGGGAGGGGTGGAGTTTAATAGCCGGGTGGTCTCCGCTATTAAGGGAGGGGTGGAGTTTAATAGCCGGGTGGTCTCCGCTAATAACGAAGGGGTGGAGTTTAATAGCCGGGTGGTCTCCGCTAATAACGAAGGGGTGGAGTTTAATAGCCGGGTGGTCTCCGCTATTAAGGGAGGGGTGGAGTTTAATAGCCGGGTGGTCTCCGCTATTAAGGGAGGGGTGGAGTTTAATAGCCGGGTGGTCTCCGCTAATAACGAAGGGGTCGAGTTTAATAGCCGGGTGGTCTCCGCTAATAAGGAAAGGGTCGAGTTAAATAACCGGGTGGTCTCCGCTAATAAGGAAGAGGTCGAGTTTATTAACCGGGTGGTCTCCGCTAGCAGCCAAGGAGTGGAGTTTAATAACCGGGAGGCCTCCGCTAGTAACGAAGGGGTCGAGTTTATTAACCGGGTGGTCTCCGCTAGTAAGGAAGGGGTGGGGCTGCCAATTCCCGGTAGCCTATTACCGAGGGATGCTATAAAAATCCTGGTGGGCTACCTCGAATCGGACGGACTGTGATTTAAAACGCCGGTGGTCTTCTGCTGCTACTGTAGAGGGCCGTCTTGCAAAGGGGAGTGGTCCTTTATGCAGAGGAAAGATGACGGGCCCCACGCTGTAGTGGGGCCCGTGCTGTTTTTTTGATCAGGTAACCGGTATGGTGACGGGTTTGGACCACGGGCCAGGTCCGTCGTCCCCAATCGCTCTTCCTCTGAAGGCATATCTGTTGAGGGAATCGAGCCCCCGGATAATAATCTTCTTGCACCCCCTATGAGGACCAGGAGCGTCATCGACCCAATTCTCTTCAACCGTTGGGTCCAGTTTGGTGAATTGGAAGTGGTAGCCAAAGGCACTGTCCTGGCTGTCGGCATTGAGCATGACCTCACCCGGAGCATCAAGGTTTATCGCCTCAAGCCCCGTGAGGACCGTGGCAGGTATCCGAGGTGCCTTGCGGACCCTGGTACGGTGCTCGGCCAGTGGAAGTCCCGAGGTATGCAGTTGGGTTTCCTCGTCAATTGCCTGCAATTGAACGCGGAAGGCAACCCTGGTGAGTTCCTTGATGACGCAGGAAAGATGCGTGTTGCGGTCCGGGATTTTGGAGTGGTCTCCTGCACCGGTAAGCCTGACGCTTTCCTCAAGGTTGGTCCCCGCCGCAGCCAAAGGGTCCAGCGGGATGTCCTTGAAGAAGGGGTGGTTGGTGAGCGCGCTGATGACACTGTCTTTCATGACCACGGCCTCCGCTGGGCCGAGCGAAGCCAGGGCGTTCAGGCCGAGCAGCATGGGAACGGGAACCTGTACAGTCATATGAACCTCCAAAAGGTTGTTTTTGCCGGAATTGCATTAGAGTATTCTTATACACGCTTCTTTCCGACTTTCAAGGCTCGACCGAGATAATTTTATTGCGGGGCACTTCGTCTCTCCCCAGGGTCCGATGGAACTGGAGCCCCTCGACGGTTTCGTTGGAAACATAGTGGAGATACGGGGCATCGGGCGAGAAGGAGAGTTCGCCGTCCTCGGGGAGGTGCCGGAAGGCGGCCCCCTCGCCGCTCCAGAGGACGCGGACCGGCCCTTCCCGGCGCGCCTCGGCGATTGCCTTGCCGCTCCAGTAGCCGGTATGGAGGTATTCGGCGGCCTGTTGCTTCCCTCGCAAAAGGGTCATGGGCACCATCGAGAACTGCTGCGTCGCCCCGCCTTGCATCAGCAATACGTGGTAGTCCCCGGGCAGTCCCAGCAACAGTCGGATGTTGTCTTCCAGCTCGGTTATGACCGAGCCGAACTAATCCGACCGGTGGCTTATGCCGAGGATCGATAGTCCGACCTCCGGCACGGCTGCAACCGAATCCTTGACCTGAGCCAGTACGCATTCGGGGAGTGCGCCCGGGCCGCCGGAAAAATTCAAGCTGTTATTGAGATTCATTTTTCAAAGCTCCACGAAGCCAGTTAGCCGAGACTAACCGGCTGGTCCTTGCCGGAGGTCCTAAGAAGGAGGGGTCCCCGGTCTATGAATGGTTGAGGCACGTAGCAAGAAGCATCTGGCTTAACACATCTAATAATTTCTCATCCGATACTTGTGACAATGCTGCAACTAGTGTGTCTTGAACGCTAACTACAAAAAGGATTAAATGTGGAGGAACTATCGCAATGTGCAAGCTCGATTCGACTTACCATTGTATTACTCTAACAGCTTGAATGATGAAGAATACACTAATGCGTCGTAGACAGTTAAATACATATAGATAGACGGTTATTTTATACATACTTGCTAATTGGATTTGTTTTATACACAAACGGCGGGATGCGGGATCCACGAGGCCAAAGAACACAGTCAAATATTTGGCCTGGTAAGCAAGCAGGTCGGAGTGGGAATTTGACGCGGCGCGCATGGGGTGGACATCCCCCATGGCTATGTTATCAAGCGCGGAAGGCGTGCATGGATATTGCAAATCGTTAGCCGCATGGCACTTTGCCTGAAAAGCCCCTCAGTAACGAGGGGCTTTTCAGGCAGTGCTTAAGATGAAAGTCTATCTGCTTAAGGTGGGTAGATGGTGCCGGCGCCGCCCGAGACGGAGTTTCCGTGACCGCCCGATGCCGATATGTTGGCCTTCGGGAGCAGCAGTTGTCCCTGGTACATGAGGGATATCCTTCCCCCTCCGCCTCCGACCTCGTTGCCGCCGCCGTTGGCCCGGATGATGCCGCCGCCGGAGAGGGTGGAGGTGACGAGGTTGATGGTCCCCCCTGAACCGCCCCCCGACTGGTAGCTGGTGCCGTTCCCGCCGTTGGCGGATATCACCCCGTCAAGAGTGATGCTGCCGGCATGGATCGCCACCCACCCCCCGCCGGAGCCGCCCATCTGAGAATAATCGCCGCACCCCCCTCCGGAACCGAGCGCTGCCGGATCCGTCAGGCCGCCGTAAATGCCGTTGGGAGTGCCACCCCAGGCGCCGCCCAGGCCGCCATAGGACCCGCCGGACTTGAAGGCTGAACCATTCACGTTGCCGAAGGTCTGTCCCGTACAGTCGTTCCCCCCGCGGTCGCCGCCCAGGTAACCTTGGGCATCCACCTTGATCGAGCCCGTGCCGGTTATCTCCAGCGTACCCGCAGTCAGGTCCAGCCTCGGCTCGAAATTCAAGGTGGTAGCGTAGTGGGTCAGCTCTCCGTACTCGTCTATCCTCATGTCGTTGCCGACAATCAGCCGGTCCCCCAGCACCAGGAAGCCGCCGCGGCGGAAATAGACGTTGTCGAACCGGTAGATGGCGGCATAGCTGTCGCCGATCTGCGCCATTCCCGGCGCCGTCAGGTCCGGCTTCCCGGTGGTATCCACCGTGATGCCGGTGCCGGTATTGGACAGTACCTGGTAGGTTTGCCCCTGGTTGAGGTTGGGGTTTACTTCCATCCCCACCAGGCCGTTCACCGCCAGCGGGACCGCGCCGCTCGTAGTGATGGTGTTCGCGGTCAGGTTCACGATCTTGCCGAAACCCAGGGGAGTCAAAGGCGTCCATGCCGATGAGGTAGTGTTGTTGGTCATGTTGTCATCGACGTAGAGGTCGCCGTACTGCTGCCCGCCCCTATTCAGGAGCACCGTGCCGGCGCTGCCCCAGCTGGCATTTCCGTGGCCGCCGAAGGCGCTTATGTTGCGCAGCCCGGCCAGGTCCTCGCCGGGATTTCCGAGGTAGTTGTAGCCGACGGCAACCCTGCCCCCTCCTCCGCCGACCTCGTTACCCCCTCCGTTGGCGGCAATAGTCCCCGCCCCCTGCAGCAGCGAGGTGGTTATGCTGATGGACCCCCCGGAACCGCTTCCCGCCTGATAGCCGTCGCCGGTCCCACCGTTGGCCAGGATACTCCCGTCCACCACCAAGGCCTCGCCGGCCGTGATCTTGATCAATCCGCCGCCGTGACCGCCCGCCCGGGAGTAATCCCCGCACCCCCCTCCCGAGCCGAGATAGATCGCTCCCGACGGCTGGCCGTACGGGGCGTTGTTCGAACCACTGACGGCCCCGCCGTAACCTCCGTAACTGCCACCGGACTTAAGTGGCGCGCCGACCAGAGCTCCGAGGGTGACCCCGTTGCAGACGGCATTGCCGTCCCTGAGGCCGCCACGGTAGCCCCGGGCGGAGACGTCCAGTGAACTGGTAGCATCCACCTCAATCCTGTTGGCCTGGATGTTGAGCCCCGCCTCCGAGCCCAGGGTGTGGGTAAGGACGCTACCCCCTGTCAGGGACAGGGTGCCGCTGACCGCAACCGGTGTGTCAGCAACGACCCTGGCGCCGTTACGCAGGTCGATGTTGTCGAACACGTAGCCGGGAGGGAGCGGCGTAGAATTGCTGGGAGTGGTTTTGTTCGCGCCGTCGATGATGATGTCTCCTGACTTTTGTCCGTTTCCTTTCAGGAATAGCGTCCCGTTCCCGCCGACGATGCTGTTACCGGTTCCGCCCAGCAGGGTGAACTGACTTTGGCCCATTGATAATGAGTCGTAACGAACGGCAATCCGTCCCCCTCCGCCGCCGACCTCGTTGCCGCCGCCGTTGGCCCGGATGAGGCCGCCGCCGGAGAGTGTGGAGGCGACGAGGTTGATGGTCCCCCCTGAACCGCCCCCCGACTGGTAGCCGGTGCCGTTCCCGCCGTTGGCGGATATCACCCCGTCAAGAGTGATGCCGCCGGCATGGATTGACACCCAACCACCTCCGGAGCCGCCCATCCGGGAATAATCGCCGCACCCCCCTCCGGAACCGAGCGCTGCCGGATCCGGAGGGCTGCCGTAAATGCCGTTGGGAGTGCCGCTCACCGCGCCCCCCAGTCCGCCATAGGACCCTCCGGACTTGGAGGCTGAACCATCCGCGTTGCCGAAGGTCTGTCCCGTGCAGTCGTTCGCCCCGCGGTCGCCGCCCAGGTAACCTTGGGCATCCACCATGATCGAGCCGGTGCCGGTTATCTCCAGCGTCCCCGCAGTCAGGTCCAGCCTCGGCTCGAAATTCATGGTGGTAGCGTAGTGGGTCAGCACCCCGTACTCGTCTATCCTCATGTCGCTGCCGACAATCAGCCGGTCCCCCAGTACCAGGAAGCCGCCGCGGCGGAAATAGACGTTGTCGAACCGGTAGATGGCGGCATAGCTGTCGCCGACCTGCGCCACTCCCGGCGCCGTCAGGTCCGGCTTCCCGGTGGTATCCACCGTGATGCTGGTGCCGGTATTGGACAGCACCCGGTAGGTTTGCCCCTGGTTGAGGTTGGGGTTTACTTCCATCCCCACCAGGCCGTTCAGCGCCAGCGGGACCGCACCGCTCGTGGTGATGGTGTTCGCGGTCAGGCTCACGATCTTGCCGAAACCCAGGGGAGTCAAAGGCGTCCATGCCGATGAGGTAGTTTTGTTGGTCATGTTGTCATCGACGTAGAGGTCGCCGTACTGCTGCCCGCCCCGATTCAGGAGCACCGTGCCGGCGCTGCCCCAGCTGGCATTCCCGTGGCCGCCGAAGGCGCTTATGTTGCGCAGCCCGGCAAGATCCTGTCCGGGGTTGCCGAGGTAGTTGTAGTTGATGGCGACCCTGCCCCCTCCTCCGCCTACCTCGTTGCCGCCCCCGTTGGCGGCGATAGCCCCCGCCCCCTGCAAGAGCGAGGTCGTTATGCTGATGGACCCCCCGGAACCGCTTCCCGCCTGATAGCCGTTGCCGGTCCCGCCGTTGGCCAGGATGCTCCCGTCCACCACCAGGGCCTCGCCGGCGGTGATCTTGATCAACCCGCCGCCGTGACCGCCCGTCCGGGAATAATCCCCGCACCCCCCTCCCGAGCCGAGATAGATCGCTGCCGACGGCTGGCCGTATGGGGCGTTGTTCGAACCGCTGATAGCCCCGCCGTAACCTCCGTAACTGCCACCGGACTTAAGTGGCGCGCCGACCAGGGCTCCGAGGGTTATCCCGTTGCACCCGGTGTTGCCGTCGCCGAGGCCGCCGCGATATCCCCGGGTGGAGACGTCCAGGGAACTGGTAGCGTCCACCTCGACCCTGTTGGCCTGGATGGTAAGACCCGCCTCCGAGCCGAGGGTGTGGGTGAGTATGCTCCCCCCTGTCAGGGACAGGGTGCCGCTGACCACGACCGGTGTGTCGGCAACGACCCTGGCGCTGTTGCGCAACTCGATGTTGTCGAATACGTAGCCTGCTGGAATCGGGAGTGTGGTATAGGCGGTTGAAACACCTTGGCCGTCGATGACCAGGGTGCCGTTTCCCGTTGCCGTGCTCTTCAGGAAGACGGTGCCATTGGCACCCGAAGCCGCATTCCCGTGTCCCCCGAGTGACTGTATGTTGCTGGTGGTCATGGTCGATACATCGAGGTAATTGATGGCAACCCTGCCGCCACCGCCTCCGACCTCGTTGCCGCCTCCGTTGGCCCGGATGACACCGCTGCCGGAGAGGGTGGAGGTGACGAGGCTGACGGTGCCCCCTGAACCACTCCCCGCCTGATAACCGTTTCCGGCACCGCCATTGGCGGAAACCACCCCGTCCAGAGCGATGCCGCCGGCATGAATCGCCACCCAACCGCCGCCGGAGCCACCCGCCCTGGAATAGTCGCCGCAGCCCCCTCCGGAACCAAGTACTGCGGGAGCGGTCATGTCGCCGTAAACGCCATTGGGAGTGCCGCTCACCGCTCCACCCAGGCCACCGTACGACCCGGCGGACTTTAAGGTGGAACCAGCGACATTGCCTGCAGTCCGCCCCGGGCAACTGTTGTTATCTCCACCGTCGCCGCCCAGGTAACCGAGGCTGTCCACATTGATGGAGCTTTTGCTGTCCACGCTGAGGCTCCAGAGGGACAGATCAAGCCTGGTCTCCGCGCTGGTCGTGGTGGCGGCATGCGTAAGGACGGCCCCCTGCAGGAGATCGACGTTGTGGAAGCTGTGCGTCCCGTTGACGGTCAGGGTCGTATTAAGAACCTTGATGTTCTTGTTGTCATAGCTGCTGTCGCCGGCAGCGATGACTGTAGCAGTGCTGATCGTGGTCCAGAGCGTGCCGGCGTTGAAGAGCGCAGTCTTGTCTGCCACGACCTTGCCGGAAGCATCCACCGGGGCGGGCTCGCGGTTGCCCGTCTTGTCGACGCCGACCGAATAGAATTCATAGCTGCCGTCCCCGCCCATCTGGGTGGAGTCGAAGAGGACCGTGCCGGTGTTCCCGGTCTGCGGGAAGAAGCTCCCCTGGGGATTGCCGGCACCGGCATTGGTATATCGGTTGAAGGTTCCGATCCCGTTCCTGCGGAAGTAGAGTTCCACATGATCCAGGTCGTCCATCCCTGAATTGACCTGGTAGCTGACGCTGGTGGAGACGCTGTTCCCGGGGGTGTCGACCGCGCTTACGGTCGTATCGGGCGGCGTGATGTCGGCGCTCGACACGTAGATGTCGACCGGTATCGCCTGCCCCTCGTTGCCGGCGGCGTCGCTCGCATAGGCGAGGAGCCTCACGTCGGGGCTTTGCAGCCCGTAGGGGATCTTGAGGCTGAAGGAAGCGCCGGCCGCCCGGGAGACCGGGGAGATCGGCGCGCTGCCGGAAAGTACCAGGGAGCCGGAGGTCTCGTAGCGTATCTGCGTCACGCCCACGGCATCGCTGGCCGAGACGGCGAGGTTCACCGTATCGCCGTAGTTGTACGGTTTCTGGTTGGCCGGCGCGGTTATGGTGACCGCAGGAGCGGTCAGGTCGGCGACCTTGAGGGTGATCGACACCGCCGGCGAGCTCTTCCCGCTGGTGTCGGTGGCCTGGAGTTGCATGGTGATGTTCCCGCCGATCGCTGCGGCGCTCGACACCACGAAGCTGAAGCTCTGGGTGCTGTCGAGGGAGGCTCCCAGCTGCTTCGTCTCGGTGTAGCTCGTCTCTCCCGAGGCGTTCAGGGAGACGCCGGTCACCCCGCCGGCGGCACTGGTGGCCCGCGTCGTGACGAAGACGCTTTGTCCCCTTTCCACCTTGGTTCCGTCGGTTGGGCTTAAGACCTGGAGCGCCGGGGGGACATCGAGCGAGGTGTCGACCGTAAGCGGCAGGGTGACCGGGGCAGCCCCGGCAAAAGCGACGGTTACCTGGGTGGCTCCGTTGCCGGTCGCGGTAACGGTTCCGGCCGCGTTCACGGCCGCCACGGCCGGGTTGCCGGTCGCGTAGCTGGCGCTTCCGGTGAGGTTCTTGGTCGAGCCGTCGCTGTAGTGCCCGGTGACTGCCAGCTGCTGCGGTTGCCCGATGCTTACCAGCCCCACGGCGGCAGGATCGACGCTGATGGTGGCAAGCACCACGATGGCTGCGGTGACGTTAACCGTGGCGCTTTGACCGTTGCAGGTAACCGTGATGGTCGCGGTCCCGGTCTTGAGCCCCACAACCCGCCCGGCCGCACTCACCGCCGCGACCGATGCGTCGCCCGACGAGAATGAGGACTGCGAGGTGAGGTTCGCCGTGCTGCCGTCGGAGTAGTGCCCGGTGACCGTGATGTCCTGGTAGGCGTTTGCCGCGCTGAAGGAGATCGCCGGGGGCGAGACCTCGATGCCGGACAGGACCGGAGCGGCGGGGACCGTCACCGTGACCGGCGCGCTCTGGCTCTGTGACTGGCTGAAGTCGTAGGCGGCGAGGCTTACCGTCTGCCCTGCGTCGGCGGGAATTTTCCCCGAGAAGACCCCGTTTTGATCCGCCGTCAGTGACACGGTAATGCCCAGAGCAGTATTGGTGAGGTCCACCTGCGCTCCGGCTACCGACTGCCCGGAAATGGTGACCTGGCCGCTCACCGGATAGGAGACGGACGACACGGCCGGGGAGGATGGGGGCGGCCCAGAGGGAAGCGGGACGACCTGGAAGGAGCGGAACGAGGCGAGATCGGCCGTGCTGTTCGAGGTGCCGAGGTTGTTGGTGGCGACGATATATACGGTGTGCGCGCCGGTGGCAAGTCCCGTCGTGTTGATCACGAAAGGCTGGGTCCCGCTGGATACCGGTGCCCCGGCCGTCGAGTCCAGGTAATAATAGACGCTGCTGATGCCGACCGGGTCGCTCGCGCCGCCGCTTACCGAGAGCGAGTTCCCCGTCACGAACTTGGCTCCGTTGGCCGGAAGCGTGAAGGAGACGACCGGGACGTTGATGTTCTGCAAGACGGCGAAGGCATAGCTGGCCGAGCCGGTCTGCCCCAGCCCGTCGGTCGCGTTGACGATCACCGTGTGGTTCCCTATTGGTAGGTTGAGCGTTACCAGGGTGGCCTGGTAGGGTGCGAGGTTGACCGTCTTGAAGGGAGCCTGCGCGCCGTCCAGGAAGTACTGCACGGTCCGCACCCCGCCGGTCACCTGGGGGTTCATCGATAGGGAGATCCCCTGCAGCACCGAGGCGGGGAGGTCCGCGGGAAACGCGATGCTGGGGGGAGCCGAGGAGAGGGCCAGGATGATCGCGACCGTCGCGTCCTGGGTGTTCCCGGCGCCGTCGTAGGCCGTGCCCATCAATTGGTAGGCGTGTCCCGGCGTCAGCTTGGAGGAGTCGATGGAGAAGATGAAGGGGGGCTTGTCCCCGGCGAAGGCCGTCTTCTGGTCCACCATGGCGTAGAGGGAGCCGGCTTGGCTCAGGTCCTTCATCCTCAGTTCCACCCGCGCCACGCCGCTTCCCTGGTCCGCCGCATAGGCGTCCAGCTTCACGATCTGGCCGGGGAGCACGTAGTTGGGATCCACCGGCGCCTCGACAGAAAGGGTGAGCGTGGGCGGGGTGGTGTCGTTGCTTCCGGTCCCGGTGGTGGTGAACCTGCTGCTCCAGGAGTTGGCGAGCGCGTAGCCGTCCGCGCTCAAGATCCCCGTGCTGAGGACCACGCTGTATTCGGTGTTGGCGGCGAGCCGGTCGGTAATGCCGTCGTTTTCCTGCCAGATGGCGACTGTGCTGCCGCCGACGGTGACGAACCGGAGCTGCCCGGGGATCAGGTTCCCCCCCTTGTCGTAGACGTTGAAGCTGCCCGAGGTCCCGGTCGTGATGCTCCCCGTATTCATGGCCGCGCTGAAGAAGGCGGTGACCGCCGATTCGGGGTTTACCCCCAGCATGTTGGGCGTCGGCACCACGCTCACCGAAGGGGCGTTATTGGAGCTTACCTTTTCCGGCGGGAGATACCCCACCAGGCAGCCGATGGTCCCCACCGTGACCTGCAGGGAGATGTTCTGGTCCGCAGCCGCCACGCAGGAAACGACCGGGCCGCTGGTCAGGGGGTTGATGGTGAAGATTTCCCGCACCGTCTGTCTGGGGAGGAGGTCGCCCAGCGCCCTGGTGTCGGCCCCCGCAATCGGGGAGCACTGGGGGGTTCCGCTTGAGCTGTCGCACTTGACGAGCTGCGCGTCCGCCCCCACGTCGAGCGCGAGGCTCGCGTAGAGGGCCGGGATGTCGGCCGTGTCGGTGATGTCGACGCTTAGGTCGTAAGGCACGCCGGCGGTAACGACATCGGGATGGTTCACCTGCACCTTGAAGGTGGGTGGCCCCTTGACCTCGACGCTGGTAAGGGCCGAGCCGTTGAAGGGGATCAACTGGTCGTCAGGTATGCCGGGGCCCGCGACCGAGCCGCCGAAGCTCACCTTGACCCCCCTCACGCCGATGGCGTCCCCCCTGATGACGAACTGCTTCTCCAGCTGCCCGGGCTGGCCACCGTCGCCCGGCAGGATGTCCCCGAAGGACTGGATGCCGTCCGCCGGCAGCACACCGGAGAGCCCCCCGTCGGGGAACTCGATGTTGGCGATCACGTTTTTCAGGGTGAAGATCCCCGAGGTGTTCATAAGAAGCAGTCGGACGTTGTAGAACTCCTTGAGGCTCTTGATCTTCCCTTCGATGATGATGACCCCGGGGACGCTCACCTGCGGCTGGTCGGGAGCGGTCGGGATCGGGTGTTCAAAAACAATCACTTCGTCCGGTTGGGGGTTCGATGGGCCTCCCCCTCCGCCGACGTCGGGGAGCTTGTACACCTCGTACCCGGTGACCTGGTCATCCTTGGGGGTCGCAATGGGGATGCTCACCGGAACGGGGTTGTTGGCGATGGTGAGGACGATGTCGAACTTGGAGACGTTGTAGTTTTCCGGGTTGGAGATGTTTATGGTCCCGTCGCTTACCAGTTGCTTCACCTGTTCGGTGGAGAGCCGCTCGGAGGTGACCTGGGAGACCACGATGGAGTTGAGCGACACCTGGGTGACGGGGATGTCCTTGGAGACCTTGGTGCCGAAACGGTCCACCGCGGTGACCCTGATGGTATTCACCGCGTTCCTGTTGAGGGGGACGCTGAGGTCGAAGGGACCGCCGGTGTCGGGGAGGGTCTGGCTCACGCTGCCTCCCTGGCCGGAGGCGGTGACCGTGGTGGCGGCCAGGACAGGAAGTGGGGCGCAGAGGAAACTGGAAATTGTCAGGACCAATAGGGAAAGATACCTTCCTGTCCATCGGCCTACCGACTTTCCCCTTGAAAGCTTCGTCGTCTTCATGGCGCCCCTCCGTCAATTCTCGGCACCGGCAGAGCCGATTCAAGCAGGTGAATCGGTTCGACTCGGTGCCCGTCAGGATGTAGTTTTGATCTACGCTATAAACAACGACTAAATAACTGAAATTCAGTTCGTGCTGAAACAAGTACTCATATCAGGAAAGCATGTTATATCTCTAACTGCCTCACCGTATGGTTTTAAAGTATCCTGCCCTAATGGTAATACGAATACTGGAGCTATTTTATCCTGATATGAAATTGTCATTTTGGCATTTGTATCAACTAGGTCCGACCTGAACACTTCAAATGCCGTAAAATTACCACTGGCGTTAGTAGTGACAGGAGTATTGCAACCAAGTGGGAAGGTTTCAAACGTTACCTTGGCTCCAGCCAGAGGGCTCCCCAAGGTATCCTTAATTTGCCCGGCAATCCCGAAAAAATGCTTCTCCAACTGAGCACCGGAGGTGACGACATAAAGGGCTCTCCCATCTTTACTGATCCTTATTTTCCCCGGATCCTTCAGACCTTGCAGGATCATGATCGGTTCGCAGGTCGAATCACCCATGCATTTGCTGCGCGGGTACATGAAAACCTTGCCTAAATTGGCATCATCCGCATCCTGGACCGATACATAGATGTTCTTTGAACCGTCTATCGCCAATCCGCGGATACCCCGTCCGACCAGCCCTGCAATGGAAAGGTACGGCACCGGGGACAACCCCGAACTTGAATTGAGAGAGGACTGGATGGTCCAGAGACTGGGGGTTGCGGGGGCCATCGGGTTCGCCAGGATATAAAGGTTCATGTCGGCATCAAAAGCGAGGTCAACCACAGGGGGGACATAAAGACCTGAAATGGAGGCGACCGTTTGCCCCACGGTGCGATTCGGATCAAAACCGGCCAAAACAGGCACTTCCTTTATCGAGCCTTCAAGTTCATCCACCACCGTGAGACCGTTTTTGTCAACAACACCCCCCATCGCCATAACGCTGGCGGATGTCGGGTGGGAAACCTGCAACCAGAGACTGTAATAGTTAACACTCCCAACATAAGTTCTGGTGAAGGTTGTCAGGTTATAGGTCGGGAGGTCCGCAACTTCAGCAGGTGTTATTCCGGTAGGTGTGAACTGGAAGATCCTTCCACCAAAACTCGTGTCTGAAGCGTGGTTGTCCGTATAGAGATTTCCCTGGGAGTCGATTGCCAGACCCGTTTGTCCGGGGTCTATGAAACCGGTGTCGGCGAACTTCTGCGTCGGTAGCGGGCCGTTTAACAGCCATTCCGTCCTGAATATTGCCTTTTTCTTTATATCGCTGTAATAAAGCAAGTCGGTAGCATTACGCGTGTCCACTACCAGATCGTCCGCTGATGCCGGAGGGTTATTCCCCGCATATATCCACAACGGGTTGGAAAAATCGCTGGTCAATTTGGTTATGTTATTGTACATGGCTTGCATCGGGGACAACGCGGTCAGCAGGAAGCCAGGGCCAAGGATTTTACCGCCGGAAAGCCCGAGGGTACCGGAAGGAAACAATTTGCCCCACCACGGCGTGGGAATTTTACCGGCGTCGTCCGTGAGCGGATTTCCCACTCCCACCGTACGGGTGACTGTCAAATTGTAATAACTGAGTGCCCCTTGGGGTGCATGGTTGTCATTGATCGTCAAAACATTCCCATTCAGATAATTGCCATTGCAGTTACTGCACATGATTGCCACTGGTTCAGCTGAAGTATCTTCCCCACCGTTTGTCTGCTGATAGAATGGCATCTTACTGTACCTATACAATATGTAATAAAAATGAATCAGGTGCGAGTCATCTTGAGCCGGATTGGTATCCGAAAGGCTTCGATGAAATGTCACTTTAACACTATAGTTAACAGAATTAGCTGGATCCTGGGTTGCTGGAGTTAACTCTACTTTGTCCAGCAACGGCGACTCGGGGACATAGACAGCAATATTTAGAGAGATAAGAGCCGATATCAAAATATCTGCAGCCACCCCCTGAACAAAGCTGAAGAGAGCTGTTGCGACTACGCCCCCTGTCACTCCTCCCGTGACCGCATACGCGATGCACTGCGAAGCCAAGGCTCCGACCGCACTAGCCATTGTTTTCATTGGAAAATTAGTTTGATCGAGGAAATAATTCTTCCAAAAATTTCTGAAGGTCCCCTTGGTCCCCTGTCCCCCCGGATTTGGGATGATGTTAGCCAAGAACGTAGGCAGCAAGTCGCCGTTGTAGGCAAGCATGACAGGTTTTCCCAGCCGGGTGGATTGATTGCCTTCCGGGTCCAGGGCATAGATACAGAAACTGGCCATGAGGAGATTGGCCTGTAAGGTGCTGAGGCGCATCACGGGGCTCAGAGTCGGTGGCGACTTCAATAAGGTCGTTCCGTTGTTGAAAACGAGAATGGCCAAATAGCTATCTGGGTTCGACGGATCTGCCCATGCCGCATTCACCATCACCTGCAATCGGCCGATCCAGTCAGACAAGGCAGGAGGATCGCCCTGCCCCCAATTGAAGCCGAAAGAACAGGCAAAAAGAATTTCCTGAAGCGAGATTGATTCCCCGCGCAGCACACTCTCAGCCAGTCCTCTGGTTCCTGCATTAGTAAGGCTGAGAATTCCAGCTCCGGTAACGTTCGGGTTTAGTTGATTACCGTATTCGTCCATCACCCCGGCGTCTTGACCGCCGAGGAGGAGCCAGCTATCGGTAAAGAGCTGTTGGACTTCTTTGAGAGTCTTGGCACCGGCGGCGCCAGTGGCTCCCCTTCCAATGAGGCTGATTAGGGAGAGAGAAGGCGGCGCCGACGGATCAAAGACCGTGGCCCGCGATTTCACTACCCCGAGATCCGTGGTGGAACCCTGCTGTGCCACCAGCGAAGCCATCACGAGCTCGTGATTCGGGGCATTGAAAATCACGGTTTGCTGTCCCGTCGGTACATCCGTGAAAGAAAAAGTGCCGTCCATCCCGGTCAAGGTGGAAATCGTGGTTCCCTGTAGTACAACCACCGCTCCGGCAACTGATTGACCTGAATCAGTGTCCGTCAATTTCCCCACTATGCCGGCTTTCCCCTTAACAACGTTAAAGGCGACAACTGAGACAGCCGTCTCGTTGCCGGTGACAACGTTTACGTTTCTCGGTCCCTCAGCAGCTCCCGGATCCAAGGTGATACTGACTGTTGCATCTGTCGAGTCAGCGATGGTGAGGGAATTCAGGGTGACACCCGTTCCGAAACTTGCCTGGCTAATCCCGCTCGCGAAATGGGTGGCATAGACACCGGAATTCGGGCCGGCCAGCGTGACGGTGAGGGTCTGTCCCTGAATGCCGGTTGCCGGGCTCAGGGTGGTAATAAGTGCCGAGGTTATCGGCTGAGCTGCCGTCGTCCCCGTCGCATTCACGTTACCGGTTATCCTCTGGGTCGCCTGGAGGGAGGTGCTTCCTACCGGATCGACATTGAGGACAAGATTGGAAGCCTGGCCGCCGCCTCCCGCAGTTACACTGTTTACCGTGATAGCCACCGTGCCTTGCGTCTGAAGCTTGCCGTCACTAGCGATAACAATAACATTGTAGGTCCCGGTCTGGGTGAAATCGGGGGCGAAGGCGATCGTGCCGGTGGAGGGAATAAACAGGGCGTTCTGGGGCAAACCGGTCGCCGTAAGGGTGAGGAGGTCGCCATCAGGGTCACTCGCCTGCACCGGGATCGATACAACCTTTCCTTGATCGACCGCTGCAGTCGCGGGCAGCGACAGAGACGGCGCATGGTTTATCTTGTTAATGCCGATTTGGACCGTCTTCACGTCGGTGAGCCCGTTGGTATCGCGGGCGATGAAGCTCACCATCTGGATGCCGGATTGGGTGACGTCCGGGGTGAAGCTGAAACTCCCGGTAGCCTGCACGCCGGGGGTGGCGGCGAAGGTGGCGTTGGTGAGGGGCGGTTGGGCGGATATGCTGACCAGGTTTCCGTCGGGGTGGGTTGCCGAGACGTTAAACGTGATCGTTTTCCCCTGATCGACGCTGTAGCTCAGAGGATCGACCGAAAGCTGGGGCGGCTTGAGCGAGGCGGTTACCGTAAGGGGGACCGTGGTGGAGGCCGCGGCATAGTCGGCGGGGTCTGCAGGAGTAAAGTCAACCTTCAAGGTCTGGTTGCCGGCGGAGAGCACCGCTCCCAGGGCCGGGGTGTACACGAAGCTCCCCGGTACGGAGGCGGTCGCGTTGAGCTGGGCTGAGGTCAAAGCGGTACCATAACCGATCGCGGCCGGCGTTCCCCAGCTGATGGCCGGTGTCGCTTTGTTGATCGTCAGGGTGACCGTGCAGGAAGCGCCGGAGCAGTTGGCCGCATCGTTGGGCGTGAAATCCGCCCTCAGGGTTTGCGGGCCGGCGGGAAGCAGTGCGCCTAGGGCGGGGGTGTAGACGAAGCTTCCGGGCACCGAGGCAGTCGCGTTTAGCTGGGTGGCGGTAAGCTGCGCCCCGTAGACGATCGCCGCGGGAGCTCCCCAGGCCAGGGTCGGCACCGCCTTGTTGACCGTGATATTGACCGTCGCCGAGGCGGTCGAATATTTGGTCGTGTCTGTTGGGGTGAAATCTGCTCTCAGGGTTTGCACGCCGGCGGGAAGGAGCGCACCCGCCGCAGGTGTGTAGACGAAGTTTCCCGGCACGGATGCGGTCGCGTTGAGTTGGGTAGCCGACAGCGTCGTCCCGTAGCCGATTGAGGACGGGTTCGGCCAGGTTAGCTGCGGCGCGGCCTTTGTCAGGCCGCCGTAGGTCACAACACCGTAGGTAAACCTTACGGAGCTTGAGTAGACCAGGCTGACGCTGAAGGTCACCGACCCCGAAGACGCCAGCTGGCCCGAGGAAACATTGTTAGAAAGGTCGACGTAGTACTTGCCATAGGGGTTGCCGTTGGTGCCGGGAGCAACGGCGCTTGGCACCTGCACCTGCCCCGCTGCCGCCGATATGTCGAACACCGCCTGGAGGGGAGTTCCGATGCTCTGGCTGGAGGTGTTCTTGATGGTGATCGTCGAAATGGTCGTCACGAGTTTGGTCCTAAGGTCGGTCGTCGTACGTTCGACCTTGGTAACCGAGACCAGGCTGCTTACGTCCTGCCCCGCGGCTTGGGCATAACCCGCCAGTAAACCGGCAAGAGCCAGGAACCCGACGATAAGTATCTCTTTTAACGATTTACCTGTCGCGAAAGTCATAACGCCCTCCTTTGAACCGATCAGACAACTTAAGCTAAGGATTTTGAGCTGTTGCACGTGGTTCATGAACAAAAAAACCGGACCGCCGCATCAGCCATACGGTGGCTGCTTCCGGCAATCCGGCCAACTTCGATATCTGGGTACTCTGGAGGTGCGACGGGTATTTCGGAAACCTTGCCTCGCCCCCCGGGCTACAGCATCGAAGCTCCGTGATTTTCCGTCCCCCGATTACTCAGGGTTTGGCGTTATATTTTGGTTCATCCTAGGTGTATGACTCAGTATCTGCCTGTCGCCATCCGTTTGCGCTGAGATGCCAGCAGAAAAGCTGCAATCCCAGCTCCCAACAGCAGCAGGGCAGAGGGCTCGGGAACCGGGTTTGCCGGCCAACCGTCACAAGTTCCACCGGTAATGGTAGTGGCGAATGAACGATCACTGCAGGAAAGGAAGATGATCAGGGGAAGCAGGAGAGTGAGGATGGATCGTTTCATTGTGGCCTCCTTGAATAAGTTACAGCGCAAGGACAGGGCTCAAGGTCGACTTATCTTAATACGCAATAATTATACCCATCAAACAATATCAACGCTTTACGCCGCAGTCATTACGCTAATCACCTGAAACAACAAGTTTTTGTAAAATATTTCGACACTTCCATCAATGTTTTAGCACTAACTTATCGACATTATAGAACCTCGACATGTCGGAATTTTTTACACGCAGAATAACGTTTGGGAAAAAACTGACAACCGATTCCATGGGGGGGTGAGTGACTGGATTTCTTTTGGAAGGTCTTTGCAGGGGAGGAGAGGAATTCTGACCTTCGGGGTGAGACCCCGAAGGTACCAATGTCAAAAAAGGATTCGGTAAGTTACCGAATCCCTGAATTATTGCGGCCGCGGTTTCACCTCTTCCCGTACGCGGTGAAAACGTAGTCCTGTCGCTTCACGATCGAATGGCACTTGAACCCGCACTTGGCGTCGTTCCCCTGCGGCGGCTTGTTGGCCAGGGTGCCGGGCGTGAAGGTATCGGAGGCGGCGTCATACTCGAACGCGGCCCAGCCCCACCCGCCGCTGTCCGCGAACCTCTTGCTGTCCTTAACCATGAAGTCGACATCATGCAGGGTGCCCGGCACCGTCGCGGCAGGGAAGGCCTCCATCTTTTTCGGGTTCCAATGGATCTTCGCCATCTTGGCGCCGTCGGGGAACTTCTTGCCGTTGCCGGGAACGCCGGCCCGGTAGGCGGCGATCATGGCAGGATTGGCGAGGATCACGGCAATCAGGTTATTATCCTGGCTGATGGAGACAACCGGCCAGTCTTCATATCCCCTGCACTCGGAGAAGGCAATCCCGTTCGGCACTTTCACGGCGTACTTGTCCTGCGCTGTGCCCTGCGCGGTGATGGCCCTGCCGCCCAGGACGGCGAGCACTACCACAATGATCACAATCGCCGGGATACTTTTCATTTTCGTCTCCGACACCGTTCTGGAAGAACCTGCGCTCCGTGCTTTCATGATTGACCTCCTTGGTTTTGTTTTCAGTCACTCCGCCGTTTGATTGCCTATGAGACTTCAGGTACGCGAGCGGATACTCTCGTTAGTGACCTGAAGTGTTATGAGCGCAGCTAGAGCTCAGTTGCATTTCAACGCTGTACCTGAACCGGGGCCCCGGGCTTCTCTTCCTTCCAGGGCACCACTACCAGGAATCGGCGCGGGCTCCCCTCATTGCCCTGTACCGCTTTGCGCAGCGGTCCGACCGTAACCACGATCTGCGCCCCCGCTGGGTTGGTCATGAACCTCGCCAGCGGCTCAAGTGGGCCTGATCCGTCGGCATTATCTACGAGCGCCAGCAAGTAGGGTTTTTTCGCTTCGAGGCCGGTGACCGCCGCTTCCAGCAGGTCTACCAGTCCCTGATTGTTCACGGCCACAGTGGTTTCCACTTTTCCCGTGCCAACCGAGACAAGTTTCAGATGAACCGCCTCGCCAGAGGTGCCGATGGGAGAGAGGCTTTCAGTGCCGTCACCCTTGGGGACCGCATTCGGGATATAGGTCAATCCCTGCGGTGATTGGCCGGAACCAATGGTTGCAACGACCTTGTTACTCATGGTGTCAATCGCAGTCACCGCGTCGGCGTTTTCCAGCCCGACATAGATGCGCGTCCCGTCGCCCGAGGGCCAGAGCCCATGGGGCAGGTCGCCGGTCGGAATTGTGGCGACGAGCTGCGGATCATCGGTAGTAGTGAAGACTTTGACTTCGTTGAGCCCGCCGATTGTGACATAGGCGAATTGACCTTTGGCATTTCTTACAATATTAACGTGGTTGGTGATGGGGCCCGTATCCATTACGGCTATGGTGGCAAAAGGTGGCTTTGCATTGAACACCTGGGTTTTCCCCACGTCCTTGAGGGTAAACCATACCTGCTTGCCGTCCGGAGTAGCCGCGATGTCCGGGCAAAAAGGCGAGGCCTGCTTTACCCGGCCGACGATCTGGTGGGTCTTGGTATCGATTACCACCGTTTCCGGCGTGAAGCTTGAACAGACGTAACCATAGTTGCCATCAGGCGAGAAGATGGTCATGCCCGGGCCATTGGGTACCTGGATGCGCCGCCTTTGTTGATAGGTCTTGCCGTCAAGCACCTGGATAAAATCCTCTCCCCGGACCGTCACCCAAACCTCCTTGCCGTCGGGCGTAAAGAAGGCCTCGTGCGGGGCGCGTCCCAGATAGGCGATCTGCTTGACGCGATTGGTCTGAGTATCGATGAAAGCCACCGAGTTGGAACCTACCGAGACCACAGCGAGAGTGCGATGATCCGGCGAAAACCCCATGCCGTGGACCAGGAGCTGCCCTTTGTAGAGCGGGCTCAGGTTGCCCGGAGTCGGGTCGCCCAGACGGATTACCCCCAGCAGCTTCTGCGCGGCCGGATCGACCACGGAGACCGTGTTCGAGGTCTGGTCGGAGAGATACACGCGATCATGGGGAGAAATGGGGATGTCCGGAGCGCTGGCGCGTCCCGGCGCCTGGCCGGCGTATGCCGATGCGGCCGGCAGCAGGCCAAGAACAATCGCGACAATCATCTGTTGAACGCTAAAGGGCATGAGACTCCTCCTTGGACGGGGGCTTGTCATGACTTCGACAACTTACGGGGTTTTGAACTGTTTCAAACGCAGGCTCATGACCTCAATTTCCTGCTCCTGTGTCACGATTATTTCCTGGGCGAGCCGCCGCAGCACGGGATTTTTGCCGTACAGCAACTCCACCTGGGCCATATCTATGGCCCCCTGGTGATGGGGAATCATCATCGCAGCAAAGTCATGATCGGGATCCCCGGTCATGGGAGCGTTTTTCATATCTCTATCCATCACAGCCATTGCCTCGTCCATAAGCACGGCAAAGGGTTTTTCCAGGCTCGCCCTGAATGCCCCGGCGGGCGGCGTGGCCATATCGTGCCCCGCGTGATCATGCTGGGCGAAAACCACCACGGTAGCTGAAAGCAACATCACGGATAACAGAGTTATCAGGGCACCATAATAGATCGCCTTAGGTATCATAAATTCCTCCTGCTCGTGGTCGCAGCTGCTAAGAACACAGGTAATAGGCCAGGTTTATCCGGGATCGAAACCGTGCGGATATTTTTAATTATTCCACTGTAATTTTTTATCATACCAAGGGGGAGTGTCAATCAAGCTCACGGTTAGCAGCGTCCAGCTCCGGCTACCGGAGCCGGCAGTTTCTGGAGTCATAGAACACGACTTTGGGTGCGGATCCCGCGGCACAGGGGGCCCGGGGGACGCCCCAAGAGCCGTTGGCGGCACCATAGATGGGCGGGCAGTCGGGAACAAATATTGCAAACCGCTAATCATATGGCAAGCTATCCGCATGCCTCGGCAAGTTCGGTCAGACGTCCCTAGCGCGTTCCACCACATCATCTGCCGCGGTCTTGGGGGCCAGGAGCCCCACAGAAATAGTAATGGAGAAAGATTATGGCAACGCTTCTGGATTTGGCCAGGAACAAACTGCAACAGCTTTCCCCCGACGAAATTGATGCGCTTAGGTGCCTGGAAATTGGCGAGGAGTTTGTCCAGCGTGTGAATCTTAAATCTCCCATCTGTGCTCCCAACTATTCCATCATCAGGGCTGACCTCATCCGCTGGCTCTGTAGCGATCCTCAGGCCATGGAAAAACTCACACTACATGGCATCCGCTTCCAAGGGGTCGAGGTCGAGGGGGAACTGAAGCTTGGCGCACTGAATATCCCCTTCAATATTTCCCTACGCAGCTGTTGCCTGCCTTGCCCCATTGACCTACGCTACAGCTCTGTTGCTTCCTTGGACCTGTCCCACTCCAGGACGGCCAGCATAGAAGCGGACGGCCTGATAGTTTCCGGTACCATGCGGATGGACGAAGGTTTCCGAGCGGAGGGGCCTGTCAGTCTCAAAGCCGCCACGATTAAGGGGGACCTCTTGTGCACTGGGGGGAATTTCGACAGCCAATTCGGGTCGGACAATGTGGCGTCTGCGCCCAGAAACGGCTGCGAAGACTGTAAGTCGAGTATCCTTCATCCCTACTCTCTTGTCCTTGCGAGAGCCAAAATCGAAGGGAGCCTCTATCTCTGCGGCGGGCTTACTGCCAAGGGGGGCGTGAACCTTAGTGACGCAACCATCGGAGTAAACGTCAACTGTACGAGCAGCAAATTCACCGCCAGCAGCCTTGGAGTGAATCCGGATCAAATGGAGACTGTGCACCGACTCGCCTGTGACGCCGGTGCCGACCATCTCACCTGCGCCCTCAATTTCGAGGGAATGAACGTCAAGGGGAATCTTCTCATGGGCAAAGTCGCGGTGCACGGCGAAACACGATTCACCGGCGCCGTAGTTGACAAAGACCTGGATTCAGCGGAAGGGACCTACCTAAACCCTGGAGCCTGTGCCATCCACGGCGATCGCTTGCGCGTCCGCGGCAGTGCCTTCTTCTGCGAGGGTTTCAAAGCCGAAGGAGGCATACGGCTGCCACGGGCGGAAATAGGCGCTGATCTCAGTTTTTTCAGGGGCCGTCTTTCTGAATCCAAGGAACAGGCCCTTTACTGTGAAGGAATCCGGGTACAGGGCACGGTAAACCTGGAAAAGCTCGTGGCAAAGGATGGTTACCTGGATCTCTCATACTCCACCATAGGTGGAAATCTCGAGTGCACTGATAGCAAACTACACGGCGTCAATGGCTGGGCACTTAAGGCGATGGGTAGCGATATCCGCGGATCCGCATTTCTAAATAGCAGCGATGAAGGCAAATTCGAGGCTTTTGGTCTTGTGGCGCTCACTGGCGGGAAGATAGGCCAGGATCTCATTTGCACCGATGGAAACTTCGAGTCACATGTACGTATCCAATATGAGGAAGAAACACCTTGTGCACTCAAGGCAGACAACATGATCATCTGCGGTAAGGTTGAGCTGTCTGGAAAAAGATTCAAAGCAACAGGGGTCAACCTTAATGACACCAATATAGACAGCTTCTTGTCCTGCGAGGATGGCACCTTCATTGCCCCAGCTGAAGATGGAAATTTCAATTGCGCTATCTCCGCCGGCAAATTGCAGGTTTCAGGGAGCATAAACTTCAGAAAGCTCGTAGCCCGTGGTGAGATCATGCTGAACGAGGTCTCAACCGGACGGAACCTGGTTTGCCGGAACGCCGATTTAACCAGTGAAGGAACCAAAAGTGACCTCACCTTGCTGGCAAAGCAGTTGAAAGTTGCGGGAAGCGTCCATATGGAAGAGATGGTGTCGCGTGGCGAGGTTCAACTGGAGCTTGCGACGATCGCTGGGCACTTCCATTGCGGGGCGGCTAGGTTTATCAATCACTGCGCAGAACGTCATGCCCTGCACGCCTATGGAATTACCGTTGGCGGTTCTGTCGAATTTAAGGCCAAGTTCCATGCCGATGGCGTAGTCTCTATTAAGAACGCCAACATCGGCAAAGATTTCGTATGGAAAGACATCGAAGAGCCTGAAAAGGCGACGCTCATCCTGAACTCGACGAAGGTTGGGACTCTGAAGGACGAAACGAAAAGCTGGCCAAGTGAACTGCAAATTGACGGATTCGAGTATGATTTCCTGGAAGACACTACTCGGGAGGGTTTAAAATGTCGTAAAATGTGGTTGCAGATACCGCCCGGCCCACTGTCGTATTTCCGGCCTCAGCCCTTCGAACAGCTGGCCAAGGTGCTTCGGCGCATAGGTTACGAAGAACAGGCCAAAAGCATTCTCGTCGAGAAAAACAGGGTGCAGACGAAAGTTCCGATTCGTTGGCCCCGAAGAAACGATGAGAAGAAATATCCTTTAACGCAGAAGCCTTTCACCAAGCTATTAAGGCTTACCTTCGGTTTTTTCGTTGACTACGGATATAGGCCGAGTAAAGCCCTAAGATTGGGATTGTTCTTCATCTTGGTTGGCTGGTGCGTCTTTTACCTTGGGTTCGAGAACCGTTTAATGGTCCCGACAAAAGAAGCGGGCAAGAATATCTATCAAATAGCGGTGCTGGAGAAGCCGCCCCTGTCAACCCTCAGGAACAGCGGGCCCTACTCGCTTGTTTACTCCCTCGACACCTTTCTCCCGGTTGTTAATCTCCAAACCAAAGACTACTGGCTACCCACGGCGTACCCCGATCAGCCTTGCGAGAGTTGTTGGGGGGTCGGGCTTTGTATGTACCGTTGGTTTCATATCCTAAGCGGCTGGATAATCTCAGGCTTCTACATAGCGGCCTTGAGCGGGCTCGTGCGCAAGTAGTGGGATCGTACTTATTGTTGTGGGGTCGGACCAGGCTAACCGTCGATAACCGTCAAGGTAATGTCCTACAAAGGGTTGTTATGGAGGCTTAAACTAACCTTTTCTGGTGCAAAAACCTCACTATACGATTAAGAAACACTCGCGCACTCCTCTTATGGCAGCGCTGGGTGATGGTACCGTAGCTCACTTGGTAGGGTGTCACATACCGGTGCCATTCAAGGAGCAGTTCCGAATGCCAGATCGAACCGCTCCTTGGGATCCCAGAAATTTATTGCCGACGGGTCGAAGGCCTCAGGATCGAAGGGGCCCTCCTTCATCGACTCAACCCAGGCTTTCATATCCCCATATCCCTCATGCTTTGGGTCAGCCAGGATCTGCAAAAGCTCCTCATACCCCCAGGGACCGCCACAATCCTCGGGCGGACCCGCCCTCTTCCCCTTGATGCAGCGCGGATAGGAAACTGCTGGCTCCGCGGCAAGCACCGCTTCGAGTTCAATTTTGTGCCGCCAATCGTCGCCAAAATCATATACGTATTCAAAAGTAGGGCGAGCCAGACTGAGGAATTTGGAAACTTTATGCTTCCAACCGGGAAGGACGTCCTCGAAGTCGTCCTCACCAGGAATACCGAAAATCAGATGATTCCCGTTGACATCCTTAATCCGGAACTCGTGGAGATGGCAGTCAAGCCATCCCATGGCATCCTGGATGGCAACGTGCAAATCCCAGAAGGAATAAGTGCTCGGGACCTGGATTCTTCTCCAGACCGGCGGTTTAACGTCCTTCAGGGCAACTTTGAACTGGAAAACCTGTTTCTTGGGGGCCATGCTCATTCCTTTCTACGAAATACAGTCGGGGCGACGCCTGTTTCTTTCAACAGGCCGATTAGCGACAATCTTCCGCTTCCAAAAACTCTCCCTCCCCCCTTGCGGGGGAGGGTCGGGGTGGGGGGGAAGCAGCCACGAAGTGAGGTTACCTGTGGGCAATCATGGCACCTTCCCCCTCCCCCTGACCCCCTCCCGCAAGGGGAGGGAGTTTTTCTATAGGCATTCCTGCCGCGGCCCTACTGCGCCCCGCTTAGTCACCCTCGATATCCTCGTTGGCGTCGTTACTGACGAAGCCTGCGTCGTGGATTTCGAAGGTTTCCGGCGCAATCGGTTTGGAATCTACCTCCGTCAGTTTCCAAACGACTGCTCCACCTTGCGCCTCAATCACCGTGGGTAGCCTGTGGGCCTCGCTCCAACAGATGTGCGCGGTGCGGTTGTTCTGGGTCAAGTCATACCACTGGCAGCTATCGACGGCCGCGGGGGCGCCTGCGGGGGCCTGGGCGTCCACTATCCTATAAGCGCCGACGGGATGCTTGAGACCGTGCGCCAAATCGAACCAGTCGGTGAAGTTCCCGATGCGATAGAGATTGGTCCGATCGACCCTGGTGTGGATTTTCCTCTTCTGGTCCAGGATCGACATAAGGAACTCGTCGGAGCCTGGCTGACGCAACACATAGGTTTCTATGGCTTCATCGGTGCGGCGCTTCAGGCGCAGGTCGCCGTCCCGCCACACTTCCAGCCGGTGTTCGGTCCCATTGGCTAAGAAAACAGCCTGGTAGTGCAGTTGGCGCGGTTCGCCCTGCGCGTCGAAGACAGTTTCAAATACCGCTTCCTTTGCCCTGGCAACCCGGGGTAGCGCGGCCGCCAGGCAAAGGGTGGCGATGGTCAGCCCCAATACCCGCAGACTAGTGAATATACGGTGTTTCAAATGCAAACCTCCAGGTTTCCTGGTCCGGGTTAATGGCGCACTGCCTTGCCATAGTCGAAATAACGGTAGGTCCTGTTGCCCACGGTCAGATCCTTAACCGCCAGGTCTATCGAATAGGAACCGTCGGTTAGCGAGGAGTCCGCCGTCGCGCCGGTCGGGTCGGTCGGAAGCTCGAAACGCAGACCCGTTGCCGTGCTGCTCGACACCGTTGTCGTGGTCAGCTTCGGCGTGGAGCTGCCGGCAGGTGCCTGGAGCGCTTCGTCGATGATACGGCCATCGGCTCTTGGCAGGGAGAGTCCCAGAAGGTAGGCGACGGTCGGGGCCAGGTCGACGTTCCCCGTGGGGTTCGTCACGGTGGCTGCGGTTTTGAACGACGGGCCGCTGGCGATCAGCGTATTATGCACATCCGGGGTGCCGAAGCTGCCGTGCATGCCGCGCTGTCCGCCGGCACTCTCGAACTCGATGCCGGTCATGCCCTGGATCGACGCGGCGCCGTCCCAATTGAAGCTCACCACCAGATCGGGCTGGCCGTTGTCCTGGCGGGCCGCATTTTCCAGATTGACCTGCGCCATGGACAGGGTGCCGGGAATCGAACCGTAGCGGCTGTCGACGAAAATGGCCCCGAATTCTTCGCGTTGCTGCAGGAACTTGACAAGGTTCTGCACCGTTGGGAGGTCATGTCCCGGCACGTAGAAGTAGTCCGAGCCGCCGTTAGCCGCAACGACGATGCCGTTGGCCGGCAAACTCCCGGCAGCGGGGACGTTGAATCTCGCCACAGGGGCAGCCAGGGTCGCGCTGATCGCCTGAAACTTCGTGTTGGGGGTCCCGCACAAGGCCCCCGTGGCGTCGAGTTTGACGGGAAGCGTCGGAACGCCCGAGGCACTCAGGCCGTACATGGCGGAAGTGCTGCAGCCTGCCCCGTCGTAAGCGCTAAAACCGCGGTAGGTCAGCAGGTCCGCAGAGCGCACGTCTCCCGAGAAGGAGTATCCGGTGGAGCTGACGGCGCCGGTTGCCGCAGCGCTCGTTCCACTGGTTGAACCGTTGACGAGCCCGCCGTTAGGCGGAGTTGCCGAAGGCGTGATGGCGCGTAGCGGGTAAAGGGCAAGGGGACCGGAGACGCTGGAATGGCCATGGTCGGACACGACAATGACGTTGGTCGTGCTGTCGGTACCGTTGGCCCGCAGGGCGGCGACCAACTCACCCAGGCGCGCATCCTGCGACCGGAGGCCGGCCTTTGCGTTGGCGGTCCCCGGCCCGTAGCCGTGCTCGACGTTGTCCGGGGTGCGGAACCAGATCAGGGAGAGCTGCGGTTTCTTTTTGGGCAGTAGGTACTGGGTGAATATCGACATCATGTACTTGTTGGCGTAATCCTCCGGCGCACCCTGGGTCGTATCGGAGGAATCGCGGGCGGCGATGCTGAGCAAGCCGTTGGGGTCGAATGCGGTGGTGTTGTAGGTTATGTAGCCCGCTTTGTTGGTGGGAGAGCCGTTGTTGGCAGCCAGGGTAACGGCATCGGCGCCCGAGTAGCCTTTTACGGTATTGGCAGGAAGGGCGTAGCCGCTCTCCTGGAGTTCGCTGACCAAGCTGCGCGGCATCGCCGTGTTCTCATCTAAAAAGTAGCCGCCCCGCCCCAAGTCCTGAATGTAGGCCGCGCCCGACTTACCGATCGTGGCGGTCACCATGCCCGCGCTCTGGGCGGTCGCGAACAGGGTTTTCACCAACAGCAACTGGTCGCCGTAGTATTTATCGAGGGTCGACAGGATTTGATAGTCCTCGGTAAACACGGGATCCTGGTAATCCGCGTTCGCAGCGCCGGCGTTCTTGCCGGAGGGAATGGTGCTGCCGCTGCCTTGGGGAGGGGTCCAGAGAGTGTTGCCGTAGAAGCCGCTGGTACTGGGAAAGGAGCCTGTGGCAAAGGAAGACCCGTTCATCATGGTGAAGGTCGGGTAGGTCGCGTGGTTGTCGCTGAAATTGACGCCGCTATTTCGCATGGCATACAGGTTGGGCGTGTCGGTTGCGTTCACGCAATCCGGACGCATACCGTCCCAGACCATGATGATGGTGCTAGTCGCCGGCTGGGGGCGGATAGCTACTGAACTCCCGGCGCAGCCGGAAAGCAGGAAGCCGGCGGTCAATGCAGCTAGCAAAGTACCTTTGAACTTCATCGATGAATCTCCTTTAAGGGTCGCAAAATTACTCGTTTTGTACCGGTCACGAAAAACCATTACGGTTTTAGCACTCGAACGTTACAATAGAGCTTATGCAGGTAAGCCGTGGCCACACCAGCTATGGAGCTTTTTGGCATATTCTCTGTCCCTTCCGAACCGAGTTAACGGGCTGGTTGATTGGTTCCCGAAACGCTACAAATTTATTGTGCATTTTACCGCGTTTTCCGTGGTTGAAATGTCACTTTCTGGTTACAATTCGGTCTTGTTTTTGTGACGAGGTTGCCGTGCGAGCGTCCGGATCTCATTGATGGGGGCTTGTTGCCGAGTGCGGGGGGATGGGAAAACACGGTTTACGATCGTCGCTATGGTGAACACCTGAGGAGTACTGGGCGTAACTTGGCTGACAGCGATTTCGTTGCAGCAGTGCTCGGTGCTGCTGAGGAACCTATGGAAAGGCAGTGCACCTACCTTCAAAAAGGTGTATGAGGGATTGGTGGAGGCTCCAGGTCCAGTCCGAGACGGAATGGGACAGATTCCAGAATCGATGGGTTACTTGGGATTTCGCATTCCTCATCCCTAACCAAAGGGAAGGCAGCGTAAGCCGAATTCATCTGGGACCTTGACACGAGCTAGCCGATTTATTCTGCCTTTGTCCATGCCCAGCCCCCTCAGAAGCTGGAGAAGATTATCTAACGGGTATCCGCCTTTTTCGGCATAGGGTGCCGAAGGGGGACGCCTTGGAGGCCAAAGACGTCTCCCTCGGGGTGCCCGGCAACTTAACAACCTGAAGAACATCCCCCTCCGCTCCCCCAGGGAATAACTCAGGATGGAGACGGTAACTGCGACGGGTAGAGAGGCTCCGTATAGATCTCGGATATCAGCGATTGCCTGCGCCGGGGATCGGTCACCCGCCTTCTCAGTCTCCGCAAGATGCTGAGGTTGGCGAGGGAAATGATCCTCTCTCGGCGGTCTTCCTCGAATCTGGCGTCCTCGCATCGCGATTGCTCCCCTTCAATGGTCGCTTCCAGATATTCCCCAAAGGTTTCTAGCCAATTCTCGCCCTCGGGCAGAAACTTCATAAGATCCCGGGACGCCGCCAGGAGCGCAAAGGCCATCAGGAGGCGATCCTTGTTGTCTTCATTTTCGCCGGACAATACCGGTTCCGATCTCTTCATCGTCTCCGCGAACAAGGTTTGCACCTCCATAAGAAGCAGCTTCTCTTCGTGGTCGATATCCATTGTAGGCTCCGATTTCCCTATTGGTAGTGAAGTGGCATTGATGCCCAATCGCTTGAGGTCCGGAAGCAGCCGGGGGCACCGCGGGCATCGCACACGCTGGTGGTCCGGCTTCTGCCAGGTATCCCACCAACTATATCCCGGTTGTCATGATTTGCCATCGCTCATTCGCTCATTCGCCCCTGAAACATTGTGAGGCATGCGGGCAGACGGGCGCACGGTCACCGACTGCTGCCAGGATCCGTTTTCGGCTCGGCTTGCTATGAGGCGGTACCGGCATGGTGGCGTGGCCATCGACGGCAACACCGGAGGCGGGGACGTCGCTACGAGTCGGATCTGCCGGTGATCGGGGCCGATGCATAAAATTTGCAGTTTGTTGCCATCCGGTTAGGTAATGCTAATATTTAGGCGTGACACAAATCCAGCACTGAAGAAGAAACCGACCACGCATCATTTGTTCAAAGGGTCAAGGCCCCTGGTCTCCTGCCCACCACCCACACCTTCACGTCGCATTGAGTTAAAACTGCCTTCCCCCAGGCCACCCTCAACACGGCCAGGGGGTATCGCATCACATGACCGGGGCGTCATTGTCGGGTGATCCCGACGGGGGCCGCTGACCGTTCTTTTACGGAGATGATCGTGGCCGAGGACATCGCGAAAAAAAGGATCAAAAAGCTGACGGATAAAGGAATCGACTTCTTCGAGAAAGGGAAGTACCAGGAAGTCCTCCAGATAGCAGACGACCTCGAAGAGGCGAAAGGAGCGCTCGCTTTCTACCTCGCAGCCCAGGCGTACGCCGGCCTCAATGATATGAAGTCGGCGGTTGCCCAGATGAGACGTGGCGTGCTGATGGCTCCCCACATCTGGATGAATTGGTTTTACTTCGGGGTCTGTCTCGCTGATTGCGAAAGGTACGAAGATGCGTTGGCGGCTTATCAGCAAGCCCTGCTTTGCCCGCTGGTCGACGCCGACCTCGTTCGTCTGAATATGGGCATCCTCTCGATCAAATACCGGAAATACGAGAGTGCTTTGACGTTACTGGAGGAGGTCCACAATCCATTCTATCGCTGGGGAATTGTGGGTACTCGGGTACTTGCCTTAGAAGGAGTCGGCAGCTTGGTAGAAGCGGCGGCATTGGCGGAAGGTTTCCTCCGGGACCGGCCCGAGAGCGATGAGGAGTACAGCAAAAGGGTAGGCTTCATTGCCGCCGCCCTTGCCCGTATTCGGCTACGCCAGGGATCGAGCGCCGAGGAGACCCGTAGCTTCCTGATGCAGTGCCTGGAAGAGCACGGCTGCAGCAGGGAAATCCTCCAGGAGATAAGGAATCTGAACCCGTGTTACCACAAAGAGGCGAAGTACCTGCGGATCGTGGTCGGAGCGACCCTACCGGTCGGCCATCTGTGGCGCCGTGAGGCGGGAGGATACCATGTCATGTATGATGTTGTCGCGGTTTCGACGTCTGAGGCTCTCACCATGATCCGTGATTTCGAGAGCCGCATAGGAGTCGAGATTCTGGAGATAGTGGATTCCAAAGTGGTGGAAGAGAGACCCGAAGACCCGTTGGGCGTCTACTGGATCACGGAGCGGGTCTTCTAAGTTCCCTCCTGGTCTCCGAGGGGACACCTTGTTCCTTCATTGCATTTAGTGTGACGTATATAATCCAGACTAGAGCCAATGAACCGTATTTTTTTCATGGCAGGATTATATACGTATTGATAAATAATCAAGGAGGTGGAAACCGGTGTAACACGATGGGGAACGGTTGCCATTCTGGACAACCGACCAAGTGAAATGGAGTGCTTGCCTCTACCTGCGTCATTATCTGCGTCAGTACTAACAAAAAAGGACTTAAGCAATTAAGCCTAAGTCCTTATAATGTTTTGGTTGCGGGGACAGGATTTGAACCTGTGACCTTCGGGTTATGAGGATGAAGATTACAGGACTTGCGGCAATAAACGTAATGTTTTCAGACTGTATGTATCACATGTTGCGCACGTTTACCAGCATTTCAGGGGAGGTTTTAGGGGAAGCTTTTTGCGGCCATCAACTCTGGATTGACCTCAAGGGCGACTCCTGACCAGCAAAAAAAACTGCACAGCCTGACCAAGGCGTTGATGTCCTGGCGCTTGTCCGCAGCGAACTCGCCGATGAAGGCGAAGCTAAAGGGCGCTTCCCAATCGGTGGTTTTTTCGGCTGGCAGGATCGCCACCCTGGCCTTTTGTGTCGCAGGATCAGAAAGCCGTCGAACACCCATGGTTGCCATCACCACGCCGAGACGAATAACAAATTCCAGGCTGATGGCACTATAAGCGGTCAAGCCGCTCAGACGAACTGGCATGTCCGATTCAGAGCAAGTCCGGCCAGTCTCGTCATCAGTGATAGTGGGAATGCCTTCAAGAGAAGTTAAATGAAGCGGACTGCCCCGACTTCCCGGCGTCGCTTCAGTCTATCGGCTACCAAGAGCACATTCGCAACTCCAGCGGTTGAAGGTAGGGAATCATCGTTTCCCCGTCGGTGAGGATCGCAAGTATACGGCAGAGGTGTACTCCCTGTTGTCCTGCTTCGTCTTCAAAAAGCCAGGAAACCGCCGCCAACGTATCGAGCACAAGACGGTTCATTACCGACCCTCGGCGATCATCTCCCTCTTGCACATCTCCTCTATTTGCCGGTATGCAAGCACGATCCACAGGAGGAATGGTAGCAGATAGTGGGCTACGACAATCCAGCCATATGTGACAGCCATATAGACGATTGTTTGTCTGTGTACTTTCAAATGAGGCATCCAGATCGCTGTCATGAAGGAATCAGCGCATAGGAACAGAGTTATGCCTATTGCAACACCAAGGGCTCTCTTCCTGATCTCCATCCCAGGGATTGCCAAGAGGAGAACTAGAAACGTATAGAGGTTTCCTGCTGCATCAAAATTGAGAGCATCTACCACCGCGCTTGTTGGCATTCCCCCCGTTGTAATGAGTGCCAAAGCAAACTTGTAAGAATAGTGAAGCGATGGGAGAGCCGGAATGAACAGCAGGGAAATGACGAGCAACCTAACAAGAAACAGCAGGAGTTTTTTCACGATTCACCACCATATTGATCCATACGAACCAGAGCGCCACAATGAAGAACATAAACATCACTTCCCAGACATAATCATGGAAGATGTGGGCACTCTGAGGCCAATATTCCGTTACACATCCAAGAGCGACCAACCGTACAATATTTACGACGATGACAAGCGGTATCCCGCTGATGAGTCCCAGCGCCTTTGACCTGATTGACGAGGTATACGCAAGTACGAAGGAGATGAAGAGGAAAACAGCGTTGACTGCGGTGCATTCCGAGGTGACGTTCCAGGTGTCGTTGCGAAGATGGACAAGGTTGTAGTCAACGGTGTTCGCAATTCCCATCGCGTTTAGGATGGAGGATACAACGTGCGCCGTGCCGTAGCCCCACTTGATGTAGCCCTTGAGCGCGAAGAGCCAGGTGAATGCATGAAGGAGGACCAGGAAAAGAGCGAAGAGGACACAGGTCTTTACCAGAGAAGAGCCAGGGCGATTACTCACCCCGGCTTCTTTAGGTATCAGCTGTTCTGCTTGAACTGACATTACTTTAATAGCTTTCTTCTTTTTCTTTGCCAAAGGGTTACCCCTTCCGTCTACGGGCAAACATTCCAACGCCGGCCAGCATCCCAGGCAATAGCCACCAGCCGTCCATGACTGGAACAGGAGTGCCTGAGCCACCTGATGACGCGACATTGATTGAAAAGGGCGAGAGAGGAGTAGTGAGGGTCCCGTCACTGACAGTGATCTGGATATTGCTGTAGGTGCCGGCTGTCGGCGTTCCACTCAGGGTGCCGGTCGAGGTGTTAAAATAAGCCCATGACGGTTTATTTACGATACTGAAGGTAAGGTTGCTGCTATCTACATCCGAGGCCGTCGGGGTAAAACTGTAGTACGTCCCTGCCGTGTCGGTGGTAGAAGGGGTGCCGGAGATAACGGGAGCGATGTCCGGCGGTCCGGGAGGGCCGGCCCAAGCGGCACTGAAAAAGGTGGTGAGTGCAAGTCCAGAAAGCATGCAAGTCGCAACTAATCTAAAGAATTTCTGAAGCATAATTCCCTCCTATTTTTGTTCAGCGATAATGACAAATTCGGCGTTGGTTCCAGGCGGCGGAGCGGGGACGATGAGGTTCGAGGCTCTCAGATCCGTCACCTTCCCTTTCCTATCCTTTACGGTGAGTCTCATCCCCTTCGGCAGAGAGGTCCGGTCCTGCTGAAGTTCGACCTTCAAGGGTGAATCGGCGGAAAGGCTCGACCTGACCTGCAGATGCCACTCCTGCAGTTTGGCCGGCGACCTGATGTCGCCCCGCATCTCCCGCAGACCGGTTTTCCAGTCAGGATGGACGACTACCGCACTGATGAAAGACTCCCTCATCGTCTCGTTGAGGTTGCCGGGTGAAATTGTATCGTAGGCGTTATCGTAGCCATCCGTCGCCAGTGCATTTTCTCCAATGACCACGTAGTCGTAAAGGCCGCCGTTTGACACTCTGATTGTGGCGGTCATGGGGTCGAAGCCCATGGCCGCCACGCTGGTCAGAAACATCACCGCAAAAGCGAATACCGACTGCCTGATCACTTGCTTACTCCGTCCCTTGACCGGCAGACGGCTGCTGGATCGTCAGGGTGTGGGGCTGCGTGTCGATATTGACAATCCAGTACCCCTTCCAAGGCTCGATGAGCGGGTTACCCTCCAGGATCGTCCATGAATTGTAGGTCGTACCGTTCCACCAGTAGATGCTGCCGCCGATCTGGTTGCTGTAGATCGCCTGGGAGAGCGGTTGGCCATCGATCAGCCAGTTGCCGCCGATGTTGGTCATGTTGTTTACTTGCGGGTTGGCAATCATGGTCCAACCAGGCTTCAAGACGACGTTGACCTGGCTCGGGCCCGTTTTCCCGGAGTTGTTGACCATTATGGTGCTCTGGTTGGATGCCTTGACGAAGTAGCCGTTACCGGGGGCGATACCGTTGACGGTGGTATAACTCCCCAGTACTTGGTTGCTACTTTCGGGTGTCGCACCGGACGGCACCCACTGGTAAACCGAACTGACCGGGCTCCCGAAGCATAGCGCCGGTGCGACTCCGGTGGTGTCGTACGGGACCCCGACGATGTTCCAGCCGTTGTACATCGGCGTGTGGATGGTGAGGAAGTTCACCGACTTGTTCTGGTTGGTGTCGGAGGACCCGCTGTAGGTCACCACCGTATTCGGCGGCAGGTCCGAGGTGTCGGTCATCGTGGTCTTGATGGTGTCGGTGAGGATGGGCGTGGCCGTCCCGCCACCGATTGTGCGGGTAATGGTGAAGGTGGATCCGCTGATGGCAGTGCTGAAACTCGCCGTTGGCGGACCGCCGGTGGTGATGCTGTAAGTTGCGCTCCGGGTCTGCTCGGTATGCTGGCCCGTGGGGTCGACGGCATAGTAGAGGACAGTGGTATTCCCGGTGACGGTAATGGGAGAACTGTACACAAGCCAGGTGGCACCCCCGTCCGTCGAGTAGTTGATGCTGGCCGAGGTGTTCGAGCAGGTCAGGGTTGCCTGGATCGACCCGGTGCTGTAGCTGCCTCCGGCCGGCACGATGGTCGTGATCGGCGCCGCGAAGTTGGAGGTCAGGTATGAAATGCAGTTCTGCGACAGGCCGCCGCCACTTCCCGCACAGGTCCACTGGTTGGGGCCGCTGCCAGTCACTGCCGACGCTGTTCCGGAAGAGCAGAGGTTGTCGGTTGGCGGGGTTGTGAAGGTTTCCCCCTGGGCACTGCCGCAGTGACCGGTAACCGCCGCCTGGCCGGAAACCAGGGCACTGGAAACCGCGGACCGGCCGGTTCCGGAGGAATTGACCGCATTGAGGAAGAACTTATAGGTCGTGCCGTTGGTCAGTCCGCTCACCGTTATCGGGCTGCCCGTGCCTATCGCGGCCAAGTTGCCCGGTTTCGCTGTGACGGTGTAACCGGCAACCGCGGCCCCGCCGTTATCAGCGGGAGGATTGAAGCTGACCGTGGCTTGGCGGTCGCCCGTGGAAATACCAGTGATGGTCGCTATGCCCGGCACGATCACGCCAGCGCGGACCGGAATCACGTAGCCGGTGCTGTCAACCTTCCCTTGCGACGAAATGAAACTTCCGGTATCGGATCGGAAGAAGGCGTTACCACTTGCGGCCGCAACAGTATTCGAGGACCAGTAGTGGTATTTTCCGGTGACTGCGGTGAACCCTTGGGCGTTGAGCCAGTCGACGGTTCTCATCTGCCAGTTGGTAAGACTGAACAGCTCCGTTATGGTCGGTACGCGCCAGTCGCTGTAGCCCAGGTAGCTGTTGCTGTTCAGACAGGAAACGTAGTCGAGGGTCGCCTGCCAGGCCAGAGCGCCGCCGCCGCAAGGGCCAACCGTGGGATTGGTTCGGTTTTGAGCCCACTGCAAGCCGGTCAGGCGATCGAGGACAACCGGACCCGAGGGGGGTGCGGAAAGATCAAGGTTGGTCAAACGCGGATTTGACCAGCTGGCGCCCGCAAGTGTTTCACCGTCCTGGCCTGAACCCTTGCAGCTGGCAAGCAGGTTGCCGTAGGCGTCATAGCAACTGGTCTGGCCGGTTCTCGGCACGGAGGTAAAGGTGCCGGTCCTGACAGGCAGAACCAGGTACTGGTTGACCTTGGGGCTGCTGTTTGTCATCTCTGTACCTGGGTTTACGTACCAGGCATTCGCAGGCGTCTCGACATTGCTGGACGAGGTCCAGTAGTAGCCCGACTGGACGTTGGTGAAGCCCTGGTCGTTCAGCCAGGCGGAGCTGTCGGTCTGCTGCAGGTTGAGCAGGCTGGACAGTTCCACGACGTTGGGCAGCCGCCAGTCGCTGTGGCCTAGGTACTGGTAGGTGTTGAGGCAGGCAACATAGCTCAGAGCGTCTTGCCAGGCCAGAGGTCCGCCGGCGCAGAGGCCATAGGTCGGGGTACTGGCGTCCCTGACCCATTGCAGCCCGGTCACGCCGTCCACAACCAGGGTCGAGCTGACCGGCGTGGTGTTGTCGGGATTGCTAAAACGCGGTTCAGGCCAGGTGACGCCGGCCTGGCTGCTGCCATCCTGGCCGGAGCTGCTGCAGGTCGACAACTGGTTCCCCTTAGCGTCCCAGCAGCTGGTCTGGCCGGTCTGGGGCAGCTGAACACGCGGAATGTTGCCGGGTGTGGCCTGATCCGATGCCGACGAGACCATGGTGCTACCATCGGAGAAAGTGGCGGTGACGGTGAAGCTATAGTTGGTGCCGTTGGTAAGGTTCGTGATTACATGGGTCAAAAGGGTCGTGCCGGCATTATTGTCAATACCGCCCAAAGGAGAAGTGACGGTATAACCGGTGACGGTTTTGCCCCCCATATTGGTGGGTGGGGTGAAAGCGACGGTGGCCGAGCCGATACCTGTCGTTGTCTGGGTAATCGCAGGAGGTGTTGCCGGAAGTGTGCCGGTCCCGGTTCCGGTGAACTGCCACGACAGGATGTCCTGCACGTTCATGGCGGCCCCGGTCGCCCCGGTGAAACCGACATAGACGTTCTGGGTGCCGATGACGTTGATCAGGTTCAACGGATACGAGAGGTAAGCTGCCGCCGGTTTGCTGTTGGTCTGGGAGATCCGGACCTCCATGGTGGTGCCGTCGTAGTCGACCCAGGCGTACCAGATGCCGCCGTCGTTCATCCGAACGGTATTGCTGCTGCCGTCGGCATTCAGGAAAACATGCTTGACGGCCACCGAGGTGAGGTTGCCGTTAAGATCGATACCGACATGGTTCCCGTCGCCGTTGTCTTGGCCGCCACTATTGAAGGTATCGAACTCGACCGCAACACTGCTGGCCACGCCGAAATAGCCCAGACCGCTGCCGCCGCCGCCACTGCCGAGGGCGCTACTGGAGAGCCCCTGGATAGTGAAGGTGATGCCGTCTCCGCCGGCGCCGTCCAGGTCGCCCATCCCTTGGGGACTACTTAACTGGAAGGCGAAGCTGGTGCTGAATGCGCCGTTGGCAGCCAGGGGGAGCGGGGCGTTCAAGAAGGCGCTGGAGCTCTGGTTGTAGCCGTTGGTCAGGCGCAGGACCTTCGCACCTTGGGCGTTGACAACCGGGTTACCGAAGGTCACCGCCGGGCCGTTCAGCTGGAAGGATTGCGCCAAGAGGGTAAAATTAGTGAAGCCGGCACTTGCCGTAGTGCCTACCGCAGTTGGGATGACCCCGTTCGAAGCCGCCGCCGCCGGACCGGTACCGACCGAGTTGGTGGCCGCCACGAGGATGCTGTAGCTGGTGCCGTTGCTAAGCCCCGTTATCACAATCGGGCTCGCACTGCCGGAGGCCGTTATATTACCCGGTAGGGCGGTGACGGTGTACCCCGAAATCGCCGCCCCGGAAGCCGGCTGGAGGAAGGAGACTGTCGCCTGGCCGTTTCCGGCACTGGCGGTGACGTTTAACGGCGCACCGGGCAGGGCCGCGGTAACATTGAGGGTGAAAGCAGTCAGGGGTGTCGTTCCGGTGCTGTTGGTGGCTGAGATGGCGATGCCCCCGTAGGTCCCGATGTCGCCGCTTCCCGTCGTGCCCGAAAGCGTGCCGGTTGTCGGATCAAAGCTGGCCCAACCTGGCTTATTGACGATGCTGTAGGCGGAGGCGAAGGTGGCATTTGGGGTGAAGCTGTAGTAGCTGCCGGCCGTTACGCTGGTCATCGGGTCCCCGGCAATGGTCGGAGCGGGCAGCCCCGGAAGCTGGAGCACGGTGAAGAAGGTATTAGTGTTGCCGCCGCCGTAGCGCTGTCCCACATAGGCGTCGACGGTTGCTCCTGCCGACAGCGGAACGTTGTTCAGGTACCAGACTTTTTCGTTAGTTGACGAAGTGGCGATCACCGCCGTCGCCGTCTGATCGACCCCGTTGATCCTGATCCCGGCAAGGTCGGCGTCGCCGTTGCCGTAGCCGCCGATCATCCAGTTGGTGGCACCGCCCAGATTGATGACGAAGGAGTAGGTACCGGCGCCCGGGGCGGTCCAGCGTGCCACCGGCGAACCCTGATCGGCCTCAAGCGAGATGAAGCCGGGTATGATGCCGAAATCCGCATGGGCCAGGTTGCTGAGAGTGATGTCGGTGCTCACGCCAGCGGAGGCCCAGGCCGAACCGAAATAAGAGGTGGAAGTCTGGTTGAATTGGGCAAAGTTGCCGCTGCTGGCGTAGTAGCCAAGCGACCAGGCACTGCCGGCAGTATTGACGCTGCCGAAATCGTTAGCGAGATTCCAGGTGCCGATAGTGGTTGCACCGGTGAAGACCGCCGAGACCGGGCCGGTACCTACGGTGTTTGCCGCCGACACCACGAAGGAATAGGTTGTGCCGGCAGTAAGCCCCGTGACCGTATGGGTCAGCGCACTTGAATTGGCGTTCTGGTCCACGCCGCCAACCGGTATGGAGGTGACGGTATAGCCGGTGATGGCGCTGCCGCCATTGCTGGCCGGCGGGGTGAAGGTGACTGTGGCCTGGCCGCCACCCGCACTTACCTGGGTGATCGTCGGAGCCCCGGGAACGCTTTGTTTGGGCACGAATTTCACGATGCGGTCATTGCCGTTGTCAACAAGGTAAACGTTGCCGCTGCTATCCACGGCCACCCCTGAGGACCAGGTTGCCTCGCCGTTTCCGATCCCCCAGGCACCCGCAATGCCGACCGAATTGCCGTTACCGTCATACACTTTGAAGAAGCCGGAACCGGGCTGATCGGCATAGACGTTACCGCCGGCATCCACGGCTAGCGAGTTTACCCCGTAACTCCCCGTCGCCCACTGGGTGAGGTAGACGCCGCTAGCGGTAAACTTCTGGATCCGCTTGTTCCCGGTATCGGCGACGAAGATGTTGCCGTTGGCGTCGAACGCGACGCTTTGCGGACTGCTGAACTGCCCGTTGCCGCTGCCGCCGGAGCCGATCTGGCCCTGGAAGTTGCCGCTGCCATCAAAAATGGTGATCCGATTGTTCCCGCTGTCGGCTACATAAACATTGCCCGATTGATCGACAGCGACCCCTTCAGGATCATTGAACTGAAGGTTACCGCTGCCACAGGTGCCCCACTGAGAGACGTAACTGCCGTTGTTGAATTTCTGGATTCGGCAGTTGGTTCTGTCGGTTACGTAAGCCTCCCCCTGGCTGTCGAAAGCGATGCCTCCGGGATTGCTGAATTGGCCCGGTCCGTTGCCGGGTGATCCCCATCGGGAGATGTAGTTGCCCTGGTTGTCGAACTTCTGGATCGTGTTGTTCCCGAAATCTACGGTATAGATCATGCCTTGAGGATCTATGCCGACTTTGTAGACATAACTGAAGGAACCGTTGGCCGAACCGGACTCGCTACGCTGTGACAGATAAGTGCCGCCCGAATTAAAGACCAAAACGCGACGATTGTCCCTATCCAGTACGTAAACCGATCCCGCCAGGTCGACCGTTATCCCGCACGGGATAGAGGAAACGCTGCCTCCAAAGCCGTTGACGCTCCAGGCAGCCAGGGGATTTCCGCTGGTGTCGAATTTCTGGACCCTGCCGTTTGAGGTATCGGCTACGTAGATATTGCCGAAGACGTCAAGGGCCAACGCTCCGGGCGCGTTGAATTGGCCCTGGTTGGCGCCCAAGGATCCCCACTGGGTAACAAAGCTGCCGCCGGTGTCGAATTTCTGGATGCGGTTGTTGCCCGTATCAAGGACAAAGACATTGCCAGCTCTGTCGGCGCTGACATCCTGGGGGTTGTTGAACTGCCCCTGGCCGCTGCCTGTCGTGCCCCATTGGACGAGGTAGTTGCCGTTACCGTCGAATTTCTGGATGCGGTTATTACCGCTATCGACCACGTAGACGTTACCTCCCGCATCCAGGGCAATGCCAGTGGGATTTGAGAACTGGCCGACGCCGTTGCCGGCCGATCCCCATTGAGCAAGGTAGTTCCCGTTACTATCGAACTTCTGGATCCTGTTGTTCTGGTTGTCCACGAGGTACATGTTAGACGAAGGATCAAAAGCCACCTCTGCAGGATGCTTGAACTGGCCGTTGCCGGTGCCAAAATTGAGTGTACTCTGCACGAGGTTGCCGGCGGGTGAAAACACCATCAAGATGTTCTTGTTCCAGTTGGAAACGTAAAGGTTGTCACCAGGACCGGCAGTCAGGCGCCCTGGGCTGTCAAAATACCAAGGTTCGGCAAGCTGTGGCCAGTAGCGCTCAAAGGAATACTTCTGGCCCGACTTGATATTGTAATAGTAGGTAGAAACTTTCTCTGCATTCCCCGCCGAGTCGGTCGAGTAGAAACGAAGCTTGGTGCTGCTCGCGATACTTATCGGACCGGTGTAGGGAGTTGCAGGGGTGCAGCCGTCCCCGAGGCAATAGACGGTGCCGGCGCACGAAAGGCCGGAAAACGCACTGCAGCTGAGCGTCACGTTCTGGGGAGTACTGTAGGTTCCAATCCAGGGCGATGCCGTGGTTTGGGGCATGCCGGCCGGCGTCACACTGCCGGAAGGCGCCGAGGCGGGACCCGTCCCTATCGAGTTGGTTGCCGTGACCGTAAAGGTGTAGGCAGTGCCGTTGGCGAGATTACCCATCACATGCGTGACCGAAGTGGTACCCGCGTCCAGATCGATGCCTCCGACCGGATTGGAAGTCACGGTGTAGCCGATTATCGGGCTGCCTCCGTCACTGGCCGGTGCAGCAACAGTTACAATCGCGTGTTGACTGTTCGGGTGAACCTGAACAATGGATGGTGCCCCAGGTGCAGTTGCCGCTACGGTGATGGTAAAGGCTGCCAAGTTTGCCGAGCCGTTACCGTTAGCGGTTATGATGATATTGCTGAACGTGCCGACGGAAGTCGGAGTCCCGGTAATGGCACCGGAAGAAGCGTTGAAACTTAGACCCGGGGGGAGGGTGCCGGTATAGCTGAAGCTTGTGGCGTTGGTGGCCGTCGGGGTGAAGCTGTAGGCTGAGCCTAGGGTGGTTGAGGTTGTGGGAGCACCGGAGATGGTGGTCGCGAGTGAAGGATTACCGGCCGTCACAGTCCATGTTCCCGGCAAAGCTTTACCCGGGTTCGCACTACACACCTGGGAAACACTCGGGTAGGCGGAAATAGTTTGGTCCTGCCATGAAGTTACACTGTTGAAACCAGAGGTCAGTGATGGCGCGCCGTTGTTGCCAACGCCAATGGACCAGGTGGCTGGAACACCGGAAGAATTAACGGAGTTAATGGAGATGTGAGTCAAACTGGGGTCCCCGGTTGAAGATGACAAAGTTGTAAAGCCATCACTCATTGTGAAGACAACACCATTTAAGAAATTGGTCTGTGAGTTTGAGCTTAGTGTAACTCCGGAGGGCACCGTAACCTTAATGGACATGTGCCCGGGGAAATAGCTCCCCCAATAATCAGTATAGGTAGGGCCAACATAGCTATACGTCGTGCTTCCAGGAAAAGTCGGAGCCAGGATGGTTGCAATGCTCGGAATGCCGCTGGTAAATACCGTGGCCCGGTAGTAACCAGCTGGCATGCCGGCTAGCGTTTGGGAGGTAAAAGAGGTGTTGGACCAGTTTGTTGTCGGGTCGCTGAGCAGGAAAAAGACCTGATCGTTGTCAATTCGCTGGAGTTGAACTATGGGATAGTTGGTGGCAGAACTGTTGGTTGAGCCTGACGATCCCTCGGAAATACCGGTGAAGCCGGTACCGTTAACAGAGAGGCCGGCAGCAAAAGTGCCACTTGTTATAACAGGGCGTGCAGTGCTGCCGAATCCAAATCCGGAATCGTAGAGTTCTGCACTGGACTGTGCATTAAGACTACTGTCCTGTCCACCGGCGAGGAGAACCTGGCCGCTCGGGAGCAGGGTCGCAGTTGGTTGTAGGCGACCAACGGTCATGTTCCCGGATGCGCTGAAAGTGCCAGTGGATGGATCGTAACATTCTGCATTGTTCAGCGGGACTACGGGATTGCTATTAACTCCGCCTGCAACAAGAACTTTGCCACTCTCAAGAAGCGTTGCAGAATGTGCTGAACGCGACGTAACCATGCTACCCGTAACAGTAAAGGTGCCTGTGGAGGGATTGTAAATCTCCGCACTACTATAATAGTTAAAATTGGCATCACCACCACCGGCGATGAGAACCTGGCCGTTCGGAAGCAGGGTTGCGGTGTGTTCCCAACGGGCCGTGGCCATGCTCCCCGTAGCGGTAAATGTACCGGTGCTAGGGTTGAAGACCTCTGCACTATTCTGAATACCGCCTTGATAACTCATGCCGCCTGCGATCAGGACTGAGCCATTCGGAAGCTGTGTTGCTGTTGCGAGGTAGCGCGAGATGGTCATGTTCCCGATAAGGTTGAACGTGCCGGTGGACGGGTCATATAGCTCTGCACTTGCCAGATAGCCGTTATTACCAAACCCACCAGTGACAAGAACTTTACCGTTCGGCAAGAGCGCTGCTGTGGCCTGATTTCGTGCAGTATTCAGACTGCCAGTGGCAGTATATATGCCTGTTGACGGGTCGTACAGTTCTGCGCCGTTGAGAATGCTATTATTCGTTCCCCCGGCAATCAGGATCTTGCCATTTGCAAGCAGGGTCGCAGTGTGACCTTCACGTGCTGTAGTCATGTCCCCTGTGGCCGCAAAAATATGAGTGGACGGGTCGTACAACTCCGAGCTGCTGAGCCAGTTATTGCCAGAGCTGTATTTATACCCTCCGGCAACAAGAATTTTTCCATTTGGTAAAAGAGTTTCAGTGTGTCCTCTGCGTGCCGTGTTCATACCCTCGGTGGCGGCAAAGGTTCCGATGGCATAAGAATACAGCTCGGCGCTACTGAGATTGCCGATGCTGCTATTCCCCGCCCCGCTCCCCCCCCCGGCGATGAGCACCTGACCGTTAGGCAGCAGCGTCGCGCTATGGAAAAAGCGCCCTATGGTCATGCTGGCGGTTGCAGTGAAGGTGCCGGTAGCAGGGTTGTATAACTCCGTGCTGCTGAGATCAGTGCCACCGTAGCTGCTCTGTCCCCCGGCTATTAGAACCTGGCCGTTGGGCAGCAGAGTTGCCGTGTGCTGGTAGCGCGGGGTGGTCATGCTCCCGGTAGAGGTGAAGGTGCCGGTGGCAGGATTGTACAACTCGGCACTGTTATATTGGCCGGCGCCGTTCCCCCCCCCGGAGATGAGCACCTGGCCGTTGGGTATCAGCGTCGCTGTCTGGCTGGAACGCGCAAGAGACATGCTGCCGGTTGAAGTGAAGGCGCCGGTCGCAGGGTTGTAAAGTTCAGCGCTACTGGCCCAACCGCTGCTGGAGTTATATCCCCCAGTAAGGAGCACCTGGCCGTTGGGCAGCAGCGTCGCTGTATGGTTAGAACGAGCAATTGTCATGCTGTTGGTTGCAGTGAAGATGCCGGTCGCAGGGTTATAAAGCTCAGCACTGCTGTAATAGCCGTTGCCATCCCCACCTGTTATGAGTACTTGGCCATTGGCCAGCAACGTCGCTGTGTGAAATGAGCGAGCAATTGTCATGCTGCCGGTAGCGGTGAACGTGCCGGTTGCAGGATTATAAAGTTCAGCAACGCTAGTATTCCCACCTGCAATGAGCACCTGACCGTTGGACAGAAGCGTCGCTGTGGGGCCATTGTGTGCCGTGGTCATGCTCCCGGTAGAGGTGAATTTGCCGGTAGCGGGATTGTACAACTCGGCACTGCTGAGGCTGCCGCCGGTGTTATTACCACCTGCGATGAGCACCTGACCGTTGGGCAGAAGCGTCAACGTTTGCGCTTCGCGCGTCGTCGACATACTGCCGGTAGCGTTGAAGGGCGACAGATTAACCAGGTCGAAAACCGCAGTCATACCAGTAACGCCGCCGGCAGGATTCTGTAGTGATGAGGCCGGATAAATGGCGCCTTGCGGGTCCACGAAAGAAGTAAATTTCGACCCGGTTGCCGGAGTGGCAGACATGACTACCGTGTCGGGCTGAGTGAACGTTTGGCTGCAGGTGCCACTGGAGCAGGTAACGTCAGCCTGGGTACCCAGGAGTGAATGCATGAGAACCGATCCGGAACCGGTGCCACTTAAGGTCAGAGAGAATTTCCAGGGGGCGACAGTTATCGAGAACGGAGCCAGCGATGCGGAGCCCCCTGCATTAGTAACTGTAACTTGGATGTTACTGTAGGTGCCAATAGCCGTAGCGCCCCCGGTTATGGCACCTGTAGAGGTATTAAAGTTAAGCCCCGGAGGTAGAGTCCCGGTGTAACTGAAACTGGACGCATTGTTTGCAGTCGGGGTAAAGTTGTATCCCGCCCCAACCGTGGTGGATGTCACCGGGGTGCCGGAAATGGTGGGGGAGGGTTGCGATGCCGCACCGATTAGACTGCTCTGCACTGGGGTGACGTTGTTGTTGGTATCAGCGGTACCGTTGCCTAGTTGGCCGAGCGCATTATACCCCCATAACCATACCGTACCGTCTGATTTGAGTGCGGCAGTATGACGCCAGCCAGAGGAAACTACCACCACTCCGCTGATTCCCTGTACAGCCACCGGGCTATTCTGCCGGGTCGTAGTTCCATCGCCAAGACAGCCCCAGCTGTTGTCCCCCCACGCCCACAGCGTGCCGTCGGATTTGAGCGCTTCGCTGTGGATGTCACCTGCTGAAACTGCGGTTACACCGGTGAGACCCGGAATTTGAACTGGACTATTGTGCTGGGTCGTCGTTCCATCCCCCAGTTCGCCATATATGTTCCATCCCCAAGCCCATACCGTGCCGTCTGACTTGAGTGCCAGGCTGTGATAACCACCGGCCGCTACCATTACTATGCCACTTATTCCAGACACCATTACCGGGGTGCTGTTAGCTGACGAGCCAGTTGAGGTTCCATTGCCCAGTTGTCCGTAATTGTTAGCTCCCCATACCCAAACAGTACCATCGGACTTTAGTGCGACGGTCCAACAGAAACCGGCCGAAACAGCTACGACTCCTGTGAGCCCCGGAACGGCCACGGGGGTATTGCGTTGGGTTGTTGTTCCGTCGCCCAGTTCGCCGTAGGCGTTATCACCCCACGCCCATACTGTGCCGTCGGACTTGAGCGCAGCCGAATGCTTGGCCCCCACCGAAACCGAGATGACATTTGTAAGTCCCTGAACAGCCACGGCAGTATTGCGTTGGGTTGTTGTCCCATCGCCAAGTTGGCCCAGGGCGTTCCCCCCCCACGCCCATACAGACCCATCGGATTTGAGCGCCACGGTATGAAATGCGTCGCTGTGTGTCGAGATCGCCACTACATTGGCAAGCCCTTGAACCACCGCAGGGCTATTGCGCTGGGTTATCGTTCCGTCGCCAAGTTGGCCTTGACTGTTATCTCCCCACGCCCATGCGGTACCGTCGGATTTGAGCGCCACAGTATGGGAACTCCCAGCCGACACTGCCAGAGTAACCGCCCGGGCCTGCACTGGGGTTGCACTGCTTGTTGTGGAGCCGTTACCAAGTTGGCCATAGGTATTAGCTCCCCACGACCAGATAGTGCCGTCAGATTTCAGCGCTACGGTGTGACGCCAACCGGACACCACAGACGACGCCCCGGTGAGCCCCTGCACAAGAACCGGACTATTTTGTTGCGTCATCGATGCATCGCCAAGATCGCCCCAGCTATTATCTCCCCACGCCCATATCGTGCCGTCGGATTTGAGCGCCAGCGTGTGGATATCACCGGCCGAAACCGATGTTACACCTGCTAGACCCGGAACGACGACCGGACTGTTGCGTTGGATCGTTGTACCATCTCCTAGTTCGCCATAAAGGTTCCATCCCCAAACCCACACAGTGCCATCAGATTTGAGTGCAACCGTGTGGTAGCCGCCTGCTGACACGTTGACTGCGCCGCTTATTCCGGGAACCTTCATAGGGGTGCTGTTGGCTGCAGATCCGGTCGCTGTCCCGTTGCCCAGCTGGCCGTAATTGTTGACACCCCAGGTCCAGACCGTACCGTCTGACTTGAGTGCCACGGTCCAACCGCCACCCGCCGAAACCGCAACCACGCCAGTGAGGCCCGGAACGGCTACGGGGCTGTTTCGTTGGATCGTCGTTCCGTCACCCAATTGGCCATAGGTATTATCTCCCCATGCCCAGACAGTGCCATCCGCTTTGAGAGCGGCGGTATGGGTGTAGCCCGACGAAACCGCCACTATGCCTGTCAGCCCCTGGACTGGCACTGGGCTGACGCGCTGGGTCGTTGTTCCATCACCCAACTGACCAAATAGGTTCCATCCCCACGCCCATACAGTGCCATCGGATTTGAGCGCGAAGGTTTGCGACCCGGGTCCAAAAGCCGGCGCCGCACCGCCGTTCGCCGATACTGAAACCACACCAGAGAGTCCCGGAACAGCCACGGGGGTATTACGTTGGGTCGTTGTTCCATCGCCCAGTTCTCCGTAGGTATTATCCCCCCACGCCCATACCGTGCCGTTGGTATAGAGTGCTACGGTATGATTGGAATCCGACTGTATCATCGGCCTAACACTTTGAACCGACGCTGCCAGCGGCGTAACGCTGTTGGAAGCAGCAGATGCGGCACCGACGCCGATACCGTTCGTCGCGGTTACCGAAAAGGTGTAAGCAGTACCGTTTGTCAGTCCAGTAACGGTTATCGGACTGCCGCTGCCAGTTGCGATAGCGTTGCCGGGTGAAGCGGTGACCGTATAGCTTGTTATAGGACTGCCTCCGTTGGAGGTGGGAGCAGAGAAAGTAACTGCGGCTTTGGCATTGCCAGCGGAAACCTGGGTGATGGTTGGTGCACTGGGAAGCGTGGCACCCGTGGTTGCGGTAAGTTGGTAAGTTGCTGGCCCGCTCCCGGTTTGCGCATTCCATACGGAAAAACTCACTTGATCACCCGGGCTGATTACCCAGCCGTTAGAACCGTAGTAACTACCGAACCCTGTAATGGTGATCTGGGTGTCTGTCCAGGAGGCTACGTTGAGCGTAACGACATTAGAAGGACTGTAACCTGCCTGGAGAGCCGGTGCCTGGAAGAGTATGTAAGGTGAGTCTCCCGAGTACGGAGCCATTGTTCCGAATCCGCTTCCGGTGATTACAATTGTTTGCGTTGCCTTATTGGCGACGGGGCTTACCGAGGTGATGCTGACAGCCGCCCGTGCCTGCCCGGCCAGGCAGCAGAACAACACCGTGAGCAGGGAAAGAAAACCGGTCAGCCTTTTTAGTCGTGCCATACCGCCTAATGCATTGAAGCTTTTCATACCTGTCCCTCCGAACCTAGTCTATTTGGGCAAATTAAAAGTAATCAGGTTGAGCTATTTTGTTACGGCAAAACGGTGTGAAGACTTCAAATCAAAAAACCGGCGCGCGATATCGTCTCGCAGCGCCGGCCTCAATGACAGCGTAAAGGATCTCGAAAGCGGACCAGATGAGATAAGAAAGTCGTCCGCCGTCTGAACGGGTAAAGACCATGACAAGCCCCCTAGATTACATTAAAAGGCCAATGGAGGTAGTGGGGGTTTGGCACATCGGCAAGTCTCTGCAATCTACATACCGTTCATAAACAAATAATAATTACTGCTACTTGTCTCAAACGCCGTTTCCATTCACGCTATTTAGCGTGATTGCATCAGCGAAATAACGTGAATATCGGCCGCCCCTGGATGCCCTTGCACTAGCGGTCTATTCGTGCTGCCCCTCGGTCTCTTTGCACGATTGACGACGACGAAGCCACTTACCCTTTCTAGCATATCCACGGGAGGTCCCTTGCTGTCTAAAAAAGAGTTGTTTCTCGGACACCCAAAAAACGCAAAACGCCCTCAGCAAACATGCGGGTTTGCGGGGGCGTTTTGCGAGGGGTTTTACGGACACGGTCCGGACACTCCATTTTCGGTCAGATCCGACACTACGGAGGATCACAGGCCGAAACGTGGCTGAGGATCGTCCTCAACGACTGGCGCATTCTCCAGCGGTTCGAATTCATCTGGCAAGGCCTCCATCCATGCGGTCTGATGTCTACTGAGCAAATCGGCTACGATTTTGATGCCGGCATAGTCCAATGCCACATTCAGCCCATGGAAACTGACTCGCGACACACCAGCCTCTACGGCCCGCAATATCAAGTTCCTCGTACGAGGGCTAAAGGCCTTTCCTCTTCTCGTTTCAAGCCCATCCAGCAAACTGGCAGCATCCTCTCTGGTCATGCGCATACCTCCCCGTCTGAGCACGCGGTCTCTTGCCGATACTCCGCGACTATCTGATGCACCGTCGATCTGGGCATGCCTACCTGAGTCGCGAGGGTTCTGATCGAAACTGCAGGGGTCTTGCTGAACGCTGCGATGACCCTCGCCTTATCGCTACCGGACGTGGGGCGCCGACCAAGAGTCTTCCCCTTTCGCCTCGCAGCTTCGAGACCAGCCTTAACTCTCTCACAAATAAGGTCTTTTTCGAATTCTGAAAAGGCCGCCAGCAGATAGGTTAGCAGTTTACCGGTCGGCGTGGTCATGTCGATGGCCTCCCGCAGCGACACGAACGCGACTCCCAGCGCCTGGAATTCCTGCAGCAACTGCAGCAGGTGCGGTAGCGACCTACCAAGACGGTCAAGTCTCCAAACCACTACTACATCTATCTCCCTACGCCTCGCCGCAAGGAGCAATTTTTCTAGCGCCGGTCGCTTTTGCTTGGCACCGCTTTCTCCCTCGTCGACAAACTCGAATGAAGTCCATTTCCGGGCAGCCACATATTCGTTAAGCTCATTGAGTTGCAGATCGGTGGACTGTTTTTTATCGAAGGTGCTAATCCTAGCATACAATGCTGCACGCAAAGTAACTCCTTTCATTGCAGACTTTATCAGTGACTGAGTGAGCATTTTACCATGATATAGTTCAATCATCAACTAAACGTTACTCTTTGTTCCAGTCGTTTATCATGCTATAATAGTGTGTAGATATTACTACATCAGTCATGGAGGACAAATGAATTCTTACTACCAATCACCGCTCGAGCATGGATGCCACGCAGTCAGGACAATAACCGAAATAATGGTAGTGCCTCTCCACTACCTCGCGGTCTTCGACCTGCATTTCCTCGCTTACTGCATAAGCGCTGCGACCCTGGTCGCATATTTGGCGGCCACCTATGGGCTGCACGCTGCACGATCGGCTTCCCAAGGGGCACCGTCATCGGCGCCATCGGCTTTCGAAAGCGACGCGCAGACATTTTGACACGGGGCTTATCCCGGAACGGACATGACCGAATATTAAAAGGCGATAAGGCGACAGAGCACCCATCTGCCAGGGAGGCCAGGACAGCTATCTGGATGATTATCGCGAAGCCAAAGGACAGCCCGCCAGCGGAAGGTTGCTGCCTGCCGCATCCGCAATGCCCACTCAAAGGACTGACCTCGTCCGGCGCATCGCAGGCACGGCACGGGTCCACAAAGAGCGCCGCGATCCGCTGAGGCGCACCGGCATCAAAAGGCAGCTCTGTGCGCCTATGGGTGTCCGGTGATCAGCTTAAGTGGCACAAGAGAGAGCGTAGCGGCACAACATTCAAGCGTGGGGGGTAGCTTACGGTCACGAACGGTTGGCAGGAGATCATCATAAACGGAATCGCGGGCTATTTTCGCCAGTACCGGTTGGAAAAGCCGTGGCAGCAAGCCTTTCAGTCCGAACACGGGGTCGTGCTGGTTAACGTTACCGGCATCGAGATTCACCGCCCGGCGAAAAAAGCCGGGACGTTCAGCCCAAGGCGAGGCGCCGAATTAGTCGCACTAAGAGACGAATCAGTGAGTGCCAGCTCCCTGGCCCGGTACGTTGCTCCGGGCAGCGCGACAACCATCTATGGCCTCTACGAGCGCTGCAGAAATGTCAGCCGGGCAGCGCATGACGCCTGGCGGTTATTCATACTGGCAAACAGCGAGTGTGTCATGGCCAGGGATTTCAGCATCGTCGACCCACTGAAGCACGTCACCAGGTCGATCGCCGTGGTCGTGCACCGGAACGGGATCGGAATGCACCAAAAATCCCTGCAGGGACGGAACCCACCCTGCTCCAAAGACTGCAAGATGTTCATTGCGAGTAGGAACCTGTCCACAGAGACAATGTGTCGATATTTCACCAGGATGGAAGCGGCTGAAATCATAGGGGTGTACCGGTACAACCGGGACCAGTTACTCCGCTGCCTTCCAGGTGGGGTGCCTGCGGAAAACATTCAGACATGACGAAGCACGACACACGCAATCCTGGCGACATGGCGATTTGATGTGTCTACACCTTGTTGTTCACGTTGGCTTTATCCAACATACAGCGCGTCATCTTACCAAACAGCACCTTTACAAATAACTATGTTATTTATCAGCGCCACAGAGATCCAGACCCAACGGCACCGACACACTATCATAGCATAAAGAAGAGCAGAACAAACCATTGGCTGGCAGATCAAGATGCAGCTCTAAATAGCACCAGTGGACAGAAATAACAAGTCGGTAGTGAAGTACCCATACCAGGCGCCATTGGGACACGGACGATTTCCAAGCTATTGCCTGATAGCCAAGCAAACGATATCGTGGCAATGGACTTGAAACTGCCCACGATTTAACCCTCACATAACTCAGCCATGCATTTCGTCAACAGACTCTGAGTTCCGAGCGGATTTCACCCTGACATAGGAGTTGATCCGGTCTATGAGTTGCATTTCGCTGATATGCCTTATCCTTCTCGCCGAAAGCAGATCTTGCAGGGACTTCAAAAGCACTACCCGCTCTTCGGTGGAACCCTTCAGAAAATAATGTATCAGCTCCATCAAGAGTCCGGAATCCTCGACACTCGTCCCCCGAAAAAGCTCGACAAACTGCCTGTAGGCCGATTCCTGAGGGCCCACCTCAGCTTTATCGGAACGCAGCAGGTCTTCAGCCGAAACACCCAGCGCCTCCAGCAATTGGTCCATGTGCGCATCGGGCACCGCCTTATCGCCGGCCTCAATCCGGTTCATGTATGTCGCCGAGATGTGCAACGCCTCCCCGAGCTGTTTCTGGGTGAACCCCTTTTTCGCGCGCAGTTCCGATATGCGCTCACCGATGGCCTTTCTGACTACTTTCCCGTATCCCATGCCTGTCGCCTCCTCTCTTGATTTATAAAGCCAGCTTATTTTTAGCGGATGGCAAAAAAATCGCTCGCCCCCCCTTGCGCTACGCAGGAAAATGAAATAAGGTGGTCCTATGTGGTGCATCGCATACACACTGAAGTTACATAATACAGCATAAAGATCATTTGTCCAGGAGATTCATATGCCAAAATTCACCCGACCCAGAGCGCAGTCGAAACCGAAATCCACCGCCGCGGCGAACAAGCCGGCAGAGAGGCGCGCACCGGCACCGGCACCGGCGCCCAAGTCCAAAAAGAAGTACATCAGTCCGAACAATCTCGCCGATCGATGGGATACGTCCAGAACCTCGGTCGACCGCACCGCCAAGCGGGAGAATTTCACGCGGTTCCTGGTGGGTGACGGTAAGAACGGCGGCGTCCGCTACAGTCGAGAGGAGGTGAAACAGTATGAAATACGTCGGCAGATAAGACCGACACCCACAATCTAATACACCCCGCGAAAAATGAACTGCCCCGGAATCCGCAAGTCCCCCGGGGCAGTTCCCGTTTCATGTGGTCAGTCGAGCGGCAGCAGTCACCGTCTGGCGCAGTGGTCGCCATGAGATATCACTGGCCGGTGCACCGGCGGGTACGCGCGATCGGCAATCCGGAACCACTGGCAGAACGGCGTCAACCATCAGCTACAGGCCATGGCAGCCCGCAAAGGGTTAGATAAGTCACAGCATTGGACAGCCCTTGCGGCCGAGGACGGCAAGGAGCAACCAGCCGAGACCACCAGCGGGCTTCGGACCGGCAGAGGGCGCCTCTTGAATCGTCAGCCAGGGCCCGTTTCCTTTTCTGCTATAATACTGTGTCTTATGGCTTAAACTCCGGCTTGGGCAGCTCCGACAGCCAGGCCTTGAACATTTCGATTCTCGCATCGCCCAGCGCGGACAGGCGCTGCTGGAATGCAGTTTCGGTCTGCACCACGCCGTGGAACTCCTCCACCATCCGCGTCAGCTCAGCCTCCCGGAGCAACTGGTTCTGGCCGGCGCTCGAGAGTGCCGCGAACCGCTGCAGTATTTCAAGCGATCGCTGGTCCTGCTTAGGGTCTGCTATTAAGCTTGGGACCTTGACGGTGTCAGGAGCCGCGGCACGACCCGGCACATCGACGCCCACCAGCTCCGTCGGGCTGATCCTTAACGATGAGGTGATCCGGGCCATCAGGCCATCCGGGCATGACTTCTTCCCGCACTCCAGCTGGCAAAGGAATTGAGGCGAAATGCCTAGCAGACGCGCGAACCCCTGCTGAGTCCAGCCTCCAAACTTCCGGGCACTGGCGATTCTCGTTCCAATCAGCCTCGTAATCTCAGCTCCGTTAGCCATTTCCACCTCCGCGGCGGCATCAGTTAACCCCTGTGGTTAATTCAGTGAAGCGCAGTAATTCTTCGGGCGAATATTTCCAACCACCACAGGGTTTTATATCGCCAGGCAAGAGATGTCGCATCAGGGAAGTAGCATGGGGAGTCGGGACAACCAGCCAAGAAAAGGGCATCATGCAATTCGGTTTTTCCGCTCGGCCAGATGAAGGGATCGCCGCGCCCCCGTAGATCAGGCTCGAGAGCAGGTTCATACGCCGCCAGCGGCTCAACAGACCTGAAGCTAGCGACCTCTTCCTACTGAACGTCTTTAAGGCGCGCCGCTGGTTACGAAAGGACCACCCCTGTGCCATTTACGTTTACGCAAACCCCGAAAGCCGAGACCAAGCAGATATCTGACGGCAGGCGCGCGTGGCACCCCAACGAGCCAAGGCCGAGCTGGCCGACATGACCGGCGAGAAAGAGAATGCCGCAACACCGCTCGACAACGGGCGCGCGAATATCACCCGCAGCACCCGGGCACCATCACGCATTAGCGTCCAGGCAAGCCCCAGCCGCGCGTCATATCCGGTCGAGCTTGCAGCCGGAAACCGCCCACCCACTGGATCGACAACCCCGATAGCTCCATCCTGCTTAGCGCCGCGGCGCAAGGCCCTAGCCAGCCTGAAAACCGGCAGCAACCAGCCCGCGGCATGGGCCAAGGGGGTCGAGATCTCTCGGCCTGCGATCTGCAGATCCACCTTAATGCAAGATTCACGCTGGCCCTGACGGGTGACGAGAAAAAGCTACGGGATCCGGACAAAGGAAAAGGAGTGCCAAAAAGGATATGTGCGTTTGATTTAACCGGGACCTGCGACAGAACCATGCGATAAAAAGAACTGCCCCGGAGATCCACCGACCCCCGGGGCAGCTGTAACTAAGCGTTGCCCATGCGCCGGTTGTTAACCACCAGGCGGAGGGGTTGCCATGAAGCGGCGGCAGCCGGCGGGTCGGACGCGTCAACGAGCGGCATGTCCGGCACCACCCTGCCCACGGCATCAGCGATCTGACAATGCGCCGTCGCCACCCCCGCAGGCTTCATGAACTCTATGTATTTATGCAACAGGCTCTGAATCAGATGCGCGTAGTGCTTCCGGCAGATCTCCGGAGAATTCCCCATCCAGTCGGCGATGATAAAGAGACTCACCCCACTCGAGGCGAGCATGGTGCCGAAGGTGTGCCGGAAGTCCAGGGCGCTCCAGATCGGCATGGCGTCCTTGCCGTCGTCGGTCAACTTTTTCGAGGCGGCCAGGTTGGCTTTCTCCAGCGCCGTGGAAAAGCCATCGCCGCTCCATTGCCCACCCTCGGCATTGGTGAAAAGCCAGCAATCTTTGGAAAGGCCTGCGAGAATCCCATCCAGATACGGCCTGAGGCTCAACCCCACCGGAACGCTGCGATTCTTCTTGGTTTTGGGCTGCCAGTATTCCCCGTCGACTGTTTTGGCCCGCACCAGAATGGTGAGCTGGCCATCGCGAGCCTGGATGTCCCCGGTCCTCAGCCAGAGCAGCTCCTCGCGGCGCAGACCCGCGAAGATCAGCATGGCGACCATGCATTGCAGGAGAAGGAAATCCTTGAGCGCGTCGAGCTGCTGCCGAATCTCGTCGGGCATCAGGTAACTGATGACCGGGAGGTCCACCTCGCGAATATTGACAGCGTTGATCGGGTTAACGCCGCCCGGGAAGCGCTTATTCTTCTGGGTGATCGCCCAGTTGACGAAACGGTATGCCATTTCCCGATAGTTGTTCAAGGTCTTGGGGCCGAGTCCGCGCTCATCCGCCAAGACGTCCTGGAGGTCGGTGAGGTGCTTGGTTTCGATTTTCTCGAAATTCTTCACATTGATGCGGGGATGCTCGTAGTTCAGGAAGGCAGCGTCGTTGCAGATGTCGTCAGAGCCTCCCAACGCTGCGCAGGCAGGTCCGAAAAGCATGCGCAGGAGCGAGAGCTCCTTGATGTAGTTTTTATTGCGGGTGGCCCCCTTGAGATAGAGGCAGAAAGCGGCGAGCATTACTTTAAGCGGGGTTTCGCTGGCGAAGGGACTGGGAGTGCCGAGCTTCCTCGACATCTCGTATTCGGCGAGCAGAACCTCCGCTACGCGCCGGACGTCGGTGCCCGTCTTGTACTCCTTTTCCTTGCCGTTTTCGTACGCCTTGACGTAGTACTTGTTGCCTCTTTTTCTGAGACTTGCCATTTTCCGACTCCTTTTGGTGGAGCGGCAGGTCCCAAGTTACACATGTTTACCAGGCCGTTTAGGGGAAGTTTCAGGGGAAGACGGCCTGCAAAGACGCAAAAAGGGACTTGCCGGTTATGCGCAAGTCCCTGATATTGTTTGGTTGCGGGGACAGGATTTGAACCTGTGACCTTCGGGTTATGAGCCCGACGAGCTACCAGACTGCTCCACCCCGCGTCACTCAGTAGTCATAGATATATACCGGAACTCTTCTCCGACGTCAACCTAAATGTTCCTGCCCTACCCTTTTTTTCCGGTCATCCTTTGGCGTACGACTTCGAAGAGTAAAATCCCGCCGGCGACGGAGGCGTTCAGTGAGTTGACGCCCCCCTGCATCGGGATGGAGACGACCTCGTCGCACCCTTTGCGGACCAGGGGCCTGATGCCGCCCCCCTCCCCGCCTATCACGAGCGCGACCGGCCCGGTCAAGTCCTGCTGGTAAAGGTTGCGCCTGGCGGAACCGTCGGCCCCGAAGATCCAGAAGCCGGCGGCCTTGAGATCCTCCAGCGCCTTGGCGATGTTGGTCACTTGTGCTACGGCGATGGTCTCGGTGGCGCCGGCGGAGGCCTTTTCGGCTGCGGCCGTAACGCCTGCCGCACGGTCCTTGGGAATGACGACGGCATGGGCGCCGGCGCAGGCGGCGCTCCTGATCAGCGCCCCCAGGTTGTGCGGGTCCTGCACGGAGTCGAGCACCAGGATGAGCCCGTCGCCCTGCCCTTTGAGTTCGGCCAGTAGGTCGTCAAAATCGGCGTAGGGGAACGGCTCGACCTTGAGGGCTACTCCCTGATGGTGATCGGTGGCGCAAAGCCTGGTCAGGTCGGCCTTCTCGCGCTGGCGCACCGGGATCTTGCGCTCGGCGGCGAGTTTCAGCAGCTTTTCCATCCGCTTGTCGGCGCTGGAACCGGCCAGGAACAGCTCGAAAATCTGCCTGGTGCCGCGCAGCGCCTCCATGACGGGGTTGAGGCCGTAGATGATTTCTTCTTTTGCTTGCATGG
>Ga0316228_1000450_pt1 | contig 55971 bp, 39 predicted proteins | sample TBH18021metaG_FD_206005 | JGI IMG/M metagenome (GOLD analysis project Ga0316228, IMG submission 206005) | Freshwater microbial communities from Trout Bog Lake, Wisconsin, USA - TBH18021 | ecosystem: Environmental > Aquatic > Freshwater > Lake > Hypolimnion/Profundal zone | place: USA: Wisconsin... | reverse complement strand
CGATACCTTTGGTTACCTTCAACGTAGTTTTCCGGGGTTCGTCAGTGCCACTGACGCCGCCGAGGCCCGCCTGGTCGGACGGATGGCCGTGCAATATAGCGCCGACGAGGCCAATAACGCCGGAGGCAGCGTGGCCATGCTGCGTAAGGACGGTGCCTACGCCATCGAAACCATCCTCACTCCGCTCAGCAGCGTTGCCCGCAACACCAAGCACCTGGAAGCCAGATACATAGTGGATGGCAACAACATCAGCGATGCTTTCAAAGATTACGCCCGTCCCCTGATCGGACCGCTGCCGGTAGTCGACGCTTTCGAGTAACGCCCTAAATATAAAAGAACCAGACATCGTGAACTGCAGTTCACGATGCCTGGGTGAAGTCATAACATCAAGGCCCGCGGACGGCTGTCCGCGGGCCTTGCTTGATTAGTACATTCCGCCGCCGGGAGGGCCGCCGGCAGGCTCGGGCTTGTCTTCTTTAATCTCGCTGACGATGGCGTCCGTTGTCAGCAGCAGACCGCTGATACTGGCGGCGTTCTGCAACGCCGTACGCTCGACCTTGGTGGGCACGATCACACCCATCTTAACCAGGTCGCCGTACTCGTGGGTCAGGGCGTTGTAGCCGAAGTTCAGCTCGCCGCTTTCCTTGACCTTCTGGGCGACCACAGAGCCGTCTACGCCGGCGTTCTCCGATATCTGCTTGATCGGAGCTTCGACGGCTCGACGGATGATCTCCACGCCCAGCGATTGATCATCATTGGCGGCCTTCTTCTTAACGCCATCGAGCACCTTGCGGGCGGCCCGGATAACCGAGACGCCTCCGCCGGCGACTATGCCTTCCTCGACGGCCGCGCGGCAGGCGTGCAGCGCGTCCTCGACGCGGGCCTTCTTCTCCTTCATGGCCACCTCGGTGGCCGCGCCCACGTTGATCTGGGCCACGCCGCCAGCCAGCTTGGCCAGACGCTCCTGGAGCTTCTCACGGTCGTAGTCGCTGGTATTGAGGTCGATTTCGTGCTTGAGCTGCTCAATACGGCCCTTGATGTTCTTTTCGTTGCCAGCGCCTTCGATAATAGTAGTATTGTCCTTATCGACGCGGATCTTCTTGGCCTTGCCAAGATCGCTCAACTCCACGTTCTCCAGTTTGATGCCCAACTCCTCGAAGATGGCCTTGCCGCCAGTGACGATGGCAATATCCTCAAGCATGGCCTTGCGGCGATCGCCAAAGCCAGGGGCCTTGACCGCCACGACCTTCAGCGTACCGCGCAACTTGTTTACCACCAAGGTGGCCAAGGCTTCGCCGTCGATGTCCTCGGCGATGAGCAGAATCGGCTTGCCGGACTCGGCGGCCTTGCTCAGCACCGGCACCAGGTCGCGGGCGGAACTGATCTTTTTCTCAAAAATCAGGATGTAGGCATCGTCAAGCACCGCTTCCATAGTATTGGGATCGGTGACGAAATGCGGGCTGAGATACCCCTTGTCGAACTGCATACCTTCCACCAGTTCGACGGTCGTTTCGAGGCTCTTGCCTTCTTCGACCGTGATGACTCCATCCTTGCCGACCTTGTCCATGGCGTCGGCAATCATCTTGCCGATCTGCTCGTCCTGGTTGGCGCTGGACGTGCCGACCTGGGCGATTTCCTTGGAACTGTCGATCTTCTTGCTCATGCGTTTCAGCTCTTCGACAATGGCGTCGACGGCCAGCTGAATGCCCCGCTGTATCTGCGATGCGTTGGCCCCGGAGGCGACGTTCTTCATGCCTTCGCTGAAGATGGCCTCGGCGTACACGGTGGCGGTGGTGGTGCCATCGCCGGCGATAGTGGAAGTCTTGGAGGCCACTTCCTTGACCATCTGCGCGCCCATGTTTTCGTAGGAATCTTCCAGCTCGATTTCCTTGGCGACCGTCACGCCGTCCTTGGTGACGGTGGGCGAGCCAAAGGACTTTTCAAGCACGACGTTGCGGCCCGATGGGCCGAGGGTGACTTTTACGGCGCGGGCCAGTTTCTTGACCCCGCGCAGGATGGCCTCACGGGCCTCCTGGTCATAAGCGATGCGTTTGGCAGCCATTGAGAATTCTCCTTCGAGTTGATTGGTTGTTATTCGACGACGCAGAGGATGTCATCCTCGGACATGATCATGAGCTCTTCGCCGTCGATCTTGATTTCAGTGCCGGCGTAGCTGGTGAATATGACTTCATCGCCCTTCTTGACATTAAAGGGGGCGCGTTCGCCGTTCTCCAGACGCTTGCCTTCGCCGAGGCTCAGAACCTTGCCGCGCTTGGGTTTTTCCTTGGCGGTGTCGGGCAGCACGATGCCGCTCTTGGTCTTGCTCTCCGCTTCCAGACGCTTGATGAGAATCTTGTCACCGAGTGGACGCAACTTAGCCATGGGGCTGACTCCTTCTAAAAAACCATGTTCAAATAAACTGTTCTTCTTATCTATCCGGCGCCGGCACTCGCGACGCCATTGACGTTTGTTGCCTTATCCGCGGCCTGGCGCATTTCCTTCGGCAGGCCAACGGCTTTCATAATACCTTCGCATGACGCGGGCCAACGAATCCAGCAGCAGGTTCACATCAACGGGCTTGGACAGCACGCTGAACACATGCATGCCCAAGGCCTCCTGGAGCAGATGGTTGGTCAGATTCTCTGCCAGAAGAATCGCCGGAGGGCGCTTCTCCATGTCCTTGAGCATCCGAATTACCTGCAAACCACCTAGCTGAGGCATCTGCGCATCAAGCACAATCACATGAATGTGCTGATGACAGATGACTTCCAGTGCCTCGCGACCACTTCGGACAGTCAATGTCTGCACACCTTGAGGTTCCAACAACCGGCGAACCGTCTGTGCCCAGCCTTCTTCTTCGTTGGCGAGCAACACATTCAGGCGGTTTGGATTGGCCGTTAGTACCATATCATGCGTATCGTCCTGGGAATCTGAACAAGGGCCGGTATGACCATACAAATTCCACTGCCCACCAATTAACAACTTTCGTGCCGCGCCGTCAGCTAAAAACAGGAAGAAGAATGATCTCGTTACTCATTGTATAATAATGACTTGCATTCGAATGTCGCCACACCGCACTGCCCTGGCCGTCGCTTGCCAACACGACGATTTCTGCCAAACGCTGTTAAGGCAGCAAAGATGACTGCCAGACTGGCACCTCAAAATAAACGCTTGAGTAGGGACGGCGTCGACATCTTTGTTCATATTGTGACTACCGTATCTTTTCCTCTTCAGGCCTGTATTTATGGTGAAACGCTTTAATATCCGCAGTGACTCACTTGCCCGCTTCTGCTGTGGGCTGCGTGGCGACTGTGGATGTCGGCGGCGGCTGGAGCTGGAATGGGTGCGGCGAGAACAGCAGCAGCGTTTCCAATTCCTGGCCTTTGCCTTCCTGAACCAGGAAATTGTGGCCTATGCTGGTCAGATTGACCGCTTCGCTTGATGGCGCAACCACCAGAAAATGATTCAGGGGGATATTGATGTCCAGGTCGACGTCGAAGTAGTACTCAGGTCTTATGAATAACGAGTGCAACTCGCTACCCATCGCTGTCACGTCAATGCGCTCGCGTTGGGAACGCACCAGCGGCGTGAGCCTGGCATGTACGACACCCGGCTCCCTCAGGTATGGCGCGAAGACCAGCACCATTATATTGTCACAGCGATCATAAGCCTGGCCATCCAGTTCGCCGGTGCCGTGGCTGACGAGCAGGCTCTGCCAGATTACCGACTGTTTTACGGAAATCTCCAACGAGGCAGTCTTGGCCGAAGCGGTTTCGCTGCTTTGGAATACCGCCGGATGGCGTTGGAGAATATCGCGGAAATACTCCCAGTCACTCTGCGGGGCCACGCCGGCGCGAATGCCGTTCTTCTGGATCACGTCATAGTGGAACGGATCGATCTGATGTTCATCGATATGCTTCCAGAATTCCGCGCTGCCGCTGACGCTGCCGCGCGGCACCAGAAATTTGTAGATGCTCAGACCGACCAGTATCGGCACCGCCGGCTGGGGATCCTTGGGATTCCTGGCCTGGGGAAGCCCCGACGTCGCGTTGACATCGCGGTCGCCATTGAATACGTCATGCGCCAGCGGCGTCGGTAGCCGTGCCGCCGCCCAATTCACCGCCTCCGGTGCCGGTTTGTCCTTTCGACAGCCCAGGCCAACGATCACCGGCAAAAGCAACAGCGTAATGACGTAATTGCCCATGTTACATCCCATCGGCACGCCAGATGATCGCGTTCTCACAACGCCGCAATCAGCTCGATGACGCCATCAATACCCGCATCCCAGTCGGGTTTTTCGATATTTACCGGCGGGGCAAGCCGTACCACTTTCTCGCTGGTCAGATTGACCACCAGCCCGCGTTCCAGACCTTTGGCCACGAACTTGTCCTTCCCGGGTGGCGTGGCCAGTTCGATGCCCAGCATCAATCCCCTGCCGCGTACGGCGGCGATTTTGTCCTTGATTTTCGGCTCTGCACCCAACCGTGCGATGGCATGGCGACCCAACTCCGTCGCATGGGCATTCAGACCTTCGCGTTCGATGATATCGAATATGGTCCTGGAAACGGCCATGCAGATCGGATTGCCGCCCAGCGTGCAGCCGTGCGTGCCCGGCACCAGCAAGGCCGCGATCGCCGGCCGGGCGTACATGATTCCCACCGGCAAGCCGCCACCAACAGCCTTGCCGAGGGTCATGATGTCAGGTTCGATGGCTCCCTTGGCGTCTGCGAAATGTTGATGAGCAAACCACTTGCCGGTACGGGCGCAGCCGGTCCAGACCTCATCAAAGATAAGGGTTACGCCGCGTTTATCGCAAAGCTCGCGTACCTGGCGCGGATATTCCGCCGGATATATATTAACGCCCCCCTCACCCTGTATGGGTTCCATGATGATGCCGGCTGTCTGGACATCGACGGCTTTGGCCAGCGCCTCGATATCCCCTCCGGGGATATTCACAAATCCCGGTACCTCCGGCTCGAAACCCGCGCGGTAGATCGGGTTGCCCGTCGCCGCCAACATGGCCAGCGTACGGCCGTGGAAGCTCTTGTTAAGCGAGATGATCTTAAACTTATTCCCGAATTCCTTGTGTCCTCGCAGCCGGGCAAGTTTGCATGCGGCTTCGTTTGCCTCCGCGCCGCTATGACAGAAGAACGCCTGGCCGCCAAAAGTCAGCCGGTTAAGCCGTTCGGCGACTTCGATTTGTGGCTCGGTATGGAAGGTATTGCCCACGTGCCAGAGCTTTGTCGCCTGTTCATGTGCCGCCTGGATCAGGGCCGGATGGCAATGGCCCAGGATCGACCCGCCGAAACCGGCGAAGAGGTCCAGGTAACGCTTGCCCTCGGTGTCCCAGAGATAAGACCCCTCGCCCCGCGCCATAACAATAGGCTGGCGGGCGTAATTGCCAATCAAAACGCACTTGCCGCGTTCCAGTAAATCATGTGTAGCGGACATCAAATCCTTTCCTGTACGAATTACGGATAAGGATAACACGAATAGTGGCTCGTGGCGAGGCGATGACATGGTTGGCCGCTTATCTTGCCACCTGGGTCTTGGGCGGCCCGATAATGTCGCTGGCCGATAAATTGCAAGAGCTCAACGAGTTATTCATGCGGCATTTATGAGGCAATTCAGCGAAATTAGCTTGCGTTTCGCGCTAGTGGTATTCTAATCCTGATAATTAACAGCAGGCTCATAGTGAAGCTCGACTGTCTGAACTTCCGTGAACGGTTGCCATATTGTTGACACCTGAAATGGACGCGTTATGCAGGCTGATTTCACGTACGAAGGCAAGGAAATCATCGCCATCAAGTGAATTGTGGCACGCCTGCCTGCACGATGATCCCGCGGCTGGGACGGATCCGCATGAATATCCTGCTTATCACAGTTGGTAGTAGCGGAGACGTCTATCCCTTTATCGGCATCGGCCTGGCGCTGCGGCGTCGCAGCCATCGAATCTTTCTCGCGGCCAACGCGCATTTCCAGCGGCTGATCCTGTCCGTGGGACTGGAATTCATCCCATTTGGCACGTCGGCCGAATACGACCAAATACTCGATAATCCAGATTTGTGGAACAAAAACAGAGCTTTCGCGACAGTTTGCCAACGTGGCATCATTCCGTTGATGCGCCCAGGCTACGAAATAGTCAGCGATTTTCATCGAACTCATGGCGGGGTGGTCGCCGCCCATGGTATTGCTCTTGGGGCAAGACTGGCACAGGAAATACATGGCATTCCCATGGCCACCATCCATTTAGCGCCGGTCGTTTTTCGCAGTGTCTACCAAACGCCGAAGCTACCCGGTGTTTTCCTGCCCCAACGCACCTGGCCCTTTCTCAAACGTTGGGTCTATGCCCTGGCCGATCGCTTCCTGCTCGACAAACTCATTGATCGCCCGGTAAACGTGTTGCGGGGTGAGCTTAGGTTGATGCCGGTTCGGCGTGTAATCTTTGACTGGTGGAACTCGCCACAGTTGGTGATCGGCCTGTTTCCACCATGGTACGCCCCGCCGCAGTCCGACTGGCCTCCTCAGGCCTTTTTGACGGATTTTCCTCTGTATGACGCTCCGGAACTTCAACCGATGCCTCCTGAACTATGCGAGTTTCTTGCTGGGGGACCGCCTCCAGTGGTGCTCACGCCCGGTTCGGCAATGCGACACGCAGCAGCCATCTTCGCTACCGTCGTACGGACGTGCCGTGCCACCGGCCGCCGTGGCCTGCTTCTGACGCACTTCTCCGACCAGGTCCCGGCGGATTTACCTCCGCATGTAAAGTATTTCCCCTACGCCCCACTCAGCCAGGTGCTATCGCACAGCGCTCTGCTGGTCCATCACGGCGGTATCGGCACTACTGCCGCAGCATTGGCCGCAGGCGTGCCACAAGTAATCCTGCCCTTTGCCCACGATCAACTCGATAATGCCGCCCGCATTCAGCGATTGGGCGTCGGACGCGCGATCAGCCCTGCCCGATTCCATCCCGCCCTGGCCGGGCGCCTATTTGACGAGCTAACCACTGACTCCGTGCGTGACCACTGCGAAAAAGTAGCCGGTCGGCTACACCCCCACCATGGACTTGATGAGACTTGCCGGCTTATTGAGAGCCTTGCCACTTGACTGACGCGCCACCGGTTTCTCCCAATGACGTCTGTAGCCCGGCACAGCGTGCCATTGAAGCGATTCAAGCATGAAGACCATGGGCAAGCATGCCCAGAGACGCACTACGGCCGCAAGCCTTGGCGACCCTTTTGCGCTACCGCCTTCCCCCGCGGTGATTCATTATCTCCCTTGGCCGCCATCCCCTCTTTTTCATGCGCCGCCTTCAACAGATTGCGCAGCACCATCAGACAGGTCTCCGGCTGCAAGTACGATGACGGCATACGCAGATAAACGGTGCGCTCGTCGATCACCCGTAATGTTCCCGGGGCGCCGGCCAGGGCTCCCTGGGCTTTGCCTACGTCCCGGAAAGTCAGCACCACGTCCGGCTCCTTCTTGATGATGCTCTCGATGCCGTAAATGCCCGCCAGAAGACGAAGCTCGGTGAGGGCGAACAACAATATCGCCTGTCGCGGCGCTTCGCCGAAAGCATCGCGGATGTCGGCCTCAAGCTCGTGCATCATCGACAAACTGGTGCAGCGCGTGAGCCGCCGGTAGACGTCCATGCGCTGTCGGTCGGCGGCGATGTAGGCCTTGGGAATGAAGGCAGTCAAGCCGATATCAACGTGGGCCTCGGGCGTGACAGCCCGGGGTTCATTCTTGAGCTGGCGCGTGGCCTCCTCCAAAAGCTGGCAATACATTTCGTAACCAACCGTGGCAATGTGCCCGGATTGCTCGGGCCCCAGAATGTTGCCAGCCCCGCGCAATTCCAGATCGCGCATGGCGATCTTAAAGCCGGCGCCGAGATGACTGTATTCCTCGATGGCCTTCAATCGCTTGCCGGCAATGGGCGTCACCGGACGATCGGCTGGCAGCAGCAGGTAGCAGTAAGCGCGATGTTTGTAACGCCCCACCCGCCCGCGCAACTGATGCAGTTCGCTGAGGCCGAAGCGGTCGGCCTGGTTGATGAGGATGGTGTTGGCATTGGGGATATCAAGACCGCTTTCGATGATCGTGGTGCAAACCAGAACGTCGGCTTCGTGGCGGATGAACTTCAACATCACCTCTTCAAGCTCGCCCTCGGGCATCTGACCGTGGCCAATGAGTATCCGGGCATCGGGAACCAAAGCCCCAACCAACTCGGCCATCTCAGTGATGTTGTAAACGCGATTGTGTACGAAATAGACCTGACCTTCGCGGTTGAGTTCCCGCAACACCGCCTGCTTGATGCGCTCCCTGTCGAAAGGAATCACTTCGGTGACCACGCTGCGCCGCTCCTGGGGGGCAGTGGTCAGGGAACTGATGTCCCGCAGACCCAGCATGCTCATGTGCAGCGTGCGCGGGATGGGCGTGGCCGACATGGTCAACACGTCCACCGTCTTGCGCATCTGTTTCAGGCGTTCCTTGTGCGTCACGCCAAAACGCTGCTCCTCGTCGATTACCACCAGGCCCAGGTCGGGGAACTTGACGTCCTTGCTGATCAACCGGTGGGTGCCGATAAGAATGTCGATCTGCCCCGCCGCCAGACGCTTGACGGTCTCCTTCTGCTGGCGGGCGGTCTTGAAACGACTGATGGCCTCGATGTTGAACGGATAGCTCACCATCCGCTCCTTGAAAGAATGGTAGTGCTGCTCGGCCAGCACCGTGGTGGGGACCAGCACCGCCACCTGCCTGCCGGACTCTATAGCCTTGAAGGCGGCGCGCATGGCAAGTTCAGTTTTGCCGTAACCGACGTCGCCGCACAGCAGACGATCCATGGGTCGCGACTTCTGCATGTCCTGTTTGATTTCATCGGCGGCGCTGACCTGGTCTTCGGTCGGTTCGTAGGGGAACTCGGCCTCGAACTCCTGCTGCCACTTGGTATCCGGCGGATAGGCGGTACCGGCCTCGGCGGCCCGCGCGGCCTGGATCTCGATCAGTTCCGCAGCCATGTCCATCACCGCCTCGGACACTTTGGCCTTCTGCTTCTCCCAGACACCGCTGCCCAGACGGGAAAGCTGCGGATGGCCGGCAAAACCGGCGACGTATTTCTGGATCAGGTTGATGCGCGCCGCCGGGACGTGCAGGGTGGCGTTATCCGCAAAACGCAGGGTCAGGTATTCCTCGTTGCGGCCATCCTTGTTCAGGGTCTGAATGCCCGTAAAACGGGCGATGCCATGAGCCACGTGGACGACATAATCGCCCTGTTTGAGATCCAGAAACGAATCGACCGGGCGGGAAGTGATGGTTTTCTTGACGCGTCGGCGCTGCTCGTAGCGGTGGAACAACTCGTGGTGGCCCAGCAGGGCCATGGCGCGGCCGCCGGCAACTTCGGGTTGCTCCCACACGAAGCCGCGATGGAGGTAGCCAAGTTGAATGTCCAAACGCCCGGCAAGACCGCTGTGGCTCTGATCCAGAAGTTCGCGGAAACGCTGGGCCTCGCCGGCATTGTCGCAGAAGACCGTGACCGCGTGGGTGACGGCCAGTTCGCCCAGTTCGATGATGGCCTTGGTCGCCTCGGTCTCGAAACGCTGCAGCGAGCCGATGGGCAGCGAGACGTGGGGCACGTCCTGGTGCTTTAGCAGGGAGTCGATCGCCACCGCCCCCTGGTCGAACTGGCTCAATTCCAGGCGGGTAAACTGGCCGCAGAGACGCAGCAGCGCCGCCAGAGGATATATGCCTTTGACCTCGGGAAGTCGGTCGAGGTAACTGCGCGACTGCTCGGCGATCTCCAGTGGGGCCCAGAGCACGATGACGGTATCGGCAGGCAGATAGGAAAGCAGGTGGGTGGAGGAAGAGGTTGGGGGAAGACCGCCCTTTAAATCCAGAGCCTGCACGCGGTCGAGCGTCGCGCCGGAACCAAGAGAGTCGAGGTCGAACTTGCGGATCGATTCAACCTGGTCGCTGAAAAAGTCTATGCGGACGGTCAGGCCAACCATCGCGCCGGATTGTTCGAATTCGCCGGGAAGATAGACGTCTACAATGCCGCCGCGTACTGCGAAATCGCCGGGAACTTCGACCTGGTCCAGGCGGTTGTAGCCATGTTCGCTGAGCCAGACGATAAGTTTTTCAGCCTCCAGGTTCTGGCCCTTGGAGATGGTCATGATCATCTGGCCAAGCTGATCGCGCGAGGGGACGGATTGCATGACGGCCTGGACTGGCGCCACGATGGTCAGTGGATGGGAATCGCCCACCGGACGATGGGCCAGCCGCTCGATAAGCTGGAGGCGGTTGGCGACTTGTTCCTCGCTGACCCGGCCCAGCGTGCCGCTGAGTTCCAACGCCGCCAGCACATCGGGACGCTGTCCGTGAAAGAGCTCCATATCGTCTGCCAGATCGTCGGCTTCGTCGATATGGCCGCATATGATCAGTATGGGGCGCTGGAGCTGTTTCTGAACCGCCGCCGTAACCGCGGCCACGCTGCTGCCCCAAATCCCCGAGGCGGTGACGGCGGGAATTTGCCCAAGCTGCAGGGCCAGATCGCGGAGCGGGCGCGCAGAGATAAGCCGACCGAGAGACTCGGCTGGGGATGAAACAGTCATGATGAAGTTATCCTAAGGGGCCGCAGGGCAGCGGTAAAGGAGGCAAACGCGAACTGGCCGTCTTGAAACACGGCACGTTATTGGTATATCGTTAACCGGCAACTGGAGTTTAACATCCGGACATCCACCGAATAATGTGACCTTCATGGTTTGGGACGGGATAGGCGGATGGATGCCAAAAACCTCTCGCGCCGCCAGGCCCTGCACCATCATTTATCCCCTTTCCCTCAACTCCTCCATATCCTGACATGCCACTCTTCCCAGTTTCATGTTCCACGTTTCTCCAACCTTGAGTCCATAGGACAATTCGCTCAATAACGCCATCTCTGCCCCGACACCCGAATCCCGGTTTCTCCAACTCCCCATCCCCTATAACTTCCTGCTTTGCTCAACAATACGCCCAATTCTACCAACTCTGCCAAGTCTTCCCTGTCACCCTGGCCCCGCATCTTACTTGTCCGCCTTCCGCCAATCCATCTCGTCTCTTCCCACTTGCCTGCAACTACTCAGCCATCTGCGCATAACAAAGAGACGAGGAAGCGTTAGGAAGCATTGCCCTTCCGGAACATTCGCTGGAGATACCCATGTCATGTCGTTTTGGCGTCGCGTTGTTGCTGGTTCTGTCCTGCTCCCCACTCTTGGGCCAGGTCACGCCCCCTGATGCCACAGCCCAGGCGACGATGACTCTGACCGATGCCCAACGCTTGCAGATTGACCTCATCAAGGCCATCCAGCAGCAGAACTGGGACAAGGCTCTCGATATCAGCAACCGCATGATCGAGGCCGATCCCAAAAACAACAACGCTTACTACAACCTCGCCTGTGCCCAGGCACGCCTCGGCAAGAGCGAGGATGCCCTGGCCAACCTGGCCAAGTCCGTGGAATTGGGCTTCGTCGATGCCGCCCACATAGCAGCCGATGACGACTTGGTATCCCTGCATCAGGATAAACGCTTCGCCGCCGCCGTCGCCACTGCCCGGGACCGCGAAAAGACCGCCCCGTTTGAGCAAGGCGAGGACATCGACGGCGTCAAGACCGTTGAAGATTTCCCCGATGGCGGCCTGCGCTACCGTCTGCGGATGTCGCCGGATGCTACGGTCCAAAACCCTAATCGTCTCATCATCTGGCTGCACCCCTCCGGCGGTTCCGCCGACAAACTGATCGAACACCTTGCCCCACGCTTTCTGAAGCAGAACTTCGCCTTGGTCGTCTTCACCCGCAAGCAATACTCCGGCTGGAGCTCCGATGAAGGCGACCTGCTTCTCAAAGGCACCATTCCGGCCCTGGCCAAAGTGCCCGGCATCGACGCCCGCAAGCCTCTGCTTCTGGGCTTCAGCGCCGGCGGCCAAATGGCCCTGGAGATGTATTACAAAAACCCCGGCGACTTCGGCGGCCTGATTCTGGATGCCGCCTATCCGATCGACCAACGACGCGTGGTTGATGACGCCCCCGCTACCCGGCCTACCGGCGCTGATGCCCCGGCTCCCGGTCCGCGTCATCTCCAGATTTCCATACATGCCCTGCCCAATGACCCGTCCGTCAAGGATGTCCCCATCTTTGTGATCGTCGGTGGCGCCGATGGCGGCGCCGGCCTCTGGAAAACCGCCCGCCCGCGCTGGCAGCATGCCGGCGTACCTCTGTTAATCACCATCGTGCCCAACAAAGGCCACGCCTGGCTCTTCGGCCCCGAACAACTCGGCCTCCTCGACGCCTGGATCTGCAAAGTCGCCGCCGGCGAAAAACCATCAGAGGCGGTCCCGGAAGCACAACCGGCGGTCGAAAAACCTCTGGACACTGAGATACATTGATGCTTTGGAGTAAGACTGAAACAGTGCCGCACCGACACGGGAAAACAGATATCAGATGTCGCAAAAACCAACAATCAGGACATGCTAAGTTGACCAGCTTCTGCCAAGCATGATACTCAGATCGTTCATCATCTCCCCTTATAGCCTATTTCGCCGGCACAATATCAGCGGTCTTCGGCGCCAGGGTTCCGGACTTGACGCGGTCCATCTCTTCCTTGACCCAGGGGATGCGGCCGGCATTGCGTTCCATCCAGAGGGGAATGGGCGTATGCATGCCCAGCTTGTTCAACTCGACAAACTCGACGACCACGCCATCGCGGCTGTAGCTGCTTAGGTCGTGAAGCTTGCCCATGTGAATGCAATCGGTCGGGCATGGCTCCGTACATAGGGCGCAGAAAAGACACTTGCTATAGTCGATGGCAAAACGGACGAGTTCGCCGCCGGTGACCTTGCCGGTCGCTTTGTCGATTTTACGCGTGGCGGTCTTATCGATGTAGATGCAATCAACCGGGCAGGCCTTGGCACACATATCGCACGCGATGCACTTATCGGCCTCGAACTCGTGAATGCCGCGATAGCGTGGCGCGAAGGTCAGACGCTGCTCGGGATACTGGACAGTTACGGTCTTTTGAAAACAGTATTTGAGGGTGATCCTCATCCCAATAACTATGGAACTGACGTTGTCGTATATATTCTGGAAATAAGTCTTTGCGTTCATTCGTTGGTCCTAACACGTCTGAGCTATCCACGGGGGATTATTGCCGAGAGGAGAAAGGAAGTCGAGAGGGAGGGAAGTTGTCACTAGCCACTGACCAAAGAAAAAGGCCCCAGCCTCACCCACGCATGAGGCCGGGACCTGAGAACTATTCGCTTTTGAACTTGCTTTAGCGCGTACAAGAACACACAACAATTCCGTATTTACGATTTCATATCGTGTGCTTGACTATCAGCCGACGTGGGTGGTGCAAGCAGACCTGTCAAAAGTCAGTATCATATATAAGGCGGCGTTTGGCAAGGAAAATCTGGGCTGAATGATGAATTTTTACAGCTTATTTATCCGCATCCGCCATGCTTTTACAAAAATACGCCAACCATGTGAATTTGGATAAACATTTCCGACAATACCACTATGCGAATGGCAAATGCTCCGTGCCGCAACCAAGATTCCAACTACCCCGCCCCTGTTTCGCCGGCCTCCCGCGTTCGCCTTGCAAATTGGCCACTCTCAATTACGATTTACGCGGATCAGTTGTGCAAATAAAACGCCGGTGGCGATCACGTGATCATTTTCCCCTGCCAGGTTTGCCAGACGCAGCTCTGCGCCGATGATATGCAGGCGGGAGATCTGGTTCGCTGTCCCAACTGCTCGGGCACTCTGCGGGTTCCCCCGCAATCGGCGTCCTCAGCCGTAGACGCGAGACGCGGGCAGAACATGATGGCCTTCAACCCGGCCCAACTGACTAAAATGGGCGGATTGGGCACCGGAGGCAAACGTTATGGGTTCAACTGCGGTTACTGCTCCAGCCGTCTGGAAGCCACCGACGCCATGGCAGCCCACGAAGGTCAATGCCCTACCTGCGGCAATAACATCACCATCCCCATTTTGGACCGCTATGGTCGTCTGATCGATCCCAAAACCAACGAGATTATCAAGCAGGACCCGCACCCGGTGCACGCTTACGCCGCCGCTGGCGACCGGGCTCCCAAAATACAGCGCGGGCCGGATGACACGCAATACATCCTCTGCCCACGCTGTTCCTCGCGCAACCAGATCACCTCCAACAACTGCAAGTCCTGCGGCATGCCCTTTACCATGGAAGGCACGACCCTGGACGCCGGACGTTCCAACGGCCTGTGCGTTGCCTCACTAGTGCTGGGCATCATCGGCATTCCGTCCTGTTGGCTGGTCGTGCCCGGTGCCCTGGCCATCATCCTGGGCATCATCGGCTATAACCAGATCAGCAACCGGCAGGCCTCCAGAAGCGGACGCGGCCTGGCCATCGCCGGCATCACCTGCGGCATCATTGGAGCAGGCGCCGGACTGCTGTTCCATATTTTCGGGCCGTAGAAATGTGGCCGGGGATGTACAGCGGCCGCGCTGGAACAGATACCGGGAACGTCCACGAAAAGGATTTGCGCGTGCGTTTTTTTGGGCCCTCCCGCGGCGTATCGGGAGGAGAGTCGGGGAGGGTCCGCGGTTAACGACTTACGATCCACTATCCACGCCGCTCACTCCGTACAGTTTTTCTTCCGCCTCCGGTCGTCGAATATACATGGGTGTCAGTAACAGCGGGTCGGTATACTCGCCACGGCGGGCCATCTCCACGCCGAGTTTCGCCACCGTGGTCGCTCGGGCACGCCAGGCATTCTCCGGCGTAATTATGATGCCTTTGGCATCCAGATCGGCGGGGAGAAACCGGCGGTGCCAGGGAAGGCCTTCGCCTAACAGATACACCGGCGACGGCGCGTGTTCGAGCATCCCGCTCAACGAGTCCAAGTGGGCTGGCGTACTCTCGATCCAATAATCTCCCTCACGCACAAGAAGGGAGGTGAATATCTGACTGCGCTTGGCATCGAGCACGATGATGACGTTACGCGCCTCCGGCGGCGCGTTGTCGGCCAAAACCCGCACCGTAGGCACGGCCACAAGCCGCAAGCCCGTGGCCAGCGCCGCCGTCTTGGCAAAAGTGATACCAATGCGCAAACCAGTGAACGAACCCGGTCCGACTGATATGTATATCTCGTCCAAATCGCCCGGACCCCAGGAGCGGGTCCGACACAGTTCATCTATCAGCGGCAAAATCCCGGCGGCGTGCTTCAGGCCGTGCGCGAACTCCTTCTCCTGAATGGCCACGCCATCGACCACTACCGCCACCGATCCGACGCGCCCGCTGGTTTCTATCGCAATTGCCTTCATGTCACTCTCCAAGAGAACAGGCGATAATCGGTTCCGCCTCCACCTGGCTGCTATCCAACCATCGGCGACCGTCAAGTTCCATCAGGTCCATGGCGGCCTTGGGACCCCACGTGCCCGGGGCGTAATCATAAGGCCGTGCCGCCGACTTGCTCCAGGCCTGTTCCAAAGGATCGACGATGGCCCAGGCTGCTTCCGATTCATCGGAGCGGATAAACAGCGTCTGGTCCCCCACCAGCGCGTCGTTGATGAGCCGCTCGTATGCCTCCGGCGGCTCGACGCCAAAGGCGGTTTTGTAAAAGAAGTCGAAAGCCACGGATTTGATGTTTAGCTGGCCGCCGGGGACTTTGCCGTTGAGACGCCAGCGTATGCCCTCATCCGGCTGCACGCGGATGAACAGATCGTTGGAATAGACTGGCGTTTCGCATTGCTTCTGGAACAAAGTCAACGGCGGCGAACGGAAACGCACAACTATCTCGCTGAGTTTGTCCGCCAGGCATTTTCCGGTGCGCAAGTAGAATGGCGTGCCGCTCCAGCGCCAGTTGTCTATGAAAAGCTTGAGCGCCACAAAAGTCTCAGTAGCCGAATCCCGCGCCACGCCCTTCTCCGCCCGGTAGTCAGGAAACTGCCGACCCGCGGATTCTCCGCGGCTGTATTGGCCGCGAACGACGCAGGCATCCACAGATTGGACGGTGGGGCGAATAGGCCGCACGCATCGGAAGACTTTCATTTTTTCATCACGAATACTGGTTGCATCGAGCGCCACCGGGGGTTCCATGGCAACCAGGGCCATGAGCTGAAGCAGATGGTTCTGAACCATGTCGCGCAGGGCCCCGCTGCGGTCGTAATATCCGCCGCGGCTCCCGACCCCCAGGGCCTCGCTTACCGTGATCTGCACGTGATCAATGTATTTATAGTTCCAGATTGGCTCAAAGATGGCATTGGCGAACCGCATGACCATAAGGTTTTGCACCGTCTCTTTACCCAAATAATGATCGATGCGGAATATTTGCTCCTCAGGGAAATGCTGATGCAATAAATCGTTAAGAGCGTGGGCGCTGGCAAGATCACGGCCTATGGGCTTCTCGACGATGATTCTCCGCCAGCGTGCGTCCGGGCCGCTGCCTGCCCTGCCATCGTCCAGTGTCTTGCCCAGGCCGGCAATAATAGCATCGAACGCCGTCGGCGGAGTCGCCAGATAAAACAGCCGCCCCGCCGCCGTCCCTGACACTTTGTCCATTTCATCCAGCCTTGCGCCCAGCCGACAATAATCCTCAGCGGATCCATAGTCACCCTGGTGGTAGGTCAGGTTCTGCTCCAAAAGCCGCCAAATACCCACATCCACCGGCTGCGTGCGTGCAAACTGCTCGATAGCCATCCGGCATTCACTGCGATACTCCTTATCGCTGATAGCCGTGCGCGCAAACCCGACCACGGCGAACTGTGCCGGCAGCAATTTCTGCCGAGCCAACTCATACAGAGCCGGGATCAGCTTGCGTTTGGCCAGATCGCCGCTGCCGCCGAAGATGACCAAAGTGCATGGGGTTGTCGATGACATTGCGAACCTTTCGCTACTGGCCGATTGTAGAGTGACGGGGAAAGATGGACCACATGAGTTTCCTATTTTGCAAGGGCGTAGATATCTGGGTTCGTGGGCGACTGTCGGACACCCTCTGAAAGCGGCTTCATCGCAGAGCAACGCGGATCCGCCAACAAACCTACTCAACCAAAATAGTCGCCTGGATTCACGATTTTTTCCTTGCCTTTAATCGGGCGGATTGCCATACTGATAATGGTCCCTTCAGGTTCGATGTTTAAGAAACAAATGAAGGGATAACACGCCAGATCCGTGAGCGGGTCTAAAAGGATTGCTTAGGCAATTCCGCCCGCTGAACGATATGCTGGCGTGTTTTGTTTTTTAAGGGTGCGAACAGAACGCGCTGAGCGTGCCCTACTTTAGCTTCCCATGCAATCGTAAGATGAGGCCTTTCAAGAGGTTCTGGTATTCCAACAGATCCAGAGGGGCATGGGGCTGGACGTTGATGACCATATCATATCCCTGCGGCAAGTCACGCTGGATGAGACGGAAGGCTTCGCGCAGGAGCCGTTTGATGCGATTGCGTCGCACGGCGTTGCCCACCCGGCGTGATATACTGATGCCCAAACGCCTGAAGGCCAGGTTGTTTGGCATGCCGTAAGCCACCAGGGGACCACGTGAATCGCGGACCTTTTGGTCATAGACCGTCGTGAACGCCAGCTTGCCGTGCAGGCGATGTGTGGATGGGAATGAATAACACCCGGTGGTCAAACGCCGGCCTCCGCCAGCCAACGCTCGGCATCCAAAGCCGCTTTGCACCCCATGCCAGCCGCCGTGATCGCCTGTTTATACAGCGGGTCGGCAACGTCACCGGCGGCGAAAATACCTTCGACGCTGGTAAGCGTGCGGAAGGGGTCCTTCAGTCGAATGAATCCCTTGGCATCCAGTTCTACCTGGCTGCCGAGGAATTTGGTATTAGGCGTGTGGCCAATCGCAACGAACATGCCGGGGGCTTCCACTGTACGAGTATCGCCGGTAAGCAGATTGCGGATGCGAGCACCGGTCATGCCGCGCTCTTCATCGCCGACAACTTCCTCCACCGCGCTGTTCCAAATGGGTTTGACCTTTGGATCGGCAAGAATACGCTCGGCCATGATCCGGCTGGCGCGGAGTTTGTCGCGGCGATGAACCAGATAAACCGTGCTGGCAAACTTGGTAAGGTAGTGTCCTTCCTCGGCCGCCGAGTCGCCGCCGCCTACTACGATCAAAGGCTGGCTTCGGAAACGTGGCAAAGCCCCGTCGCAAACAGCGCACGCCGAGACTCCGCGGTTCTTGAAGGCCGCCTCGGATGGCAAACCAAGGTAGTTGGCGCTAGCCCCCGTCGCGACGACAACAGCCCTCGCCTGTTGCCGCTGGCCGGCGGAATCTTCCACCTCAAAAGGCCGGCGAATCTCGATCCTAACGATGTCTTCCGTAATGATCCTGACCCCGAACCGCTCGGCCTGCAGGCGCATGTTTGCCATCAGATCCGGCCCCAGTACGCCCTGAGGGAAGCCTGGGTAATTCTCGACCTCGGTGGTAAGATTGAGCTGGCCCAGAGGAAGAGTTCCTAGCAAACGGTTATCTTCTGACAGGGCCCCTTCGTAAACCACAGGCTGGAGGTTGGCCCGCGCCGCGTAAATAGCGCAGGTCCAGGCCGCGGGGCCGGAGCCGATGATGACGAGTTTCTCAGGTGTGTTCATAGCCGTTGTGATCCTTCCTTTGTTACGGATTGTACGCGAATAGGCTTCGCAGAGCACGCGAGGGGTGCCCTGCCAATTCCCGTGAACCTGCGACACGCCAGCTTGTGCCTCACCCAAAGCCCGGAGAAACCGAGTAGAGGCCGCGATGCCAAATCCACGCCCCACCGCCTTCGATCCCCCTACCCGCCCCACAGCCGACACGCCGCTTCAACATTTCCCTCAAGTGCCCGTTCGCCGGCAAGCCATGTCACATTACGAAACCGCCGGAACCATTTCATCTGCCGGCGGGCAAGCTGGCGAGTGCCGATCTTGATCTGCTCGATGGCCTCGTCCAAGGACATTCGCCCGCACAGGTGTTCACTCAATTCGTGGTATCCCGTGGCTTCGCAGGCCGTCTTGGAAAGTGCCCCGCAGCGATTTAATACCCGCCGTGTTTCTTCCAGCCAGCCCTCGTTGATCATGGCCGTCACCCGGGCATTAATACGCCGATTGAGAGCTTCGCGATCCCATTGCAGGCCGATCCAGACCGCATTGTGTCGCATCGAGCATGGATGGCCTTCCGGCTGCCATTCGGTCTGCAACGCCGAGATGGGTGTGCCGGTCAACTCGAAAACCTCCAGTGCCCTGATCAGCCGCCTGGTGTCGCGGATGTGAATGCGCTGCCCGGCGGCGGGATCGACCTTCCGCAGACGGGCATGCAGTTCATCGTTGCTCTGGCCGCGCAGCCGAGACCGGATGACTTCGTCTGCGCCTGGACCGTTGAACAGGCCCTCGAACAGTGCTTTGTAGTAAAGAGGTGTGCCGCCGGTGACGATCATTGGCGTCCTGACGGCCGCCAGGGCATGGATGGTCGCATCGGCAAGCTCAACAAAATTGGCTACGGTGAACACCTCTGATGGTTCAACCACATCTATGCCGTGGTGCAGCACCTGTGTACGCTGTTGCGTCGTTGGCTTGGCGGTGCCGATGTCCATGCCGCGATAGACCTGCATGGAATCAGCGCTGAGGATATGAGCGCCGAAGCGGCTGGCCAAAGTCATAGCCAGCGCAGATTTGCCCGACGCCGTCGGTCCTAAAATCACCAGGGGTTTGGCAAAAACTGTCATCACGGCACCAACTGTCAAAATTGCAGGCTCCCCGCCAAAGCCGCGGCTGAGTCAGCTAAACGCAAGTTCAAATCTTTCACGGGTTTAGCTTAACACCCGCCGCCACCATGAACTGGCATGGCCTTTGAATGCATAAATCCGTTCGCATCCGTGGTGGTGCGATTATAGAACAAAGTGTACCAAAACCAGAAAGGAGTGCGCATTATGTCACTACCCACTCGTGTTCATCGGCAGTCTGGTCTGGAACAGTACGATCCCTGGCGGGACTTCGACAGCATCATGGGCCGTTTCCTGGGCAACCGGGAAAATGCCGGCAATGTGCTGGCTCCCTATGGCGTAGATGTCCGGGAGGATACCGATCACATCTATGTCGAGGCCGAACTCCCCGGCTTCAAGAAGGACGAGATCGACGTGACGCTTGAAAATCAGGTGTTGACTATTTCCGCCGAGCGCAATGCCGGGCATACGGATGACGACGGCGGCAAGAGTGGCTGGCTGCTTAACGAGCGCCGCTACAGTCGTTTCCTGCGCAGCTTTACGTTGCCGCCATCCGTCGATGAGCAGAAAGTTGACGCCAAGCTTGCTGACGGAGTGCTCACCATCGTGCTCAACAAGCGTGAGGAAACCAAGCCTCGCAAAGTCACAGTCGTCTGATGGAGTGACGCCGAACGTGTTCTAGATTCGCGGGCGCCAGCGTAATGGCGCCCGCGTTTCTAGATTACACGCCTGCATGTCCGTCGTGAATCACGGCACAAGATGCGGCAATCATGTGCCGTCAAAGCGTTGGCCCTGAATCTAGGATTACAACGTGCGTCTTTAGAGATAACTCGGCGCCTGCCATGACTGCGCCGGCCCTCGTTTCTTTCGTCACGCCACTGCGATACGATTGAGGGCATGGTTCAAGCATATTTCTTCCGACTATCCTGGACGCTGATGTTTCTCGTCGCCCTTGGCCTGTCGATGTGCGTTGGCTGCACGGAATCGCGGACTTACACGGTTTCCGTTAAGAATCTTTGCGCCGAACCGCTGACGGTGGGTTTTGTGAAGCACGGCGGGCCGCTGGAGATGTCGTGGGCCTCCCCGGCCGACATGGCAATCGCCAGTCCCATGGGACGGTTGCATAACTGGGGCCGCGTGTTGCCGACAGGGCGCAAGGCTACGACGACCATCGATGGCCAGTTCAATCCCAACGCCGAGGCGTATCTGCGTGTCTACCGTGGGGAACATTCCCCATCCGAACTTATGGCCATGCGTCCCGGCACTTTTGACTGTGTAGAAGTTCTTCTGGATGAGAGCAAGAACGACTATGTAATTGAGGACAAGCATGGCCGGCTTAGCGCCACGCCGCTCGGGGGCATGCCGTAGGAGCCAGTGGTTAGTGGCCAGAGAAGTAAACTACCCTCGCCTGGAAGGCGAGGGCTTTGAAGAGTCGGATGAGCCTCGGACTGAAGTCCTCGGCTCATCCGCTCCCTCCACCCGAAAATTCTTCTCGTCTATCGCAGGTTCCTGGCCCTGCAGCCGTATATATTCCTCGATCACTTCGTCTGTCACATTCCCCGATGTCGCCACAAAAAAGCCCCGGGCCCACATATGCCGCCCCCAAAACTGATGATTCCAATGCCGGCAGCCCCACAAGCTGCCGCGTGACGCGTGCAGTCATACAATTCTCAAACCCTCGAGACCTGAGCTTGACTCCGCCGCGGGGCATCTTATGATGCGTTGGCCTGGGTATGGTTCGCTTTGTCGCCACAACGCCCCCATCGTCTAGTGGCCCAGGACATCTGGTTCTCAGCCAGAGGACAGGGGTTCGACTCCCCTTGGGGGTATTGAGCTGTGTAAGGCCCCGTCTAACCCTAGGCGGGGCCTTCTTTTATGTGCTGTTTTTCCTGAGCCACTGTCCTGAGCCAGTTCCTGAGCCAAAATCGGTGTCTACTTTCACTTTTCGAAGTGGCACTTACGTCAATTTTGGGGTGGTGAAATACTTACCCTCTATGGCGATTGACGGAACCGCGATGAAGGCCGTGGACCAATGTCAAGGCCAAAGCGGCTTTCCGAGCGCATGAGGACAGTCATCCTACTGTCGGCGTGTTCGCTTGATTCCGAGGCTCGGCGCAGGTATTACCTAGTCATTGAATTCCAGCTCTTGACGCCGACGATTTTCTTCGGAGCAAGGGCGGCGGCGGCCGATAATAACTTCGTTGCTTATCTATAACGGAGGTCCAGGCATGCTGCGATTGGTCAAGGATGATGAGACAAATATGACTCTAAGTCAAAATAACGAGGCTATTCCGGAATTACCTAAACCTCGTAAACACAAGACGTTGCGCAAACATAATCCGACCGTCGAGGCCCAACTTCCTACGCCGACTGAAACCGAAGTCTCCCCGCCCATCCTCGCCCCTGAAGAGGAAGCAGTAGACGATATTGCTCCAGACATATCCACCGAGGGAATCAAACGCCGCGCACGTAAGCGGAAGAAGCCGGCGGATGTTGAACCCGCTGAGCTATCCCCTGAAGGCGCCTCTGAAAATATCGTTCCCGATGAATCCGTCGTCCCCGCAGAGATTCCCGGCACTGCCGCCGCCATGGATGAAGAGGCCGATGGTATGGTCGTTTTGGACGAAAACGAGCAAAAGTGCGCCAACCCAGCCGGCTTGGATGCGCATGTGCTGGAAGCCCTGCTGTTCAGCACCCATCATCCCCTTACCGCCGGACGGCTGGCCGAGCTCATGGATCTGACCGGCACCAAGCCCGTGCGCCAAGCGATCGTGGCCCTGAACCAGCGTTACCAGGAGCTTGGCCATTGTTTTCGCATCGAGCAGGTCGCCGGTGGATACCAGTTTTTGACGCTGCCGGAATACGCCGAATACCTCAAAAAACTCCACCAGAAGGAAATAGATACCAAGCTGACCAAGGCGGCACTGGAAACACTGGCCATCATCGCCTACAAGCAACCGGCCCTGCGTGTGGATATCGAAGCCATCCGCGGCGTCGCTTGCGGCGAAACCATCCGCAGCCTCATGGAAAAGCATCTGGTCCGCATCGCCGGCCGCGCCGAGGAACCCGGAAGGCCGATCCTCTACGGCACGACCCGAAGGTTCTTGGAACTATTTGGACTTAATAATCTGGAAGATCTGCCGAAGACCGAAAAATAGCAGTCCGTGGTTTCTCAAAAGTCCTTTGTGACCATCGCGTTGATACTGCGATCCAATTCCCGCCTCGCGACTTAATCGCCGCAGTGGCCATATATATCGCCTTATCATTTCCCTCATTGCGCATGTTGGGTTGGGGAATGAAGCGGCGACTCCGCTGGCCTTGATAGCGTGACATATTGCGACGTCTGCGGAGTTGATTCATCAACGCAAACACGTCAAACTTACGGTATGCGGAAGTCTGCTCATACCCCTGCCAAGGTAGCATTGATCACCGGTGGCGCCACTCGCGTTGGGAGGGCCATCGTCAAGCGTTTTGCCGCTGCCGGCTACAACGTGGCCTTCACTTACCTCAACAGCGTCCAGGAGGCCGCCCAACTGGCAACCATCTTGCACGCAGCAGGGCAACCAGTCCTGCCCATCCGCGCCGACCTGACCCGCCCCACACAGGCCTGCCGCATCATATTCCAGAACACTCTCAAGAAATTCGGCCGCTTAGACGTCATGATCAACAACGCCTCTCTCTATGAACCAGGCGATCTTGACCAGACAACGCTGCCACCGGCCCAGCGCCTCATGGCCATCCATTTTCACAGCCCTCTGCTACTGTGCCAAGCTTTCGCCCCGTTCCTGCGAAAACACGGTGGCCACATCATCAACATGCTCGATCTTTTGGCTGAACGCCCCTGGAAACATTATCTGGCCTACTGCGCCAGCAAAGCGGCCCTCTGGAACTTGACCTTATCCCTGGCGGCAGAACTGGCGCCCAAGGTCACCGTCAACGGCATAGCCCCCGGCGTCATTCTATGGCCCGAAGACTACCCGGTCGCCCAGCAACGCAAATACCTGGCCCGCGTCCCTCTGCGGCGTGCCGGAACTCCCGGGGATGTCGCCGAACTAGCCCATTTCCTGGCCACCGAAGGCAGCTATATCACCGGCCAGATCATTCGCGTCGATGGAGGCAAATCCATCACTTGAACGCTGGCACCCAGCCACCGACAAGATTCCCTCCAATCCACTTCCGCCGTTGCGACATCCTCCTGGGAGGCCTGTTATTTGACCCGCAGGCCGTCGACCGAATTGGTGCACACCCTGGACCCGCATAGCGCTGATAAACTGATCCGCCAAGCCAAGGTCAGAAAGAAACGTAAATAGCGGCCCTGGACATGCGCTGGCTCATTCCTCCGCGTTCCCTCCCAGGGCATCGTCCACCAGTTTCTTCACTTGATCATATTCGAACCCGCGCCTCTGGAGCATACCCAGAAGGCGACGGCGGGCGACGCTCGGATCAAACCGGGAAAGACGCGGAACGTGCTTATTCACCAGATCCCTCGCCGCCGCCAGGGCATCAGCCGGATCGTAAACCTCGTCCAAAGCCTTACCGGCCACGTCGGCCTTCACACCGGCCTTGAGCAGTTCAGCCATTGCACGCCGGCGGCCATGCTGGCGGCCCTGCACGGCAGCCAATGCCTTGGTCATGGCAAACTGCTGGTCGTTAACATAGCCCAGGCGTTCCAATTCCGTCAGAACAGCCTCGATTATGGCCTTTTCTTCGCCGCCGCGGGCCAGCTTTCTGGCCAACTCCACTCGGCTGTGCATCCGCATGGCCAGGAATCTGGTAGCCTTCTCAAAACACTCCTGTTGCCTGCGGGCCTGCTCAATTTGACGCAACTGCTCGTAGTTGAGCTCCTGCCCAACGCGCAGCCCAAGCCGCGCAACAACCCTCACATTAAGAGTCAATACCGGCACGCCGTCCAGATAAACGCTCATGCGCTGCGGACGATTTTTCTGGACGATAATTTTGGTTATCACCGCCATAATCACAAAACGCTGCACGAAAACCGTTCACCCTTCGCTTAGCGCTTTTTCTTCTTGTTTCTATCCTTCTTCTCCATGAACCCGGACTTCTTCGTCCTGATCATGGGTCCTCCGGGCATTCCCAGGTTGGCCAGTTTGCCGCTGGCCAAGCCCTGCATGAGACGCATCCGTCCCATCATGCCCATCCCGCCGACGGCGCGCATCATGTCGCGGCTCATATTGAACTGCTTGATAAACTGCCCCACCGAATTGAGATCGACCCCGGCCCCACGGGCAACGCGCCGCCGGCGACCGCCGTCCAGCAGATCCGGGTTCTTGCGCTCCTTCAGGTTCATGGAATCGTAAATCGCCCGCATCTGGCCCATCTGCTGCTCGACGTCCCCTTCCCCCATATTCATATTCTTGGTCAGGTCCCGCATGCCGGGAATCATGCCCATGATCTTGCTCATCGAACCCAGCTTCTTCACCTGATTCATCTGGGCCATGAAATCATCCAGGGAAAACTGCCCCTTCTCCATCTTGGCCTGGAGGCGCGCGGTTTCCTCCTGATCAAACTTGGTGATCGCCTCGGATACCAGGCCAACGATATCGCCCATGCCCAGGATGCGCTGGGCCATGCCTTCGGGACGGAATTCCTCCAGGGCATCGAGCTTCTCGCCCACACCCAAAAATTTCACCGGCTTGCCGGTGACCATTTTCGCCGATAGCAACGCCCCGCCGCGGGTGTCAGAATCGAACTTGGTCAGGATCAGGCCGTCCAGCTCAAGTTGATCATTAAAGGCCTTGGCCGAATTGACGGCGTCCTGCCCGCTCATCGCATCCAAAACCAGGAACACCTGGTGCGGCTTGACCTGGGCGTTGACCTCCTTGAGTTCCCCCATCAGATCATCAATATGCAAGCGACCGGCGGTATCGAGGATCACCACATCGCGGCCGGTGTTTTTAGCCTCGAGGACCGCCGCCCGGCACACGGCCACCGCCGCGCCTCGGACCACCTGGCCGTGCTCCCCTATCTTTGAATCATCCGCATACACCGGCACCCCCACCTGCTCTCCGACCACACGCAACTGCTGCACGGCGGCCGGTCGTTGCAAATCGGCGGCGGCCAGCAAGGGATGATGGCCCTTGCCAACCAGGAACTTGGCCAGCTTGGCGCAGGTGGTGGTTTTGCCCGAGCCCTGGAGGCCGGCCATCATTATGACCGTCGGACCCGGTTGGACAAAATAAATCTGCGTATCCACCGGACCCATCAACTCGATGAGTTCATCGTAGACAATCTTGATCATCAACTGGCCCGGTTGGAGGCTCTTGATGACCTCCTGGCCCATGGCCTTGGTCTTGACCCGTTCCGTGAAGTCGTTGACGACCTTAAAATTGACGTCCGCCTCCAGCATCGCCGTGCGGACCTCGCGCATGGCATCGCGGATATTCTCTTCACTGATCCTGCCGCGGCCAGAAAGCGCGCGCAGGGCTCCAGAAAGCTTGTCGGTTAATGCATCGAACATGGCTGCGGATTATACGGGGAAACGTTGGGAATTGAACCACCCCGACATGCACCGATGGGAAAAGGCTACCTAAGGCGACAACACCACGACGCCACGACAGATAGGGAAGACAAGCCTAACCGCAGGACCACGCGGCCATTCCCGATCTAACGCCCTGGAAGCAGACAACCCAATTGCCTTTGCTGACGTAGTAGGTGCTCAGAAAAAACCACGACACCTCCATCGCCCAGGTACTCGGGAAAGAGGGCTGGGGGTGAGAAGCATTCCGTGGTTTTGTTTCTGCACGACCGATTAGTGGCGTAGTTGCCTCGTCGCGCGATTCGCCTTTGTTCTCACCTGTCGGCCGCAGTCAACTCAACTTCGCCAACTCCACCCGCGCCCCCTCCAATTGCGCCTGGGTTTCCTGAACCAGCTTCGCTGGGGCCTTGGCCAGATAGCCGGGATTGTTCAAACGTCCTTCCAGAGCCGCAATCGTTTTGAGCAAGTCGGCCTTCTTCCTGGCCAGGCGCTGCTGCTCGGCATCGGCATCGATCAGACCGCTGACATACAGCTCGCAACCAGCGGCGGAAATACGCACGGCATCCGCCGGGCCAGCCTGCCCAGGCGCGACCAACGACACAGTGGCTCCGGCCAGAAGCTCGAGCACCTGGCGATTTTCGGCGATCTCGCCGGCCAAGTCTGCCCCAGTGGCAATGGCAACGGTAACGAGTTTGTTCTTGTCCACCTTGTGTTCGTTGCGGGCATTGCGAATGGTGGCGATGACATCCTGAAGCATCAGGAAAATCCGCTCCGCATTTTCATCGAAACCGCCAACGGTCGGCCAGGGGGCGAGAATCAGGCGTTGGCTGGCGGGCTTGGCCGTGCCGCCGGGCAAACCGCGCTCCGGACGCACTTCATTCAACTTCCACCAGATCGTCTCGGTGATGAACGGGATCATCGGATGCATCAGCCGTAGCGCCCCATCAAGCAAGGCGCTCAGCACGGCGCCGGCCTGCCCGGCCCGGGCCGTATCCTTCAACGCCAGCTTGGCGGTTTCGACATACCAATCGCAAAAATCGCGCCAGAAGAAGTCATAGCACAACCTGGCGTAAGTGTCGAAACGATACTCCTTCAGGGCAGCATTGACCTCGACCACCGTGCGATTGAAGCGGGAAACGATCCAGCGGTCCACCAGTGACCACTTGCCTTGATCGCATGCATCGGCGGGAAGCGACTCCAGGTGCGACAACACAAATCTGGCCGCATTCCAGAGCTTGTTACAGAAATTGCGGCCCAGGTCGAATCTGTCGGAAATGGGTTTGGCTAAAGGGGCCTCGGCGGTGCCAACCGCCGTTCCCAAAGCACGCGTGAAAGGTTTCTTGCACTTAGGACACGTGCCGCGCGAGGCCAGGCCTTCGGGGTTGGGAAACTTATCCTGACAGTGCGGGCAGACCAGATACACCGCAAGCCGCGCATCCTGTGTCTCGGTGGCCATGTGGGTCATGGTAAAGCGCAGGGCATCGGCGCCGTGCGAGTCAATGACATCCACCGGATCCACGCCGTTGCCTTTGGACTTGCTCATCCGCTCGCCACGGCCATCAAGAATGGTAGTGTGAATGACCACGTCGCGGAACGGAATCGCCTGGATAATACGGCTACCGGGAGCGGAAATCTTCGCCTGGGCCTCCTGCGCCGAACCGGCCAGAAAACGGCCCTTGCCTATATTGTACATGCCGGCCATGACCATCCGCGCCACCCAGAGCGTGATGATCTCGCGCGCCGTCAGCAGCACGCTGGTCGGATAGTACTTCTGAAACTCGGGGGTATCCTCGGGCCAGCCGAGGGTGCTTTGCGGCCATAGCGCCGATGAAAACCAGGTGTCCAGCACATCAGCATCCTGCACAAAGCCCTCGGCCTCCAGCGCCTTCACCAGATCGACATCGCTGCCGGCATCCAGAAGACAGGCGTAGGCCATAGCCCCATCAATACGATACTTGACACACTGGCACGTCGCCGGGTCAGCCTCGTCCGCCTGCTTAAGACGCTCAATTCGCGACTGATTGGCCGGCGTAAGCGCCACTGACCAGACCGGAATGCGGTGTCCCCACCAAAGCTGGCGGCTGATCGGCCAGTCACGTTTCTCGCCCAGCCACGCGAGGTATTGCTGGGCATGCCGCTGCGGGAAAAACCGAACCATCCCCTGCCGCACCACCTCCAATGCCCCTTCGGCCAAGGGGGCCATGTGAACGAACCACTGATCCGACAGGTACGGTTCGATGGCCGTCTTGCTCCGGTCGCTGTGGCCAACCTGGGTTTCGTAGGGCTCTTCCTTCTCCAGCAATCCCTGCCGCGCCAGGTCCTCCACTATCGCCTTGCGGGCGCGGTCCCGCGGAAGGCCGGCATAAGTGCCGCCGTTCTCGTTAATCTTACCCTCGGGCGTCAGAATGTTGCGGATGTCGATCCGGTCGTTATGGCCCTGGTGTCGCTGCCAAACGGCGTAGTCGTTGGGATCGTGGGCTGGCGTCACCTTCACCACTCCCGAGCCAAACTTCGGATCCACCAAGATGTCGTCGGCGATGATTGGCACAAGCCTTCCGGTCAGGGGCAGCCTCACGGATTTGCCGATCGCCCAGTTCCAACGGGCATCGTGGGAATGCACCGCCACAGCGGTATCGCCCAGCATCGTCTCCGGACGAGTGGTGGCCACAACCATATATGCCGGTCGGCCTGACGTTTCGCCCTCGATCGGATAGCGGATGTGCCACAGGCTGGTCTTTACGGTTTCGTGATAGATTTCGTCATCAGAGACCGAAGTCTGCAAAAACGCATCCCAATTGACCAGTCGTTTGCCGCGGTAGATCAGGCCGTCCTCAAAGAGCTTGAAAAACGTCTGCCGCACGGCCCGGGCACATTGCTCATCAAGGGTAAAACGGGCGCGGTCCCAGTCGCAGGAACAGCCCAGACGCTGAAGTTGCGTGAGAATGCGGTCGCCATACTGTCGCTTCCACGCCCAGATGCGGGCCACCAATTCTTCGCGGCCAAGATCATGGCGGGTCTTGTTTTCATTTTCCTTAAGCTGCTTTTCCACCACTGCTTGCGTGGCAATCCCCGCGTGATCGATGCCCGGCACCCACAGAGTGTTGAACCCCGCCATGCGGTGCTGGCGGATGAGTATGTCCTGGAGCGTGTTGTCTATGGCATGCCCCAGGTGCAGCGCGCCGGTCACGTTGGGCGGTGGAATCACGATGCAGTATGGAGGTCCGGCGGCCGCCGGATCGGCGTGGAAACAACCCTCGTCGAGCCATGTCTTGTACGCTGTCGCCTCAACGGCGGTCGGATCGTAGGTCTTGGCAAGTTCGGTGGACATAAAACAGCCTCTGTGCTTGTAAATCTTGTTTGGGGAAACAGCAAGCGGCGTCGGAGCGGTGGGCCCGGCGGCGCGCAAACCACCGCCGACCCTATCGTACCACCACGGCACTGGAAAGATTTTGTAACATGAATATCAAATATACACTGTCGTTATGCTATTGGCCAGATGTAAAGGCGCCGCTTGACACTACGCTTCTATCGCTTGGGCCCCTGATACCATCGCCCGGCATGTTTCTCTCATTCCGCCGGCACCAAACGCTGCCCCCGTGATTGCTTGATCCTCAACGCACGCAGATATCTTCGCCGAAGAATTTTGCGGATGCGTTCGATCTCGGCGGGACTGCCGTTTTCGAGGTGGATAACGCCGCCGGCCTTGGTGCGGTGGCCACCGCCTGTGCCCAGGTGGCGCACCAGCCGGCGCATCATCTCGGCGGCTGAAAACTTGTTGCTGCTGGTCCGCAGACTCAGGAGCATGCGATTCCCCAGGACGCCGCTGACCAATGCCCATTGCACATTGTCGAAGCGCAGCAGGAAATCGGCCATAACCGCGGGTTTTTCCATGGAATCTACTTGGTCCATGTACGATGCAATGGCACTGTCGTAATAGACCGCATTCTGCAGGGCGCGAGCGTAGGCTATGTAGTAGCTCTGGGGCAGATCGACATAGCGCATCCGATAGAGCTTGGGCATATCGGCGCTGAGATGGAGACTGGAGAGGGCCATGTTGTCCAACTCGCCGGGCGTGCCGGCACTGCCCGACAGATCGGACTCTATGCCGAATAGCAACACTGCCCCCACCGATGGCTTAACAGGAAGTTGCAGCTCGGCGAAGTAACTGAAAATAATAGAGGCGCAGGCCCCTACCTCGCTACGGACATCGGAAAACGGAAGCTTGAGCCGCCGGCCCCGGTTACTATGGTGATCAACGACCACCAACGGCAAAATATCCGTCGGCAGCGGGCAATAATCCATCGCCGGCTGCACGTCCAGCAGCACAATCGCGTCGAAATCCTTCAGCGTTTTCTCGTTCCATGGCAGGAGCTTGAGCTTCGCCTCGTTGATGAATTCCTGGTTCAGCCCCCCGCCGATCTGGCCCTTAACTGACATCTGCACGACGGCATCCGGCAGTTTTTGCGTCAGAAGCGTGTGCATCCCCAAGACACTGGCCAAGGCATCGGGATCGGGGTATTCGTGGGTGGTGATGAGAATATTCTTTTTGTCAGCCAGCAGGCGCAAGAGACGTCTGGCCCGCAAACGCACATGCCGATGGTGTCCCGCCATCGTCGAGGCGCCACTGCTTCCCGCACGGATTTCCAGTATTCCTGGCATAACACCCATTATAGTGGCATGAACCGCAGCGTCATCACCCAGGCTCGCCAGTCGTTCTCGAAATCGGCCAGTTTCTGTGGCGCCACCAGGTCCCTAAGCGTCACCATCCCAGTAGGATCGTCGGCGACGTGATCGCGAAACCTGGCATAATACGTCGCCAGCAGTTTCTTCTCCTGAAGATAGAGCATCAGATACCGCGCCTCGGCGTAATTCAGGCCTACCAACTCCGCTCCATAGAAATTATGATCTTTAAACAGCTCCTCGAAGGAGCGCAACTGCTTATCTTTAATAGCTTTCTGGAGAGCCGGCAAACGCCAGTTCGGAAAGCCGAAAATCGTATCGCCGTCGATCTGGCTCTGCTCATAGAGACTCGCCAGCCCTTCGTTAAACCAACTGGGCACATTGGGGAAGTCCGGGTTGATCAGAGCATGGGTCAACTCGTGGACCAGCGTTCCCGTTCCGGTGCTCACGTTCATAAGCATCACATTGATGTCCGGTCGGAAGAATCCATAGTGCGGCGGAAATGTATTTTTGAACCACCTTCTGGCGAGCTTGCCGTAAAAATCGGCGTCGGCGATCAGGATGATCAGAATCGGCTTGGTCGGATGTTTTTTGAAGAAGCTAGCCTGAAGCGCGTGTGTCGCCGCCAGGATGGTCTGGTCGCGATAACTCGCCAGTTGCTCCGTCGTGCAGTTGCCGGCGATCACGTATGGAGCGACCGTCAGATAGTTCAGATGTTCCTCGTCAAAACGCTCTTTCCAGTCGGCCAGCAGACTGGCGGTGGCTATGTCCATTACCGTCGGAACGGTGGAAGGCTGCGATGCCCGACCAGCGACAAGGATGACCAGCAAGGTCAAACCGCCCGACAGACACGCCAAGGTGCGCTTGCCGTAGCTCATGGGCCATATCATGCGACTGCGCGGCGGCGTTGTCTAACGCGGTGTGCATGAACAACTCCGCAGATTAATGCGGGTCGGCGTGAGAGTCCGTCTCCTCACCAATGCCAGAAACAGAAGTTCGAGCCGCTATTGCGCCATTTGCCTCTCCGGACCCCTACTTCTCCTCCACATAGTGCCCACCCAGGAAGTTATCATACGCCGCCATATCCATGAACCCGTGCCCGGATAGATTGAAGAGAATGACCCTCTTCCTCTTCTCCTCCTTGGCGGCAAGCGCTTCATCAATCGCCGCGCGTATCGCATGTGCCGATTCCGGCGCCGGAATGATCCCTTCGGTGCGGGCAAACTGCATGGCCGCCTGGAACACCTGGCGCTGTTCGTAGGCTTTGGCCTCCATAAGCCCCAGCTTATAAAGATGGCTGACCAGCGGCGCCATGCCATGATACCGCAGGCCGCCGGCGTGAATTTTCGGCGGTACATAGTCATGCCCCAGGGTATACATCATCATTAGAGGCGTCATCATGCCGCTATCGCCAAAATCGTAACGCAACTCGCCCTGCGTCAGAGAGGCGCATACCGTCGGCTCAACTGCAACCAGCCGGTACTTCTTCCCCTCGGTCAAATTGCGCCTGATGAATGGGTTGGCTATCCCCGAAAAATTACTTCCCCCGCCGACGCAACCGATAACCACATCGGGGTCTTCCCCGGCCAATTCCATCTGCTTGATGGCTTCCTGGCCAATAACTGTCTGGTGGAGACAGACGTGGTTCAGAACGCTGCCCAAAGCGTACTTGGTGCCGGGATGCGTGACGGCGTCTTCCAGAGCCTCGCTGATGGCGATGCCCAGGCTCCCCGGACTATCCGGATGCTCCTTGAGTACTTTGCGGCCGTACTCGGTGTGATTGCTGGGACTGGGATGCACCGTGGCGCCCCAGGTCTGCATCATCGACTTGCGGTAAGGCTTCTGCTGGAAGCTCACTTTCACCATGTAGACGACGCATTCGATGCCGAAAATATTGCAGGCATGCGCCAGCGAGGAACCCCACTGGCCCGCTCCGGTCTCGGTGGCGATGCGCTTAATGCCCGCCTGGCGGTTGTAATATGCCTGGGGGATGGCCGAATTGGGCTTATGGCTTCCGGCAGGGCTGGAGCCCTCGTACTTGTAATAGATATGCGCCGGCGTGCCCAGCGCCGCCTCCAGACGTACGGCCCGGCGCAACGGCGTGGGCCGCCACAGAGCATAAGCCTCGCGGACCTCTTCGGGTATCTTTATCATCCGTTCGGTGCTGACCTCCTGTTCAATTATGTTCATCGGAAAAATGGCCGCGAAGTCCTGCGGCCCCGCAGGCTGCTTCGTCCCCGGATGTAATGGCGGCGCCATCGGCGTAGGCAAATCGGCGGCAAGGTTGTACCAATGCGTCGGAATCTGATCCTGCGATAAATTGAACTGGCTTGGGCTCACGCTGACACTCCTGAAAAAGTTGGGCGGATTGTACAAAGGAGAAGGGTTAGAGGGTAGGGGTCAACAAAGAATACCGCCGAACCATCGGCAACATAGCCAGGAATAGCGAAATCAACACGCACCTCAAGCTATACTGCGGCACCCGATGCCTATTCGACTCGCAAATCCACTGCGGCAATCCACCGGCTTCCCCGCCAAAGCGCTGCCACCATCGCCAATGTCCCCACAAGAAAAATAGCCCCCAATGCGCCACCAAGCTGCGACAGATGTATCCACCTGCTTGAAGAGATAATCGCTGGCAGCACCGCCAACACTGCGCAACCAGCGCCCAGCAGCAGACCCGTGACGAGCAACGCCATGTTCTCCGCCAACACCAGCGCCATCCGATCCCAACGCCCAAACCCCAGTGCGCTCAGCATCGCCAACTCGCCGCGCCGCTCTATAAGATTTCGCAATAATACAACGGCCAGCCCCACCGTACCCAACAGCAACCCCAGTGAGCCCAGTGTCTGAAACGTCGCCAGGTAGGTATTGGCAACACGCTTGTAAGCCGCCAGGACCTCGGCCGTCGGCTCGACCCTCACGGCATAATCCGCCAACTCCGTCCCCAGCAGACGTCGCATCTCGGCGCTGTCGCCCGACTGCGTTTGTGCCAGAACCATGTGGTATCCCGATCGCGAAGGAAACAGGCATGTAAAGTCCGCCGGGCTCACTAATATCTGGCCTTGGAATATGCTGTCGGCCAACGTGCCGACCAGCACCATTTGCCGGGTTTGGCCCGCCGCATCAACGATGGCGATTTTTTTGCCAACATCCACCTTCAGGATGTACTGCGCCGTCTCGTCATCGGCTATGAAGGGAATCGCGCCATAAGCCTTGTCATCTTGGGCCAGCAGACCCCATGGGTCGTCGGTGTTGCCAATGGTCCGCGCAAACGTGAACCGTTGGGACCTGGCCAGATCCGGCGGCACATCCAGCACCGTCGGCTGCATGGGCCGCGTGAGATTGAGGCAACTCGCATCGTCGCCCGCCGAACTGCGCATGCTCGTGAAGCGCGTGCGATCCCAGATCGGGTTCTTCGCGTCAACTATTGCCAGCATATCTCTTCGGCCCGCATACGTGGAAAGATCGCCGTACAGCGGCAGGTCGGCCTGCACCAGGAGGTCATAGCCACCGGCCCCGGACTTGGGATCCTGGACATCCGGCGCCTGCGCGGACTGCATCGAGGCAATGGCCACCAGCGTAAATGTGGCCAGGGCGATCAGGCCAACCACCAACACGCTGCGGCCCCGATGCCGCGCCGCGTTACCAATGCCCAGTGCTATCAGGGAGGTCAACGCCGCACCCGAGCCCTGCGACCGCCGCGGCGTGAGAAATACCGACACTAGCAGCAGGCATGCCACCAGTGTCACCGCTCCACCAGCCATGAAGGCGGTTTGCGCCGACAGGAGATGCATCACTCCCGCCCCGATCAAGCCCAATCCGCACGCCGACAGCCCCGCCGCCAACCAACCCCGCCAGCCGCGTCCAACACGCCTCTCCGGCGGTGGCTCCTGTGCCAACACCCCGGCCAGCAGCCGCGCCGATTCCACGCGGCTGACGCACCATACTCCCCACCAAACCGACACCAGCGCCACCGCCATACTCCCCACCCAGCCGCCTGCCATCGTCAATCCCGACATGTGTAAAGCCAACTGCGTCGTCCCCACCGCCTCTACCCACCAGGTGCGTAAACCCAGCAACATCAACCACGTATAACCCAGCCCGGCCACCACCCCGCCGGTCGAACCGATCAGAGCCAATATCGCTCCCTCCGCCATCAGCAGCCGCCGCACATGCCTACGGCAGAATCCCACAGCGCTCAGAAGCCCGATCTGCCGCGCCCGCTGTTCCACCCCCAGCCTGAACAGCATAGCCACCAGCATCACAGCGGCGGCAATCAGAAAAACACTGAACGACACGAACAGCATCGCAAAATCGCCGCCCGAACCGCCCTCCACTGCCTCCAGTTGCTCGGCCTTAATGGGACGGAAGGTCAGGCCGACATCGCCAGGTGTCGCACCTTGACACAAAAACGCCACCAGCTCTTGCGTCTTGGCGGCCGGCACGCGCAGGCCGGTGATCTGGCCGCCCCACAGCCCCTTCGCATCATCCGCATTCAGCAGCAGTTTGGGTGCTGCTCGATACTTTTTCCAATAGGCTTCGTCGTCGGCCGTTACCCAGGGCTGCCCTTGATGGATGTGCATGCCGGCCGGTTCCTTCCAGTCGGCGGGGCTGTCCGTATCCGTCAGGCCCTTGTAGGCCGGAACCAGCGTACGATCGGCGCCCAGACCGTTCATGGGCACAATGCGCGCCACCACGAACTTCCTGCCCCCGTCAAACTTGTCCGTGGAAACTTCCTTGAGATTCCCGTCTCCCTGCCGCACGTAGAAGCTCAGCTTAATCGTATCGCCGAGCTTCGCACCCAGGCGATCGGCGGTCCACTGGTTAAGCACCACAAAGCCGCTGGGAATCGGCTGCCCGTCGACATCGCCACTGACGCCGGCCATCATCGCATAATGGATCTCGCGGCACGGCTGGTCCGGCCTATCAGGCCCTGGTTCGCAACCAACCCAGTTCGCCAGGTACGCCGAGACACGCTGTACCGGAATCCCCGCCCCATTGGCCGCGTTGTCGAACACCGACGGAACCACGGCGTTCCGCCAGTTGAGCATTTTGTAATCCGTCTCTCCGGCCGGACCGATGCTCATGCCGTAGTCCTCCGGCGCCATCGTTCGCCGCAGCAGAGCATCCAGGTTGCGCGCCTTCGCCTTGCCCGCGCCATCGCTCTGACCGCAGCCTGCCTCCTTCACCAGCAACGTATTGACCCGCCCGCTCTGCCCTATCTGCTTCTGAAGCTCACCAGGATTTACCCAAACATTCAACGGCTGCCGCTGACCACCCCAAAGGCTGAACATCGACTCCATGCCCGATGCGGTGGCGATCCGCGCCACCCGCAGGGGCAAGGTCGTCGTCGTATCGTTGCGGCCGCGCCGTCCGAATGCGGAATCGGCGGCTTGATCTCCAAGGGCCGGCAAGGCCAACTCAATCTGGGCCCCCGGAGCCCTGATGGCCAATGACCTTGCCAATTCCTCGTTGATCACGCACTGGCCTGGCTCTACATTGATCCAATCCCCGGCCATGGCGCCGATCTGCACACCCGCCGTTCGCGCCTCGTCAGTCTGGGCCGCCCCGCGCAGTAGGATCGCCGGGACACAGCCAGCGAAACTCTTCTTAAACGCCGGCGTCTCTTCCAGCCGATCCGCCAGCGACTGGGCGAAGAATTGCGGCGACGTCAGGCTGTCATCCACCGGCCCCAGCCGTTGTATGGCCATCTGGCGCAAACTGCCGCGCACGCTATCCCCCACCATCAGCGCCCCGGTAAGCACCGCGGCCGCCACAACCATCCCCACGATCACCGCCGCATCGGCCCAGCGGTAATAGCGAAAACTGCGGAGCAACAATGCCCGCATGGAGAAACCGCAAGCTGACTCCGCACGGCTCATGGCCTGGCATCCTCCTCAAGCCGCCCGTCGTTCATGCGGGCCAGGCGGCCAAACCGCAGAGCCAACGACAGATTATGCGTGACCACCACCAGCACCGCCCCCATCCCCTTCGCAGCCTCCAGCAGCAAGTCCCCTATCGCCCTGCTGGCCGATGCATCCAAATTGCCCGTCGGCTCATCGCACAACAGCAGCGACGGTTTGTTCATCATGGCCCGGGCGATCGCCACTCGCTGCCGCTCGCCTCCGGAAAGCTCGGATGGGAAATGCGTCGCCCGAGCGCTCAGACCCACGCTTTTAAGCAACGCGGCGGCCCTTTCACTGTCCGCCCGTGCAACACGCCCCAGCGCCAAGCGGGGAATAAGTACATTTTCCAAAGCCGTGCATTGTTGGAAAAGATGGTGGTCCTGAAAGACGAATCCCACGCTCCGGGCCCGGAACGACGCCAGGGCATCCTCTTTCAGCGTAGCCGGATCTACCCCACCCAACCAAAACGTGCCGCGCGTCGGCCGATCCAGCGTGCCCAGAACATTCAGCAATGTACTCTTTCCCGACCCGCTGGGGCCTATTATGGCCAGAGATTCGCCAGGTCGCACTCGCAGCGAAACCCCCCTTAAAACCACCAGCGGCTCAGCCGGCGTCGGATACTCCTTTTCTATCCCGGCGGCCACCAGGCCATCGCCGCCGGCAGTTGCATTCTCCAAGCCCTCCGCTGACGGCGCTTTACTGATGGCTGTCTCTTCCGACATAAACCGGGCCTCCGTATATACCTCCACCATCTTCCCCGCCATGACCTCATCCGTAAATGCCTGCGCCACCGCTAGTTGTCCCGCCCGCCCCGCTTCCTGCCTCTTTGCCTCGTTGCCAAGCAGCCCCGCCAGCCCTCCCGCCAGAGCCTCCACATCCCCCGCTCCATACAACACTCCCCCGCCAGTGTTCGCCACCAGTTCAATAAATGCCCCATGCGCCGGCTGCACTACGGGCACCCCGGCGGCCATCGCCTCCAGCACATATATCCCCTTGGCTTCCCCATAGATCGCTGGCACACTGACCACATCCGCCTTGCTCAGCAATTCAACCTTCTGCTCCTGCGTCAGTTCTCCGACATACTCAAAGCCCCCCGCCAGATTCGATGCCGCCACACGCTCCTTCAACCCCTCCAGCCATTTCTGCCGCGACTGGCCCATCCATCCCCCGGCGATCAGCAGGACCTCCGCAAATTCGCTCCGCCCCCTTAACCGGATCACTCCTTCGATCAATTGCTCCAGACCCTTCTCCGGCGCCATTCGCGCCAGGTAAACCACGACCGGCGGTGTATGCCGCGGGCGAACCACCCCCAAACCTTTAGCCGCTACGGCAGCCAAAAACTCTTTAGACAACCCCGGATGCACAACCTTGATGCGTTCCCGTTCCACCTCCATCCGCCGTGCCATCTCGGCGGCGTAGTATTCGCTGGTCGCCACGAATCTGTTCACCTGCCCTGCCTGACGGCGGATGATTTTCCACGCCTCAGTGCGATACGGCTCGGCCAGCCCATCCAGAAACAGATCCTCCCCCGTCAACTCACAAACCACCGGTAATTTCAGTTCACGCCGCAGCAGTCGCGCCATTCCCACAAACATCAGATTGGGAATACTGACCACATCCGGCCGCACCTGGGCATCAAGATACTCCATCAGCCTGCGTAGTTCCTTCGTCAGCGACCCCTCCTCTGACCGCAGCACGTCCAGTGTAAAGGCCCCCAATTTCGCTGGCGATGTATCACTGCCGATATTCCCCGCCCATTCCAGCAGCCAGGGCCTGTCCAGCAACCAGTCCAGTATCCTGGGCGTATGGCGAAACAGCCTTGCCGCATGTTGCAGGTAGGCATTGACTCCCCCAAAGAAGACATGGTTTTCGCTGGCGTCTCCGCCCTCGACTCGCATTGGCGCATACAAGGGCAGCAGGGTTACCTTATGCCCGGCGCGCAGCAGTGCCCCTGCCAGCGCGTTATCGCGCAGACAACTCCCGCAAAACATGCCCGCGGCTCCGGCGGCAAGGATGCATATCTTCATGTTCAGCGTTCAGCGTTGACCTGAGCACGTTTGGGCCGGGGCTCCCTTGGATTAAGAGCCCGGTCCAGGTTGCGCATCGCCTGACGAAGGCGATGCTCGTTCTCGACCAGGGCGATGCGGACATAGTTCTCGCCGTTCTCGCCAAAGGCCCGGCCGGGGGCCAGAGCGACTTCCGCTTGGCTCATCATCCGCAAGCAGAAGTCTATGCTCGCCTCGCCGGCCTTGAAGTGCTTGTCGGCAATCCTGGCCCAGACGAACATACTGGCCCGGGGCTTCTCGTAGGTCCAGCCTAGCTTGTCCAGGCCCCGGCACACTTCGTCGCGGCGGCGGGCATATATCCTGGCCTGTTCCTCGGGCATCCCCAGACACTGGCGCATGGCGATCACGCTGGCGATCTGAATGGGGGCGAACATGCCATAATCATAGTAACCTTTGATCGTCGCCAGAGCCTTGATCATCTGGGCGTTGCCGGCGCAGAAGCCGCAGCGCCAGCCGGCCATATTGTAACTCTTGGACATGGTCGTAAACTCGACCCCCACGTCCTTGGCGCCGGGAGCCGACAGGAAACTGGGGGCGCGATAGCCGTCGAAACACACTTCGCCGTACGCGAAATCGCTGATGATCATGACGTTGTGACGGCGGGCCATCGCGATCGCCGCCGGCCAGAAGTCCGGCTGGATGGTCATGGCGGTGGGATTGTGGGGAAAATTGAGAATCAGCAGTTTGGGCGTCGGGTAAAGCCCTTCGATTACCGTTTCCACGCGATCGAGGAAAGCCTGATCGTTGCCCAGGGGAACGCGAATGACATTGGCCCCAGCCATGGCCACGGCATAGATATGGATGGGGAAGGCCGGATCGGGCACCACCGCGGTATCGCCGGGGCCAAGCATGGCCAGACAAAGGTGGCTGAAGCCTTCCTTGGAACCTATGGTGGCGATCACCTCGGTTTCGGGATCGAGTTCCACGCCATAGTTCCGTGCGTACTTCTTTGCCACCTCCTTGCGCAGCCCGACGATGCCGTTGCTGACGCTGTAGCGGTGGTTGCGGGGATCGATGGCGGCCTCGGCCAGCTTGTCCACCACGCACTTGGGCGTGGGATCGGTGGGATTGCCCATGCCAAGGTCAATGATATCGATGCCCTTGACGCGCATGTCGTACTTCATCTTGTTGATCCGCCCGAATAGATACGGCGGCAACCTGGAGATGCGTGAAGAAACTTCAATCTTGAACGGCGTGGAAGTTGAACTGTTTTTGTTGTCGGCAGTCATACTGGATATCTTTCATTGGTTGGCGCAATAGCGCCGGCGGTCTGGAATTATACTGATGACTTCAGTCGCGAGTGATGAATTGTCGGGGCGGAAACAGCCGCAGCCGCGAAGGCTCATGAGGCCGTTGCGCCCATGGTAGCCGGCGGCCGTAGGTTTCTTGCGGGTTTGGTCGACGCTCCATCCCCTGAGGCAGCCGGCAGATCATGGCCAAGGCCGCTTCCACCCGTCTTGATGGGCGGCTCCGTAGTCAATTCGGTCGGCGTCTGCTCGGTGGCGGGACGCGTGACCGGCGTTCCCAGCTTGGGCAACTGTTGTTTGAGGCTGGCCTTGCGGGCGACTTCCTGGGCGTCGGATTCTTTCTTGACCTGGTCGAGACGCTGCTGCAACTGGTCGCGCAAGACTGGGTCTTTGATTTCCATGCCCCTGCCGCTGATGGCCTCGCGCGCCAGTTCGTTGCGGACTTCGCGCATCTTCTGCTGGATGGCGTTGCTTTCCAGTTCCTCGCGAAGAACCTCTTTGACCTGCTCGAACTTCACGATTTTCGGAGGGATGCGCCCCTCGAGCTTGATGAGGTGATAGACGCCTTCGGAGTTGACCGGATCGGAAACTTCCCCGATCTTGAGGGCGAACGCGGCCTCCTTGAATATCTCGGGAAAATTGGGATTGGCCCTGGCGAATTCGGGCAACTCGCCTCCCATCATGCGCGTCTGATCATTGGTGCTCATCTCGAAGGCCACCTTGGCGAAACTATCCCCGGCAGCCAGGCGACCCTTGGCTTCGGCGACTTTCTGCAGGTTGGGAAGCGCGATGTCGCGGACCTTGACTTGTTCACCATAGCGGATGCCGAAGGCTTCAAGCAGATTTTCCTCGCTGGCCTTGCCGGCGATCTGTGGCGTGGCCAGCTTGCGCAGACAGGCATTGGTTTCCATCGCGAAGTTGAACTGCGCCATGGTCAAATTCTGCTGGCTCAGCAACTGATCCAGTAATTGGGGATACTCCGCCGTCGTGGCATCGGGAAAAGCCTTTTTGAGGGTCTGCGCCCTCTCGTCTTCCACATCCTGCGTCGAAAAAACCAGGTGCTGGGCATTTAAGTGCTGATGGGCGAGATTAAGCTGCACCAATTGCAGCAGCAGATTAAGCCCGTAGGCTTCGATCAGCGGTTTCACCAGAGCTTCACGGCTGATGGGCTCGCCATTGACTTCCGCCACAATCGTCGCCGGCTTGACCTGGGAATTGTCGCTGCTGACCTGCTGGCCCGGCGGAACGATCTGCGGGTTGGCATCACGGTCCTGAGTGCATCCGGCCAAAAAGAATCCGCCGGCGACAAGCGTGCGAACGCCATGCCGCCCCATGGCGGAAGTCCAACGTGATGTTTCAAGGCCATGTCGCACATTCGCTCCTGAAAAAGCCTGGCAACGCCAACGCTTAAGTATGGGAGGTTGCCCATGCCTGTCAAGCGGAGTTGGCAGACAGCCAAACGGAACAGGCCGCCGCATGGCCCGGCTGCGCACCCAAATAATCAGGACAGGTCTAATTAATATGTGTCGCTACGCCCATGAATTAGCCGTTACGTGGCAGACTAATGTTAATTAGACCTGTCCTCATTAATGCGGTCCATATCCTACAGTTAACGGTTATCCTTCTTTATTCGTGTGCTCGTCCCCAACAACATTTCTTGTACTTCATGCCACTGCCGCAAGGACAGGCATCATTCCGCCCGGCGCGAGCCCGGTCATCACTCCGGCGATCGGCGTCGTCAGTGGTAGCCAGAATCGACATAATCTGGGCCGGGGCCCGGCCATCCCGCAGAAGTTGGGCCATCGTCTTCATGAAGGGGTCCACATGATCAAAGAAATGCTTGTAGGCCGGACATAGGTAGCTCAAACCCGCCTCGCCATCGGGAGTCTTCATAATGCGATGTTTGGGACACTCGCCATTACATGCAAAACGCACTTGGCACATGCGGCAATACTGCGGCAGCGCGTCATGTTTGTCGTCGCCGAATTTCCGTTGGGCAGGTGAATTGGCCATTCCCTTGAGAGATGTGTTCAGCAGATTCCCCAATTTCTGACCGGGATAGACGTAGTGGTCGCAGGAGTAGACGTCGCCGTTGTGTTCCATGGCCATGGCGCCGCCACAGCGCGGAGCAAAAACGCAAATGCTTGATCCGGCCCCGGCCCACTGACCCAGAGCGACATCGAAAAGCTGCACAAACACCCGGCCTACGTCATGCCGCACCCAATGGTCAAAAATCTCCACCAGAAAGCGGCCATAGGCCTGAGGCTCCACGCTCCAGGCCGTCACCGGCGCAGCGCTCTGCAAGCCGGACCCGACCGATGGCGGCTGGGCCAGTTCCAGCACCTGCGCCTTCTCCAATCCATCCGCGACACGCTCCACCAGAGGAATGAACTGAATGTAGCCCGAACCGATCTCCTTCAGGAAACGATAGACATCCAGCGGTCGCCGGCTGTTGGCGCGGCTCACCACCGTGAGCGTGTTAAATTCACTCTTATGCTTCTTGAGCAGCCCTAACCCCCGCATCACGGCGTCAAACGTAGGCCGCTGTTTCTTATCAAGGCGGTAACGGTCATGCAGTTCACGTGGCCCGTCGATGCTCAGGCCAACCAGAAATTCGTTGGCCGTAAAGAACTCGCACCACTCATCATCCAGGAGTGTGCCGTTAGTCTGGAGGACGTTGGAAATTTTTCTGCCCCCGGCGTATCTGGCCTGCAACGCAACCGCCTTGCGAAAGAACTCCACGCCCAACAACGTGGGTTCCCCTCCTTGCCAGGCGAAGTTCACCTGGGGCACATCCTGGGATTCGATATACTGACGGACATATTCCTCCAATACCGCATCGCTCATCCGCCATTGCTCGCCGTCGCCGTAGAGGCGTTCCTTTTCGAGATAGAAGCAATACTTGCAAGCGAGATTGCAGATCGGTCCGATCGGCTTGGTCATGACGTGGAATGCCCCGCGAAACGACGGCGTGGTCATGTTGTTGTCGCCCGCATTGCCCATAATCGCCAGTCTAATACTACCGCGCAAGCCACCGCGCCGACAGGGATTGCTTCGCGAATGGCCGCGAAGGCGGTTGGGTCACAAAGTCAAGACGGCTTCCATGGCATCCGCCGCGCTTTTTGCGCCGCGCAGATTTTTTCGCAGGTCGCGGTTCTGGAGGGCGCGTCCGGCGGCGGCCAGCACCTGAAGATGGGAAACCGCCCCGCTCACGGGCGATAGCAGGAGAAACACCGCCTCAACCTGGTTATCGGTGGTGGCGTCAAAGACGCCGGCGTGAGTCAGACCAAGGGCGGCAATGGGCAGAGCCAGGCCTTCGACTCGGGCGTGAGGAAGGGCTACTCCTTCGTTTAAAAATGTCGACCCCTGGCTCTCCCGCTCCTGAACGCGGGCCAGAGCGGCATCGACGTTCAAACCCGGCATCTGACGTCCAATCGCTTCAATAAGCCGGCGGAATATCTGGTCTCTGCTCGCCGGTTCATCCCAGATGACCATGCGCTCAACGTCGAGTACGCCGGCAAGAGTCGCCCGTAGGCCGGCCGAGCTGCCGGAGGCCTGCACCGGCGCTGCAATGGCAGTCGCCGGCGGCGCTGGTTGTTCGGCATCGGCGTCGACCACTGCGACCGTAACACCGCTGGCTTGCCGGATAAGCTGCTCGGCGACCGTGGGCATGCCCAACAGTCGCTTCCACCATACCCGTGGGCCAGGCTTGCCGATGACGATCTGGCCAACCCGATATTCCTTGGCAAAACGCAGGAGGGTGTCGGCGACGTCCTGGCCCTTAAAGGTAAAAACGGTGGCCCCCAACTGATTGGCCAGGGTGAGCGTGTCGCCCAGCAGACGCTGGGTAATGGCATCTATGGCCGTCGGTTCCTCCGACGGCGTTTGCACATACACCGCATACCAGTTGCGGTTGAGCCTTCCGGCCAGACGCGAGGCATAACGCAAAAGGCTGGCACTGTTGGGACCGCGCGAGGCCAGGCAGACCATGATCTGATCGGGGGCGCCATCGCGGTCCTCGCCCGGAGCCGGCTTGGATTCCCGCCGCCGCGAATCAAGCTGCGCCGCGATCTCCCGCATGGTCAACTCGCGCAGTTGCTCCAGGTTGCCGGCCTGGAAGTAATTCTCCAGGGCGGTGGCGACGCGCTGGCGCGGATAAACCTTCCCTTCCTGCACCCGCCGCCGCAGATCCTCCGCCGACAGGTCCACGTTGATCACCTCATCCGCTTCGGCCAGCACCGCATCGGGCAACCGTTCGCGCACCTTCACGCCCACCAGCGCCTGGACCGTGTTGTAAAGGCTCTCCAGGTGCTGCACGTTCAGCGTGCTGATGACGTGGATGCCGGCGGCAAGCAGATCGGTCACGTCCTGGTAGCGCTTGTCGTTGCCACTGCCGGGCACATTGCTGTGGGCCAGTTCATCAACCAGGGCGACCTGCGGCTTGCGGGCCAGGATCGCCGCCAGATCCATTTCCTCGACGACGATGCCGCGATACTCCGTGCGGCGGCGGGAAATCACCGTCAGTCCCTCCAAAAGTCGGGCGGTCTCCACCCGTCCATGGGTCTCGACAATGCCCACCACCACATCGATGCCTTCGCTCTTGAGCCGCTGGGCTTCCTGAAGCATCAGATACGTCTTGCCCACCCCCGGCCCGTAGCCAAGGTAGATCTTCAGCCGTCCGCGCTGCGAGCGGCGTATTAGTTGCAGGAAGTTAGTGGCTCGGTCGGACATAGACGCTGACTTAGAAGCGGACGGTGAAATCCACACCCAGAATGGCTATTCCTTTTTTTGTGCCATTATCGAAGGCGGGATTGTCCCAATTGCGATAGTAGCCAATCTCCGGACGGATTTGCAGCCACGGCGTAAAATTGTGGGTCAGGCCGATGGAATGGCTAGTATACGTTCCGGGAAATCCGGTGCGCTCGCCTTCCTCGTCGCGCCATAGTTCGTTGCGCACGGTTATGAAATCCTTCGTGGATACCTCGAACATGGTGTAGTTGACGGCCCCGTAGGTAAGACTGGTGCCGGGGATGTCGGCGCCGATGCCGCCGCCGCCGCCGAAGCCGGCCACCGGACCGATGCTGGGTGTTCCACCCAGCACCGCATCGCGCTGCCACATGAAGTAGCCCTCGGTCTTGGTATGAATCCCGCCGCTGAAAGTATGCTGCCAGGTGCCCACCACGTAATTGAAGTTGTCATGCCCGGCGGGCTGGCCATCCACCTCGAAACGCCGAAATTTGGCGTCGTTGATGGCATTCAGCACCAGGTAGACGGAGTCGTTGTTGTCCAACGCTACCCAGCGTATGCCGGCCATGCCGGTGGGTGTGGCGCCAGGATACCATGGCGCCATATCCGTGCCGGCGTGGATGGCCGCCTGCAGCGTCCATTGCTTGTCCAGCATCAGCGTACCCATGACGCCCGTCTGGGTGTAGGTATCAAAGGTGAACAGGAGGGAGTGGCTTCCCATGTAATTGTCAGGGGCGAATTGGGTTTCGATGTCTGGGCACGCGATCCAGCGCCCCGCGCGAACGATTAATCCCTGGGAAATGTCGGGAACATAGACGTCCAGGTACTGTTCGGTCATGTCGAACCCGTACAGATCGTTGTGTTGCAGCAGTTGGTCGCTATCCCACCCGCCGGCGGTCATGTAGCGGTAGTCCGTACCATACAGAAATGTCGAACGGAATCCGTAGTCAACGTGATCGGTCTGGGCCGAATCCACCAGACGTTCGACGCGGAAAAGCACCTGATCGGCCTCGATGGCATTAGGCACAAGCCAGTATGACGTTGGGCCGTTAGAGCGCGACGCCGTGCTGAGATTGGCCGAACCGTTGATCCAGCCGTAAATGTTGATGCGGTTCTCAATGAAGAAGCTGCCGCAGGCTGACTTATCGATCATCGACTGCAGGGCCCAACGCGTATCGTCAGGCGCAATGCCGACCAGGGGATACCCCTGATAATCGCTGCTGGGATAGGGAGGAGAATCGAAGGGCGCATCCAAGGCCCGGCGCCGGGACGCCTGTGGCTGGGTCGCAGATGCCCCAAAACTCAGCGATTGGGCCGGGGCCGTCGTTGCCACAGCCGCGGCGGTATCTTTGACCTGATCCAGATACACGGGGGCCAACGAAATCGCCGCATAGTATTCCGCGCGGTCCTTGGTCGTCATCACCTGATCATCAGCACGGAGAGCCGCGCTGCCCATCAACCCTGCGATTGCCACCAGGACTGTGGCCCATTCACGGTTCGACATAGACGAAGTCCTTTCCCTGACATTATCCGGCAACCCGGTTACGCATGGCTTCTCACGGGCGCGCCTGCGCCTGAGTGGCCGGGATTGGGGCAACAACCGGGGCCGCCTTGTCCAATGCGATGTTCAACGTCAAGACATTAACGCCACATTCGCCCACGAAACCAAGATCCTGGGCGTCGGTGTTTTCGGCGATCAGCCTCAACACGTCGTCTTTAGTCAGATCCCGCGCCCCGGCGCATTTGCGCTGGTTACGTTCCTCAACCACGCGCTGGACCTGGAATTTGGCGTTCGCCAGGCTGATATGTGGGTCCAGGCCGCTGGCCGAGGCCGTTACTGCGTCCGCAGGAACTTGCGCCATGGCCCGGACCACCAGACTGCCATCGTTGAAGGCATCTATCAGCTTGGTATCGACCAGGTGGCCATACTGGTCGCGGTAGGCCGCCAGGGGCTGCGATGTCTCCAACTCGATGTGGTTGTCGAGAGCGTAATGAACCAGGCGAAGTTTGATGCCATCAAAGGCAACTGTTTCCGCAGAGGCGCCTAGCCGGGTCGAGGTCGTCGGCTGGGTTGACGGTTGCATGGCGGTGGCCCCATTCAGGAGTTTGAGGCTGGTCGGACCCAGGTTGGAGCCCTGCGACTGGGTCGCGTCGTAACCGTTGCCGGCGGCCGAGGGGCGCGGATGAAAATAAACGGCATCGGTAAAGTTCTGGCCGATCAGCCGCGAGCCGATGACCTGGCCCTGCTGATTGTAGAGCAGCGAACCGCCCGCCTTGTCATGAAAGATGGCCTGCGCCAGACCCCAGACCACCAGCGGATAGATACCGCAGACGATGATGCCCAGCACGATGGTCGCGGTGACGCTGACGTAAAGGTGCTTGAGTATCCCGTCGCCGGCAATGGCCGGAGTATGGGAGGCGCTGTCAGAAGCGTTGCGAGTTTCGTGTCGGTCACTCATAAGCATTCTCCGTTGACTGCTTGGCGAGAGCCGCCAGGCCCAAGCTCATTGACCAACCATGTGCAGGGCGTTCACCGCCAGGTCTATGAGCTTGATGCCGATGAACGGGATAATCACCCCGCCGACGCCATAGATGATCAGATTGCGGCGGAGGATGGCGGCGGCTCCCATGGGCCGGAACTTCACGCCGCGAAGAGCCAGCGGGATCAGCAACACGATGATGATGGCGTTGAAGATGACGGCGCTGAGGATGGCGCTGCTGGCGCCCAGGTTCATGATATTGAGCGGTTTGATGACCGCGAAGGCGCCCATGAGCATGGCCGGGATGATGGCGAAATACTTGGCGACGTCATTGGCTATGCTGAACGTGGTAAGGGCTCCGCGGGTCATCAGCATCTGCTTGCCGATCTCGACCACCTCGATCAGCTTGGTGGGGTTGGAATCCAGATCCACCATGTTGCCGGCTTCCTTGGCCGCCTGCGTCCCGGTATTCATGGCCACACCCACATCAGCCTGGGCCAGGGCGGGGGCATCGTTGGTGCCGTCGCCGGTCATGGCCACCAGATGCCCCAGGGCCTGTTCGCGGCGGAGCAGGGCCAGCTTGTCCTCAGGAGTGGCCTGGGCCAGGAAATCATCCACGCCGGCTTCCTTGGCGATGGCCGCCGCGGTCAGCGGATTGTCGCCGGTGATCATCACCGTCTTGATGCCCATGGCCCGAAAACGCTGGAAGCGATCGGGCAGGCCGCCCTTGACTATGTCCTTGAGATGGATCACGCCCAGGACACTGCTCTGGTTGGCCACCACCAGAGGCGTGCCGCCGGAGCGGCTGATCTTCTCCACCGCCGCCGCGACTTCCGCTGGCACCTTCTCGCCAAAGAACTTCTCCACCGCGCTCGCCGCGCCCTTGCGGATACTGTTGCCGTCGAGATCCACGCCGCTCATGCGCGTCTGGGCGCTGAAGGGCACGAAGGTGGCGTTCGCTAGTTCGTGGATCTCCCGCCCGCGAATGCCGAATTGCTTGGCCAATACCACTATGCTGCGCCCCTCGGGCGTTTCATCGGCCAGCGAGGCCAGCTGGGCGGCTCCGGCCAGTTGTTCGACGCTCACCTCGGCCGCGGGGATAAACTCCACCGCCTGCCGGTTGCCCAGGGTGATGGTGCCGGTCTTGTCCAGCAGCAGCACGTCCACGTCCCCCGCCGCTTCAACTGCCTTGCCGCTCATGGCCAGCACGTTGTGCTGCACCATGCGGTCTATGCCGGCGATGCCGATGGCACTGAGCAACCCGCCGATGGTCGTGGGAATCAGGCAGACCAGCAACGAGACCAGCACCGTGATCGAAGAGCCGACGGCCAGGGCTCTGGTGTCCGCGGCATAGGTCGAGGTGTATTCGATGAATGGCCGCAGGGTTATAATCACGATCAGGAAGATGATGGTCAGGGCTGCCAGGAGAATGTTCAGGGCGATTTCGTTGGGGGTCTTCTGCCGCTTGGCGCCTTCGATCAGGCCGATCATGCGGTCCATGAAGCTTTCGCCAGGATCGGCGGTGACCCGGCACTTAATCTCATCGGACAGCACGGTGGTGCCGCCGGTAACAGCGCTGCGGTCGCCGCCGGCCTCGCGGATGACCGGCGCCGACTCTCCGGTGATAGCCGACTCGTTGACGGTGGCGGCCCCTTCGATAATCTCGCCGTCGGCGGGGATCTGTTCATTGGCCGCGACCAGGAACAGATCGCCCTTGCGGAACTGCTCGGAGGCGATCTCCAGAACCGATCCATCGGTCAGAAGCTTGCGGCCGGTGGTGCGGGTGCGGGTCTTGCGCAGGGCATCGGCCTGGGCCTTGCCCCGGCCTTCGGCCATAGCCTCGGCGAAATTGGCGAAGAGCACCGTGAACCACAACCACAGTGAAATCTGTATGACGAACGCCAGCGACTCGCCGTGGGCATGGGCGAAGAATATCTCCACCGAGGTCACCGCTGCGCCGACTTCGGTGACGAACATGACCGGGTTCTTGCCCATGTGCAGCGGATTGAGCTTGCGAAAACTGTCGGCGATCGCCGGGAACAGAATCTCCGTATCCAGAAGGGAGCGCTGCCGCGCCACCGTCTTGTGCCCGGGTATATCTTTGCGATCAGGTTCTTGAAGCTTCGTAACCATGTTTGCCTCTTGCCAGTGCGTTTCTTGAAATTTCCGCGCTTAAAAGCGCTGCTGCGCTGCACCATACGGCCTGCTTGGCAGGTGCTAGAACAACTGCCCGGCCCGCATGAGGAAGTGCTCCAGGATGGGGCCAAGGGCCAGGGCTGGGAAGAAATTCAGCGCCGCGACTATGAGGATAGTGCCCACCAGCAGGAACACGAACGTGCCGTTGGCGACCGGAAAACTGCCGGCGCTGACCGGAATGAGTTTCTTGCCTGCCAGGTTCCCCGCCAGGGCCAGGATAGGAACAATCATGATGAAACGCCCGAAAAGCGTGGCCAGGCCCAGGGTCACGTTCCAGTGCCAGTCGCCGGCCGTGTCGCCGCTGGTAGGATTACCGGTGAGGCCGGCAAAAGCGCTGCCGTTGTTGGCCACGCAGGAACTGTAGGCGTAGAGCATCTCGCTGTACCCATGCGGGCCGTTGTTGTTCAGGGCGGCGCTGCCCCAGGTATTGGGCTGCTGCGGGCTCATTGCCTGCTGGCGTAGCCCCTGGGCGGCACTGCTGGCGGACCAGGCGGTGAAACACAGGATAGAGAAGGTCAAGATGAGAATCGACAGCGAGGCCACTTTCATGTCGAAAGCCTCGATCTTCTTGCCCAGGTATTCGGGAGTCCGTCCGACCATGAGACCGGCCAGGAAGATGGCGATTACGATGAAGACGATCATCCCGTAGAGCCCTGCCCCCACGCCGCCGAAGATGATCTCGCCCAGGTGGAGGTTCAACATCGGCACCATGCCGCCGATGGGGGTGAACGAGTCGTGCATGGAGTTGACGGCGCCGCAGGAGGCGTCCGTGGTGATGGTGGCGAACAACGCGGAGTTGAAGACCCCGAAACGCACCTCCTTGCCTTCCATATTGCCGCCGGCAATGCCCAGGCCGCTGACCTGCGGGTTGCCGCTGGATTCCGCCCACCAACACGCCGCCACGCCGCCCAAAAAGATCACCAGCATCGCCGCCCAGACGGCCCATCCGTGCTTCTGGTTCCTGGCCATGCGCCCCAGGTAATAAGTCAGCCCGCTGGGGATGGCGAATATGGAAAGCATCTGCAGCAAGTTGGACAGGGGCGTGGGATTCTCAAAGGGGTGGGCCGCGTTGGCGTTGGTGAAGCCGCCGCCATTGGTGCCCAGCATCTTGATGGCAACCTGCGAAGCCATGGGCCCCTGCGGGATCAGTTGCCGCGCCGGCTCAGTCGTGCTGACGGCGCCGCTTTGGTCGAGCATCGCCACGTTGGTGTAAGAGGAGAAATTCTGGACCATCCCCTGCCAGACCAGACCCAGGGCGTAGACGATGCAGATGGGTATGAGCAGATACAGATGGATGCGCACCAGGTCCGTCCAGAAATTGCCGATGGTCCTGGCCTTGTCGCGGACCAAGGCCCGAACCAGAGCCGCCGCTATGGCAATGCCTACCGCCGCCGACCAGAAATTGTGCGACGCCAGCCCCACCATCTGGGAGAAATACGACAGGGTGTTCTCGCCGCTGTAGTTCTGCCAGTTGGTATTGGTGGTGAAACTGGCGGCGGTGTTGAAGGCCAGCGGCCCATTTATTTCCGTCTTGCTGCCTAAACCGTTGTCGGCGGCCGTGCCGAGGTTGTCGATGTTCTGGTGCCAGGGCAGGTGATCCTGAAGGCGCAGCACGCCGTACGTGAACAGCATGGTCACCATGCTGAAGATGAGCATGGCCAGGGCATACTGCTTCCATCCGTGCTCGGCCAGCGGGTCGATGCCCAGCAACTTGTAGATCAGGCGTTCGACCGGCTTGATCGCCGGGTCGAGAAACGTCTTGCCCCTGGGATCCAGGACTCGATAGATATGGATGCCTAGCGGCTTGGTGATCAGGGCCAGAACGAAAACAAAAAAGAGAAGTTGTATCCAACCTGAAGCGTTCATGGCATTATTCCCGAAAATCGCAGGTTGCGCGTGCCCAGCCTGCGTTCGCCAGCGTCGATCATCGCCTCACGCCGCGGCCTTTTTTCAGGCCTTTGTCAAATGGCCGGCGACTGCATTGTTAAAACTTGTCGGGGCGCAACATGGCTATGAACAGATAAACCAGCAAACCCAGGGCAACGATTCCAACCAGCAGGTTTTCCATGGTTCACAACCTTCCACACGCATAGGTGTAAAGCACGGCAACAACAAAGAATGCTACCGTTACGGCTACATAGATTACGTCCAACATAACCAACTCCGTAGGAACATTATTCCGGCTTCTCCGGCAGCCGCGCAAACCACACCTCTTCCATCTCATCGCCCAGCGTCACCGCCAGATTGCTGTGGCCGAATCTTTGCAGGTCGGCCAGACGCCGCATGTTCGCTTGCGCCGGCTCGTATTTTCCATCCGCCCGCAGGGCCTTGTCATAGAACTTGCTGGCCACGGCCCACTTGTGCTGGGCTTCGTACAGCACTCCGAGCAGGTTAAAATAGGCCGCGTCGCGTTCCGCCAGGTCCGCCGCCTTCATCAGCAGGCTTTCCGCGTCGGTGTATTCGGCCATGCGCAGGGCTTTGCGTACACGGTCGAGTACGCCGGCGTACCCCCCGGCCAGCGCCTCGTTCATGCCTTGCGGCACGCCGGCGGCCAGCGCCTCGGCCACTGCCTTGCGCAGTTCGTCGGGCGCGATTGGCTTTTCCAGAAAATCCACCGCGCCCAGGCGAATGGCCTTCACCGCCGCCGGTATCGAACCGTAGGCGGTTAACACCACCACCCGCGGCTTGTCTTGAACCGGAGCCTCTTTTAACTGCTCCAAGACGCTCATGCCGTCGCGCACCGGCATGTTCAAATCCAGCAGGACCACATCGAAGGAGTGCCGGTGGATCATTTCCATGGCTTCCTGGCCGTTGGCAGCCTCGTCGATGCCGTAGCCCTCGCTGGCCAGGGCGGTGCGCAGCATCAACCGTATATTGGCCTCATCGTCGGTGATTAGAAGCCGCCGTTCAGGCATTGGCCGCCTCCCCTGGCGTTCCGGCCTCGACACACAGGAGCGTAAAGGCGAAGGTGCTTCCCTGGCCCTCCTGGCTGTGAACCCAGATCCGCCCGCCATGGGCTTCCACGATCTCCCGGGCGATGGCCAGCCCCAGTCCGGCCCCGCTCTGGGGGCCCTGGCCCGGAGCCCGAAAAAACCGCTCGAAGATCCGGCCCAGATATTCCTCGGGAATCCCAACCCCATTGTCCCGCACTGAAAATCGCACCGCCGTTGGCTCCAGAGCCGCCACCACCGTTACTTCCCCTCCCGGCGACGTGAAACGCAGGGCATTGGTGAGCAGATTGGTCAGCACGTGTCCGATTCGGGTGGCGTCGGCCAGGACCTCAGGCAGGTCATCGGGCACATCAATCTTCAACGCCACCCCTTTGTCATGGAAGCTGCTCTCCAGCGGTTCCACGGATTGATCAACAATCCGGCGGGCGACCATCGGCTGTATGTCCATCTTTACGCGCCCGGATTCCATCCGCCCCAGGTCCAGCAGGTTGTCGATCATACGGTGCAGCCGGTCGGCGTCCTCGCCGGCAGCAGTCAGCAATTCCTGCTGTTTGGGCGTCAGTGGCCCCACCCGCTCCTCCAGCAACAGGTGAACGCCCATGCGCACGCTGGTCAAGGGCGTCTTCAATTCGTGGGAAACGGTGGATAGCAGCCCGCTCTTGAGCTCATCGATCTTCCGCAACCTCGTGACATCAGCCAGTACCAGGGTGACACCCACCAGTTCCCGGTCGTCGTCGCGGATGGGAATAGCGTGGGGAAGAAAGAACCGTTCCTCGCCTTCCCCGTTAAAAATCTGAATCGCCGCTTCATATCCCCTGGGCTCGGTGGTCAACCCCTGGCGACAGGCGACCTCGTACAGATCGCGTACAGCTTTAATGCGGATGGCGCTGACCGGCGTTTCCACCGCCAGACCCAGCAGCCTGCGGGCCGTCTCATTGGCCATTTCCACTCGCGCATCCGGACCAATCATGGCCACGGCGTCCGGCAGAGCGTCGATGGCCAGTTGCGTCGTCTGCTGCGTGCGCAGCAGCCGCGCCTGATCGCTGCGCCGAAACTCGCGCAGCCGGGCGGCCATGGAGTTGAACGCTTCGGCCAGGCGCGCCAGCTCGTCATGTCCGCGCGCTGGAACCACCAGGTCCAGATTGCCTCGTTCGATTTCGTGGGCCGACTGGGTCAGGGCCCGCAGCGGCTTGAGGATGGTCCTGCCAAACACCAGCACAAACAGCACCGCCAGCAGGGAACCGGCCACCGCCATGACGCACATGCCGCGCTGTGCGGTCAGGGCGGTGGTCTTCACCTGCCCATCGACCGCCACCATGTTGTCCAGATTCATTTTGATGATTTTCTGCGCCGCGGCGGAAAGTTGTTCCGAAAGCGGCAGCAGCGTCGTGCGATAGAATTCGCGGCGCTGAACCGGCGGCGTGGCGGAATCAAAAACCTGTCCGTACAGGCCTTGATACCGCTTCCATAGATCTTCCACTCTAGCCGCCGCTTCCGGCTCGCCAGGCAGCGTCAGGTTGTCCTTCTCAAGAAGCAGGTTGTCAGCAAATTCCTGGACCGCAGCCTGGACCGAGACAGCGCTGGAACTGGCCTGATCCCACAACGCAAAATCAGCGGCCGCGTCTATCTGCGCCAAAGCCGACTTCATATTCTGGCCATACTCCACGCTACGGTAGTTCTCACGCAGGTATCGATCCAGGGCATTGCTATAGCGATGCAGCACCACAATACTCAGCGTGCTGACCACCAGAAGGATGAAAAGCAATCCGCCGAAACCCAAAAGAAGTTTTTGACGCAATCCCAGCATGGTTATCTTCTGAATCCATTCGCAAGAATGGTGCCGCGTCTGCTTAAATCTTTAAGTGATTATGCGGGCGATAATTACGCACACATCAGTCCCACACATGACATCTTTGCCAGTGCGGCATGCAATGCAAAATTGATCTCGTCTTGCATTTTGCAATTGTCGGACATTATCAATCGTTACCGCTGCCATTTTCACAATCAGCGAAAATATTTCTGTGGATTCCATGGAGCATGACGAACCTGCGGCATAGCATATCGTACTAAACATGTTCACAATCCTCCTTCCCGGGTGGCGTGGTAATCGAGAGCACCACGCCACCTTTTTTATTGCCCTCAGTTGCAATCCAATGCGTTTACCTTGGCGGTAACAGCTGATAGAGTACCTGAACTATGGGCACCAAACAGATATTCTTTGTCTCCGGCCTGCCTCGCGCGGGCAGCACACTCCTGATGAATCTCCTGGGACAGAACCCGCGTTTTGCGGTGACGGCCACCAGCGGACTGCTGGACATCATGTTTACGGTGCGCAACGTCTGGGAGCAGATGCCCGAGTTCCAGGCTCATCCGGACGATGAGGCCAAGCGGCGGGTTTTGCAGGGCATACTGGAAGGGTATTACAGCGGCGTTCCCCAGCCGGTGGTCTTCGACAAGAGCCGCGGCTGGCTGGCCCACCTGGAGATGGCCGAGCATGTCATGGGACAGGCTCCCAAGGTGCTGGTGCCGGTACGGCACCTCCCTGATGTGCTGGCTTCGTTCGAAAAACTTTTCCGCGTCACTTCGCGGATAAGTCAGGCTCCCGGCGAGGCCCAGAACTACTTCCGCTTTCAGACGATCCAGGGGCGCTGCGAATATTGGATGCAGGGGGACCAGGCGGTGGGTCTGGCCTACAACCGCATCCGCGATGCCATCGCCCGAGGGCACCGGGCCCAAATGCACTTCGTATCCTACGAACGCTTTACCACCAATCCTCTACAGACCATCCGCGGTATTTACGCTTTCCTGGGCCAGGAGCCTTTCGAGCACGATTTCCAGAACGTCAAGCAGATCACCTGGGAAGATGACGGCATTCACGGCTACAAGGGTCTGCACGACATCCGTTCGCGCATCGAGCCTGCCGTCTCCCAAGCCCAGGGGATTCTCGGACCGATCGCACAGACGTACCGGAATCTTGATTTCTGGGATGCGTAGTGGCCGCTACAGCCGCGACCAGACCCTAAACAAGCGTGCGCCTGTCGCGTCTTTCCAGCCGTCAAATATAGTTACGTGCCGCCGACGAGCCACGGTGCCTTTGCTCGGTGCCAACGGCACCGCTTTAGCTTGTTGCAGGGGCTGGCCATCGCACCCAAAGCGGCGGCGTTGCCGCACTACATCAAAATAAAAGCCGCGCTAACTAACGGGTGCCGTAGATTCTCAAACACCCGCTGGCACATGGCGTAAACCCTCCCCCTCGCTGCGCTTGCCCGCTCCCAGTTCCCGACCCCCGACTCCCGAATTCTTGCCTTTCCCGCCCCCCCGACTCCCGAAACCCGACCCCCGATTCCTGTCCTCAACCAACACCGCGGCCCCGCGATTTCTCACGGGGCCGTGGTCTGGTTGCAAATTCACAATCCCATCGCCTTAGCGGCGCGAGGTGCGACGACGCTTGCGGGCCAGGAGGCCCAGGGCACCAAGGCCCAGCAGGCT
>Ga0316228_1000446_pt1 | contig 56228 bp, 72 predicted proteins | sample TBH18021metaG_FD_206005 | JGI IMG/M metagenome (GOLD analysis project Ga0316228, IMG submission 206005) | Freshwater microbial communities from Trout Bog Lake, Wisconsin, USA - TBH18021 | ecosystem: Environmental > Aquatic > Freshwater > Lake > Hypolimnion/Profundal zone | place: USA: Wisconsin... | reverse complement strand
TTATTAATTAGTAACAATTTCCAAATGGTCCTTTACAATTTGAATTTTAACTATCTCTGCTTGGTCTATGCGTTCGCCGCCAAACCTAAGATAATCTCTACCACCATCGACAAAAATTCCATTATGTCCTCTAAAGTCATGACGATATCTGCTGTAAACTACCTCATTATCAATTAACAGTCCGCTAAAAGGTTCAGTGGCAGAAATCGCATTTGTAATCGTAGTGCGGCCGTCAATATTATTATAAATGCCAAAATAATTGCTACCTTCAGGGTGTGCTAGTTCTGTATAAAAAATAGCTACAGGGACGTTTGCCCAGCCACCGTCACGATTTCTAAGGCAACTCTCGCAAACGTATTTTGCATTCATCTTATCTTCTACAATCTTAATGCCTGCTGGCTTGTATATAGAAGATTCATTTAGAATTTTCATAAAATTAACCTTTCTCTAGTAAATTACACAGCGAACACTGTAGCTGTCAATCTAATTATAATTTTTGCAAGCAGATAAACCTAGATAAGGAGCTGGATTTATTGGTGTTTCATGTGAAATAATTTCGAAATGTAGGTGAGGACCTGTTGTGTGACCACTTGTGCCAACATATCCAATTGTGTGTCCTCTTAATACAGAGGCCTGTAGTTTAAGTCCAACTGCAAAAGAATTTAGATGCGCATATCTGGTAACTAATCCATTTTTATGTCTAATATCAATTAGTCTTCCATAATCGCCAAGCCAGCCGATAAATTCAATTGTTCCATCATTTGCTGCTAATACAGGGCTGTTAAAGGGTGCTACTAAGTCTACTCCTGTATGAGGATTGTTGGCATTTAATGTAAATCCTCTACTCATGTGTTCGTATTCAAGAAGAGGTACCAAGAAAGTTCCACAATATGAATTTTTAAATTGAGACATATCTACATAATTTGGTTCTGGTATGTTTATCGGTTGCCAGTTGAAGGTTTCCAAGGGTATGACAATATGTATTTGCGTAACGGATTTAAAATCTCTGCACTTGTTGCAGGTGTAACCTAGTGATGTTTCTATAAAACAGTAGATTTTTTTTCCAAACTCAGCACTGTAAAAATGTGCGATAGTTAAAATTGTAAGAACTACTAAAATCAAACGTCGCACATTTTTCCCTTTTTGTTAGTATCAAATAATCAAATTAAAAATAGCTGATGGTTCCTATCGTCAAAGTATAATTGCAAGTTTTAATACAGTCTGCGCTTAGTTTGCAGCATCCCATTTGTTAATGAAGTCATTTGTAGTCTCGTCTAGCACATTATCCCAATCTGCTGATTCGTTAGCGCCTTTTTTGTCCCAATCGTGTTGTTCATCTGCTGTATAGTTTTGATCTGTTGTACCTTCTATATCAGATTCATTACTTATATAATCATCCCAGTTTTTTCTAGCACTTGATGAATAATTTTGACTCGTTGTGCCTTGTGTTGACCAGTTTGGTTTCTGATTTGAAGCGGTACGCTTTGGATTTTCAAATTGATTATGAACACTATCTTCAGGTAGGTTGGTATCGCCGGTTACACTATAGGTTTTTCCATCTACAGTAAATGAATCTTTGCCTGCTTGTATAGCTGCCTTCCGTGCACCACTAAATTGATTGCCTTCGTATGCTTCATCATCACCGTGCTCTCTATTGGACTGCTCTATATCAAGTGCTGCCTGCTGATCTTGGGTGGCAATTTTTCGTTTTTCTGGCGACATTTGTTGAAACTTTGAAAGTTCTTTGTCGTCTACAGCATGAAGAGGGTTCATTCCGACAGAAGTTTCTAATAGTTCCATATAATTTTTCATAATCTCTGCATGCGTATATGGCATAAGAATTTTCCTAAATTTAGATTGTTGAATGTTATTTATTTTAATGATTATCAATATGTACAGTACAAGCTGTCATTTGCCTGCATAATAAAAATTCAAGATAAATATACGTATGAACACAGTTAAACAACCTAGCAAACTAAAACGTTTTGGAAGAAATTTACTAGTCAAGAGCCTAAAACTATTTGCCTGGGCCGTGACATTTGTGTATAAGGCTATTTCCTTTATCTTTGTTATAGCCTTATTCAAGTTTCCAAGATTTTTAATTTTATTCCCTATCAGGTGTATTCGAAGAACTATTTGTAAAAATAATAATCCAACAGGAACTGCACAACTCATTCTTAAAAGCATAGGCAAAACGTCACAATTTGTTTACAAAATTGTTTGCCAAGTTGCATGGTGGATAATGCATCAACTAGCATTAACAGATTTAGATAAAATTAGACAGGAGGTTAAAAAACCTGTTGTAAGCATTGGGTGGGAATTGTGGTCTGAATTTAATCCACGATATCGATTAGATTATTGGATGGCAGAAAGTCATATTACAGTAGAAGTGCGTTGGTGGTCGTACAATCAAAAACAAAATAAATTGAGATACATCGAATATGCAACAAAGCGTCATGCACATGCTCATTCTCCATCGGGTATTCCACATATGTCATCTAAAATTCATTGGTGGGAACCGGTTGTACCGTCGACAACAAAACCTTACGCACCGCTTCATTCTACTTCAAAGGTCAGCGATTGAGATTGGTCTTTTTTGGAGACAGTTTCACATACGGACATGGTTTAGATGATTGTCTCTGTTCCGAAAATAAACCAGGAAACTGTCCGTCACAATTAGGATGGGCTGCACAACTGGCAGATATGTTTGGAACTGTACATGTGAACCTATCAAAACCTGGGTGTAGTAATCAATATATTTTCAAGGTAATTAGAGAAACTGAATTTCAAGCAAACGATTTGGTAATAGTCCAATGGAGTTTCGTTGACAGAGATTTTCTATTAATGTCTGATGAAAGCGTTAGGCATATCGGAAACTGGATGACTAATTTGGAAGCAAAAAACTACTATAAAGCACATAGCGATTTAGATATCACCAGACGTTCTATTCTTACTATTGAGCATGCGGCGCTATGGTTAGCTAATAAAAATTTAGCTTGGCTGTTTCTTTCAAATATTCAAATCACAGCAGCAAAAGATCTAATAACCGACGCTGAAACAAATATATGGTTTAAATCTGGTCAAGATTACGCAGCAGATGGTTCACACCCCGGTCAAATTACCAACACAGAATGGGCCAAAAAGATTAAATTTTATATAGACACAGGAATACCTTTTAATAGACCAAAAGGTATTCCTGTTATCAATTGTTAATCAAAAAGACTGCTGACGCTTTTTTCGTTATGGATTCTATCCATTGCATCAGCTATTAATGGTGCAACTGTAAGTTGATTTATTTGTGTCGAAGATGCTATTTCAGCTGTGGGACAAATGCTATCTGTAATAGTAATTGAATTGATAGAACTATTTGCTAATCTTGTAACAGCTTGTCCGCTTAAAACCCCATGAGTAACATAGACACTGACTGATAACGCACCTTTATTGAACAACGCATTAGAAGCATTTACAAGTGTTCCGCCGCTGTCTACTAGATCGTCAATTAGAATGCAATTTCTTCCCGCAACGTCGCCGATTACGTTCATTACCTCTGAAATTCCAGCTCGCTCACGTCGTTTATCGATAATTGCCAAGTCGGTGTTTAGACGTGTAGCTAGCGTTCTTGCTCTAACCACACCGCCTACATCAGGTGATACTACCATTGCATCTCCCGTTGGAAAACGCTCATTAATGTTTTTGGCAAACAACGGTGCTGCATATAGATTATCTACTGGAATATCAAAAAATCCTTGAATTTGTCCAGCATGCAGATCCAAGGTTAGAATGCGATTTGCTCCTGCGTTGGTAATTAAGTTAGCAACCAATTTAGCCGAGATTGGTGTCCGTGGACCACTTTTTCTATCCTGCCTAGCATAGCCAAAGTATGGAATAACTGCTGTAACACGCTTCGCACTACTACGTTTTAATGCATCCAAAATGAGTAGTAGTTCCATTAAATTATCATTTGCTGGATAATTAGTGCTTTGAATTACAAAAACATCTTCACCTCTAATATTTTCCTGTATTTCTACAGAAATTTCCATATCAGCAAATCGTTTGATAGATGCTTTTACCAATTTAGTTTTGAGATGATCTGCTACTGCATTACTAAGAGTTTGATTTGAGTTACCAGAAACAATTTTCATAACAGTCAACTTTCCGTTTAAGCGGTACAATGCTAGAATATAATTTAACTTGAAGAATGTCAATCAAAGTTTTTCGATATAGCATTTAGGCTCATAGATTTTTACAATAAAAGAATAGTAAAATTGTAAGTATCTCAAATGAATTTTGTAGAATTACCTAAATTTCCAACTAATATAATCAGCAGCAGTTATGTTATGCCTGCACCTGAATACAGGTATTAGAATCTCACGGTTAAAGATTTTAATCCTGTTGTTTTAGATCTGTTATATTCTACTGGACTAATTGTAAAAGATGCTGAATTGTTTTGTAAACCGCCCAAAAATATCGGAGTCATACACACAGATATTGTGTATAATCCTATTATAAATGAATGGGTAAAATGGGAATGTAGTGTGAACATTAACCTCTTTAAAACTCCATCATTTATGAATTGGTATGATATAAAAGATACTGCTATCTATCCAGAACAACCAACACTGCGACTGAACGGCATACATTACGGCATTAGACAAAATTCAACCACAGAAAATTTACAAAATTTTCAATTGCTTAATCGTCAATACATAACTAACCCTACATTAGTAAGAACCGGCATACCTCACAATGTTGAAAATTTACATACACAAGACAGATGGTGCATTAGTTTGAGATTTAAAGGAAATCCTTCATTTGAGGAATGTTTAGAAAAACTCTGTCAGTTTATAATTAAATCTGATTCAACTAGTCGGGTACGATTCAAAACACTTGTTACGAGCAGTTAAAATTGCGTTTCTTTGGTTTTTTTAAATATTCTCTATAAATAATTTTGCAACTCAACAGGTAAATCATATGGTACTAGTGCTTTTGCGCAAACACGTTCGCTCTTCTATACAAATTCCGTTTTATACGCAGTTGATAACTGATCCTAGACCATGGGATTTGTACCAATTACATACTTCGTTGCGATCTAATATGAACATATACGAACCTCGTTATACGCAGGATATACTAACAAAATACGCTCTGTATGATTTTGACAACCAAACCACGTATGATACCTGGAAAAATGATGCAAATAATGCTGTAAGAGAATCAGGTTTACCTACCTATAATTCAGCCAAAAATATTCAGTTTACCGAAACCTTAAATGAAATGACTGACAGCGAGTTTGAAAGTTTTAAAGCAGATATTGTTTCTCAAACATAGGGAGAACAATATTTTGATCTGTGTGTTATTCCCGGTATGAGTGTTGATGCATTTATAGGTGATCCAGCTGCCAAACCAGCAAATGACACCTGGCTTCTACACCCAGGATGGGTTTATCTATAGTTTTATTTGAGATAAATGTACATTTAAATATTGGCATACGCAAATGCGATTATGGCCATGCAAGATGTATTCAAAATAATAGGTGATCTCGGTTTTCCAATAGTTGCGGCTCTTGCTGGAATTTATTTTGTATATCTGACCATCAGACTTTTACTAACAGGAGTTCTTGGCAGCATTAAAAGTATGGCCGGCATTATCACAGCACTTGATAACAGAGTGAAGACTATCAATCACGAAGTTGTAAGAGTAGATTTGCAAATCAGTAATGCTCTTGGCCTAAGACCTGATGTTGAAAGAATTGCCCGCGCAGATGGTAAATCTGACGCTAGACGAGACTAATTTAACTAGCAATATTGTAACTTTTAGCACCCTATAAATATTGGTACATTGTAACAAGAAGAGCTCACCTATGCTTTTTGTATAACAAAGCTAAGAATGCGACAATTGTGTTACACTAATAAGGGAAAATATCAAGTTGGTGTTTGTAAGAATCAAAAGTGAAAATGGAGCAGGTAATTAAATTATGGGGGAAATAAGCGATCTAATAGCAAAATATGGTTTTCCAATTGTAATGGCAGTTGGGATGGGATTTGTGATACATTATGTATGGGAATGGTGCACTAAAGAAGTTAAACCTGTTTTAGGCGATGCAAATGCTGTTTTGATTGCGCTTATAGATAGAATAAGAATGCTTGATAACGATTTGATACGATTGAATCAAAAAGTCAACACAGTGTTACACCTGCGTGGAAAAACTATTGATCATGAACGAGTAGATGCTGAAAAATTAATCAATCGTCACAACAAAACAGGCACAGCAGAAGATCATGAAGCAGCATCCGGTAGCAGTTGATTATTTGTTTGTGGCTCTAAATACACCGTCCCAATTAGGTCCAGGCGGGTTTTGTTGCAAAAAATAGCAACGTTCTATCATCATCTTATAATAGTCTTTGAGTTCAAAATTCCAAGCTGTAACTAGACTTTTTCCTATTATAATTGCTCTTTCCCATCTTTGTGTCCTATAAGCGTCAAGAAATTTATCATGTTGAGCAATAGCAATTTTTAAACTATCTGGCTTTGAAAATCCTACATAACTGGATAATGTGTAAATTTTTACAGCTTCTGATTTGCCTTTAACGGCTATAGTATCAAGCTCTATGGTCAACCACTTGTCTGGTAATCCTATCACTGTTTCATGCCCAATGATTATTTTTACTCCATAGTCTTTGGTTTGTCCTTCTAGTCTTGATGCTAGATTTACAGCATCTCCTAGGCAACTATAATCAAAACGCTGATTACTGCCCATGTTACCTACAACGACATTTCCGGTATTGATTCCAATGCCTATATTAATTGGCAGTGAATTTTCTTTTTTTAGACTTTCGTTCAGTTTGTTCAAATGAACGAGCATTTCTACTGCCGACTGTACCGCTAGAGATTGTTGCTCTTGAACATCAATGGGTGCGTTCCAAAACGCCATTATACAATCTCCTATGTATTTGTCTATAGTACCTTGGTGTCTCATTATTATATCAGTCATAGGAGTTAAAAAACGATTGATTAGTTTGACTAAACCTTGCGGATTAGACTTATACTGTTCGCTTATAGTTGTAAATCCTCTGATATCGCAAAAAAGCAACGTAAGTTGACGGGTATCACCTCCAAGTTTCAATAAACCTGGATTTTCTTGCAATTTTTTAATCATAGTAGGTGCAAGGTACTGTTCAAACTGTTTTTTTATCTGTTGTTTTTGGAAAAATTCACTTAGAAATTTCACAGTGTAAGAATGAATATATACTAAACCAATGCCAACTATTATTGCTGTAATATCAAATAGATAATGGTAGCTTACATATATCCATTCAGCAATGAAATAACTACCTACGCTGACTGCAAGTACGGGTATAAAGCCCCATGTATATCTAGATATAGCTATAGCCAAAACGCCGCCAATTATAAGGGTAAAAAGTTCAAGACTATCTGCATAGTTGGGTCTAGAAATGTTGATTTTACTTATCAGTGTTCCTAAAATAGATGCCTGTAGTTGTTGAGGTAATATTGGACCTTTTGCAGTGGCTACCGGATTTGCAATGCCTGCTGCACTGGTACCTACTATCACAACAGCCTTATGTAAATCATTTGGAATTTCTAGTACGCTGATAGTTTGTGGTTTTTGATTTATATCTATCCATACTCTACCCAGCTGATCTGTTGAAATTGCACCAAAGTCTGGTATTCGTAATTTATCAACACCAATATTGTTCAATTTAACTTGAAAACTTTTATCACCTGCTAAAACCCTTAGAATTTCTATAGGTAAACTTGGATAAATTTTGCCTCCGCTGGAAACTAACAGTGGTAAACGTCTATTGACTCCATCTATTTCAGGTAATGTGTGTGTTGAACCTACGCCTACGGCTGATTTTTCTAATTCGTCGATATTTGCAATTATGCCAGGGTATGATAAAATTTTATCGGTATACTGAGCATTGATAACACTAACGCCGGCTGATCTAACTTGATTTTTTCCTATCATAGAGGGAGTGTTTACTAAAACAACTGGGTATTTCTCTAAAGTTTTTTGTAGACTATCATCGCCGCCTAGTCTATCCTTTTCAGGCATCAGTATGTCCCATACAACAAGACCTGCATTATGTTCATATAGTCTTTGAATTATTTCAGCATAAGTATCTCTTTTAAATGGCCATTGTCCGTACCTGTCTAACGTCTGTTCGTCAATATTCGCAACTACAATATTGTTCTCATGTTGTTTGCTGTTGAGAATCATACTATCAAAGTATCTCAGCCGAACGCTTTCTACAAACGTTGGATCTATTACACGTATGAAGCAAATTAATGCCAGTGTTAACAGGGCTAGCCATGGCGATAATATGAACTTTTTGTACATGAATTTATTTAGCGACTGTGGTCTTACCAGATATTGACTTGCTTGTTGCAAAAATATAATCATTTAAGATGAACGGCACGATGAAATGTTTACTTGTAGATTATACCAACGAAGGCGTATTGTTCGTTAGCAGTAGAACCGGTAGGTGGTATACTTTTCACTTATAGGACAGCCGGAAGAGAAACATTTATTGATTTAATTTTCGTAGACCCTGTTTACAGAGGTAGACTAATAGGAACCATTGTTAGAAAACATTTAACTGAATATACTCGTAAGCGAGGAGCAAACAAGGTGGTTTCGATTGTAGGGGAACATAACATCAACGTTCGTAATCATGTGGCTAAAAATAGCGCCCATCTTGTATACAAAAGAGTCAACAAATGGTTGAGTAGCAATAGACATAGTGATAAAAAAATTGGCCAGGATACCACAAACGATGGTAGAGAACTGCAAATATGGTATAGCGAATCCGTTAATTCATCAAAAGCAATATCTCTTATTCTGAAAGTTTATAGCGAACTTATTGCCAAAGGGTTTGCAGGATCTTTTGCTAACCTCGATGATTGGCAAAATTGTAATGTTATCTATTCCACTGACGAACATGATAATATTTTAGGTGGAATGGTTATAGAATACAGAGCCGAAGGCAGAGAAAGTTTCCAACATTTGAATTTTACCAATCCCATGTTCAGAGGAGGACGAATTAGCACAATATCAAGAAAATGGCACCAAATTGTTACAATGAACAGAGGAGGTAACAAAATATCATCAACGATTATGGTTGATAATGAGACATCTAAAAAAACTGCTGCCAGAGACGGTATGAAATTTTGCTATGTTCGAATGTACAAGTGGTTAATTTAAGCCGACCAGTTATTACGCCACATATTAAACTGAACAATATTAGGGAAATAAATTATTGTGTCATGTTTATCTGGTTTAGCTATTGGACAATATTTGTCAAACCAATCACAAATTTGAGTTCTTTGATCATCCCACCAGTCTATGTCGTGTATATAAACCATAACAGGGCCAGGCTCTTTTTGACAAAAAGATGACCATTTTTCAGATTTTGCTGTAGACATATGCCTATTTAATAGCAGCAATTAATGACTAAAAATATACCAAATAAATATTTTATACAATAATAAGGATCTGATGACAAATTGTTGGTTACCATATTATCACGCAGAGATACAAACAAATGGCTCGGTTAGACCCTGTTGTAAATATACTGCTGAATGGATAGATTCGATAGCTGATTACACAAATAAAAATAGGCAAGACTTTTTAGAAAATGATCTGCCAGATGCATGTTTGCCATGCAAGGTATCTGACGACATATGGTCATATAGAACAATGAGAACTGCCCATTTTTCTAAGTTTTGGCCCGCACCTACGTCGCCAAAATTGAAAAGTTTAAATTTATCAATTGACAATATTTGCAGTAACTCCTGCTTGCAATGCAGTGCTTCAAACAGTTCTACTATAGCATATTTACACGGGCAAAAAGAATCATATTCATGGAATCTAGATATGCTTGACGATTACTTACCAGATCTAGAGTTTTTAACCGTAAGTGGCGGCGAGCCTTTACAATCTTATCGTTTTGTTGCCTTATGTGAGAAAATTTCACGTTTGTGCAAGAATTTGAAAATTATTACTGTTCCTACAAGTTGTTATAAACTTCACATGCGGAATATCACCGCGTTAGCAAATTTAAATGTTCCGGTTGTTTGTAGAATAAGCATTAACGGTCCGTGGCCTCTTAATGCCTACATTCGTGGTTGCGATGAAAAAGTATGGCTAGACAATTTGGAGTTACTGAAGCGTTACAAATTTCGCCTTTGTTGGCAGGTAACAATTGGATCATACAACGTATTCGCACTGCCCGAAACTGTGTCATACCTAGATTCGTTGCTTGGTACCAGGCATATAACTCCAAGTCCTGTTATTTTTCCAGAAACCCACTCGGTAAAACAAATGGCAGATAACCTAAAAATAGCTACTCGGAAAAAATTATTGTCATTTATGCCCAACCCATCCTCGCGGGATTTGATAAGAACTGCTATTGACCTACTTGATCAACCTAGAACTTTAGAATGGCAAAATTGTATCTCAAGTATTGAGAGCATACCCAAATTAAGGACCAGCCCTTATAATTTAGCGCAGTTTATCAGTCATTATTTAACAGACTAGTAGCTAGAATAAATAATTGATCATGTGTATCATTATGGCAAAATATTTGCCCAATTTAGGTTGGGTTGGTGTAAAAAATAGAGACAGAGGATATTATCCTATAATTAATATTCGTAAAAGCCAGAAGAATGGACTGGAGCGTCTTTATATTTGGGACGAAACTACTGGCTACACCGAAGGATTAAATGAACACGGAATTGGTATAATAAGTGCTAGTATGGCAACTATATCAGACGAAAAAGGCCAAGGTACAACCACGCACGAAGGCTCGAGAGGGGATTATCTGAGTCCCGATGGCAAAAAAATAAGAACAGCGCTGCTTGAAAACAATTGCAAAGCTACTGTAGAGAATTTGGTAGAGAACGAATTAACAGGGCACACCTTGGTATTCAATAAAGATCGATGTTTTTTATTAGAATCAGGATTTAGGAATCGTGATTTTGTTTTTAAAGTTGAAGAAATTTTGAAGCCTAACATATGCGTACGAACAAACCATGGAATATTACTTCCATGGGCAGGATATCAAAGAGTCGATGGCGACCCAACACATAGTAGGAAAAGGGTCAGTTCAGAGTTTCGGAAAATCAAAGCAGAGTTAGGATTGCATAAATCCAACACTCTTGACGAATGTATGGAATCTATATTAGATCAGAGTGATCCAAATCCTCAGCTGAATCCATGTCGTCAGGACGGCCGAAATGGATACATGAAAACCACAGGACAAATAGCACTTGTACCAAGCCAGTACACATTATACTATCGCCCATTATGCAGCGGCATTAAATTTGATTATGATAAATTAAACAGCAGCAATGAAAAGTGCTTCTTTGAAATTTTAAGCAAACGTCCATTTTATAAAGCTATGAAAAGTCAACAACAAAACTGATTGTTATGCTGGCTTTACAATACATTTTAATGGAAATCCGTTGAGTCTAGCAGCGTTTAAAGCGTCCTCTTGTTTCTGTGATGAAATCTCATAAGTGTAAGTGCCTGCTATACCAGATCCGTTTTGATGTATATAGAGTGTTAAATCACTTGCTTCTTCAAATGATTTGTAAAATATTGTCATTAAAATTAAGATTACAAACTCCATTGTTGTTTTGTCATCATTAAACAAAATAACATTGAACTGTTGCGGGGGACGCATGGCAACCTTTGATGCCGTAACAACGTCTGTAACTGTCTCGGCGATTGCCATGCTTTTGTACCTCTTAGTTCTAGTTTACCCTAATCAATCTACACTGTCAACAGTTGATTTAAGAATTTTTTGCATCAACTATTGCAGCAGTTTGATTCTGGGTAATGGCAATTTTACGCGGTTTCATACTTTCTGGAATTTCCTGAGTAAAATCAACCGTAAGAATACCATCAGCAAGGTTGCTTCCTGTAACTTGTACCCAAGTATTCAGATAAAAAGTCCTACGGAAAGATCGGCTTGCTATCCCCTTGTGCAGGTACTGACGGTTTTCGTCCTGTTTGACTCTGCCCTCAATAGTGAGAACACCGTCGGTAAGAGTAATATCAATGTCATCTACTGTAAAGCCAGCTACAGCCATACTAAGACGATATGTATTTTCACCCGTTGATTCTAGATCATATGGCGGATAGCCAGAATTTTGACTCGTGCGCACCTGATCTAACATCCGTAAGGTAGGCTCAAAACCTACTGCAAAACGGTTAAGGTCGCGAAACATGTCGTCTAGTTGTGATGTTAAAGTTAAGTTTCTCATTTTATACCTCCTCTTTGAGCAAAGTTTTATGTTGAAGACCCTATTAGGCATCTTCTGTCAGTTATATCTGACAATGTATTTATAATAAACTTACCTAACAAAGTCAACTACTCAACCTTCATTATTTTGAATGACTGGTTTATTCACAACTTTAGTAAACTTTTTAACCTTCTTCTTAGGAGGGTCAATCTCCATAATTTGAGCATATTTCTTTTTCCAACGCAGCTTTGCTTCGGCTAATTTCTGCCTACGTAGAATGCTCGGTGGAGTATAATGCTTGCGTTTGCGTAGTTCCTTGTTAATTCCTTCACTGTTCATGCGACGTTTCAACTGTACAATAGCTGACTCGATATTGTTATTGTACACCTTAATAGTCATACCCTTTTTGTTAAGGATAAAATCATCAGAATCCATTTGTTTTCCCTTTTGTTAGTGTGCTATGATATTTTCTAAACGTCAATTACGTTTTTCGTTTGCAGGAGCAATAATAGAAATAATTGCTTTGCCGTTTAATTCAGGACTTTTTTCAATTTTACACGGTTCCAGACCGGTAATAAAGTTTTGCATGAGTTCAAAACCTTTTTCTCTAAAGCTGAGTTCTCTGCCTTTAAATTTAATCATGATCTTAACTTTGGCATTGTCATCAAGAAACTTTCTCGCATGAGATTGCTTGACTTCAATGTCGTGCTTGTCAGTCACTGGCCGCAAATGTATCTCTTTGATAACAATTGCATTTTCTCGAATTTTTTTGTCTTTTTCTTTCTTTTGACGCCTGAGGTTGTAGATATATTTGTTTAATTCAGTAAGTTTGCATACAGGTGGCGTAGCATTAGCTGTAACTTCCACTATATCAAGCCCTTCGTTTCTAGCTTGCCATAGTGCCTGTTTAAATGGCATTACACCTAACTGCTCGTCGTCTTTACCAACTAATCGAACTGAGTCATGGCGGATGCGTTCATTGTAAACCAGATTAGCCTTAATTGGATCTTCTGGACGAGGACGTTGTCTATTATTTCCTCTAGAATAAACTTCGTTCAATTTACAACATCCTGTTCTGTATCATATAACTTAAGAGGTTCGGACATGTTTTCTACTGTTTCCTTGGTTATGCATACTTTTTTGACTCCTGTTTTATGCAATAATGGTAGCTCAAACTGTGTAGAGAGTAAAATGTTTTCTATAATACTTCTGAGCCCTCTAGCTCCAGTTTTTCTAGTTATAGCCTCATTTGCGATTGTTTTCAAGCTATCTTTAGTAAATTCCAGCTGAATTTTATCCATTTCAAACATTTTTTGAAACTGTTTAATGATAGCATTTTTTGGCTTAGTTAGGATTTTGATTAAGGCCTCTTCATCTAAATCTTCAAATAGCACCACAATAGGTAACCTACCAATTAGCTCAGGTATTATACCAAACTTAATTAAATCTTCACTTCTGACTTGCTTGATAAGATTGTAATGACTGCGTACTGTGTCAACTTGTTTGATTTGAGCGTTAAAACCAATAGCAATCGAATCAACCGATTGTCTCTGTTCAATAATTTTATCCAAACCTTCGAAGGCTCCGCCAACAATAAAAAGAATGTTCTTTGTATTAATTGTTACAAATTCGCTATTTGGATTTTTTCTTCCTCCCTGTGGAGGTATTTTTACTTCGCAACCTTCGATCATTTTAAGAAGTGCTTGTTGAACTCCTTCGCCGCTAACGTCTCTGGTAATAGAAGTATTTTCACCTTTACGACCTTTTTTGTCAATTTCGTCAATGTACACAATGCCTCGTTCTGTTTTCGCAACATCGTTATCTGCGGCATGATATAGTTTTATAATTGCATCCTCTACATCAAGCCCTACATATCCGCTTTCTGTCAAAGAAGTTGCATCGACTATTGTCATCGGTACATCTAATATTTTGGCAATATTTTGTATTGTATAGGTTTTGCCAGTGCCTGAGCCGCCGATCAACAGCATATTACTTTTATCTATTTCTATGCCATCTATTACCGGATTCTCAATACGCTTCATATGATTATAAACGGCTACGGCCAAAATTCTTTTGGCGTTATCTTGCCCTATAACATAATCGTCAAGTTTATCTTTGATTATAGTGGGAATCAATGATATTTCTGTTGTAGGTGGGATATGATCTTGCTTAAGAATATCGAAGCATAAGATTACACACTCATCGCAAATATATACATCATTACCTGCGATTAGTTTTTTAACTTGTTTTTGACTTTTGTCACAAAAACTGCAATTATGATAATTTTTGTTTGTCATTTCCTACTGCTGTAATTGATATGTGTTGGCTTGAAGTGGTCAAGAACATGATACGTGTCAGTTGTTGATGCGGTTTGTGTAACTGCATCGTTAACCGGCTCTTGTGTGTTATTAACTTCTGCTGTGTTATCAACTACTGTATGTGTGTCTGCAGTTGGTTTGTCAATTGAAATGTCTGTTGAAATAGTTGTCGGTTTAGGCTCGTTTTGCGAAGTTGGTTCGCTAAGAGTTTTAGCCAACCATTTGTCCAAACTGTCTGTGACAATCTCCTTAATTACGTTAGCGTCAACAACATCATTTGTTGCTATATGTGAAGTATCCATCTGAGAAGGTATCAGTTCCCACGCCTGGCCCGTCCACCAAACTGTTTGGCCGGAGTGTCCAATTACCATAGTTTGCCCTAACACAGGTTCATTTTGTGTGTCTTTCACAGTTTCTTGCCTAGGTTTAGATTCTACCGTGTCAACTCTGCTAGTTTCATTTTTTATGCTTATGTTTGCAGCAATTAACATTAAAACTGCTAACGGATCGAATACCAATACTAATACAATGATCACATATCGCACCGCTTGATCAGTATCAACATTAGAACCATTTGCAAAGAATTCGGCAATATATTTAATTGGACCAATTTTGGTTTCAACAATTGAAATATCTTGCTTAATTTTCAACTGTTGATCCGTAAGATCTTGTATGGTCTTTGACTCTATCTCTAATTTTGTCTTGATATCATTACGTTCTGATTCTTGTGATTTTCTAGATGCTAGCGCTTGTGTCGCTCTATTGGCATCAAGTTGAATGTTAATGGATTTATCAAGTTGGGATAATTGCGTTTGATATCTAGTTATAGCAGTCTTGTGCTGATCAATTTGTCCGGTGATTTGTTCTAATTTCAAAGAAAGCTCAGTGTTGGCAAGTCCAGCTTCCACATGCGCTCGTGTTAAAAATCCAAAAATACCTAAACTTGTTATTATCATTAGCACAACTACCGCCGTAGTTAAGTAAATTTTTAACAATGGCGGAATAATATTCCATTTTTGATACAACCAACTAGCAACAACTAATTTTGATATTTCTAAAATGGTAGCCATGGCAACAACAGGCCAAAAGCTGCTTGCAAAAATTGCTGCTAGACCTGCAATACTATAATACGCAGCGGTAGTACTCAGACACAATGCACAACCTAGCAGAATAGTGGATATTTTCAAGGCAATACCTTTCTGTATGTGCCGGTATCAATCTCCGTAAACGCAGTCTCTCTATCTAAAAATTTGAATTGTGCGTTTGAAATTTCGAAATTTTCAGCCAAGTAATCAATTACTTCCATTACTTGAAACGGAGCACAGCTATATAAATCAAACTGCATAATGCTTGGATATGGCGCTGGCATATTCCATATGTGCATTGCACAATGACTTGTTGTCAAAATGACAGTACTTGTTATCCCTTCATTGCCTTCATCATAACAGTATGCACTAACAGGGTCAAGCATAACTTTCATTCTAACATGTTCAACCATGCCTCGCATGATTTCATTTACCTTATCGCAATCATTGGGGTCAGGTGGGTTGTTAATCTCTGCTCTAATTAATAAGTGCAGATGCGCAGATGGTTTCAATGTTTGAAATTCTCCTTATCAAATACCAGGTATCTGTGTAACAGTTATATTATTACTGACAATTAGAATGTTTGCAACTACATCTATGCCTTGCGCTGTAACATTTTCAATTATTGCAGGATTGCAGAATGTGGCTTGTCCGCTATATTGAAAAACACTTGGATTAAAAACTTTTCTATTGCTTGACCAAGTGTTTGTCATACCTCTGGCTACCCAACGTTGTATAGCAGCAGTGCCTGTAAAAGTTGCACCGTAATCTGGTTCAGTTGGTAAGGCGGCTGTGTATAACTGACTGTAACATTCATAGCCAACTGTCCACGTTATAGAATTTAACGCAGCATTAGCGATATTTCCAACTCTAACAATGTTATCATATTTGTTCGGAGTAGCTGTGCTTTCCAGCTGATTTACTACCTGGAACCATCTCATGTTTGCTCTTTCTTTTTCTTCGCTCAGAGCAATGTTGCTTGGGTAGCCTGTATAAACGCCTGGTGTAAAACCAATATTTGTTGCAGCATTTCCACCATTTATTACCCATGGTTGTGTCCAGCCCGCGCTTTCCAATTGAATATATGGACCAGCAATTTCAGCTGCTACACCTGTTGAAGGAGTGTAATTATTAATTTGGCTTACAGCACTTTGAATGTTACCTGCAGTAAAGGTAATAGTAACGTTGTTGATAGACAGTGTTGAATGAGTTGTTACATCAGAAAATGCAGACGGTGCAACTTGGCTAAAGGCATTCTTGAATTGTCCAGCAGGATAATAACCTGGATTATTCAATCCAAGCGTTGCAAGTGCTGTAGCGTTACCTTCTTCAATATAAAATGGAGTACCTTCATAACCCGGCGCATTTTGTAAAGTAATGTAGTCTGAAGCTACACTCTGGCCAGCATAAACTCCTGTAAACTTTGTCAACAGATTTATTTTGTCAATTGCTGTTGACAACGTATCAGTGGAAGAAAATGTAACAGTATAGTTGTTAATTATTATTGTAGATCCATCTGTAAAAGGACTTCCAGTGACAGGTGATCCTCCTGTGGTTCTGATCCAACTTTGGATTTGCCAGCTGGTTTCACTGTCTAATCCACCGCCTCTATTACCTGAGAGGCTTGAGTAATCGGTAGGAGTTGTGTTGTTCCACGTTATTTGGTAATAAGTTGGATTGAATGAGTAATTGGCCATGAATTATCCTCTGTATACAAATGTACTTTATTTATTATACATACCGTTGATTGATAATTATTGATTTAGAATCAACCTATCCAAAAGAGGGTTTGACCTAATTTGATCTTTCTATGCCTAATAGCCCAAACTTCAGATACTGATGTGCTGCTGAAATAGATAGCTCCCTTAGCAGGATCTGACAATCTACCTTTGTATACTGCAACAGCAATCTGTTGCATTTTTTGCCAGGCATCGTCTTCACGTTCCCATCTAGAGCCAAACCTATAGCCCACCCAACTGAATTGGTGCCTTTTTCTGCCATTATGCCAATCATATTGAAAGACATTGCTACAAATGTCGTCACCAAAATCCTGTTGTCCAATTCGGTTTATTGGTACATATGCAACTGCTACCTGTTCTTTAGATGTTCCGCCTCGTGCCTCAAAATATAAAGTCCAGGCTAGGCATTCAACTTCTTGCCTTTTGTGTATATTAAGATTTTCTACGTCAGGAATAGAGAGGGGCAAATGTTTTCGTAATGTTGGAATACTACTGAAGTCAGTTTTGATTTTTTGATTTGCGGTATTACCAATAGTTAAATCTGTTAACCTAATATCTTTAGAATGAGATTCATCTGAGAATTCAACTTTTTGTTCTTTGAGATTTACAATATATAGGTCATTTTGTTCAGGTGGATGATATACCGCAAGTTCTAAGTTTGCAGTTTGAGGTACAGGCGAAGCAGGTGTGTTAGACACTGCTGTTTCCCTTGTTGAATAAAGCCAATTATTGCTTTCATATTGCGTAAAAGTAAAAAACAATAGTAAACACATGGCGATTGGTCGTCGTGGCATCAAGCTCAGTTCTCCTATAATTATGTTAAGATGGGTTGAGAAAGATAAGTGAAAGAATCTCAAACCATTGATAGATAACAAGTAAGAATCTATCGGACATTATGTCACACAGCTGTTGCTGCTAAAAATATTTAAGTGTACTAAACGTAATATAAACACACTATATGTATGGGGAGAATTCCCCATATGCTAGATCTTTCCTTCCAGCTTATACTATATATGACACGACGAAAGAAAATGCAAGTTTTTATAGACGATGATTTTGAGCCAAAGATATAATACAATATGGAAGATAATATAGTTTCAACGCTTGAAGCCTGTGAAATTTTAACACAGCAAATAGAACAACATACTAGCAGAACTTAACTTACATTGTGAAGAAGCTGCCAAATTTGGCATGTATGTCCAAATTTCAAAAACAGAAAAAATAGTTGATAATAAGAATATACCTTCCTTTATTCTAAATCAAGCTTCTTATAATGTTGTTTTTGCTAAAACCTAAATCTATAATATATCTATGGATGTAATCTTATTAAATGGTGGAATAGCTTATAGGCCAATTCTAATGCGCTCAATTGGTCCGTATAAAATTGCACATTGGTTACGAAAATATGGGTATCAGTGTCAGGTGATTGATCATGTGCTGTATTTCAATGCAGATCAGTTATATACAACACTCAAAAAGTTTATTACACCTGATACTAAAATCATTGGTTTAAGCACTACATTTATTTGCAACAATGCATATAAGCACTCCGACGGGCGCATCAAACGAATTCCAGAATTTGTATTGAATGTATTGTCTCAAATTAAGTTAGAACATCCGTCAATACGTTTTGTTATGGGCGGATATATAAGTGATCGGCTTCCAAACTGGGATGTGTTTGATGTTACTATAATGAGTTATCTGTCAGCGCCTGAAGAAATTTTTCTAGAATATCTAGATTGGTTATCAGGCAGAGGGACAGAGCCTGTATTTGAGAAAAAGCGAAACAGTATAGGAACAGGTTTTGAGGATAAAATTATCTATTCTGCTGCTAGAAATCCAAAATACAATATAGAAACAGATGATTTTAAGTTTATACCGACTGATGTCATTCTGCCAAACGAACCATTGCCATTAGATGTAAGTCGCGGCTGCATTTTTACCTGTCGTTTTTGTCAATACCCGCACCTTGGCAAGCATAAACTTGATTATGTTAGGGCTATGGAACATATTTCTGCAGAATTATCTTACAACTTTGCTACTTTTGGATCTACTTCTTATTATATTATAGATGATACTTTTAATGACACAGAATGGAAACTCAGGTCATTCCATAGTGCTGTTTCAAAATTACCATTTAAGATCCGTTTTAGTGCATATTTGAGAGCAGACTTATTAAATCATTTTGATGAAACCCCTTACATTTTAAAAGAATCTGGCTTAGTAGGCGCATACCACGGTTTGGAAAGCTTGCATAAAGACGCAAGTAAAATAATTGGAAAAGGCTGGAATGGAAATTATGCAAGGGAATATATACCTTACCTTTTCCACAATATATGGAATAAAAGTGTTGCGCAACATTGCAATTTTATTGTAGGTCTACCGTATGAAAAAGAAACTGATGTATACGGTACAGTTAATTGGTTTATAGAAAATAATTTACATTCTATAGGATTTGATCTTCTTGGCTTGTATGGAGTAGATAACAGCGCAAGTCCAAATAGTATTTTTAGTGAATTTGATAAGAATCCACAAAAATATGGTTTCAGTTTTGAGGCTGATCCAATAAATTTCAATGGTACAACTATGAACTGGAAAAATTGTACATGGACAGTAGGCGAGGCCTATCGGGTAACACAATTGGCTACAAAAATGACTAGAGAATTTTCAAAAACCAGAATGTGGTCTATACTCGCTCTATTATGGCAAGGATATGACTTAACTTATCTTATGACCACACCTCAAGAGCAGCTTTCATGGGATGATATAAAAGCATCAACATTGACATCATTTGATGTATACTTTAATAAACTAATGCTATTATAAAAAGAGCCAAACATGACAACAAAAGCAAATCATACTGAGAATTTTGAGCTATCAAACGAAGATAAGGAAGTTTGGAGTACATTTGTGCAACAGAGTTTGAAAAGTTCTAGCAGATTCTATATTCCTGACAAAGGGCTTGATCAGAGTCTACGCTATAAACTTGATTTACACGGTTGCACTGTACAACAAGCTTTTGTAAAAACTAGAAATTTTCTAGAAGAACATTGGGCAGTAGGATCAAAATATGCAATTATAATTACAGGCAAAAGCGGTAAAATAGCAGATGAGTTCAAGTTTTGGATTGACAATTTAGGATTTGTAAAATCATGTATACCATTAACTGATACATCTGGAACCCACGGCGCGTATAAGATCACCTTTTACAGAAAATAATTTCTTTTTGCATAGCTGGTATGCGGAATTTTATGTTGCAGTGCAGCATAAATACTTTATATTTAAGATATAAGGAGACCAGAAATGTGTTTTAACAGAATAGTTAATTTACTTAGATCGTGGTGGCAAAGATTTACTATGAGTCCAACTGAACGTTGGTTAAGTCAAAGCAGCGATGTCGTCGAGTTAGAGAGCAGACTTCGACAACTTTGGGGCTACAGTAATCAAAAATTTACTTACTAATTTTAAACTACAAAAGGAGAAACCAAAATGTACGACAACACAATGATTAAGGACGCAAATCAGGCTGTTTTTGATTATGCTACCACTGCTACTCGTCAAACAATTGAGCTGCAAACAGCTCTTTTCAAAGACTTTGTAGCTTTGAACAAGAAACTAATGGACCTCAGCCCAGCTAAAGAATGGGCCAATGTGTTTACTTCTCAACTATCAAAGAAGTAAAAATAAAATAGGGTTAACGCACTGTTGTTAACCCTATTTTTCTGACTAAAATTAACTTTTAAACTAGGTACCGTATTCTTCTTCTTCCTCGCCGGGTAGGTACCAACGATTTTTTTCATGATTCCAATGCCGTCCGTCATACAATTGGATATTGAAAAATAATCCTAATATAGTGATTTCAAATCTAGGGCCTGCATGGTCATGTCCGCGCCAGTGAGTTTGAACGTGTAGTTCAAATATAGTTTGCCAATCAAACCATGTCAGTTGTACCTCGCAATTTTTGTTTTTGGAAACGGACCAATCCTTACAGAAAAAATCCATTTGTTCTGAACGCGATTTAGCCCAAGGATTTTCGACCCTTAGTGTAAAATGTAACATTTTGCTGTTCCTTATAAGATAATTGTTTTTTCGTGTCCAACTGTGATTGTTGGATCAATCCAAATCTTGTGACCTAGTTCTTGTGCAGTCCAACAAAAACCGACGTCTTCTGCGCAGAAATCGTGAAAATTATTGCTTGTTACCCATTTTGGCTGAAACCATGGATATTCCATACTTTCTAGTATGCCGTGCTGCATGCATAAAAATCCAAAACCGGTGTAGCTTACAGGAAAAATTTGATTTTTTCCTGCTAAATCTTCTTTGGTAAGAAACTGGAATACGCCGTTAGTAGCTAGATGTTTGAAGTCTAAATGTTCCACTATGGGATATTGCGTAGTTGATTCCATTAGATATGTACCAGCTATAATTGGTTTGTCGCTTGCTATCAACGAAAGAACATTATGCGGCTGCCAGACAATATCGTTATCTATCCATATAATTTTATCATAGGGAATTTGCCCTTGCCACGGTTTTTGGTATCTGCCATTTCGGTTGTCTCCTCCTAGTATTTTATTTCTTGTATAGTATACCACAGGATCATATGCAATAGAATATGCGTATTGAATTTGATTTTGTTGTAGTAATGCTATGGTTTGATTCCAGGAATTGAAAAAATTGCTACTAAAATTTTTTCCTGGTAGGCAAAAAACGATTTTCATATACTTTATCCTAATTTTTTTCTAGCCATTAAATCGTGTTCGTGTCTTCACCATTTCATATTGCATGTAATAGGATTAAGGTTCCAAGACCAAGAGGTCATATGGTGTTGGTGCATTGATAGTTGTGCACACCAGCCCCGTCTTACAAAGCCTCTACTGTCAATTACCAACGTATCAATGCCTGCATAACAATCCCAGTTGGTAAATTCTCTTAAGCTGTCGTTCTCACTTAGATTAATATCAGCGTATTTGATCTGATCAACTGCTTGAATAACATTATTCTCATCCTTAGTTGTTATAAGATATGCAGTGTTGTCATGCGTTGAACGCAAGTTTTCTTTAATTTCTTCAGTATATTCTTTTTTCAGTTTTACAGGTTCTACGGGGTTTGAGAAAACAACCTGTTGACCAACATTGATGTTGGTTTTTTTGGAAAACCACTCAATATCTTTTATTTGTTCATCATAACGATCTGGTAGCATTGGGACTGTAATATTGATATCCCGCACAACGTCTCGTATTGCGCAAATTTTGTCCGCTAGTTCCGGAAGCGATGTGTACTCGTAATGAACAGTGCCGGAAATATGCTTTATAACATTACCATGCTCTTCGAACCATTCAAGTGGAGCTGTGAGATTGGTACTAACTGTACACCCTGCTATTCTGTTGTTTAGCAAACGCAATAAGTTTCCAAACCACGGAACCAGTGTTGGTTCTCCTGAACCTCCAAATCCTATATATAAACTTTTGCCGATTAAATCGTAATAATCACACATTCTATCGGCAAAAATTTCTACTTGATCCCAGTTGCCATTAGAAAAATGGCCATTTTTAAAAACATCTGGACAGTATGAACAGTTTTGATTACACTCGTTGCCTAGATCCCAAGATACCTGTACAATTTTATTATCCCATCTTGAATGCATAAATGTTTTGACCATAATCAATAATAGCTAAAAATTGTAATAACAGCGACTTTCCATTAGATATAAATATGATAATGAGAGCAGCAATGTTTATTATTTTGATAAGTAGTCTTGCAGGATGTGCTCCTAAATTCAATCAATATAATTATGACAGAATGGTAAACATTGCAGTTATTTCTCGAGATTCGGATAGTGTATGCCAAAATAGAGATTCCATGCTAAAAAGTTTTGGCATATTACGCAGAGAAGCGATATATGCTATAGAAGACTCTGAAGGTCGTAGCGACACTGATGTAGCACAAATGATGAAAAATCAACTGGACGAAATAGATAGATTTTTAGACATGTTGAAAAAGCAGACACCGAGTCCATTTTATTGTAAATTAAAAACGAAAAATATCTACGAAACTGCTAAAATTATTACCAGAGCTGAAGGGAATAAGTTGAAAATACTATGAGTCAGATAATGAACAATTTAAATTTTCTAGCTACAAATGCTTCTCAAATTGTTGCAAGAAACGCTATGCAAGCTCTCCAGTATCAGCAGGCATTAGAACAACAGCAAATATCACAGTTTGAATATTTGGATTTAATGCAGGATCTTGCTGCTATGGTCCGTGTTGCAGAAGCAGAGGACGATCTGAATAACAAAATATTGTTAGAACAATGCATTTCGGCAGCTATAACCGTAGCAGGTGTTCTTTAAATCTACCAGTCTTTGTCAGACATTTCATCGAACGTAAGCAGATACTCTACAAGATCTTGTTGATTTTCAAAATAAAGGCCGCCGTTGTATATTTTTAACTGACCTAGTCTATGTGACCACCATTCTTTGAATTCAGCAGACATTGGATTTAATTTAAGGTCGTAACAATATACTCCCTTACGTATAGACGCAGAATACCAATTATCATTTATTTTCTCCATGGAAACTTTCCGTTATATCTTTCATTCATGATTTTGTTGCCATTTACGAAAAATTCTGCATTTACAGAATTTGTATTGCCGTCGAGTCTGTAACATACAGTTGAATGCCCTGTGCACTCAAACACTGGAAAATGTTTTGAAATCGCTGAATAAAATCTACGGTCGCCGCCCCAACCACTGTACCACGCTGGTGCAATTTGAACTATAACATCACGACTGATACAATACGTAGAAGTATCAACTAAAAAGTGTTGATCACTCAAATAGAGTGGCCATTTTCCTAAACTTTCACAGTTATCATCGCAAATGTATGTGCCATTTAGGTCATGAATTTTACGTAAACTGTAGCACCATTGTAGTTTACTAGATTCACAGGTGTCCAGCATGTATTCAACATGCGTAGGTTCGTACCAGTTGTCTTGGTCTAGGTATAAAATGTAATCGTGGTTAATTAGATAACTTACTGCTGCATATATTCTATGTCCATACCAGCCATTAGCGCCTGTGTTAGCTGGTAATTGTAAGACTTTTATCGTAGGAAATTTTGACAAGATTGTTGTAGCTGCTGCTGAAAATTGCGGGCCATCTATTACCGCCCATACTTCGCAATTTTCATAAGTTTGATTTATAGCGCTATTACATGCATCAGCTAATGTATGGGCACCGGTAGTAGGTATGACAATTACTGCAGACTTGTTATTCATACCATATTGTAAAGAGCATTACAGAATTAATCAAAAATACAATTTTAGGTTTTTTGAATTAGCACACGTCTACCAATTTTATTAAATGTCATTCCTTTGACGACCAATTGATTTCTATTGTCTAAATCGGCAGACATTAGCCCTGCTGCAAATTGTTCAATTTGACCAATGCTAAAACTGTAGGTATTTTCCAAACTTAGCAAATAGAGCAGCAGATTTTTAATACGCAAGTATCCAATTTCTTGAAGACTATGCCAGTCTAAAACACCATCTGATAAGGTAACTTTTTTAAGATCAATTTCTGCCAATTGATTAGTTAACTGCCAAGCTTCATCAAGATGATTGATGCTCTTAAGAACATTTACATCCGCGATGCCAAATCTTTCATCAATTTTTGGCCATACTACATTCCTAATGTAGTTTCTGTCATATTTGTTATCGCTGTTACTAGAATCCAGCACAAAAGGCACGCTATGATGCTCGGCATAGATTTCAATATCTGTCCTAGTAATATTTAACATAGGGCGAATAATTGAAACGCTAGCGTTGTACCAACAAGGACTGATTGCATTCATGCTTTTTAGACCTCGAAGTCCGCTGCCTCTAAACAATTTTAGGAGGAAATTCTCACACTGATCGTTGGCATGATGTGCAAGTAGAATGCAATCTGCTCCTGTATCACAAAATGCTTTGTAACGTGCTTTGCGTGCTGCGTATTCTAGATTGTTTCCAAGGCCGTCTAAACACACAGAAACACCAATAAATGGCAGGTTATATTCGTGACACTGCGATTTAACAAACTCATGCCATGCAAGGCTATCGCTTTGAATGTTATGGTTAACATGCACTACCGAAATTTCACAAGGCCAGGCTTTTTTATTGGTTGCCAGCCAATGCAATAGTACCATGCTATCAACTCCGCCGCTAACTCCTACAATAGGTTTTTTGAACCCTGTAAGAATCTGCGATACTCGTTGAACATCAAGTAGATCCATTTCGTTCTCCATGTTTGAGCATAGCATGCAACTAGAACATAGTCAATACTTTATAGACTAATGTAAACTAGATTTAGTTCACAGTAACTTGGCTTTGGCTGCATCTACAAATTCTTTTAATAGTTCGGCAGACTTGTCATGATTAAGCATCTGCTGAACGCCCCAGTGCAATGGAGATGGTAAATTATCAAGATCACACCATGTATAATTCGAGCATTCATAATTAAGAGCTGGTTTAAACTCATTTTTTACAATGGATGCAAAGGTGTAATATTTAAAGCGCGGGGCATGAGATTCATTTGTGTAGATTAATTTTAGATTCTGTTCGTTAAGATGATGACCAATTTCTTCCATAGCCTCTCTTATAGCAGCATCGGCAGGAGTTTCATCTTTGTCAACCACACCGCCTGGCAAACTCCATGTTAGAGGTAAAGGAACATATTCACTGCGTTGTATCATTAAAAATTTATTTGTATCTAAGCTGTAAATAAGGCAACCTGCGCCTAGCTTAGCTTTTGCTTGTAAATCTTTTACTTTCATGGAATATTTATCGTTCAATTTTTGGTAATTTTTTGAGAGCTGTAACTTCTTGCCTGTATATTGCACGAATACGTGCTGGATCTGCTAGTATTTGGGTGAAATTTGCAATGGCTTTTTTGAGTTCTGCTATACGATCAACAACATCATCATAAGCATCTTTAGCCCATCTGTACGAAGGTAAGGATGCTAGTCTATCAAGCTGCTCATTGTCTAACGGAATTGCTGCGGTAATAGTTTTTATCTTGTCAACTATACTGGATTTGTCCTGCGCTTGTGTTAGAAAGGTAGGTAATTTTTTTTCGTAACAGATTTTAAGAGCTTCGTTCCAATTTAGTTGATAAGTTGTGTCGTCTATTAGTTTTTGATATCTAATAGCATAAAATTTCAATCGCCATTCTACGAAGTCTTTTATAAGATTTTCAGCTGTATCGTATTGTTTGATGTTATTTCCGTCGTAATCTAACACTACCAATCGTTCAGTGGTTTTGCTTTTAAGTTTCAAAAAATCAATGGCTTTGGTTTCAGTCCAGCTGGCAATCGATCCGCGTTTAAATCTTATTTCTAAATTGATATCTTTGGTGCTGCGATCTATGTAGGTTTGGATTAGTTCATCATCCTCCATCTTATTCAATCTTGCTTTGAATTTTTCCAATGATAAATCTGGCGGTAGTTCCTTTACAAAAATACTACTACCATCAATCTTGACCTTGCCGGTGAACTCATAGCTGTTATTTCCAAGATGTACAACATGACAGTCTAAAAAATCATATCTAGGTAAAAGTTCGGGCAACTTCTTTTTGTCTATGGCAGCAAGTGTTGCAGAAATAATATCATCAAAATTGCGCGGTAAAATCTCTGTGCTCCACCCTACAGCGATTCCGGAAACACCATTTAACAGAACTAACGGAATTAATGGAAGGAAGTGCCTAGGTTCATGAACAGATCCGTCATAATTTTCCTTAAGAGGAATTATATCATAATCTTCATATATTAATGATTCGGTATAGGTATTTTTTTTAACATAGGTATATCGCGGAGCACCCCAGTCAGTAGGACCTACCCTTGTTCCAAATGCGCCTATACCGGATAACAATGGAATGTTGTTGCAATATGGTGCAGCCATTAGAGATATCGTGTCGCATGCAGCAGCATCACCATGCAAATAAATGTTTTCACTAATAAGTCTACCAGCCAATGAAATTGTTTTGATTTTTTCATTTTGTGTCTTCATGACAAATAGTGCCTTACGTTGTGCATCTTTTAGACCATCGCTAACAGACGGAATGCCTCGGCTTTGGCAAACGTAGATTGAGTATTCCCTGCTTGAATCTTTAATAAATGTAGTTGTATCCACCATTAATCACCTTTATTTTCGTATTGACTGAGTATAAAATGGCAATAATCATTTTGTGAACAAAATGATGCATACCAGGTCACGGTTCTGTAGCTATCTTCTATATCGTAATATTTGTAATATTTTACTGTGTTTGAATATGTATTTGTACACCATTCCACAATTATTCCACAGTGTTTTTGTAAAAGAATATCTTCTATAAGATCTCTCAGATCGGCATCAAGAGACATTTTAGTTTGACCAATTTTCACAGAGAAGTTAGGTAGTGTAATGTCATTTTGCATGAGCTAACTTACATTATGCCAAAAAAAGAAGTCAATTATCATATACAAACCAAGGACCAAGTTGCCACAGGACCTATGAAAATTCATCATATGTTAAAAATGAGAATTCAACTTCGAAGCATGTGGGTCCAATATGGGTTATATCTGCTATGATTCTGTGTTCGTCCCAATCGCTAAGATTATTTTTACACCAATTGACCAATTCTATATTGGCACCAATCCAATAGCACTTCAATAAGTTAAATCGGTTTTCATAATCTAAATTGAAAGTTCGAGCACCAATTACTATTCGCTTTTGCATCTTATAAGGCTACCCACGCTTTGCGATCGTCTGCTCGGGAACTATTAAAAATAAGATCCAGTGCTTCAGATAATTTACCATCATCTAAAAGTGGTACAAGTTTTGGATTAGAAAGACTATGAGTCCAATCTGCCTCTTCTAAACTGCCTAACCCTTTTGCTCTAGTTGGCTTTGGAGCTCCTTTCCAATCTTCTGCATTATAATTTTTATAGTCATCGGCATACCAGTAAAAACGTTTTTTGCCTTTTTCCTGTATAATAAAAGGAGTTTGAAACACATAAAATACTGGCGCCAGTTTTGGATCAAACAACTCAGGCCAATGTAGATAGAAAAAATTGACCAATAAAGCAGTAATATTAGCACCGTCAGGATCTTGATCTGCTGCCAAGTAAACTTTTCCGTATCTCATATTAGATCTTACAGCTTTTTGTCCTAGTCCAATGCCTAATGCTGTCATAATATCTGCTATAGTTTGGTTTTCAATAATAGTTTTGGCTGCTTCGCCTCTAACATTCATAATCTTACCTCTGAGAGGCAACGCTCCGTGTATTTCAGGATTGCGTACAGCTGCTACCATGCTTTTTGCGCTATTATGACTGAGCAGTCCGTTTGATAACACAAATGTTTCGTCATCCAAAACTTGTATATCATACATGTTTGTTTTTCCTATAGGAGAGATATCTATTATCTCTTCCATTAAAAACAAACTTTCATTTATATTCATTGTTGTGCCTTACTTAATATATTAGATATTGTAGTCTTATAATCATTTGGATCCATTATAATGGATCCAAATAAGTGTTCTTTTTTTAGCATATGTTCTTTATAAGTATGAGAATCACCGCCGGCAATTTCAACATATATATTTTGATGAATAAACCATATATCATAAAATAATTCACTATTGGGATATCTCTGGTTGAAGACAAAATCTTCTGTCTCCTTTAAGCCAATTTTACACAAGTAATCGTATATCCAAATTTCATAGAAACTCTTCAAAATAGTTCCGCAGTCTGTGTAAGAATAACAACTATAATTATTGCGAAATATTTTCCTTTTATTTGTCCTATAATTAGGTAATATTTTTGCAATATATTCTTCGATATCGTAAAGCGATAACTCAAAAAACTCTTTTGCAACATCATAAAATTTATAAAATCTCAATTCTTTTTCTAAATTATACATATGATATTGATATAGCGGATTACGCTGGACAATGTTGGTAACTTTTTTTATAAAACCAGAAATCAAATCATTTGAATCTGTATTTTCTACATGGTTGATATGCACCTTAAGATAATTTGTTGTTCCCTGTATCTTACCAAATTTTTTGATAAATGTTGCCAGACTTAAATTAGTATTCTCTTTCCATTGATTATATTTTGCTGTACCAATTTCTACACCGTATTTGTCTATAAGGGCAGATAATGTAATCGCTTTACGTTTTTGTATGTCTTTCCATTCATCTCCCCTGTTTTTTTCTACATACCCTTGATAACTTCTAGAATGATTGGCTTTCCTTATCCATTCCTGGCGATCTTTCTTATTTTTTTTAAACCAGTCAGGTGATCTACTTTGAGATAGCTTATAATCCTCTATTGACTGATGATTAATTTTATAAAATGGGCTGCTGTTTCTTGTGTGTATTTTCTTTAAAGCCTCCGATTCGCTTAATCCATATGCTTTGCTGATAAATTCTACACTGTTTTTGTTGAGTTTTTTTCCCAAGCACTGATGTTTTGAAAAACACAGGTATAATGCGGTATGTCGCCTACGAACACCTGTTGGAATAATATTGGTATCATTGACTGTATGTTCTATACCACATATATCGTGGTTATAATCGCCACACCATGCGCATCGCAATTTATTGTGTTCGATATTCCATAATTCAAGGTATTTGAATATTGATATTTTGTTTTTGGTTAAGGTTGCTCTCAAACGAAAACTTCTGTCATGGTCTGTATCTTTTGATCGAAACTTAATACCAGTTTTTTCACATTTAAATTCTTTTAGCACGATATCACCTTCTGTAAGATATATTTATTTATCATAGAGGGCGATACTTACTGTAAATTATGTGCCATTAATAAATGGATATCAATGTCTAGATTTTTAGCAGCGACCTTTTCAATAGTAGCAGTGCATATATTTAAAACAGAGAATAAATGATTCTCGGACGTTATACATGTTTGATTAATTACACCATTTGTAAAAGAAATTGATTTATTAAATTTTTTATCATCAAAATCATTAACAGAAATGATCTCAAAAAATGTAGAATCCATATTAATTATAGAGGAAAACAGTTTATGTTTAGACTTGTCTAAATCTTTTCCTTTTACAATTTCATATTGGTTTAGTTGTATGTTATAAACAGGTATTTTATGCTCAAGACTTATTTTTAATATTTTTCCAGATGACGTTGTAATGGTAATTCCATCTGTTATTTTTGCCTGTTTATTACATACTGGTTTAATTCTGCCTTTATGCGTTAAAACTAAATCACCTAGTTGGATGTCTTTAATTTTTTTTCTACTAAATTTTCCATCTTCGAATATTGCGATTTCTGTATCTTCTGCTACACAGTCACCTTCACAAATTAACAGGATGCATTTGGTTCGTTCTTTTGATGTTGCATCTAATAACTTAGGAACTTTGTTTCTAAGTAGTTTTCTGTTGGCCTTGGCAACGTCAGCGTCATCCTTCTTTTGAGTACGTGCTGCACATCTAGCATATACTGTGTCTATCCATTCTTTATTATGCTTTATTATGTCTTTGAAAGTAATGTCATTTTCAAGTGTATTCTTAATATATTTGTCTACTTCGTCATTAATCAACCTTGTCTTGCTTTGGCTATCAAAATTAGGAGCATGCATTACCGTGGTATTGTAAATTAACAGTCCTTCGGCAATATCGCTTCGATTAGGAGTTAAACCTCGTTTAGAGCTTTCTCGTTCTAGAGCTTTTAAAATACCGCTGAAAAAAAGTCTCTTGAAAGTATCAATATGTTGACCACCATTAAATGCAGGAATGTCGTTTACTGTACTGTGTAAAAACTCTCCTTCGTCTGCAAAATTAGGTATTAGATAATAATTGCTAACAAATTTTTCTTGATTGATTGAAACAATAATGGGCTTCTTCTGAGAAAAAAATGTTTTATCAACTGATTTTGCAACAGTGATTTTTTGTCCATTAAATGTAAATTTGATATTGGGATGGTTAGCTGCTACCTCGTAAACTCTTGCATATACAAAATCGATCGGCAAGTGAGCTTTTGGAAAGACAGTAGAACTAAGCGTAAAAGCAGTTTCAGTTCCAGATTTCATAGAACTTTTAAAAATTCTAGGTTCGCTGATATCTAAGTCTGGTAATAGATCTGTCCCTTCTTTAAAAGTCTGTTGAAATCTTTTACCATCTCTCTTGATATCAATTGAAAATTCTTTTGAACAACTTACTACTACAGAAGCGCCAATGCCATTGGTACCTCTAACTTCCTGTCGTTCGCCGAAGTTTCTCCCTGCACGAGCCTGCGTAAGTGCAATGGTCGCTTTATGCATGCGCTCATTTTCGTCCCAATCGATGGGAATACCTCTTCCATCGTCAGCAACACTAAAGGTAAGAGTTTTTGGATCGTATGTAACATCAATCTTGCTTCCGTGCCCGTGTCCTATAACTTCATCCAAACTATTGTCAAAAATTTCTCGTAAGGCACAGTAAACTGCAGGTGTCCAAGAAATTTCTTCGGCTATTAATTGATTATTTTTCCAGTTAATTACAGTTTGTGTATGTAGATTACGACTGCCTAGATACATTTCTGTTCGTAAACGATGATGAGCGTAATCGCTTAATTTAACAATTTCGTCTGTTGTTTTTTTAACCATTGTAAATTCCGTGATAGCGTTGTATAAGAATAAGCATAACTGAATACATTTTGCAGTCAATTATAAATGTAAACAGGGGGTTCTGACCCCCTGTTTGTTAGTTTTTTGATATAATTATACGCTTTTAACAATGCTTTACAACCAGAGATTCTAGCACCAGTGTGTTGATCCTGGCCGTTAGAAATAAAATACTAGGTTTTTATAAAAATATATTTAGTGTTTAGTTAAAATAGTTATCGTATTATTTATTGGTGTTGTAGTTTTATGCACAGGATTTTATTGTCCTGTGCATAATGCTATTTATGCTCGTTTGCTTACAAATTCGTTTAGCTTGCTTGCAAGTTCAGTAATAGCAGTGCTCGACGGCACCGCTGGGATTTCAGGATATTCGACAACCTGTTGATTATATTCTTGTATCATTTGGATATCACGTTTTTGACAATAAACACTATCAATAGCCTGTTTTTTACTATGCCAATCCTCCATAAGGATGTCCTTGGCCATCTTGAGCAGTTCTAGTCTAATCTCATACGCTTCCATTTTATTCTCCTGTGTGTTTGTGTGTGAGTGGGCTCACTTCTGTTCCAAGGTAGAACCCGCACCCGTTGAGGTTAGGCCGCTAGGCGGACATCCTCAAATGCAACGTTGTTATCGTTAGCATTTATTTTTTGTCTTGCGTTAAGGTAGCTTGCGCACCAACACCTACTTCAACCCTTAATGCTGCCAATCGAATCCTGCGTCACCCCCCTATGGTGGAAGTGCCGGGTGCTGCCCCCGGGTCTTGACGAACTTATTTGATTGCTATCAACAGTGTCAATTTTATTTATACAACCTATTGCACTGTATGTCAATACATTAGCCAATATAAAAGGCGCACTAGGCGCCTTTTATATGCTTTACCAATATCAAGAGTTGGTTTTAGGTTTGTTTGGCTTGTTAGCTGCCGGTGCAGGTGCAGGGGCAGGTGCGGGTGCTTTCTTGGCATTTGAATCCTTGACAGCCGGTTCAGCCGCAGGTGCAGTAGGCTTTTTAACAGACTTAGACTCTTCAGCAGGTGCCTGTGCTGTTTGAGTCTGTGCAATTGCTACAACAGGGGCCACTCCTATAGCAAGTGCTGTGCCAAATGCAGTCAAGTTACGTAAAAAGTTCTTCATATTTGTTTCTCCAGACGCTAGTGATTGGGTAGTCTTCTCTAGCAACACTATTAAGTATTATATTCTTAGCGAAACTTGTACAGATTTATGTTTAAAGTATGTTTTTATTTTAGGCATAACCGTGTGTGTGCTTGCCATGGCTGCTGTGTTTAACTCTGTCATCATGGTCAAATATTTTGAAATTATCGCACTCGTAGTTATTTGCAAAGAAAAGAGCATCTTCAAAAGTTTCAAATGTATGATCTAGATATTTTAGTACACCGTTTACCCAAGAATGAGTTCTCACCCTATGAAATTCGCCTGCCATGATTTAGCTCCTTTTTGTTATGACTTATTTAGTTTTTAAAATGTTCTACCCATGTTTTGCGTGTTTCATCTGTATATGATGTCAACATAAGTTGATTAAGCGCAACATTCATTTTTGAAAATTTCCAAGTTCGATGAAGTTTGCGATAAATGTCTTCACTGCTTGTTGGATTGGCCGAAAACCATTCAACACTCCACGGAATTTCAGTACTACTTACAACAGGGACACCTTGACTTATGTGATCTGCACCCACTATATTGAATGTTTCTGAAAAACTAACTTGCATTCCTATATCCATTTCCCTACACAATTTAAGAAATTCATCGCGTGGTCGCCACTGATGGTTTATCAACTCATGCCCTTTGTCTGCCATTTGTTGAAAAAGACCTTTTAGGTTATTCAAAACTGGCTCGCCTTTCATTTCAATACGTCCAGAATTAATATGAAAACGTAGTTTTTTGTCCAAAGAGTTGGCAAATTTTATTGCCGAAAGAGCTTGCACAAGGTGATTTTTTAATGGACGAATGGCACCGAAACAAGAAACGTTAATATAATCTGATTCCACTAAATTTTTTCTATTATCGTATTCCTGTGGATAGAAGTTAGGCATATAGATAACACGCTTATTTGTCTCGGCATCAGTCCAATTATACATATGCTGCAAATAAAATCTTGTTTCTTTTAACATACGCGGAGCATTGACGCCTATAATGATATTTGGAAAACGCACGTAATCGGCGATCCAATCTATAGCTATGCCTTCGCTTGCAATGAACGGCATTTCACTATGCAAGCGTATTATCCATGTTACAGAAGGGTGAAGTTTGGATAAAATTAAGAATTTTGTAGGAACGACCCATAACGCTTCAACTATTACATGTGTAGGCCTAAAAAGGGTAACTTCTCTGTCAATAGAATTATTATCTGGCACAACTACCAATTTACTTTCTACATTTGCTGTTTGCAGCATTTCGTTCATAAAATTTGCACTGTTGAAAAGTCCTGTACTTAAGCCAACGTAATTGTGCACAGTTGCTTTAAAATCTTCCCTGCGTTTTAAAATAAAAAGAACCTTTGCCATAAAATATCCTTGTTTGAACCAAGTCTATTTAAGGTTATCCAAAGCAAAGGTTTTTCAAATAGATAAAATATTTTTATGTTATTTTTTTGCGGCATTAAGACAAAGGTATTGCCAAACAAATGTTGCAGCAGCAAGTGATGTGATTTGTGAATGATCATATGCTGGATTTACTTCTACACAATCCATCCCAATCCAATTGATACTCTGCATCTCAGACTCGTCGAGCAGTTCGCTCAGCCATAGACTAGATAATCCGCCAATTTCCGGGGTACCAGTTCCAGGCGCATATGCAGGATCTAAACAATCAATGTCTAAAGTGAGATATGTTGGAAGATCACCAACTTTTGTTTTGATAATAGATGCCATTGCAGCAGTATCGTATTTCATAGCTTGTCTAGCAGATATTGTAGTACCACCGCGTTTTTGTAAAAGTTCGCGCGAGTCCTTATCTGCAGGACTACGTATTCCAATACTAATAGTATTGTCTACACTGATAAAATTATCTTCTATGGCATAGTATAACCAGGTTCCGTGACCGTGTAACTGACTGAAATGCATAGACCACGTATCACAATGTGCATCAAAATGAACAACGGCTACCTTTCCGTGTTGAACACAAATCATGCGTAAAATAGCATCTGTTATGCTATGATCACCACCTAAAGTAACCATATGTTTATTGTTACGTAGAAAACTATAATAATGTTCTTCTATGGTTTTAAGCGCAGAGTCTGTATTGCCGCTGGGTATAGCAATATCGCCTGCGTCTCCTACATAGCTGCTTAAATCAACTGGATACTTTTCATGTACCCCGTCGGTTAGCATCATACTAGCATCTCTGATGGCATTTGGCCCCATTCTAGTACCACTACGAAAGGTTGTAGCACAATCCACAGGAGCACCTAATATTACAAATTCTTGGCCGTTATAGGGTGGAACTCCGCAAAAATTGCGTGTGGTACCATATTGAAATGGCATATGCATCATAAAATAAGACCGCTTGACGGAATGGCTATACCCGATGTTTGAGAAATGTAGTTTTTTGTGGCATCGGCGTTTGCTTTTACCATGCATACCACATGGTTCTGGGCTATCGGAAATTTAACTGACGAGTTGGCACTCATTATCCAAAAAGGAGCCATTTGGACACCTGGCTGGCCGGTACGCGGATCTTGACTAAGAATCATTAACATCGGCTTGGTAACAACAGTCATAGACCCTTGCTGTTCAGTGTATTTTGCAATAATCTCGTCGCCATTACTTAGCTTTATACTAACAATATCACCAAGATTAGGTGAGTTTTCAATTAACATTATAATTATCCTTATGCTACAATTCTTATTGTAGCATAAGGATGCAAATATATCAAGATTTATATTATCTAGGTATATTAAAATTACTACTTTTTGAACCAAAATTAGTTAAAATGTTATAATTATCAAGTTCTGCAGGAACAGACCATCCACGTCTAATGGCAAATATTACTTCTGTTGACCAGTATGTCGCGCTTACTGTGTCTCCCTGATTACCTCCTAGAACAATATGTCTTCCATCTGGTGCTATGCCCCATAGAAATGTAGCATGTGATTTATTTTGACCTGCTCCCGGATATTGCGGAATTACCATAACATCCCCTTGTCTCCATGATTTTTTATCATTTGGATCTATCGCCTGTTGATAATTCATATATGCACTGCCTAGAGGATTTACTTTATCACCGGATTTATACGGAAGCCCTGCCAATTTTAGCATATATGCCTGAAACGTTGCACACCATGCAGTATGGTTATCAGAAGTTCTAACAACGGTTGGGCTTTGACCTGTTGATGCTAACATAGCTTTTATATTTGGCGCATTTGGATCACTAGGCCATCCTCCATGAAACATGCCTTCAGATGCACATCGTTTAAGATTGCCTATCAGCGTTGTATATCCTCCTTGTCCAGCCGCAGCAGGGTCCGAAACCCACCCGGTTGTTGCAAGGGATTGCGGTCCGACAAGTTGTCCAGGAGCAGCAGTTGGATCTGGTGCCTGTCCAACACTGGTGGTTATCACTGTGCCATCCGGAAGGGTAGCAGTCTGTGGCGCAGCAGTTTGGGATATCAGTGCCATCTGCTCTGAAGTCATCACATACGGAGGATCTGGCACATTTGGTATGGTTGTTATTGGGCTGAGTTGAGGAACCGCCGGTTGCCAAAGTGCAACCGGCACTTGGTTCACAAATACACTTGGGCTGTACCAAACATCTTGACCAACAAAACTGGGAGGATTTAAGGGCATTATAGGTTCTCCCTTGTATTTAGTTAGTTATTTTTTGCTAGGAATTCAACTAAATCAGTATACCCGCCTATGTGTTGTTCATCTAACCAAATCTGAGGAACAGTTTTAGCGGTAGGAAGTTTTTGAAGCAAATCATCACGTGTTATATAACTCTGATTTTTATAACCTTTTTCACCAAATCCTGGACTTATTAGATATTCATGATACTCAATCCCTTTATCATTCAATAGCTCTTTGGCTTTAGTGCAATAGGGGCAATTCAGTTTTGTATAAATTTCTGCTTTCATATTTTACCTTAACTATTTTGATGTTGTTTATATATTAATTTACCTTCTGAGGTTTGGTCAATCCATACACTTGAGTCAGGTGGAGTAACGCCTGCATATTGATAATGCCATGCCCATCGTGAATAATAATTAACTGTTGGGACACTAACATGTGCTATACTTGTTGTGTTACCTTTAATTGCAGTCCAGAAAATTCTATCACTCCACAATTTCAAATGTTCAGGCACAATCCAGTTGTGTAATAAATGCATTACATTTTTGGTTAAAAATAAACAGTTGGTGTCGCAAAATGTGTCGCCGTTACTTTCAACGGTGTCTACGTAGAGTAGTTTTCCATTGAGGTCACGAATATTTCTAGTAGCAGTTAAAACATCTCTATTGCCTAAATTATTAACCATTATCTCAATATGATTATCTTCATATGTGTTATCAGCGTCTAAAAATGCAATACAATCATAGTGTCTACTGAAGGCTGATAGTGCTCCAATGGCTCTAGGAGTTGCTCCTGCATCATTGTGACAATATGGTAAAATCAAATGTTCGCATGTTTGTAACTTTTCAACCATCGGGTGTGGGTCACCGTCGGCTACCATTATGTGTGTGATTTGCTCATATGTTTGATTTAGAACAGACTGATGACAACGAGATAAAATTTCAGCTTTTTCTTTGTAATAAGGTGTGATAACTGCTATTTTCATCAGATCTGTGGTAGCTCAGAATAATCTATTACCTCCGACATAATTCCTATTACATAGTTAGTGCTTTCGGTTTCCTGGAGAGCTGATTGCTTGTTGCTGGTGTTGCTGTGCTTATTGAACCAAGGTATTGGTGTGGTCTTTGGAGCAGGCAATGTGTACTTTATACCGATTTCCTTTAGTGCAGCAGCAGCAGTAAAATCCATAAAGTCCTTGAGTATTTGAGAATTAAGTCCGATTACAGGACCAAATTTGAACAAATAATCTGCCCAGTCTTTTTCTTCTTGTATAACATCCATGTAGATTTGATAAACTTCGGCTGTGCATTCTTGTTTGATTTCTGCAAAACGCGAGTCATCTTTTGCACACTGATTGATGAGGTATGCAGTCCAGTCTCTATGCAACAGCTCGTCTTGCAAAATAAGACTGATGATGTTACCGTTGCCAATGAAAATTTTGTTCTCTACCATTGCAAGACTGGTTGCAAACGATACCATAAATCGCAGTGCTTCGAGTGCATAGCTAGTATGTAATGCTAACCATATCGACTTAACATGGTCCTTTTCATCAACGTCAACACCAAGTTCTTTTTTGCAATTAATGACGTGCAGGTCGTCGTAGTATTTGCCAATCTGTGCAGCCATTTCAATGATTGGTGCTGTCTCGTGAATTTTATTAAATTCATCCTTTGGTACATTATAGATGTTTCTAATGATATGACTATAGCTTTTTGAATGTAGATTTGTTTCAAAGAAGCTCCAGTTGCTAACCAACGACTCAAGTTCTGGAATTGAAATAACAGGACCAAATACCTGTGCCGGTGCACGACCTTGCAAACTGTCTAATGCTGTTTGTCGAAGTAGATTGCTAGTAAAAATATGTCTAACAGTTTCGCTGGCATTTTTGAAATCGCCAGCGTCTTTGGTTAGGCTGATTTCTTCAGGAATCCAAAAAAATCCTCGTGCGTTCTCTTCGAACCTGGCTATCTTTGGATATCTAAATTCTTCAAATCGTTGAACTGTAACTGGCCCGGCAGGATCTAAAAACATTTTACGGGCGAGATAGTCTGTTTTTTTAGATAAATCGTATTGTGCGATCGCCATGATTGTATCTCTTTCTTAACTGTTATTTTGTTATTATTATTATAAAACGCAAGATTCGCAATGCTCTTCGTCATCGTAATTGATAGATTCAATCATAGCTGGAGTATTTTCTGCATCCATTTTACTACCTTGTTTTTCAAGAAGAGAGTAATATAGAGTTTTGAGACCCCATTTGTGAGCTAACATAAGATTCTTGGCAATTAAGGTGGTTGGTATTTTACGATCTGGAAAATGCCTTGGTGAATAAAATGTGTTTGTGCTGATAGATTGATCAATATATGCAGCCAATACGGCAGCAGTTTTTAAGTAGCCATCACAGTTTTTTTGATCCCACAGCAATTGATATTTGTTCTTTAATTTGTGATATTCTGGAACAACTTGAATAAAACTGCCTGCTTTTGATTCCTTAACACTGATTAAACTCATGGGCATTTCAATACCATTTGTGCTGTTGATAACAACACTTGAACTTTCTACAGGAGCTATTGCCATAAGTGTTGCGTTACGAACACCAAATTGTTTCATTTTTGAACGCAGTGATTCCCAGTCTAATTCAGGTGTAAAATCAGCAAGTTCATTAACTCCTGTTGCACGCAATTCCCAAGGGAAGATACCTTGACCGTAGCGTGTCTGGTTACTTTGTAAACAAGGACCACGTTCTTTGGCCAATTCAACTGTAGCTTCTGTGAGATAGTAGGCTTGATGTTCCATCCAAGTTTTTACTTCTTGTAGTGAATCTTTTTCACCATATTTCAAGTTGCGTTTTGCATGCCAATATGCAAGGTTTGTGACACCAATTCCAAGTGGTTGAATCTCATCATTACTAAGCTTGCTTTGTATGCTTAGGAAATCTTGATAATCAAGTATATTGCATAAGCTACGTTGTAGAATTCTGCAAGCACGTCGCATGTCTTCTGGGTTTCTAAATGCGCCCCAATTCACGCTGCCCAATGTGCAGAGACTCACACGACCTTCTACTTCATCAATTTCATAATATTCATATTCATCATCATCGACATCATCTGGTAGTTCATTTATTTCTTCATACAAATTATTCATTTTAACCGTCAACCCTCATTCTAATTGTTTCTCAATAGTTTACCATTCTTTACTAACAAATATCTACTCATACCAGTGGCAGCAATTGCTTCTCTGAGAGAATTATATACAGTGCCATTATATTTTATTTTTGGCTTTGCAATTTTCCTTCTTGCAATTTTAACTGCATCACTTGTTATCTTACTTTTTTCTTCTTTTGTCTTATAAACATAATCTTTTGGTTCATAAATCACATCTCTGTTATTAGTGATTTTTTTGCATTTGTAGCCTTTATAATGACCTCTGTTCCCTCTCGCAACTGCACTCATTGCACTGGCATTCAATTTATTATTTCGACAAAATTCAAGCATATTGGAGATAACTATTTCTTCACCAGTAGGGGTAATGATAGACCATATATCGCATATTTTTTCTTTTTGTCGGGATGACATTCGTATGCCTGCATTTCCTCCACCATCAAGACCATTTTCAATAATTAAATTGGCCCAAATTTTATTGCCATTTTGATCTCTAGCCCCAACAATGTCATTTTCTATAGAAAATTTAATTGCATAATTTTCAATTTCTTTTTTATTAGTGAATAATTGACACCATATTGTAGTTACATCATGACCATGTATTTTTAAATGTCGCATCCATACTGTCCCTGAACCTTTATATTTTATTGGATCTTTATTGATAGTTTTACAAAAATATTTTAAACCGGTTATATTATGACGTTTAATTATTAACCAGGTTGGTTTGAATTCATCCATTGATACATTCCAGTGTACATAATTTATGAACTATTTATGTACACTAGAATGAATGAATTAATTATTTAAGTTTTCTCATTTTAATAATATTGTTTGATTTATTTTTCTTAAATTCTTCAACATCTGTTTTTTTAACACGAACAATTTTTCTTTTATCATCTAAACGTTTGAATGGTTTTGTGGGAAGTAGAATTTCGCAACAAAGATTGCTTTGATAAATCGTATGATATTCTGGATCAAAAGGACCTTGTTCCTGCACATTATCAATGTATACTAGATAAATTCTTCCTGTATCTGTACGTTCTTTGAGAATTCCACCTTTGAATACTTCTTCTGCACTCATGGTTTTTGTACGCAAATCTGTGCGTTTTTCATACTTCACATATAATTCTTCAAATAATGCAGTGTTTTTGTAAAATGCTTCATACAAATCTGGGACTTCGTTTGGATCAAAGAAGGTAATATTTTCTTGGTTCTTAAATCTACGCCAAAAGAATGCATTAAGCACTACCCCATAATCCATGTGTCGGACTCGAGTTTCTTCAGTTCCTTGATTATTTTTGAGAACTATTAGGTCGTCAAATTGATGATGCCAAATTGGATAAAAAATTGTCGCACTATTGTGGGCCAATAATAATTTATCTGGTTCTATCCCTGCATAATAATTTTCATGTTCATCAATGCTAAAATCGGCATATTGAGTTGATACGTTAGGAGAAGTTACTTCTTTAACTTTATCTTTTTTGTTGATAACAGACACTACATAATCTGCTGTAGTAATATCACCACCCTTTACATATTTGATTTTTCCAAATTCATTGATTGCAGTAGGATGTGTGTCGCTCGTGATTAATTTAGCATCCGATGTTGATGTAATTTTTACTTGGTGTTCATGTGGAACTATCGGTCTCATGACATTTAATACTTTACGATATACATCCGTTTGTGTTTCAATATCACAAGATAGTACCAAATCTCCCAATTTTACTTCATCAATTTTAACTCTGTTCGATAAAAATTTCATTTATTCTGTCCTTCAAGTCGGATGATATTTCTTTGTCCTCTAATATTGTTTTATAACCAAGAACCTCTTCGATTGCAACAATACAATATTGACCTTTTCTGCAATTTTCTTTTTTTGGTATTAGTTGTAAATTTTGATAACTTCCTATAATTAATGGATGTATCTTGTTGACAAATCCGCCATATTTGGAAAATTTGTGATCAACAGCGTATCCATTCTTACCATAAATTATACCTAATTTGTTTTTTTCCGGATCGATGATATTTCCATATACAGCAATTGATATTTTGGTAGCTGTTCTTACTGCATCACAATAACTGTCGTAATTATCATAACTAAATTTCTTCAAAACAGGCCCGTGTTCTGTCCGACTATTTTTAAACCAACGAATTAATTTTGCCTCGTGTTTAACAGTAGATGCCCGAGATAAAAAAGTTTCTTGACGATTTTTAATTTTAGATTGGTATCCATTCCATTTGTCTTTGCCGATTGTTTCTCCAAACCTCGTTATATATGATTCCAATGAAGGGAGACGACCTATATCAGACCTATATTGTTGTGCTCGTATTTCAGCATCTTCTAACGAATACCCTTTAGATACCCAGTGATTTGAATTTGACGGGGTTGTTTTTTGTTTTTTTCGTGTTTTTCGTTTTTCATTAATTAAAAGAACTGCTTCTTCTTCAGTTTTACCCCGAGATATATAATATTCAATTGACCACGGGCTATTTTTTGCCCTATCTTTTCGAAGGTTTTTGTCGATTTTGTTAAACTCTTCGCCACACTTGAATTCTTTGAGATACTCATTTAAATTCATTCTGTTATGTCTCATAGTCAGATGTCGTTGTAACTGGCTCACGTTAGCCGAGCAAATTTTGCAAATATGCATCTCTTTCATCATCACTTCCCATATAGGCTAAAATAGTTAGCACATCAGTTATATTTATCACTTTGTCATCTTTTTTAATTATGTCACCTTGATAATAATTTTTGCCGTTAAATTCAAATCCAGTTAATTTGTCTACATATGAGTCTATGTGTACACATGCGTTCCTGATTCCACCTTGACTGTTGTGAGTCAAGACCATAGGACCATCACTGCTATTAGAAGCAAAAAATGTATGGGTGTCGTCTACTGTAATATCAATATAGCCTGGATCATTTTGTTGTTCAAAATCGGCAATTAGCAAGCGAGTAAATCCATTTTCAGTAAGAACGCGATCTTCATTTGTAAGATCCTTTGGCTTTTTTTGCAAGAACGATCCTGACTCATGTAGTACCATAATAGGGTGATTCACCGAGCAATTCAATGTCACACCATTTTCAAACTCTAATCGAACTTGGTCGTGTTGATTTACAGTAGTATCCCATTTATTGGTTACTGTTTTAAACACTATTTCGCCGTGCTCATTTTTAGTTTTAATTTTCATACCTGCGGTTAGATCTTTAATTTGAATCTTTTTAGTTTTTACCATTTTCGTGTTCTTCTCTAGTTAAAGTTTTGATATCAGTAAATCTATCGGACATCTCAAATTGACTGACTTTTAATACTGTTTTACCTCTAGTTGTTTTGTAGTATTCATTCATTAGATCTTTTGATTTAAAAAACTTACCATCTACTTTATAGAAAACCTTAGTAGCTAAATTGGCGTAGTTAGTAGAATTTGTCTCATATTCTTCCTTGCTTATTGCAACAACTTTTCTTTCAGAAATGGAATATACCACAACATTTCCAGTATTATGATGTTTATATACATTTTTATCATATTTTTCTTTTTCTACTAGTTTCTTCTCACCGGTGTCTCTGTCTATAACCGGAACTACCCCAAATGTATTACCAACGTATCTGCCATTTGAGTTGTTGAATTCATTCTGTGACACTAGTATTTTACATTTATTAACAGTATCGTATGCCGATACTTTCCCTTTAGTAATGCCGACAAAATTAGGGTTAGACTCAAAAGTAGTCTTTGGGATTCTGAAAGTTTTTCCAGTAGTCGTGTCTAATGCCAGAACGTGATCTTTAAATTCAGTTAATTGAGTATTAGGATCGAAGTCTGTGGTATATATTTTTTTAATACCTGTTTCTGTGCGTATATTCATCATACCTTTCGATACGTGCTGATGTTTTCCTGTGGCGAATTCTTCTACCGTTACTCGATAAGTATTGCCATAGTTGTCTTTACATAACACAGATCCTGCCCCACAGTTTGATCCTCCTGCGGTAAGAGAATTTAAAAACTCAGGATTCTTACCAACTTGATGCTTTTGATGGAATATTTTTTCTGCTGCAAATGCATCGCTTCTGGTTTTAAAGTATTCAACTCTATATTCAAACAAATCTGGGAATTTTTTTAGTTTTTCCTTAAAATCAATCACTGTTGAACTAGTAAAATACTTTATTAACAAGTCGTGCATACCACTACCTTCAACTCCACGAGAACCAGAGTAAAACTTTCCTGTTTCCGTGTCTTTAAGTGTATAGCAATAATAAGCAGAGTTTATTAGCATATTAGTTTGTGATCCATTATATGATTCTTGTAGATAATTTAGCATTTCGTATACCTCCATATTATTTATGCTGGTATACGAAAAACTGTCATTTATCTGTAGAATTATCTTCATCTAAAACCTCTACCCAGGTATCTGGGGTAACACAGCAACTACGCAAATCCCCAAACCATTTCTTTAAAAATGGAATCATACCAGTGTGCATGATTTCACCGCCTCTGATAGGACTTCCCAATGGTCGCAATCTGCCAATTTCCAACCCAATGCCAGCACGTTTGCTAGCATATTTTGCCATCATTTCTCCTGATGCAAAGATACTGTCTAGGTCATCGTCACTACGTATAAGCACACACGAACTAAACTGTTTGGTTGGTGTCCCTAGTCCTGCTAATACAGGCGTGGCAAGAGTAAACAAGCCCTCTGAAGCAGACTGATAGTATTCTTTGATGTATCGCATACGAGCATTATTTGGTTCCTCTTTATGAAAAACCGTAGCCGCAGCTATCATATACCGTATTTGTGGTGTTTCATAAATATTTTTCGTTGCACGATTTCGAACTAGATACTTTTCAATCAACTGCTCAATTGCTGCGTAACTGTACTGTTCATCTTTTTCATGATCCAGCATATCGTTCATTTTGTTCCAGTCTTCTTCGGTATACCATTTCAAAAGATCAGCTGTATAAAGACCAACTTCAACATTTCGTTTAACAATTTGATATAAGTGCGGTACATCATATGTTCCATAAACATCCTTGCGAAGCATCGATAAGCGTTGTTTACCTGCTACATACTGATAATTCGTGTGTCCAGTATCAGGGTTGATATCTATATCAATTAGATCAACTATAGCACGCAAGGTTATGCCATCTATTTCTTTTGTCATAATACCATTGTAGAAATGAGGTTGTGCTTTGATTTCAATCATTGACTGGCTTACGTCTGCAACATTCTTACATACTTTGGCAATCTGCGCTTGCCATTTCTCGATGTTTAATAGCTCTCTATGTCCATCTCGTTTAGTGACGTAAATTTCTCCCTGTTTTTGGGTTGCCATGTGCATTCCTCTTTAAAATATAATTAGTTTACTAAATTATTAGTATCCGACAGCCGCATATTTAATCATTATGATATGGCATTGTTATTCGTTTTTATCTTGTTTTGATTAGAAATATTGCGAGTTTTAAACAGATGATGCTTATTATCTTTGTAAAAATATCTCTGTTGCACTGTGTATTCCATGTCTTCGATAGAACTTTGTACCAATCTATTATATTCTAGATTCAATAACCATCGGTTGTCGACTTTTAAAACAATACCTTGAAATTGTCTGTTGATATCTTTGGTCAAAATTAATTGCAATCTTTCGGCGGTCCATCTGTTATCGTTTGCTAACAATAAAGTATAAAACATTCCTAATGATATTGCACTTTCGTCAAAATTATTATTATAGACCAAGGTCCATGCGTCTGGCCATGTTTCCAGTTGATCCCAATCTAGTACTCTTGCAGAAATTGGGCAATTGCTCCAAAAATCTATCAAATTTTGTAAATGTTCGACATCTGATAAATCTTTGGTCAAACTTGATCTGCATTTTTTCCATGCTTTCATTAAAGATACTCCGCTAGCAAAGTCAGAAACGTGCATAGATTTTGATCCTTTTGTTCGAGTTTTTATCATTCTTCTAGTTGAAGTAATGTCAATGTTACGGTAATAGCAGTGGTAGTTGCACCATTGTTATAAACTTTCATTTGTATATTGCTATTTGGCGATGATTCACTACTATATCCTATAACAGCTGGACTGAAATATGTAGTACCAGACGATGTTGTTATAGACTCAGCTATTACCCCTGAATTTGGAGTTGGATCAGTATTAATTAATCTACTGGCATCTGCCGATTCTGCAGCTAGACTCGAATATACCGTAACCCATGCCCCATACGACACTTCGATACTATAAAGAGCATATCCGACATATCCAACTGCGGTAACATTTGCACTTGCTCCTGCAGCAATACTCGGAGTAGTAACTGCTACTGTTGATCGAGATGAAAGTCCAGTACTGGCAGGTCCAGTTGGTCCAGTTACTCCAGTTGGGCCGCCGGCTGGACCAGTTGGTCCTGTAATGAATGACGGTGCTCCAGTTGGCCCGGTCGCGCCGCGTGCTCCGGTATAACCAGTTGGTCCCGTAATAAATGACGGTGCTCCAGTTGGACCGGTTGCTCCACTGCCACCTAAATTATTTTGCTGCGCATCAACAATTATATTAGCAACTCCGTTATCGCTTACACATGGAAGAGCATCAAATACATCGCCCATACTTCCATTTAATGTTGCGCCGGTGCCCCAAGAAATGTGGTAACCACCTGGATTATAACCGTTACTGTTGAACATATTACCAAAACTTGTTACACCAGGATTTGTACTTTCTACTATTATACCGAAATTGTCTAAGCTGTAAAAATAACTCTGAGTTACTGTTGTCCAGCTAGGACCGTTATATGCCGGTGATGTACCGACAGAGAGACCATAATAGCAATATTCGAAAATACTTCTAGCTACTGTTGTATACGAAACAGGATCATTTATGAGAATACCGTTTGTAAAATTTTGAAACTGGCAATCAATAAATTGTGCATCATATGTTGACACAGCATTGCCTATGCTTTCCAGTGTAACAGCAGAATCTGTAAGTAAGCCATTTCCATTAGACCAACCACCGATAAATGAAACCCGTTCAAATCTAATATGATTATAACGCACTAACTGTGCGGCATTAGTTCTTGTACCATTGGTATTAACGGTAATATCTGTTACTCGTATTCTAGTTGGCAAAATTGCGCTATTCAACCCAATATTTGCCGCAGTTTGACCTAGATTATCTGAGGTCTGGATCATATAATATAAATCACTATTCCCGCATAATATTGTAGTACCGCCTTTGCTGTCGCCAATTAAATTCAAATACGGATATAACAATATCGGGCTGTTTATTAGATATGTGCCTGCTGGCATGTGCAATTCTGTCGCAGTAAGACCGTTTCCTGGATAATTTTTTAGCAAGCTGGTTATAGCGTTGTTAATGGCAGGCGCATCATCTGTTATCCCATCTCCAACTGCGCCAAAATCTTTTACGCTAACAATATCATTTAATTTGTCATTGAGAGTTCTAACAGAAGCAGTTGCTAGCTGAGCAGAGGAATTATTATATATTGTGGTAATAAGTGTGGTATTTGGACTATATTGCGTTAATATTTCAGTATTACCGCCATAGCCGTTACTGTTACCGATAAACAGTTCTCTAGTGTCCAAACACCAGCCTAATTCTCCTTCTGCTAATGCGGTTGGCAAATCAGCGGATAAACCTCTGCGATTTTGAATTCTTGAGATGGTTGTTACAGCCATATTGTTAACATCTCCGTTGTGTTGGATATTTACCTATTGTACCCTATGATGTTCTTGGTCTATATTATAATAAATATTCAAAAGGATTGTATTATGAAAATAAGCGATTTATTAGACGAATCAGCTGGAGTTGGGAAAATTGTAAACGGAGTGAATACTACCATTGATGTAAAACCCGGCGAAACCAAGAGACAGGCAGCAAAATTTGGCAATGTTACAGATCTCAACGGACGTCCTAAAATAGCTGCCACTAATGGAAGCGACGCTGTACACGAGTCAGAACCTTGGAAAACTAAAAATCCAAAAAAACATCATAAAAAATTAACACCTGCGCAAAAATCTGCTGCAAAAACACGAGCAAAAAATGCGGGTAGACCTTATCCAAATTTAATTGATAATATGTGGGCCAGTAAACACTGAATTATTGACTATACCAGGTAGGCAAATATATTTTGCAATATGCAAATAGAAATTAACAAGCCTACCTGGAAAAGTTTAGACGAAGTTCCGTTGCTCACATTAGACTGGGCAAAAGTTATAGGTGGACAGGACATATCTCTAGAAGAGATTAAGATTTTAGTAGAAACCTACGAAGAGTGGTTAGCGGATCATAATTGAGTCTTTTGGTAGACTACAATTAAACATTGTAATATTCTGCAACTCTTTTCCACCATAGATTTTTGTATTCAGCTAACTCTTCGCCTGTTATAATCCAACTTTGTGGTTCAAAATCTTTTGTGCACATTAGAATTACACCCTGTTGTATCTGAGTGCCATAAACTTTGTCATGCGCTGTAGCATATGCTGCAAGCTGAAGTTTATAATCTATTACGCGGTCATCGCTTTTGATTTTATTTGATTGTTTAAAATCAATAATGCTAGGAATTCCTTGATACAATCCAGACATATCTGTTGTCCCTGCATAAACCTCTGGATAATACAAACTGGCTTCTAATCCCCAACATTCATCTAAAAAAGGTTTAAGATAGTGTTCTAATATGACATTGGCCATTTTAAAACTATGTTGATGATAAAAATTTGTCCCAGCTTTGGGATTTTTACCTTTCAGATGACGTTCTAAAAAACTATGCATCATGGTGCCACGAAAGGCAGCTTCTTTGGTAATTTCTGCTGCTTTCTTTTCGCCTATGCTGCGACGCCACGCTGCTAAGGCTTTTTTAGCTTCCTCGGGTTTGGTTTTATCTAATATTGTAGTAACCGATGGAAGTTTGTTACCAAACGGATCGACGTATTTTCTACCATCAGGACCACCATCTTCACGGTTTAATTTTGTATATGAGTAGCGTTCAATAAGATTCATCATTTAATTATAAGAAGCATTAGAGAGAGTGCCAATTTTACATCAAACTATTTCTGCGTTGATCTTCAAGTCTTTTTAAATCAACTGTTGTGCCATTTGTGAGCAGTTCACTTGATGACACTAATATATGAAGTAATTGTTCGGTAGCAGCAAGATAGTTGTTGCTTATTAGGATTTGTTTTGATTCTAACCATATCCAGTGCCAACCTTTTTTAACTTCTAGTTGGGTAGAATTTACAGGAATCCATAAGTTTTCGGCTGTAATGCGATATATTTTTCCTTCTAAAATTGAAATATCATATGCGTTATTGTTTAATCTCTGCATACGATTAGCAATTTTTTCAGGCACTGTTAGTTTCGGCCCTGTTTTACCAAATTCTTTTATAAGCAACAGTCCTTTTATTATATCAGGTTTTTCTGGTAGTAATTTAATTTCATCAATAGTCATACTATCAATCTTAGCAACTAGTTCAATTATACGAGGTTTTTTACTAGCTAATAGCAGAGTATCAGGGCCATACATAGACCGCACGTTATCACCACTGTATTACCCAAGTTAGGGTATTGCCCGTAAGTGTATTAACTATTCGATTCATAATATAACCCATTGAAGAAAAATAACTAATTACTGCGTTCATTTGGTTATTATAGTTTGGGCTTAGCAAAGGATTACTCATGACTGTACCTTGCCATGCTGCATAATAATCTTGACTTGGATAGTATGCATATGAATAAAAGACACCAGAACCTGCGTCTGTTAGTGTTATTGCGGTAGGACGAGGAGCTGTAGCGTTTGCATATGACACTGCCAGCATAATTGTATTTGGATCAACGTATATAACGTAGTAGTATGTTGCCGGTGCTAAAGGTGTTGGCAGTGAAATTGTACTGCTAACAGTTATTATATCTCCTGTATTGTAAGGGTGACCGGGAATAACAAGCATATTACCTGAAACAGTCCATTGTAACGGAGTGAACGGCGTGCTATAGGTCATGAGAGTTCCATTTGAAACTTGTGTCTGATATAATCCTTGTTGAATTGACGAAAACACTGCCTGTTCTAACGCTCTAACTTCACCATTTATAGCTTCTTCGCTAGACAGAGAGTTTCTTGCGTCTGCTGCATTATAGAAAACTGGACTTTGCGGAGGGGAAGGATTGTATGCATAATTATAGTAAAAACTATTTTGGTAATTATTGTTGTTAGTGCACGACATTTTCAGTCTATCCTTCTTGTTCTTGCAGTGATAAATTTCCAGATTTTACTGCTTTATCAGCTGTAGTTTGAGCAGTCTGATTTATCTTTTGAGCTTCTTTTTCTTTTTCTTTATCGCTCATTTGATCGGGCACATGCGTTTTAAGCTTGATATGATCTGGACCACTTCTTTCCACAATGTCTGTGAAAGGTGGTTCTGCAAGCAGGTTCATTAAACCACTTGCATTAACATCGTGGTGCATTTTGCGTAAATAGGCAACGGCTCCATTAGGTCCGCTCATTGGTGCCCATGGACGATTTTTATTTCTATATGTCACTAGGAAGTCCATAAGATCGTTTTTGATCTCATCGACTACCAGTGACTCATATAGAATTTCTTGAATTAACACAGATTAGCCTTCTTTCGAGCGCTTAATAGCAGCGTCAAACGTTTCTGGTTCAATTAGCTTTGCATCCGCAAGTTTATCCTTATTAAGCTCTAGCCAATATGATCTAGTAGCGGAATTTTCAAAAAGCTTTTTTGATTTTTTACCAGACACGGTTGTATAAATGACACCATACGGCGTAGTATTTTTTACTTCTGCCAATTGTGATGCTTTAACTTTGGCTTTTGCGCTGGCTGACAATTCTCTTAAACCTTCTTGAATGAGGAATTTGATAATGCTCTTCTGTTCAGCAATTTTCTTGTTGACCATAGAAATTTGTTGATTGATAGCGTCGCCTTCAAGTCCATAGCCAATTTTAAGAGGGTCTTTAGATAGTCCTTCTAAAACTTTTTGCTTGAACTCTACCTTATGAGATTCAAACGCTATGTTGAGTTGCTTCAGCTGAGCTTTAGCTTCCGCTAATGCATCGACCGCATTATTATAGCTCTCATCTTTTTTGTGTTTTTTATTGTATATGCTCCAGGCAGTAGCAAACGCTTTTTCTGGATGTCCTGGATATTGCTTCTTTAGTTTCAGAACAAAATCTTCCATTCCAGGTGGTGCTTTTTCTGTAATTTTTTCTTCGCCTCTACGCAGATATGCAGGTATATCAATTTCCTTGCTTGCAAGAGTTTTATCTATAGGAGTTACTCTAATTTCACCTGGTCGTAATGGTTTCTCATCTTTCTTTGCCAATTCACTAGGAGTTGGTGGGGAAAGTCTTGTTACAACAGCTTTCGGTTTGCGAGAAAAAATCCCCTCAACTACAGGAGATTCACTGTTTATTTTAGTGATTTTATTCCACTCTGTATCTGCCTTGCTGGGTTTAGCCGTTTGATTAGCCATTTTCTTTTTGTAGCCTGGCCATGTCTCTTCTACTTTTTTACCGCCAGATTTTTCTGCTTTCTTTTTGTCAGCTAATGCCTTTTTAAAAGATTCTTTTTTGTTACCATCTTTATCGACATCGAGAAAATCTGGTTTAGACTTTTTGGCTTCGTCTAAATCTTCTTCTTTAATTTTACCCCAGTGATCTTTTTGTTTTGCACGGATAGCAAAGTTAAGTTGACTGACTATTTTTTGTTCAGCTTCAGTGCGACTAGCTTTTTTCATCAACTTCGCTTTTTTAGATTTAAGATCTGCTAAAGTAAATCCGTCCCACTTGCCAATATCTTTTTTAGCAGTGTGCATCTTGGCATCCCATGCTTCGTCAACATCCGAGCCTTTTTTTGTAATTCTGCGAATAGCTGTATCTAATCCCTTGTCTCTTTTAGCCACTTTTGAAGCGCTTTTAACTACTTCGTCTTTATTGCCAATATTTGAAACGATGTTCTGTAAGTGTTTTTGTTTGTCTCTGTCAGCAGCCTTCATGTAATTAACATAGGATCCGGTTTTCATTTCGTGAATCATTACAGAACCGCATTCGTCGCAACGCATCTTGCCGTCTTGGCCTTCCATGTAAGTTCCCATACCGCATTCTTTGCAGGTCATTTTACTTTCAAGCGTAGGTTTCTTTTCTCTACCTAAAGCTGATAAATCTTGATCGTCAGGCTCTTCTTCTGTATTACCCAAGTTAGCTAGATCTGCACTAATATCAGAATCATCTGGCGGTGCACCAGCTTGGTCAGCTGTTGTGTCTGTTCCGGCTTGTTCAATATCAGATGTTGTAGCCGGAACTCCGCCAGATTGCAATGTTGTAACTGCGTTATCAATGCTTTCTTTAGTTTTGGTAGTAACCTGCAGTAGTTCATCAAGTGATGTTTTAACGGTTTCATTGAATCCTGACGCAGCGTCTTGACCAAATTGACTACGCATTGCATCAACAAGTGGCATTAGATCGTTAGGCCCCATTTTTGCTACATCTTCTGCCATATCTTGGACTTTGCTTGCGAGCGCTTTGGCGTTAATAATAAGAGTAGCTTTGGCTATTTGTTCATCATTTGGATCACCTGATGCAGCCATTTCAGCTTCATGCAATGATGCTTTTTTAGCTTTTCTAGCCTCATCAAAATGGTCATCTAGTGCATGGTGCTCAAACTGTACATAGTCCATATAGTGTTTGCTACTGCTAATACACTCACTCGCCGTTGTTAGTTTCATAGCTACCCAACCTTCAAGCTTATCACCTGGTTTGATCATATTGAACAGTTTAGTGCTGTATTCAATTATTAGCATGAGATTTTCACGGGCAACACTACCGCTGGTTTCGCCTAGTTCCATATCGCCGTCAATATCCTCTGGCAATTGATCCGGTTCAAATGTTTTGTAATAATCTAGATAATGATATACTTTATCTAGAATATTTGCTGATTTGGTAAGGCAACCGGCTATCCATGGCTGAATTTCGCCATTTGGATCAACCTGTTTCAGCATGCTCATTGCATATTTGCCGTTTCTGTATAGTTCGCTGCGTGCCATGCTTGCTTGATATTCGTAATGATGAGCCTGTCTAAATGTAGCATGTCCAGGAAGTCTTTCCAGTGTATCACTTTCGTTTAGCTGTTCGTGAACATTATCCATGCCGGGAGCGGCGCTCGGGGTTGGCCTTGCCTTCATAATAGACACACTTTCTTCAGTTTCGTCTGGTACTCGTTGCCATGATTTTAGTGTATCTTGTCTTTTGGACATAAGTGTATGTCCAAATTGTTCTACTCCTTGGCCTAACATTTGTGCAACGTTGCTTATTGGTTTTGGATAATCCTTTAGCCATGACATTATGGATTTTTCATCAGGATCAAGAGAAGTTTTAGTTGAAACCTTGTCGGCGATTGAAGCTAATGCATTAGAAAAGGCCGCCGATTCTTCACTCGTTTGCGGTACTTTTTTTGCTAGAAAACTCAATTGCATAGATAACGTTGGTTTTGCTTGTGTTGATTGGTCTATATTTGATTCATTCATTTTTGCTTTACGTCTTCTTTTTGGGGCTATTTCAGTGAGCATCAGTCGCATAGCTTCTAAAATTAGCATGCTTTTAATATACTCTGGATTCTGTTGATATGAATTAAATGAGCTTTCAGCAATTACTTTGTCTCTCTTGGCTACCCACGAAGATTGGCATTCTTCAATAGCAGAAATTGCAGAAGGGCTTTTTAAATCTATATTGATGCGTACACCGTGAATATTTTTCAAAGTAGCTAACACCTGACTTAATCTGGCTGCATCCGATGATTCAAACTGATTTAGGTACATGTTGATATGTTCTCCTGGCCATGCGGGCCGTCCGCTGTTGTGTTATTTATATCTAATAGCGATAAGAACAACTATAAGGAAAAAGAAGTTCCACAGCCGCATGTGCTTTGAGCACTGGGAATATCTATTGCAAAATATGAACCTGCAATGTCTTTTTTGTAGTCAATAACAGCCCCATCTAATATATCAAGACTAGTTGTATCAATGACCAACGAACCAACTGGTAACTTGAATTCAATGTCTAGATCGTCTTTTGCATCAACGGTATCCCAGACTTTTGAGAATCCTTGACAACCTCCGCTACGTATTTCAAGACGTACTAATTTGTTAGTAGTTTGGCAAAGGTTACTCAGCTGAGATTTTGCAGAATCTGTAATAGTTATAGACATTGTTTTGATAAACTGTTTAACGCCTTCTTGGCGAACATGCATCTATCCATGCTTGCTTGCAGACGACTTTCGTAAATGTCTTTTTTGACCTGATCTTTAGATGAATTTATTCGACGCTTATAGGTTATAGCATCTACCTTATGACTCGTATATGAATCGTCTAATTCGAACAATTTTCTTACTGTAGTATCGTTAGTAAATTTACCCGAATTTAACAACCGTACTACTGATATTGCAGTTTCATACAACGTAATGTCATCGGCTATTGTGTTATTTGTTAGACTATTGTAAATTGAATAGAACTGTTTGCCTGCTATACGATAAGGGTCTTCTTTTGTAAGAATTTGGTAACGCCCAACTTTGATGCCGTTTGAAATTTTTTCCGTCATTAAAGCGTCAGCTGATTTAATGTCACCGACGGATTCTGTAATCATGTCATCAACTACATTGTTGCTAATGCTGTTTAGTCTCTGAAGAACATTAGCCATAGCGCTTATATCCGCGTTGGTTACTTGTCCCGGACCTGCTAATTCTACTGTGCCAGCAGATTCAACTATAGATGCTGTTGATGTTCTTGCAGCCGGAGTGTTGTTACCTTCTATAATATTTCTCAAACGTAACATTGCATCTCGTTCTTCAGGTGTAACCGTCATATTAGCTCTCCCATAGATCTTCTAAATCATTTATTGCAAAGCATAATTTACCTTCATAAATGAATCTTAGCAATAAACCTCTGCTGACAAGTTGTCTAGCTAGTTCCTGTTCTCTGATATCCATTACAGCCTTTGGTAGTGGTCCGTTATGTCCTTTTACCCGTTCAAGCATGACATTTTCTTCGTTGCTTACCGGCTGTAGGAATCCACCTCTTACTTCAACAAACTTCAACGCTTTATCTCCAGGTTATGCTTGCGTCATGGCTTTTGCAGATTGCATCAGCAATGCACCCAGTCCGGCTACAGTAGAAATCTTGCCTTCTAAATCGGGAGATAGCTTGCCTTTAAGTTCTTGTATTTGACTGTTTAGTCCTACCATTATTTGACCAATTGTAGCTAATCTAGCTGCATCTGGATTGTTTTTATATTCGCCTGCCAAGTTGGAACGAAACAGTGCATCAAACATATTGCCGGTATCTTCATTAATAACCTGCTCTACTGTTTCTGTATTTGTTGGCAGGTCATGATTATCTCCTAGAATCTGCGGAACTGCAATGCCAGCTAACTGCATCATTCTGTTAATAGGATTCAATGGTTGCATCCCGCCAAGAACACCTTCGGTTAATTTTTCAAGTTTTGAACCTAAAACCATTTTAGTTTTACCTTCGACTATGATACCTACGGTGCTATTTGGACCCTTTGGTATTGATATTTCAACAGCTTGTGATTCATATATTGCCATTTCGCCTTTTTCCCAACTTACTAACGGTTCAGTTGGAATTTCATTTATTCGAAGCGGATGTTTGGCTAGACGACTCCATCTGTCATCCTCTGTATTCCAAAAAACAACATCTTCGTTAGTTTGCTCAGCCATAATTTTACGAGGTTTCATATCCTGGTCCTCCTGCGTACCAAAAACTTTATTGATATAATCTGTAAATGTTTTCATTTTCTATCCTTACTGATAGGGAACATTGGTTTTTTTGATTGGTCGTTATCTGTAGTTGTTGACACGGGTCTAGCCGTATGGCTTATATTACCATTCTTGCGCACAATAACTATCTGTATTGGTTCGGCAGGTTTGAATATGTGATCTAATAACATGATTGAATATTTAGTAAACAATCACAAAGAAAGGCGCAATAAGCGCCTTTCAGGGTTTATAAAACAAATATTTGTTTTATTATGGGGTTGGAAGCGCGTTCCGATTTGGAACGTTTGGTGAACCAGCAGTTGCCAGTGTTGCCACATAAGCAACAGTATTAATAGCACTACCAGATACTTCAAAAGCATTGGTATTGACATTAACTGTTTGGCCACTTAGTGATGTGAG
>Ga0316228_1000440_pt1 | contig 56843 bp, 44 predicted proteins | sample TBH18021metaG_FD_206005 | JGI IMG/M metagenome (GOLD analysis project Ga0316228, IMG submission 206005) | Freshwater microbial communities from Trout Bog Lake, Wisconsin, USA - TBH18021 | ecosystem: Environmental > Aquatic > Freshwater > Lake > Hypolimnion/Profundal zone | place: USA: Wisconsin... | reverse complement strand
CTCCTCGGACCCTTGCGACAATACTGATGTTGAGACCTCGCCTTGACGCGTAGGCCGCCGCGGTCGTAGCAGCCGGGCATCTTCGGAACGGGACGGGTTCATGACGGCCAAGCGAGCGCTGATCACGGGTGTGACGGGCCAGGACGGTGCGTATCTGGCGCAGCTGCTCCTGCAGAAGGGCTACGCCGTCACCGGCATCGTGCGCCGCTCCAGCCATGCCGGCGTGTTCGATCACCGGCTGAAGTGGCTCGGCATCCTCGACGATGTCGAGCTGGTCGACGGCAACCTGCTCGACCAATCCGCCCTGCTGCGCATCGTCCAGGCCGCCAAGCCCGACGAGATCTACAATCTCGCCGCCCAGTCCTTCGTCACCTCGTCCTGGCAGCAGCCGCTGCTCACCGGGCAGGTGACGGGCTTGGGCGCCGCGCACATGCTGGAATGCCTGCGCTCGGCCGCCCCTCAGGCGCGCTACTACCAGGCCTCGACCTCGGAGATGTTCGGCCTGATCCAGGAGGCCAAGCAGAGCGAGTCGACGCCGTTCTACCCGCGCTCGCCCTATGGCGTGGCCAAGCTCTACGCGCATTGGATGACCATCAACTACCGTGAGAGCTTCGGGCTGCACGCCTCGAACGGGATCCTGTTCAACCACGAGAGCCCGCTGCGCGGCGTCGAGTTCGTCACCCGCAAGGTCACGGACGCGGTGGCGCGGATCAAGCTCGGCCAGCAGAAGGAGCTGCGGCTGGGCAACATCGACGCCAAGCGCGACTGGGGCCACGCCCGCGACTACGTGAAGGCGATGTGGTTGATGCTGCAGCAGGACCGCCCGGACGATTATGTGATCGCCACCGGCCGGACCACGACGGTGCGGGACATGTGCGCGATCGCGTTCAAGCATGTCGGGCTCAACATCGACGACCATCTGGTCATCGACCCGGCCTTGTTCCGGCCGGCGGAGGTCGAGGTGCTGCTCGGCAATCCCGCTAAGGCCAAGGCGACCTTCGGCTGGGAGGCCGAGACGAGCCTCGAGGCACTGATCACCGAGATGGTCGACGCCGACCTCAAGCGCCTCACCGCAAACGCCTAGCGGCCGGGCTCGCCTGAGGCGGCCCGAGGATCCATATGGCGCGCATCCGCACTCGGAGAGGCGCGCCGTGAAGACCTATCAGCTCTACATCGATGGGCAGTTCGTCGATCCGGTCGAAGGCTCGTGGTTGGAGTCCATCGACCCCTACCGCGGCGAGCCCTGGGCCCGGATCCCCCGTGCCGGGCGGCCGGACGTCGACTTGGCGGTGGCCGCCGCCAAGCGCGCCATGTGGGAGGGCCCCTGGGCTACCATGACGGCCTCCGCCCGAGGCAAGATCCTGCGTCGGATCGGCGACCTCGTGGAGCGCGAAGCCAAGGCGCTGGCCGAGGTCGAGGTCCGTGACAACGGCAAGCTGTTTGCCGAGATGTACGGCCAGACCCGCTACCAGCCGGAATGGTGGTGGTACTATGCGGGCCTCGCCGACAAGGTCGAGGGCGCGCAGGTGCCGATCGACAAGCCCGAGACCTTCGCGTTCACCCGGCACGAGCCGGTGGGCGTGGTCGGAGCGCTGACGGCGTGGAACTCGCCGCTCCTGTTCGTCGCCTGGAAATGCGCCCCCGCGCTCGCGGCGGGCTGCGCGGTCGTGGTGAAGCCCTCCGAGTTCGCGTCCGCCAGCACGCTGGAATTCGCCCGCCTGACCAAGGAGGCCGGGCTGCCCGACGGCATGTTCAACGTCGTCACCGGCTTCGGCGGTGAGGCCGGTACCGCCATCGTCGAGCATCCGGACGTCGCCAAGATCACCTTCACGGGCTCCGACGTCACCGGGGCGAAGGTTTACGAAGCCGCCGCGCGGCAGATCAAGCGCGTCTCCCTGGAGCTCGGCGGGAAGTCGCCCAACATCGTCTTCGCCGACGCCGACTTGAAGGCCGCGGCCGCGGGGGCGATCTCGGGCATCTTCGCGGCCACCGGGCAGACCTGCATCGCCGGCTCGCGCCTGCTGGTGCAGAACAGCATCCGCCAGGAATTCACCGAGCGCCTGGTCGAGCTTGCCCGCACCGCCAAGCTCGGCGACCCGATGCAGGCCGACACCAATATCGGGCCGATCACGACGCCGCCCCAGTACACGAAGGTTCTCGACTACATCGCGCTCGCCAAGAGCGAGGGCGCGCGCTGCGTCTTCGGCGGCAATCCCGCTTCCGGTCCCGGCGTGCTCGGCGGCCAGTTCGTCGAGCCGACGATCTTCACGGGCGTCACGAACGACATGCGCATCGCCCAGGAGGAGGTGTTCGGCCCGGTCCTGTCGATCATCGGCTTCGAGGACGAGGCCGAGGCGCTGAAGGTCGGCAACGACGTGATCTACGGGCTCGCGGCCGGCGTCTGGACCCAGGATATCGGCCGCGCCATGCGCATGTCGAAGGGGCTGCGGGCCGGGACCGTCTGGGTGAATACCTACCGGGCTGTGAGCTACATGATGCCGTTCGGCGGCATGAAGCGCTCGGGCATCGGCCGCGAGAGCGGCATCGAGGCGATCCGTGAGTATCTGGAGACCAAGAGCGTCTGGATCTCCACGAGCCGTGACACGCCGGAGAACCCGTTCGTCATGCGCTGAGCGTACGGGCCGCGCAGCGCTCCGTCGCGGCGCGGTTCCTAATCCGGCGCCGATTGCGCGCGGTCCGGCGGCAGCGCGAGGGATGCCAGGATGAAGCCCATGAAGAAGAGAAAATACTGGTTGACCGACAGCTCCTCGAACATCAGCGACGGGATCAGGAACACCGCGCTGTAGGTCAGAAACGGGCCGAATGCCGCGGGTGCGAGCAGGACCCTCCCGAGGCCGGCGATCAGCAGCAGCGCCGTGGCGATACCGCTCTGGAGCGCCAGCGAGACGAAGCCGTTATGGGGCGTCACGAGCCCGGTCAGCGCCTGCAGCTCCTCCCGGCGGGCGACCTCGCCGACGCCGAACGGGTACGCGACGACGAGCTGGAGTGCGGTCACGCCGGACAGGAACCGCTCGTCGAAATTGCCCGTGACGTTGTGGTCCTCGGCGAAGCGCCTCTCGATCGCCTGGGACAGGGTCCCGGGCAGCGGGATCTCCCCCGTTACAGCCCAGACCACGAGGAGGGCGCCCAGGACGCCGAACGCGGCCAGTACGGCGGGCGCCTTGAGGTTCCGCCGCATCAGCAGGCCGAGGAACAGCAACGGCATGAACAGGCCGGCGCGGTTGTTGGTGAACGGGAAGCTCGCCAGGAGGGCCGCGAAGTACGCGAGGTAGATGATGGTCTTCAGGCGATAGCGCAGGCTGAGCAGCAGGGCGGCGGCCCCGGCCAGCGCGAAGACGTGTCCGGTCTCGTTGCCGGAGGCCCAGAGGCCGCCCTGCTTGTCCTGCACGAACAGCTTCAGCTCCTCGTCGAGCCCGTCCGTGGGGACCGCGAGCCCGAACCGGTCGAGCTGCATGCCGGACGCGGCGAGCAGCAGCACCGCGAGGGAGGCGAGCATGCCGGCGAGCAGGCCGACGCAGAACGCATCCTCGACGCGCCGGTCGCGGAACATCACCAGCAGGATGAACGCCTGAACCACGTAGAGCAGCAGGACGAGGGTCAGGTAGACGTCGCCCGCCTGCTTGTGCGCCTTCAGCACCAGCGAGGCCGCGATCAGCGCCAGGATGCCGGCAAGGGGCGCGGCCTGCCGCACCGCCTCCGCGACGACGGCGCGGCGTAAGCCCAGCCAGGGGATGAGCAGGAACGGCAGCAGGTCGGACAGGCGCTGGAACGGCAGCCCGAAGGTCGAGGTCAGGACATTGAAGTTCAGGGCGGCGCCGAGCAGGAACACGGCGACGCGGTCCGCGAGGAGGGACGCGGCCGGCGCACTCGTTCCGATCGGCAACGCCTGTCCCGCCATCGTCCTGCACCGTCCCCGCGCGCCCGCCGCCGATGAAACCTCAGCCGGCCGCGGCCTTCGGCGGCCAGTGTCGCCCACAAAGGTTGGCGGAGGGTGCAGATCAGGCAGGGCGCCTCAGGAAGTGACCGACGGCCGTGCGGAGCGTGCCGCGCATGAAGACCCAGGCGAGGCCCAGATAGGCCGCGATCCCGATTCCGACGCCCGCGAACAGGCCGATCCGGTCCCCGATGGCAGCGTGAATCGGATCCTGGACGAGCAGCACGAGCCCGGCCATCGCGCCGGCGCAGAGCGTGATCGGCGCGAGCAGCCGGACGAGCCGCCCGTTCGTGACCGGGACGACGTGCCCGGCGCTGGCGACGATCGCGGGCGTGAACAGGTAGGCCCGCACGACGTGTCCGGCGGCCAGGGCGGCGAGGCCGAAGGGCGCGGTCACGAGCGCCGCCACGGCGCCGAGGCCGAACTGCGCGCCGGCGAGCCGCAGGGCCGTGCCGTTGCGTCCCAGGGCGGTGAAGATCATCCACAGCATCGAGGTGGCGACGAATTCCGGAGCGAGGAGCGCCAGCGTCCGCAGCACCGGCGCCGCGTCGTGCCACTGGTCGCCGAACAGGAACGGGATGAGGGTCGGGGCCACGGCCGCCATGCCGAAGAAGGCCGGCACGGCCAGGAACGCCGAGGCCTCGGTGAAGCCGTGGAAGGCCGCGGCCAGCTCGCCCGGCCGGTCCTGGAGGCGCGCGTAGGTGGTCAGCCCGACCGTGGTCAGAGGGATGACCGCCACCTGGCTTACGAGGTCGATGCAGCGCCACGCGAGGCGCAGGTAGCCGACATCGGTCGCGGACAGGAAGTAGGCCGCGATCACCTCCTGGCTCCGGATCGAGGCGACGAGCAGCAGGTAGGTGCAGAACAGCCGCGAGCCGAACGCGATCTGCTCGCGCACGGAGGCGAGGTGCAGCCGCAGGGGCGGGATCCAGCGGGCCGCCGCCCAGGTCAGGAGCGTGGTCGCGGTCGCCGCGACGAGCCGCTGGATGACCAAGCTCCAGACGCCGTAGCCTTCGAGGGCCAGCACGAGGGCCGCGGCTCCGCCGAGGATGTTGGCGCCGAGCGCCCGCAGGGCGAGCTTGCGGAAGCCGAAGCTCCGCTGGAGCCGCGCCTCGTGGATCGCGCCCGCGGCCGTGATCACGAAGCAGGCCGAAAGCGCGCAGAGGACCGGTTGCAGCGCCGGCAGGTCGAAGATCCAGGCGATCGGGCCGGCCAGGGCCACAAGGCCCACGGCGCACAGGACGCCCGTGGCGAGCATCACCCAGAAGGCGGTGGCGGCGAAGTCCTCGTCGAGGTCGGCGCGCTGGACCACCGCGTCGGGCAGGCCGCACCGGGCTACGATCTGCAGGATGTCGATGAAGACGGCGGCGATCGCCACCATCCCGAACTCGGCGGGCCCGATGAGGCGGGCGAGCACGAGGAACACGCCGAAGCTCAGGACGACGTTGCCCACGGAGGCGACCGCCACCCAGCGCGCAGCGTCGAACGAGCGGCGCGTCACCGCGGCGCCGGAGGCGAGCCCCGGCTCCTCTTCGGCGGCGGCCGCCTCCGACAGGACCGGCGCGGCGGCGCTCAAGGCCTAGACGCCCGACGCTCGGCGACGAGTTCGGCGTACAGATCGATGTACTTCTCGGCGACGCGTTGCGAGGTGGATTCGCGGATGACGTGCTGGAAGGAGCGCTCGTCGGGCAAGTCGCCGCGGCCGCGGGCGATCACGGTCCGCAGCCGCGCGGCGAGGTCCGCGTCATCGCCCGGGGTGAACAGCCAGTCGGCGTTGTCCTCGCCGATCAGCTCGGGGATCCCGCCCGAGGCCGCCCCGATGACCGGAACGCCCATCGTGTAGGCCTCGTAGATCGTCCGCGGCGAGGGCTCGGCCCAGAACGACGGGACGATGAGCACGTCGATGGCGCTGAGGAACTCGGCGGGCTTCGCCCAGCCGACGAACTCGATCGGCAGTCCCTCGGCCTGGGCCTTGAAGCGCTCGATCGAGTCGTCCATCGCGTGGCCGGCGACGAGGCAGCGCCAGTCGCCGGGGCCGATCCGCCGGAAGGCGTCGATCATCGTGCCGACCCCCTTCTCGGTGTTGATCCGGCCGAGATAGCCGAAGGTCATCGGCTGGCCGGTCCGGTCGATCCGGCGCCGAGCCTCGGGGTCGCCCTCGGGGACGGAGCAGGAATAGAAGATCACCCGGCGCCGCTCGGGCGCAAGATGCGCGAACAGCCCGTGATCGACATGGGTCTTGAGGATCTCGGTCCCGACGCTGACGACGGCGTCCACCGAACGGTTGGTGATCTGCTTGGCGGCGTTGACCACCTTGCAGCCCAGGTGCCAGCGGTCGCACGGCTTGCCGTCCTTGAACATCGCGGCGTTGCCGCAGATCAGGTCGTATTCGCAGACCGTATGGACGATCGGGATCCCGCGCTTGGCCGCCTCCCGCCAGACCAGGGTCGAGACGTCGAGCAGCGAGTGCGTGTTGACGATGTCGGGCCGGAAATCGTCGAGGACGCGGCCGAACTCGGCCGCGACAGCGAAGTTCCATTGCTGCTTGAGCTTGGCCCAGGCGCGGCCGAACCGGGTGGCCTTGGGCCAATCCTCCAGCCAGAAATCGTTGTGATGCGCCATGCGGTAGACGGTGACGCCGCCGCGCACGCTCTTGGGCTCCGGCTCCCGAGCGATGCAGGCCGCCGCAACCGTATGGCCGGCCGCGACCAGCTCCTCGGCGAGATGCTCCACGGAGCGCTCGGCGCCGCCCACGATGTAGGGCGGGTAGAGGGCGCTGAGATGCAGGATCCGTAAGGGGCGGGTCACCGCGCGCGCGGCGGCCTGATCCCTCGGCCGGTCCTGGCCCTGGGAGCGCGGCTCCTCCGCGCGAACCCGGGCATAGTTCGAGGACAGGGTCGGGGTGATCATGGACGGCACTCGCTGAGGTGCGGGCGCTCCGCATGCGCGGAATGCTCGGAAAGCGGTTCGAGGCGGGCCGCGTCGCGGGTCGCGGCGTAGAGGTCGAGATAGGCGGTCGCGACGGCGACCGGATCGGTGCCGGCGCGGATGCGGGCGGCGCGGGCGAGCCCCTCGGCGAGGCGGGCCGGCTCCGCGACGATCCGGGTCATCGCGCTGGCGAGTGCCGGGGCATCGCCTGGCGGCACGAGCCAGGGGCCCGGCCCGATCTGCTCCCCGATGCCGCCGGTCGCGGTTCCGATCACCGGGACGCCGCGCCCATAGGCCTCTGCAACCGTGCGGCCGAAAGGCTCGGGCCAAATCGGCGGCACCACGAGGCAGTCGAGGCCGTCGAGGAAGGCGTCGCGCTCCGTGTAGCCCAGGAAGGTCACGGGCAGACCCTCGGCCAGGGCGCGGTAGCGATCCAACCCGTCAACGGCGCGGCCGGCGACCGCAAGCCGCCAGCCTTCCTCCGGCAGCCTTCGACAGGCTTCGAGGAGGATGTCGAAGCCCTTGGCCGGCTCGATCCGCCCCAGATAGCCGAACCGCACCGGCTTACCCGGCTGCCGTCGGCGCCGCGCCGCCGGCGGCCCGGGCGGGATCGGATTCCAGATCACCCGGCGCAGCGACGGCGGCACCGCGGTGAAGAAGCCGGCGTCGAGGTGGCAGTCGAGAATGTCAGAGCCCACGGCGGAAACCGCCGTCACCGCGCTCTGGCAGCGCCGATGGGATTCGCCGTATACGCGGCATTTCAGGTGCTGGCCGCCACAGGGCCGGCCGTGGCGCACCATCGCGCCGTTGGTGCAGAGGCTGGTGAAGTCGTGCAGCGTGTGCACGATCGGCACCCCGAACCGCCGGAGCATCGGCCAGAGTGCCGGCGGCAGCTCAGAGATCGAATGCGTGTTCACGAGGTCGGGGGCGAAGTCCCGGACCGCCTGCGCCATCCGATCGAGGGCGTGGCGGTTCCACTGCGCGGCGAGCTTGTAGCGGATGCGGTCGAGCCTGCCGCGCTGCGTCCAGTCGAGGATGTGGAACGGGGTCCCGTACCCGGTGCGGTACACGGTGACGCCGTCCTGCAAGACAGGCTCGCATTCCGTCCGCGCGGCGCAGGCGACGGCGACGTCGTGCCCCAGCGCCGCCTGGGTCCGAGCAAGCGTCTCGACCATGAGTTCGGCGCCACCAACCTGTTCGGGCGGGTAGAGCGAGTTAAGGTGCAGGATGCGCATGGGACACCTCCTGGGCGGATCGCGCCGGTACGCCGTCCCGCATCGCCTCGAGCAGCAGGCTCTCGTAGCGGCGGGCGGTCTCAGCCCAATCATACCGGCTGACATTGTCGCGGCCTCGCGCGATCAGCGAGGAGCGGAGGCCGGGCTCGTCGAGCAGCCGGCGCAGGCATGCGGTGAGCGCGGCGGCGTCGGCAGGATCGAAGGTTAGGGCGCCGGACCCGGCGATCTCGGGGGTCGCAGACCGGTCCGAGCAGATGACCGGACAATCCAGCGCCTGAGCCTCCAGCACGGGCAGGCAGAAACCCTCGGCGAAGGACGGGACGCACAGGCACAGCGCCCCGCGGTAGAGGGCGGCAAGCTCGTTGTCGCCGATCCGTGACAGGCGTGTCAGCGGAACCTGCGCACCGCCGAGGGCCGCGGTGATCGCCTCGTCGGGATCCTCGCCCACGTGGACGATCCCAAGTCCCGGGCGCCCGAGCCCCGCCACGGCCCGCGCGAGGGTCGCGAAGTTCTTGTTGTACAGGGCGTTGCCAACCGCCAGCACGAAGGGCCCGGCTGGGATCCCGGTCGCGGGCGCATGGAGCGCCGGATCGAGCATCGCCGCGGACGGCACGGTGTGGGCGCGGCCGCGGAGCTGCGGGTAGAAATGTTCAAGGTCGCGCCGGGTCGCCTCCGACACGGCGATCACCCGGGCACTGCTGCCGAGGACGAGCCGGAAGATCGGATCGGTGGTCAGGGCCTCGCGGGAGTGGAGGCGGTCGGCCAGCGTACGGAAATAGAGGTCGTGGACGACGCTGACCCGCGCGCGGCCGCCGAAGGCAGCGCCATAGGGATCGGCGTTCAGCACCACGTCGATGTGCTTGGCGCGGCACAGCCGCGGGATCGTGAGCATCTGGCACAGGACGTCGAGCAGCATGACCCGCGGGCGTGGCACCGTGACGATCTCGATACGGTCTCGGATCGCTGCCGGCAGCTGATCGCGACTCCAGGGGGAGCGGAGCACGACCGAGAAGGTGCCGCGCGCGACCAGACCGGCGATCACCCGGAAGGCGACGAGCGCGACGCCCGAGGGCCGACCGCCATACTGGCTCGGCATGTTAACGAGGACGCGCGGCATGGCGGCTCGGTTGGCTCCATTCGAGGTCGGCAGACCGTCGGCCCTTCAGGTGCGGCCGACGGCCTCGAGGATGAGATCGGCGAGGTCGTGCTGCATCCGGCTCGCGCCGTAGCGGGACAGCGCCCGCGCCCGCGCGCGATCGGTTCGTGCCGCGTAGGCATCCGGATTGCCGAGCAGCTCCGACAGGGCCGCCGCGAGGCGATCCGGCCGCCGCGGCGGAACCAGGGTTCCGGTCGTTTCGCCGTCGAGGATCTCCGCCGAGGCGCCAGTATCTGTAGCGATCACCGGCACCCCGGCGAGCATCGCCTCGACGAGGGTGCGTCCGAACGGCTCCGGATCGACCGAGGGATGCACGACCACGTCGACCGCCTGCATCAGCCGGGGCACATCGTCCCGCTGACCGAGGAACAGGACACGGTCCGACAATCCGCGCGCCGCCGCGAGGTCACGCAGATGCGCCGCGTAGGAATCCTCGCCGAACAGTGGCGCGCCGACGACGATGCAGCGCAGGCCGGGCAGCGTTGCCAGGGCGTCGATCAGTACGTCCTGCCCCTTCCAGGGCGCGATGCGGCTGAACACCCCGACGAGGGGGCCCGCCGGCAGGCCGAGTTCCGCGCGCAGAGACGCTGCCGGGCGGGGATCGCGCTCGAGGTCGAGGCCGTTCGGAACTACGCGGACCAGGGACCGGCGTCCGCCAGCCGAAACGAACGCTCGTGCCGCTGCCTCCGACGGTACGATCACCCGGGCGGCGTTGAGATTGGCGAGGCGCACCTGCAGAATGCGCTGCGCCCGGCCGAAATGCGCGCTGTCGAGGATGTCGTGCAGGTGCCAAATCACCGGGCGACCGACTGCGCGCGCGGCGAGGGCCGACACGAGGAAGGCCTTCTGCGAGTTGGCGTAGACGACGTCACAGCGACGCGCCGCCCGTGCGATCTCCACCATCAGGGCGCCGAGCCGGCCGAGCAGCGGCAGGGCGCTCAGGGGAGAGGCATCTCGCCGGAGCGCCGTCAGGGCCGTCCGGCGATGGGCGAGGCGGATCTCCAGTCCCTGGCCGCGCAGCGCCTCCGCGAGGGTGCCGTCTTCGAACAAGAAGGCCGTCGAGCCGGTCCAGGGCTGAACCGCGTCGCGCAGCACCAGCTCCGCCCCCGACATGGTGCCGGTGTGACTGACGAACAGAACGCGGGGGCGCGCGGCGCGCCCGGACGGCGCGGACCGCGCCCGGCCGATGGGCTCGCGCTCGGAGAGCGCCTCGTCGGGAAGAACCTCGGTCATCTGGCGCTCGCGGCCGTGCGCGGATTGGCCAGCGGCATGACATCGTAGGTCGATTGGGTGCCCGGCCGGACCATCGTCATCGCGATGCCCAGCACGGTACCGCCAGCCCGGCGCAGGTTCGCCACGGTCTCGACGGTGTCGGAGAGCTGCGAGCGACCGTAGCGCGCACAGCAGAGCACGCCGTCAACGTGACGGGCGAGCATCGGCGCGTCCATCAGCAGGCTTGTCGGCGGCGTGTCGAGGAGGACGAGGTCGTAGCGGCGACTCCACTGCAGGAACTCCGCCATCCGGTCGCTCATCAGAAGCTCGGTCGAATCCGCAGTGGGCGTCCCCGCCGGAATGACGTCGAAGCGCCCGGCCGCGACTACGGCCTCGGCCGGATCGATCTCGCCGCGGAGCACGCCGCCGAGCCCCGGCCCGCGGCCGAGTCCCAGCGAGGCCTCGAAGTTTGGACGCCGCAGGTCGCATTCAACCACGAGGACCCGCCGACCGATCGCTGCGCCGATGCTGGCGAGCGCGAAAGCCGTGAACGACTTGCCCTCCCGCGGCTTCCCCGAGGTCACAAGGATGATGCGGGATTTGCCGGCGCCTGCCAGCACGAGATGGGCGTGCAGGTTGCGCAGGACGTTCTGCATCACTGGATCGACCCGCGCCCGCGCCAACGCCTCCGCGAGGTCGAGTTCGCGCTGACGCTCGGAGAAGCGTCCGACGAGGCCGGCCGGCTCGAGGCTCGGCAGCTGCGCGAAGACCGGAGCACCGGTTCCGGCCATGAGCTGCGCGGAATTGCGCACCCGTCGATCGGTGTAGTCCCGAAGCAGCGCCGCGGCCGCGGCCAGCACGCCCGCGAGCACGATGCCGCCCGCTAGGAACGGCACCGCTTTGGGTGAGAACGGCTCCTGCGGTACCTCAGCGAGGCTGACCAGCCGCGTGCTGCCGGTGAGGATCCGCCGCTCGGTCTCCAGCTCGCCCGCCCGCTTCACCAGATCGGCGTAGCGGGTGCGCTTGATCTCGGCATTGCGCACCATGCCCTCGATCGACGCCTCGTCGTCCATGGCGGCGGCGGCCTCGCTCTTCGCGGTTTCGAGTTGCGACCGCAGCGACCTGGCGAGGGCGTTCGACGCCTCGTAGGACTTGCGCAAGCCCTTTGCGACGTTGCCGACCTCCTGCTCGATGCGCGCGCGCAGGCTCGCCTGCTCGGTCTCGAGCGCCCGGATGACCGGGTGGTTCGCACCCAGCAGGGTGCTCTGGTTGGCGAGCTGCGCGCTGACGCCGCTGAGCTGCTGCTTCAGAGATACGACGGTCTGGCTTGCCAGAACCGCCGGGGCGCTGTCGGCGCCGCGGGCACCCTTGCTCTCGATCTCGCTGAGGCGCGCGGCGGCGTCCGCCTTGGCCGTCTCGGCGGCCGCAAGCTGCTGGCTGATGCTGGTCAGCCGCTCGGCGCTGATTGGCGCCGTCGAACCCTTCAGGAGTCCCTTGCGCCGCCGGAAGGTCTGGATCCGGGTGTCATCCGCGCGGATCGACGCGTCCAGCTGGCTGATCTCGGTGTGAAGCCAGTCGGCGGCCGCCTTGCGGCTCGAAGCCTGGGTCTCCCGCTGATCATCGAGGAAGGCGTTGATCAGGCCGTTGGCCATCGTCTGCGCCGTCTCGGGCAGCGGCGACTTGTAGCCGATGGTGATGATACGCGAGCGGCCGGAGCTGAGGACCGAGTAGCGCTTCTGCAGATACTCGACGAGGGCGTTGCGATCCGTCGTGAGCTTCGTGCAGGCGGCTTCCTTCTTGGCGCTGATCTGGTCCGGATGCCCGCTCGTGGCCGCATAGCGGCACTCGGCCATGACGGAAGCGGTCAGGCCCTCGTCGATCGCGAGGCGGAGCAACCGGGGCGAGCGGATTACGAGGATCTGGCTCTCGATGTCGGCCGGGTCGCCGATCTTCTGGATCCAGGCCATGGAGGCATTGTTGGCGCCCGGTTCGGCCTCGGCGACGATCACTGAGCCGCTCGCCACGTATTGAGGCTGGATCATCAGCAGCGCCGTGACCACGAGGCCGAGAATCGTGGCGAACACCGCCGCGAACAGGTAGCGCCGATGCCAGATCCGGGCGAGTGAGGCGGCCAGTGGATTGCCGCGCGCCGGCTCCTGGGCGAGAGCGCGGACGGGCGTTCGATCGGCCAGATCGACAGTCAGGAAGGACATGCGGACCGCCCTCAGCCGACGGCTTCGAGGCGCGGCAGGATCCGCGGGCGCGTTTCGCAGGCAGCCCGGTGCAGAACGAGCTGCTCATCGACGAAGTTCGCGAACCGGCTCCGGAACAGGTCGGCCGAGAACAGCTCCGCCTGCGCCCAACAGGCCTCCCGGGTGAAATGGCTCTGCTGTTGCAAAAACCGGCGCACGCAATCGGCGATGGCCTGCGGCTCGGGCTTATCAAAGAACATTCCTGTGCGCTGCGGGCCCCGAATCTGAACCGTCTCCCGCGCGCCGCCGCGGCCCAGCGCGAGGACCGGAGTGCCCTCAGACGTGGCTTCGACCACGATGATCCCGAAATCCTCCTCGGCCGCGAAAATGAAGGCGCGGGCCGTGGCCATGAGATGGCGCAGCTCCGCATCCGGGACGAAGCCCGCGAAGGACACGTTCGGTCCCGCGATTTCGCGCAGCCGCGCCGCGTCGGGGCCGGAGCCTGCGACCACGAGTTCGAGGTCGGGGAGCAGGGCGAAGGCGCGGATGACGGCCTCGACGTTCTTGTAGGGTACGAGCCGGCTTGCCACGAGGAAGTGGTTGCCGCGTGGTCCGTCGAAGCGTTGGTTCGGCAGGGTGATCGGCGGATGGATGACCTCGGCGGTCCGGCCGTAGACCTTGTGGATGCGCCGGGCGACAAAGGCGGAATTGGCCACGATCGCATTCGGACCGGCCGATGTACGGAAATCCCAGATCCGCATCCGGTGGAGGATGAGCCGGGCGAGCAGGCTCTTCATCCCCGTCTCGCAGCCACTCTCCCGCAGGTAGGTGTGCTGCATGTCCCAGGCGTAGCGCATGGGCGAGTGGATATAGGAGACGTGGAGCTGGTCCGGCCCGGTCAGGACGCCCTTGGCCACGGCGTAGCTGCTGGAGATGACGAGATCGTAGGATGACAGATCGAACTGCTCGATCGCGATCGGCATCAATGGCAAGTAGTTGCGATGCCGCGTCCGCGCGAAGGGCAAGTGCTGGATGAAGCTCGTCTGCGCCTGCCTGTATCCCAGCTTTGCCCGGTCTGCCGCCGGCAGGAAGTCGAAGAGCGCGAAGACATCGGCGTCGGGATAGATCCGGAGCAGCTGCTCAAGGACACGCTCGGCGCCGCCGACGATATACAGCCAGTCGTGGACAATCGCGACACGCATCACAGCTTCCTCGTCGGTGCGCCGGACGCTGGAAGAATGAATTCCGCCCTGCGGGTCTCACCTGCGACAGTGAGTAAAGGCACACCCGAGAGCGTAGTAGAGACATCACGTGTAAAAAAGGGGTCACCACGTGGATACCAAACAAAAATGAGGGTCAACGAAGAGGACAATAGCGCGTGTAAACTTAATTTTCATAAAACATTAACGTTAAGAAGTGGGTCCCAACTCGGGCGCGATCAGACGCGTCTCAGATCGGCCCCATCCGCGTCGCAGGTTACGAGACGATCGGAGCGGGCAGGGGGGGAGGAAACGCCCGCCGGTCGAGCCGGCGTCGCAGGCCAGCGATCACCGGGGTCTCGACATAGCGGAACAGCAACTCTCCGGCAGCCACAGCGGCCGGGAACGCGAGCGCGAAGATCAGGGCTGCCCGTCCGAACCCGGGGGCCACCAAGATTGTCGCGACCTTGGCGGCACTGTGCAGCAGAAGGTTGTGGATCAGGTAGAACGAGTAGCTCGCATTCCCCTGTGAAAGCAGCCACCGCGACTGGAGCGCGATACCGCCCTGCTCCAGTAGTAGCAGCGCGCCAACGACCAGGACGGCCGCGGTGCCCCAGAATAGCGGGCGGGCGAAACCGGACAATTCGGGCTCGATGCCGAGCGCGTAGGCCCCGAACTGGCCGCCGAGGACGAGCAGCGCCGCCATCGCCAGGGCCGCCCCAGCCGCACGCCGGACCGGGAAGCCCGCGGGCGGTGCGCCGAGGCGCAGATAGGCGTAGCCCAGCCCGATGCCGGCGGCGAACTCAATGACGATGGGCTTCGTGTAATACGCCCAGTAGAGGCTGGAATTCGGCAGACATCCGAGCAAGATCAGCGCGAGGAAGATTGCGGCTCCGCCGAGTGCCCGAAAGGCGGGCTTCGGCACCAGCAGCAGGCCTGCGAAGACCATGTAGAAGAACATCTCGTAGTTGAGCGTCCAGCCGACCGAATTCAGCGGCTCGATATAGCCGCCTCGGGAAAACGGCAGGAACAGCAGCGACTGGATCAGATAATCCGGCCGGACCTCCATGATCCCGATGGGCCTCAGGCCGGTCAGGGCGATGAGCGCCAAGCCGATCGTGACCAGCCAGTAGACCGGGACGACGCGCGAAGCCCGGCGGAGCAGGAATCCACCGGGACTCTCGTGGCGCCGGCTGGTGCTCACGAACATGATGAAGCCGGACAGCACGAAGAACACGTCGACGCCGCAGGCGCCGAAGGCCAGGAGATCCGGGCGCGGCAGGACCGGTCCGATGTACAGGCCGTAATGTGTGAGGAAGACCAGGTACGACGCGACGGCACGCAGAATTTGCAGGTTGTAGATCATCGCGCGCCGACTGATGGCTGGGCTCCACCCGGGACGAGCGAAGCCCCGCCTTTATGACCGACGTGGCCCCACAACGTCACGATGAGTTCGAAATCGTCCTAAATGGCGCGGCGTCCGGAAACCAAATTACCCGGCGTGGTTACACGCGTGGGTTACCTCACCCCCAAGTTCCCTGAAAAATACGATCACGAAATCAGGGCCGGAAAGTGATCGTAAAGGTCGCGGCGGAGACTATAGCGACTTGGCTCTGCGTGACTTCTGTTTGGGCCACGGGCCAGTTTTCGACGCGGCAGGAAAACCGCCATTTACTATTAATCGATGGATAATTTGACGGCGCGCCGATTTGTTCAATAGCGTCATGATCACTGGTATAAGGAGTTCCGCCTTGAACATCGCTCAAGATATCCGAGAGATTCTCGGCTCGAACGAGGCCTTCTCCGGCAAGGCCGATCGGCTCTCCGAGGATGACAGCCTGTTCGACCTCGGGCTGGATTCGTTCGGTTCGGTGCAGTTGATGCTGGCGCTCGAGGAGCGCTTCAACATCGAGTTTCCCGACGAGCTCCTGAACCGCAAGTCATTTTCGACGATCCGCGCGATCCGCGAGGCCGTCTCCACCCTGATCCAGCAGGAAGCCGCATGAGCACGCTCGCCGCGCGCGCAGAGCGGGCGGCCGCGGTGGCGGCGCGCCACGCCGACGCCGTCGATCGCGAAGGCCGCTTCCCCGAGGAGGCGGTGGCCGCGATGAAGGCCGAGCGTCTCCTGGGCCTTCAGATCCCGGGGCAGTTCGGAGGCGAGGGCGCCGGCCTCACGCAGATCGCCGAGCTGTGCAGCACCCTCGGGCAGGCCTGCAGCGCGGCCGCGATGGTGTTCGCGATGCACCACATCAAGGTGTCAAGCCTCGTGACCCACGGCCTCGACAGCCGGTGGCACGGCCACCTCATGGAGCGCATCGCACGCGAGCAGCTTCTGGTCGCCTCCTCGACCACCGAGGCCGGCATCGGCGGCGACCTGCGCAACAGCCTGTGCGCCGTGGAGACGACCGGGGATTGTTTCGCCCTGGGCAAGGATGCGTCGGTCATTTCCTACGGCGCCCAGGCTGATCTGATCCTCGCCACTGCCCGCCGGCATCCGGATTCCGCGACCTCCGATCAGGTCCTCGTTGCGCTGATGGCCGATCAGATTTCCCTCGTGCGCACGGGCGACTGGGATACCCTCGGCATGCGGGGGACCTGCAGCGACGGCTTCCGTCTGGAGGCTCGAAACGTCCCGCTCGAGCAAATTCTGCCGAAGCCCTTTGCGGAGATCGCCGCCCAGTCGATGTTGGCATCCTCGCACCTGCTGTGGAGCAGCGTCTGGTATGGGATCGCGACCTACGCGCTGGACCGCGCCCGCGCGTTCGTGCAGGCCGACGCGCGGCGCCGGCCCGGACAGGTCCCGCCCACGGCCCTGCGGCTGGCCGAGGTCTCCAACGCGCACCAAGCCATGCGCGGCACCATCGTATCGGCCCTGCGCCGCTTCGAGGATGCGCACGGGGACGCCGACACGATCGGCTCGGTCGGCTTCTGCGTGATGCTCAACAACCTGAAGGTCACCGCTTCGGACATGGCGGTCGATATCGTGCGGGGCGCCCTCGCGATCGTCGGCCTCGCCGGGTACCGGAACGACACGCCCTTCAGCCTGGGACGGCCGCTGCGCGACGTCCTCTCCGCACCGCTGATGATCGGCAACGATCGCATCCTCGCCAACACCGCCAAGCTCCTGCTCGTGCAGAAGGGCAGCGGCCAGCTCATGAGTGCGTGATGGAATCGCTCTCCTCTCTCCCTGGCGACGCCCTGCTCGACGACGAGCCGGCCGGTGCCCCGACCTTCCTCGACCGCCTGTTCGACTACGGGCTGCTGGTACGGACCGGCGTCGACGGCCTCTACGGTCGCAGCGGCGGCTTCGAGAGCGTCGTCGACGCTCTCGACCGTATGATCACGCGCCTCGGCGCCGCCGAGGGGGCCGAGGTGCTGCGCTTCCCGCCCGCCATGAGCCGACCCGCCTTCGAGCGCAGCGGTTACCTGAAGGGCTTTCCGAACCTCGCCGGAACCGTCCACAGCTTCTGTGGCGATGCGCGTGGCCATGCCGAAATCCTCGCGTGCCTCGAGACCGGGACCGACTGGACGGCCCAGCAGGAGGCGACCGACATCGTCCTGACCCCCGCGGCCTGCTACCCGGTCTACCCGGTCGCCGCAGCTCGCGGGGTGCTGCCCGCCGAAGGCCGTCTGTTCGACCTGCAATCCTACTGCTTCCGCCGCGAGCCGTCGCTCGAGCCGACTCGGATGCAACTTTTCCGGATGCGCGAATACGTGCGCATGGGCAGTCCCGAGCAGGTTCTCGCGTTCCGCGAATCCTGGCTCGAACGCGGCACGGCCATGATGCGCGGCCTCGGTCTCCCGCTCGCCATCGATGCGGCCAACGATCCGTTCTTCGGACGCGCCGGCCGGATGCTGGCCAACAACCAACGGGCACAGGGCCTGAAGTTCGAGCTGAACGTTCCGGTCAACAGCCTCGAGAAGCCGACGGCCTGTCTCAGCTTCAATTACCACCAGGACCATTTCGGGAGCACATGGGCGCTACGTCAGGCGGATGGCGAAGTCGCCCACACGGCCTGCGTGGGCTTCGGCCTTGAGCGCATCACCCTCGCGCTCCTGCGTCACCATGGGCTCGATCTCGCCGCCTGGCCTGACGCCGTGCGCGCCGAGCTGTGGGGCTGAAATGGAGACCGCCACCCTGCGCCGGCCGGAGGGTCTCGGAGCGCCGGGACCCTACGTCCCGCATCCGCTCCACGAGTCCAGCCGGGACTGGCCGGAGACGAATTGCTACGTCGACCTCTGGATCGAACTCCTTCACGGGCGGGGCCTCGCGCCGGAGGCGATGCTGGGCTTCACTCTCCGGCAGGATTTCGAGGGCGACCAGTTCACCTTCTTCAAGCCGCCGCCCGGCGATCTCGAGCGGCTTTATGGCCTCGAGGTACTGGAACTGGCGGTCTATGGGGGCCTTGAGGCCCACGCCGTGGTTCAGGCGAAGGCTGGCCGGCCGGTGCTGGTCGAGGTCGACGCGATCCATCTGCCCGATACACTGGGGACCACCTACGGGCGGGAGCACGCCAAGACCACGATCGGCATCCTGGCCCTCGACCCGTCGACGCAACAACTCGATTACCTCCACAATGCCGGGCGCTTCCGACTCTCGGGGGCGGATTATGCAGGCATTTTCGGGCCCGCGACGTTGCCGCCCTACGCCGAGTTCGTGAAGGCGATCGCCGCGCCTCTCAACTCCGCGGAGCTGCCGGCGGCGGCCCGCGATCTGCTTGCCCGGCATCGCGCCCGGGCGCCGCGCCGCAATCCCGTCCTGGCCTTCCGCGACGCCCTGGCGGCGGCGGCCGGTGATCTGGTCGTGCGGCCCCTCGGCGTGTTTCACGCCTACGCCTTCAACACGACGCGCCAGCTCGGCGCCAATTTTGAGATGCTCGCCAGTCATCTCACTTGGCTTGAGGCCCGGGATGCCGGCGGGTTCGCCGCCGCCGCGGCGGCGGCCGCGGACCTGAGTCGCGAGGCCAAGGCCTTTCAGTTCCAGCTCGCCCGCGCCTTTCACCGCCGCTCCGCGGAAGGTCTGGCTCCACGCCTCGACCGCCTCGCTGCGACCTACGACCGCGTCTTCGCGGGACTCGACCGCGCGCTGGACCGCTGAGAGGCGATGGCCCGCATCCGCATCGTCGACGACCGCGTGCCGGAGGTCCGGTGCGGTCCCTGGCAACTGGCCGTGACGCCGCGGGGCGCCTGCGCGGGCCCCGGCGACCTCGACGGGGTGACCAATTGGATCCCAGCGACCGTTCCGGGCACCGCCGCCGCCGCCCTGCGGGCGGCCGGGCGCTGGAGCGAGGCTGCGCCGGAGCCGATTCACGATCGCGACGTCTGGTACCGGAGCCGCATCGCCGGACCGGGCCCGGTCCGGCTTCGATTCGAAGGGCTCGCCACCCTCGCGGAAATCTGGCTCGACGGCATGCTGATCCACTGCGCCCGCTCGATGTTCGAGGTGCACACCGTTGAAGTCGAACTCGGAGCCGCTTCCGACCTCGCGCTCTGTTTCCGCGGGCTCAAAGGGGAACTCGATCGTCCGGCCAAGCGGGGGCGTTGGCGCCCGCGGATGATCACGCCAGGCTCGCTGCGCCACCTGCGCACGAGCGTCCTCGGCTTCATGCCGGGCTGGTGCCCCGAGATCGACATCGTCGGTCCGTTCCGCCCGCTGACGATCGAGCCGATCCGCCCCCGCCTGGAGGTCGCCGGTATGCGCGCGGTCCTCGACGGCGATATCGGCCGCCTGACCGTGCGCCTGCGGATCGACGGGAAGACGGACTCCGCCATGCTCCGGTGCGGCGGCCGCGAAGCGTCTCTCGCCGAGGTCGAGCCAGGCCTGTTCGCGGGCGAGCTGGTGCTGCCCGGAATCGCGCCCTGGTGGCCGCATACCCACGGGATTCCGAACCTTCACCCGGCCGAGCTGCGCATCGACGGGATGCGCGTCGATCTGGGCCGCGTCGGCTTTCGCGCCGTGTCGCTCACCCGGCCCTTCGAGGACGGCCTGTCACTGGCGGTGAACGGCGTGCCGGTGTTCTGCCGGGGCGCCAACTGGACGCCGCCCGATCTCGTCGGATTGGAGTCGGAGGGGACTCGCGGGCTGCTCAGCCTCGTCCGTGAGGCCGGCATGAACATGCTGCGCGTGCCCGGTACGACGCTCTATCCGGCCCCGGACTTCTACGATCTCTGCGACGAACTGGGCATCCTTGTCTGGCAGGATCTGATGCTCGCCAACTTCGATTACCCGCACGACAATCCGGCCTTCGCGGCCGGCCTCGACCGCGAGCTGACGGAGTTCCTCGATCGGACGCAGACCGCGCCGTCGCTCTGCGTGCTCTGCGGCGGCAGCGAGGTCTGGCAGCAGGCGGCGATGCTCGGCGCGCCCCGTGCCGTCTGGGCCGACGCCTTCTGCGCGACGATCCTGCCGGCGCGCGTGGCGGCGCTGCGCCCCGATCTTATCGTCGTGCCGAACTCGCCGTCGGGCGGGGACCTGCCGTTCTCGCCGCGCGGCGGCTGCACCCATTATTTCGGTGTCGGAGCCTACCGACGCCCCCTGGAAGACGCCCGCCGGGCCGAGGTCGGCTTTGCCAGCGAGTGCCTCGCCTTCGCCAATCCGCCCGATCCCGGCACGCCGGGTCCGACTGGGCCGGCCGATCCGCTGTGGCCGGCCGGCATCCCACGGGATCGGGGCGCCGATTGGGACTTCGAGACAGTGCGCGACCATTATGTCGGCCAGTTGTACGGCGTCGATCCGGCTGTGCTGCGTGTCGGCGATCCGGACCGCTACCTCGAGCTCGGCCGCGCCGCGGTGGGCGAGGTCATGGAGGCGACGTTCGCGGAGTGGCGCCGTCCGCGCTCGCCGGCGGCCGGTGGCCTCGTCCTGTTCCTTCGTGATCTCGGACCCGGAGCGGGCTGGGGCGTCATCGACTGGACGATGCGCCCGAAATCGGCGTGGTACGCGCTGAAGCGGGCCTTCCGCCCCGTCCAAGTTCTCCTCACAGACGAGGGCCTGGACGGCCTGCATGTCCACGTCCTCAACGACACGGCGGCGGTACAGACGCTGACCTTGACGCTGGCCCTGTCCGATTGCGGGGGCCGGGTCGCGGCGCGGGCCGAGCGCGACCTTGCCGTCTCTCCGCGGGACGCCATCACGCTCTCCTCCGGCGCGCTGCTCGGCCGTTTCTTCGACACCACCGACGCCTACCGGTTCGGCCCGCGGGTTCACGACCTCGCCCATGCGCAGCTGAGCGACGCCGACGGGCGCGTGATCGCCGAAAGCTTTCATTTCCCCGGCCTGCGGCCGCTGGACCGCGAGGTCATCGGGCTCCGGGCCGAGCCGGTCGCGACCGAGGACGGCCCGGGTCTGCGGATCAGCACCGAGCGCTTCGCCTGCAGTGTCCAGGTTCAGGCCGTGGGGGCGCGGCCGGCCGATAGCGGCTTCCATCTCGCGCCGGGAACCAGTCGGATCATCGCGTTTGCCGATGCTGCTCAGCCTCCGCGCGGGAGCGTGCGGGCGATCAACAGCAGCGAGATCGTGGAATTCGGTCATGACGGTTGAGGTCGGTTCATACACGGCAGTGCCGGTGACGTTCGAGGGCCTGTTCGGGTGGTTCCATCCGGCTGCCGGACAGCGCGGTGTCGTCCTCTGCGGGGCTTACGGTTTCGAGCAGATGGCCGCGCATCGGCCCTGGCGCGCGTTGGCCGAGGGTCTCGCCGGAGCCGGCTGCCCGACGCTGCGCTTCGACTATCCGGGGGAAGGCAATTCAGCCGATTCCGGAGAAAAGCGGGTGGCGGCTTGCGTCGCGGCGATCCGGCAGGCCATCCGGTTCCTGCGTGCGACGGCCGGCGTGACGGAGATCCTTCTCGTCGGCCTGCGCCTGGGGGCGACCTTCGCGACCCTGGCCGCTCAGAACGAGGACGTGGAAGGCCTGGTGCTGCTGGCGCCCGTCTCGACCGGGCGCGCATACCTGCGCGAGATGCGGCTGCGGGCGCAAACCATCGGACGGCTGCCGGACGGGTCATTCCCGCCGCAGGAACCGGACAACCTCAGCGTGGGCGGTTTCCGGATGGAGTCGGCCTTCCTCGCAGACCTCGCCGACGTGAATCTGGCGCGTCTCGAGCGGGCGCCAGCCGGTCGCGTGCTGCTCCTCGCACAGGAGACCCGGATTTTATCCGCGCGCCTCGAAGCCCTCGGCTGCGAAGTTACGACGGGGCCGCTCCCAGGTCTTGCCGCACTCGTCAGCGATCCGATCTTCTCCGATGTCCCGGCAGCGGATTTCGCCCGCGTCACCGGCTTCGCGACCCAGGGCGCCCCGGGCGGCCGGCCGCTGAGCGGTGGTTCACCCCTCGGCGCCATAGGTTCTGCCCGCCTCACGGGCTTGGGTTGGGAGGAGGAGCCGGTCCGGTTCGCCCGGGGCCTGTTCGGCATCCGGTGCCGGCCCGACCGAGCTGACGTGACAGCGCCCACGATCCTGTTCGTATCCACCGGGATGAGCGTGCATTCCGGCTGGGGGCGCCAGACCACCGATCTTGCCCGGCGTCTCGCCGCGGACGGGATCGGTTCGTTCCGGTTCGATCTGCGTGGCATCGGCGACAGCGTCGACCGACCAGACCGGAGCAAGCCGCTCTTCGCGGCAGACGGGTTCGCCGATGTGCTCTCGGCCATCGATCAGATCGCCGACACGGGCGGTCCAATCCTGCTCGTCGGCGGCTGCAGCGGTGCCTACGCGGCCTTCCACGCCCTCTGCCGAGACAACCGGGCCGACGGGGCGCTCCTGCTCAACCTCTACTGCTTCGACTGGGATCCGGATCAGGACCTCGACCAAGTGATCCGGCAAACCTTCGGGAGTGCATCCACCTACGCGGCCCTGCTCAAGCGGGGCGCGACGTGGCGCCGACTGATCCGCGGTGAGATCCGGATCGGCGCGATCGCCGCGGTCCTGGCTCGGCGTGGGATCGAGGCCGCGTTCCGTCGGATGCGTCGGACCTTGCGCCCCGGCCCACCGGGTGGCTCGCCAGCCCGGCGGATCGCCGCCCTCCGCCGCAGGGGCGCCGAGATCCGCCTGCTCTACAGCGCGGGCGATCCCGGTCTCGCGGCTCTGCGCCGTCAGCTGGGGTCCTCGCCCGGGAGAGCCGACCGGCGCCTCGGCGCGCCGGTGATGGTGGTGCCCGGTGTGGACCACAATTTCGGGTCCGGCGCCGCCCAGGCCCGGGTCGCCGAGGCGTTGCACGAACTCATGCGGGCCGTGAAGCGGTCCGAGTCGACGCGCTCCGGCACGACGATGTCCGCCGCGCCCCGCGGCCTTCTGACGCTGGCGGGTCGGACGTGACCAGGCTCACGCGCCGATCGGCCCTCGTGCTGACCGCGGGCGCCCTCGCGGCGGCTCGTGCGGCCGCGGCCGAGCCGCTCCATCGCTGTGAGGACTTGATCGACTCGATCGGCGTCAACGTACATCTCGGCCATCGCGGCAGCCCCTATGTCGAGCGCTTCGCAGCCTGTGCTGAAGCCCTCGACGATCTCGGCATTCGCCACCTGCGCGACGATATCATACTCACCGGCGACGAGCCGGCCGGACAATTCGAGCGGATCGTGGATCTGGCCGACCGGGGCTACCGGTTCAGCCTGATCTTTTACGACGGGCTCACGCCGGGGCCGCGTGTGCCCCCGGAGCGCTTCGCCGAGATCGCCGGCTGGGCCGGTGACGGGCTCATCGTGGCGGAAGGCGGCAACGAGCCTCCCGTGGCCGCGCGTCCTGGTCTTCCGCGCCTGTCGGCCGATCACCAGGCGGCCTTGTACCGCGCGGTTCGGGCGGATAGCCGGGCCAGGTCCGTGCGGGTTGCCGGCCCGAGCTACATTCAGGGCAACATCGCGGCCGCGCAGAACCTCGCCACAGTGGTCGACCTCGCCAACATCCATGCCTATCCTGGCGCGGAGCACCCGGAAACCGATGGCGCCGGCAGCCTCGCCCGCTTCGCGGCCGCCGCTCATCCGGTCTTCGGCGACGCGCCGGTGATCGCCACCGAGAATGGCTATCACACGGCGCTGTCCACCAGCAGCGCCCATCTGCCAATCTCGGCCGGGCTGCGCGCCCGCTACCTGCCGCGGCTGCTGCTCTGGAGCTATCTGCACGGGGTGCGGCGGACCTACCTATACGAGTTGATCTCCAGCTTTGATCGGGGGGACGCGGACCCGGAGAGCCATTTCGGGCTCCTCGCCTACGATGGCCGCCCGACGCCCGCCTTCGCGGCGGTACGCAACCTCATCCGGCTGTTCGGTACGCCCGCCGGCGAGGTCGCCGCCGTCCCGGCCGATCGCGACGTCACGCTCACCGGCGCCATACCCGATCTCGTCCACGCGCGGTTCGCGCGCCACGACGGGGCGACGCTGATCCCGATCTGGCTCGGCCTCGACGGCTGGGATCGGCGCAGCCGGGCCCCGAGGCCGGACACCCCGGCGCGGCGTGTAGAGATCGGGCTGTCGCGGCAGCCGCGGCGGGTGCGCCTGCATCGCTTCGCCGACGACGGGTCGGTGAGCGTCGAGACGCTTTCTGCCGAAAGGCGGGTGCCGATCCCTGTGACGGACCGCCTCGGAATCGTCGAGCTGACTTAGTTCGCCATCTGCCGGAGCGGGCGCCGACCCGATCAAGGCCCGAGACGCGCCACCGACGCCCACCGTCGCCCATCATCGCGGAAGCCGATCCCATGCTGAGCTATCTGGGTGACACGATCGTCGGCCTGACGCTTGCGGTCTTGAACGCCCTCGCGCCGCTCGAAGTCCACGTAGACACCGGCATCGCCTACGCCGACGGGATCGAGCACCGGGCGGATGTCTATCGGCCGGCCGCAGCGGGTCCATGTCCGGTCGTGGTGTTTCTGTACGGCGGCGGATGGCGGACTGGGTCGAAGGAGGAGGTCGCCTATATCGGGGCCGCCTTCGCCCGGCGGGGTTTCGTGGCGGTCATCCCCGAATATCGCCACGTCCCGAGGGCGAGCCTGCCGGATATCCTGACCGACAACGCCGCTGCCGTGGTCTGGACCATCGCACACGCGGCGCAGTATGGCGGTGATCCCGGTCGCGTCGTCGTCGTGGGGCATTCCTCCGGCGCCTGGGCCGCGGCGATGCTTGGACTCGATCCGACATGGCTCGAACAGGCCGGTTCAAGCGCGGCAAAGCTCGCCGGCATCGTCGGGCTGGCCGGCCCCTACACGAGTTCCGCGCTGACCGACCCGCTGGACCGCCAGGTCTTCGTCGGCAGCGATCCGGCCCTGCAGCCGATCCATCATGCCTCGGGAACGCATCCCGCGATGCTGCTGGCCGCCGGCGCGGCGGATCTCGACGTCAATCCGGCCGGAACTCTGGCGCTCAACAAAGAGTTGCTGGCCTCCAGCGGGAACGAAACAATGAAGATCTATCCAGGCCTTGGCCATGGACAGATTGTTCATGCAATGGCGTTTCCGTTCAGCCTCGAATTCTCGGTCGCCGACGATGTCGCGCGGTTCATCGACAATGCTCATGCAGGCCGGTGACTCGGATTAGCAGCAGGGTCGGCCCAAGTCTCGGAGGTGCACGATATCCTGTTCTCCGCAATAGAACGGGACCGGCGCAGCGCGCCGATCCTTTTTTTCAGGGTGCCGCGAACCGCAAAGTCAGTGATAACCCGGCGCTCCCGCCGCGACCTTACCGCGGAACAGCCAGTACACGTAGGCGGTGTAGATCAGGATCATCGGTACCAGCACCACCGCGCCGGCAAGGAGGAAGGCTTGACTGCTCGGGTGGGTGGCAGCGTCCCAGATCGAAATCGCCGGCGGCACGATCATCGGCCACAGGCTGATCCCGAGCCCGATATACGACATCAGGAACAGCCCCAGCGCGTACAGGAACGGCGTCACTTCGGCGCGTCGATCGAGCGCGACGAAGAAGCGCCATGCCAGGAGCGCGACCAGAGCCGGCACAGGGGCCGCCAGCGCGAGATTCGGCCAGGCCAGCCAGCGGGCCCGGAACGCCTCGCTGAGGATCGGCATCGTGGCCGAGACGATCACGATGGAGACCAACGTGACGAGACCGAGGCGACGCGCGAGCCGGTAGGCGCGGAGCTGGAGTTCACCCTCGGTCTTCCAGATCAGCCAGCAGGCGCCGAGAAGGCCGTAGCCGGCAACCAGGGCGGCCCCCGTCAGCACGGAGAACGGCGTGAGCCAGTCCCACCAGCCGCCCGCGTAGGCGCGGCCCTCGACCCGGATGCCCTGGACCAGGGCACCGAGGCAGATCCCCTGGCAGAAAGCCGCCACGTAGCTGCCCCACGAAAAGGACCGGTCCCAGGCGCGCTGGCTGCGCGGCGAGGCCGCCCGGAAGCGCATCTCGAAGGCGACGCCGCGGAAGACCAGGGCCAGGAGCATCAGGATCAGCGGCATGTAGAGCGCGGGCAGGATCGTAGCGTAGGCCAGCGGAAACACCGCGAACAGGCCGCCGCCGCCGAGGATCAGCCAGGTCTCGTTACCGTCCCAGACGGGCGCGACGGTGTTGACCATGACGTCCCGCTCCGCCTTCCCGCGGACGGCGGGGAACAGGATCCCGACACCGAGGTCGAAGCCGTCCATTACCACGTAGAGGAAGACCGCGGTGGCGATGAGCAGCGCCCAGATGAGTGTGAGATCGAGGGACATCGGGGCTACTCCGCGGGCTGCGCGAGGGGACGGCCGGCATCCTGCGCGCCGGCGACGAGGGCAGGGGCGGGCGTGATGCCGGCAGTGCGGATCGGCTGGCCCGGAGGCGGCCCGGGCTCGTGGGCGTGCGGCGCCTGATTGAACAGGTGCAGGAGGAACCAGATGCCTGCGCCGAACACCGCGAGGTAGACCGCCGCGAAGGCCGCCAGAGAGGCGGCGACCGCCGGAGCGGCCACCGGCGACACGCTGTCGATGGTGCGCAGCGCGCCGTAGACGGTGAAGGGCTGACGGCCCGCCTCCGTCACCGTCCAGCCGGCCGTGACGGCGATCAACCCGGACGGGCCCATGCCGACAGCGAAGCGATGTAGCCAGGGCGCGTCGTAGAGTCGTCCCTTATGGCGCAACCACAGGCCGGCGACGCCGAGGGCGATCATCAACAGGCCAAGTCCGACCATGATCCGGAACGACCAGAACACCAGGGGCAGATTGGTCGGCCACGTGTCACGCGGCATGTCCTTGAGCCCGCGGACCTCGCCGTCGAGGTCATGGGTCAGATAGAGGCTGGCGAGTCCGGGGATGCCGATCCGGTCCCGCACCAAGCCGGCTTCCGCATCGGGCCAGCCGAACAGGATCGCGGCGGCACGGCGCTCCGTCTCGAAATGCCCTTCCATGGCGGCGACCTTGGCGGGCTGGTGTTCGTAGGAATTTCCGCCGTGCAGGTCGCCGATCACCAGCTGGGCCGGAGCCACCGCGGCGGCCATCCACATGGCCATCGAAAACATCAGCCGAGCCCGCGGATTGTCCCGGTCGTGCAGCAGGTGCCACGCGCCCACGGCGCCGACGATCATCGCGGTGGTGAGGTAGGCCCCCGTGACCGTGTGGGCAAACCGGTAGGGGAAGGATGGATTGAAGACGATCGCCCACCAATCGGCCGGGTTGAAGCGCCCGTCCGGCCCGACGACGTGGCCGGTGGGCGTCTGCATCCAGGAATTGGCCGACAGGATCCAGAATGCGGAAATCAGGGTGCCGATGGCGACGAGACAGGTCGCCAGGAAGTGCAGCCGCTTGCCGACCCGTTCCAGGCCGAACAGCATGACGCCGAGGAAGCCGGCTTCCAGGAAGAAGGCGGTGAGCACCTCGTAGCCGAGCAGCGGGCCGAGAACCGGCGCTGTCCGGTCGGCGAAGACCGACCAGTTCGTGCCGAACTGGTAGCTCATGACCAGACCCGACACGACACCCATCGCGAAGGCGACCGCAAAGATGCGGAGCCAGTAGCGGAACGTGTCCAGATAGACGGCCTTTCCGGTGCGCAGCCAGAAGCCTTCGAGCACGGCGAGATAGCTCGCGAGCCCGATCGTGAAAGCCGGGAACAGGAAGTGCCAGACGACGGTCAGCGCGAATTGGGCACGCGCAAGATTGACTGCACTCGGCAGCTCGAGGGCGGACATCGCGTTCTCCAGAGGACGGGTTCGCCCGCTCTGCTGCAGGTCGGCCTGTGGCACATTGATTCAGCTCAACCCCATCTCCGCGAACCCCGCATGGCGACCGCCGTCGCGATTGCGCTGGGTCAAGGCTGCGATTGACACCGGCAGCAACATTGCCGCGTACCGGCCCGGTGACGCGCCGCAGGGAGACCGCCATGTCCTACGCCAACATTCTGGTGTCCGTGGATTTCGCCGAGGCGGCGGCGGACCGCGTGCGGCTCGCGGCCGCCCTCGCGCGCCGCTTCGATGCGACGCTGACCGGAGCGGCCGCCGCCGAGGTGCCGGCGCCGCTCTTCGCCCACGACATCCGCGACGCGCAGGCCCAGTACGAGCGCACCAAAGCGAAGATCCTGCAGGAACTAGAGCGGGTGGAGGCGGTGTTCGCCCGCTGCGCCGGCGCGGCGCCGCGGACGGCATGGTCTGGCGGCACCGACCGGCCCTTCGCACATCTCGTTGAAAGGGGCCGGGCGGCCGACCTGCTCGTCGTCGGCGGCACTGCCGAGACCGAGATCGACCCCAGCCCATTCGGCGTGGCACTCGGGCCGGTCTTGATGGAAGCGGGACGGCCCGTCCTGGTGGTTCCGCCCGAGACTTCTCGAGAACCCGGCCACCGCATCGTCGTCGCCTGGAAGGACACGCCGGAGGCAAGGCGGGCGGTGTCGGGAGCCCTGCCGTTCCTGCGATCCGCCGACCGGGTCTTCTTGGTCACGATCGGAGAGGACGCGCGACTCGAGGGCGCCGAGGAGGTCGCGGCCCATCTGATTCTCCACGGGGCCGCAGCGACCACGCACCTTCTGACCGCAACGGTCAGCGACGGAGCGGAGATCCTGCGATTTGCCCATGAGCAGCAGGCCGACCTGATCGTCATGGGCGCCTACGGCCATTCACGCCTGCAGGAATGGGCCTTCGGAGGTGCCACCCGGAGCATTCTGGCGGCGAGCACCATCTGCTGCCTGATGGCGCATTGATGAGCTGACGGCGATGCCCAGGTGGCCCTGAGCCATCCGGCACGGGAAGGCCCGCCGCCCCAGCTCCTCGGCGGCCCCGCCCTGGGCGTCCGAGCTTCTGTAGGATGGCTGCCACCTTCGGAGACTGACCGTCCCTCGAATCTGCTCAACGGGAGAAATGGGTGGTCGAGTTCCGGTCCGTGATCAATTCGGACGGCATCCAATCATATTGCTGCACCGGTTCGTGCCGGATCAGCGCCAGAGCATCGTCGATCGCCCGGCGGCTCTGGGTGGCCGCGTCCTGGTAGATCGTCACAGCGAGACGCTTATCCTGCATCGCCTGCATGCCGTCGGCGGTGGCGTCCACCCCGCCGATAAGGATCCGCCCCGCCGGGAGACCCACGGCCGCGATGGCCTCGGCGGCGCCGATCGCCATCTCGTCGTTGGTGGCGGCGATCGCATCAATGCGGATGCCCTTGGCAAGCCAGCCGGTGACAGCCGACCTCGCCGTCAGCCGGTCTCCGTCCGTAATGGTTTCCGCGACCAGTCGCAGGCCTGGAAACTCCGCCATGACCTCCTTCGCACCCCTGGTGCGGAGCGCCGATCCGGGATGAGACGCGTGTCCCCCGATGAGCGCGACGCGCCCGACCCCGTTCAGCATCTGGGCGAGCTTGCGCATCTGTAGACGCCCTGCGACGAGGTCGTTCGGCATCACGAAGACGACCCGTCCGGCAGACCAGTCTGCGCCAAGCCAGTTGTTGACGTAAACCAGCGGGATGTCCGCCTCCTGGGCCAGCCGGGTGATCACGGCACCGGCCGACGGGTCGGCCGGCATCACGACAAGCGCGTCGACCTTCTCGGCGATGAAGCGCCGGGCCTGCCCGACCTGCTGGTCGCCCGCGCCCTCGCGCGCGTAGGCAACATGAACCAAGACGTTGCGCGCGCGCGCGTGCTCCTCAAGGCCGTCATGCAGGAGCCGGGTCTGAGCGGTCGGCGGGATCGTCAGGATGGCGATGGTAGTCGCAGAGGCGGGCCTCGCGCAGATCGTGAGGGCGAGGACGAGGGCTGCGCTTCCGATCCTGCTCAAGATCTGGCGACTGCTACTCCCCCAGGAGATCCGGCTCATGATGGTCGACCCACCCTCGTCGTCGCGCCAGGAATCAAGCGGCGCGGAGGCTTTCAAGAAGACCGGCAATCTCCTCACCCAGACGCTCGGCGTCCTGCGACAGGCTGCCTGCCGCGGCCATGACATCGGTCGCCGTGATGTCGGCCACCCCGGCCGCCTCGGCGACGCCCGCGATGCGGGTGCCGACTTCGTCCGTACCGTCTGCCGCCTGCCTGATAGTCTGCACTATCGCCCGCGCCGCAGAATCCTGCTGTTCGGCGGCGGCAGCGATGGCGGTCGCAGCCCGATTCATATCTTCGACCCGCGCGGTAATGCCCGCGATGGCCGACGCCGCCTCGGCGGCGGAGTCCTGAATTTCGGTCACGTGTCGGCCGATGGCGTCGGTGGCCTGCTTGGTCTGACCGGCCAGCGTCTTCACCTCGGCGGCCACGACCGCGAAACCGCGGCCCGCCTCACCGGCCCGCGCTGCCTCGATCGCCGCATTGAGGGCGAGAAGGTTGGTCTGTGCGGCGATCTTGGCGATGATTTGCATCACGTCGCTGATCCGGTCTGCGGCGCTGCCGAGCGCTCGTACCTGGAGGGTTGTCTGATCCGCCTGCGCCGCTGCGCCGCCCGCCGCGGCCGCGGTGATCTCTGCCTGGCGCGCGACCTCACCGATCGACGCGCCGAACTCGCCGGCAGCGGCGGCGATCCGGCGGACACGGGATTGCTCCTCCTCGACGACGACGGCCATAGCCGCCGACTGGCTCGCGGCCTCGCCGACCGCCCGGCTCATTCCATCGGCCTTGCCGCGCAGCGTTGCTGCTGCGGATGCAACGGTGCCAACGATGCCGCCGACCTTAGCCTCGAACTGTTCTATCAGCGCATGGACCGCATTGCGGCGCTGACGCACCCCCTCAGCACGCAGCCGAGCAGCCTCCGCCTTGAGACCATCGGCGTGCCGCATGCTCTCCCGGATGACCTTCATCGCACCCGCCATAGCACCGAGTTCGACACTCGGCGCTTCGGACGGGATCGTGACGGTGGAATCGTTGTCGGCCAGACCCTGCAGAGCCTGGGCCATCGCGGCGATCGGGTGCACGACCCCGCGCAGGAGGAGTCGGACCAGGCCTAGCGCGACCACAACCGCGACGGACATTGCGGCCATGAGCGTCAGCCGGGATGTCGTGCCGGCTGCTTCGATGCCCTGGGCCTGCTCGGCGGCCCGTGCCTGGCGATATCTCAGCACCGCATCGACCGCCTGTGTGAAGGCTGCCGCCTCGACGGGGAGCACCGCGGCCCGGACCCGGTCTGCGAGGTCGCGCTCGCCGGCGCGACCGAGCGCCGCCGCCTCCGCCTCAACGGCGATGAAATGCTGCCACGCCTCGGCAAGGCGCTGCGCCAGCTTCCACTCGCCCTCCGCCTTCGCGGTCGGGACATAGGCGTTCCACGCTGCCGAAAAGGCTTCCTGTGCGTTGATCGTCCGCTCGTTGCTTTCGCGCACGGCCTCTCCGGTCGGCGCAGCCTGCGCCAGGATGGCGAGCGCCCGAAGCTCGTGACTCGTCTGCTTCATGGTGGAGAGTAGAATGACGGCCTTGATCTCGTCGGCCGCGGTCCGGCTCGCAGCGTCGATCACGCCGAGCTGAAGCGCCGAGACCATCCCAATTCCGATTGGCAGACAGAAGATGGCCGCCGAGAAACCGATAAGGATTGTTCTGAGTCTCACATCTTTCTTTGTCTTGTAACAAAGGAAAGCAAACGCCATTCACTAAAATTTCCAGGGAAGATGCCGACCGCGTCCTATCACTCCGATGACAAGAAATCAATCCATCGTCGATAGCGCATATCAGGACTACATCTTTTTACGTGTTCTTTCGTCTATAAGTCCCTGCTTCAGTTCGCAAACATCATCAAAGGAAAATCTCGTGCGATGTTAGACAGATATTCGGTTCTACCAATCCAGCTTAAGGCGATCGGCCGTGACGGCTACGCGCGACGCGCCGTTGCGCGATCCCGGGACAGCGCACCGGCGAGCCGTGGAGGTGCGCGAGACGGCGCGCACTGTTCAGGACCGGCAATCCGCGTCTCGTCCGTCAAATTGCGGATGGCATGAACTGGCATGCCGCTGCCGTATCGGAGGGCACGTTACAGGAACGAGCGGCGTCGCAGGCCGTTCGATCCGATGCCAGGATTTTTAGCAGAGGTTTCCGCGGAGAGGCCGCGGCGGATGAACCTGGCGAGAGCCGTCGTGACCGTCGAGAGGTCAGAGCGGTTTGGCCTGCTGTGCCCGCAGCCACAACAGGGCGGCGACGCCCATCCATGGACACACGAAGACGATGAAGGCCACCAACCCCATGAGAATTCTCCAGCCAGAATGCAGCGGACCTTAGGAAACGTTCGTCGGTTTTGCCGGATCCCCTTCAGCCGACACGGCTCGGGCTCGTCGCGCCATGGCGATCAACTCCGATGCCGTGAGACGACGCAGCGGCGGTTGCTCCGGGAGATCGATGGACCGGGGCGGTCGCGGTGCCGGCGGGAGAGCCACGGCGCGCCCCGGCCAGAGCCGTTTCAGCCGACCCGCCTTTCCCAAGCTTCTCTCCGCCACGCATGCATCTCCTGCAAATCACCTTCGGTCATGGTTAGGCGAGGGGTCGTTCGCCGGTTAGTCAGATCGGGACAAAGGTTGGGGCCGGGCCCGGCATCAGGCGTATGGGAGGCCCCCTGGGCAGCGGCGTAGGTCGCCCTACCGCTCAGCTTTTCATGCGCGCCGCGGATCCCGCCGGGGCCGGCTCAGCCTCGTCAGAGTTGCCACAGCGGCATGAACTCCGACCGATAGGCCGATTGATTGAACCCCCAGACCGGGTCCAGCATCTTCACGAGCGCCTCTCGCGACAACGCGACAATTCGCGAACGGACGTCGGACGGCAGATCGGCTCGATCGAGAATGCCGAGGCAGGTCGACAGACACGCGCGGTACTGTCCTGTGTTGTAGGAGGCGACCGCATACTCGTCTTGAATGCCGTAGTAGTACATCCAAGGTTGCAGGAACAGACCATCGGCCGGCAGTTGCAGGCCCAGGCCCGCCTCGGCATAGTTCAGGGCGGCGATGTGCTGACCGGTCTGCCTGCAATAGCGGCTGGCTGCGTAACGGACCTCCACCCGATTGGGGCAGATCGAAATCGCCCGATCATAGACGGCCAGCACCCGTTCATCGGGCTCGCCGAGCTTGTCCATTTGAAGTCCCGCGCTGAAGAGGCTGATATAGACCTCCTCGTCCCAGTAACCGAGATCGGCGCGTTTCAAGTACAGGTCGCGAGCCTTGCGAGCTTCGCCGAAATCTCGATAGCTCTGAGCTAAATAAAAAGTTTACCGTGCGATCAGAAGCGGGTTCTTCTCCTTGGTCAAAGCTTTCTCGAGGATGGTCGCGTCGCGCTTGTAGGTGGTCTCGTCGCGATGCCGGGCGCCATCTTCGCCCCGCCGCATCGATAGCGGCAACGGGTCGCGCCACGATCTTTCCTGGCAGTCGAGAAATTCGTGCAGCACGCCACGATAGTACCAATTAAATTTATTGTTGACCAATTGCGGTCTACTATAAGTAGTTGGTCCGTCGATGATGGTGAAGTCGTAGCCCGGCGCATTGAGCTTCGGCAGAACGAAACCGGCCGGAATCAGCAGTTCGTCGTCGGCATCGATGATTAGCGAGTAGCTGCCGTGCGGGCGCGCGAGCCTCAGCGCCTCGTTGCGGTTGTGGGCGAAATCGACCCAGGGCCGTTCCACGAGCCTCCCCGGCATATCGGCCATGATAGCCCGGATCACATCCTGCGTGCCGTCAGTCGAACCGGTATCCACGATGATCCAATGGTCGATGATGGGTCGTACAGAGGCGAGACAACGGCGAATAACGTGCGCCTCGTTTTTGACGATCATCGAAAGACAGATCTTTTGACCAAATAATTTCATGCCGCATAACCTTTGCGATGCGGGAAGTCGATTCTACCTTGCCGTGATTGCACGCATAGCGCGATCAAATCCATGGATCAAAGGGATCTCTGGATCGTCAATCGCTTCAGTTCCTATCATGATTTGTATATATTGCTGTCTTCTGTATGGATATTCAAAATAAACGCCGCAATTGAAATACTCGCCGAGATTTAAGAGATAATTTATCGGTCAAATATATTTAGTGTCGACGAGATATGTGTGCTTGACTTGAGAGCCTGTGGGCCTTGTGGCGCTGACGGTGCCTTTGATCGCGCTGTCTCGGCCGGCATGCACTTCGGGAGTGTCAAACGGATTGAGCGGTTCGGTTAAGCAAAAATGTCGCGCTCGTGAGGCTGCGCGAAGGGCTTTGCACGTTATCTGATCTGAACGAATCCTCCCGGCTTTCAGCGCTGAGAGAGCGAACATGGCAGAGGCTGAAGCAACGGCCGCGCGTCTCGCGCAGCTTGAAGCGGACAATGCGCGGCTGCGCCGCCTCCTGGATGAGGCGGGGACGTCGGACGGTCTGCGTCACGGCATGCGTGACACCTTGGCGATGCTTCGGGCCGTCCTGCGCCTGTCGGCCGAGACGGCCGAGAACGTCGACGGCTACGCGACGCACCTGGAAGGCCGGCTGGACGCAATTGCGCGGGTGCGGGTCGCAGCGGACATCTTCGGGGAGGTCAGCCTGCACACGCTGATCTCCGACGAATTGATGATCCACCTCGTGCGGGAAGGCGAGCAGGCGGCGCTGGAGGGGCCGACCGTGCGCCTCAGGCCGAAGGCCGCGCAGCTGGCGGCTCTGGCGGTCCACGAACTCTGCAGCAATGCGGTCGAGCACGGCGCCTTCGGCCTCTCAAAGGGCGGCGTCGATGTCAGCTGGGCCGTCACGGGCGGGGTGTCTCAGGCGCCCGGCGACCTGACGCTCATCTGGAAGGAATTGGGTGGCACGGGCGTCAGGGAGCCGGCCCGGCGCGGCTTCGGCATGCAGGTTCTTACCGAGATGCTGGGCTACGAGCTGAGCGCAGCCGTCGCACTCGCCTTCGAGCCTGACGGCCTGCGTTGCACGATCCGCTTCCCGCTCGTCCCGCGGATCGGGCGCTTGGTCGAAGACGATCACGCGGATGAACCCGGCGAGCCGGGCTGATCCGCGCGATAGGAGCCGACCGGTTCGCGTCAGCCTAAGGCGCGCGAGCTTTCCCGAACCTGCTGTGTCGCTTGGTCCGCTCGGGCGCTCGCCTGCGCAATCGTGTTCATCCCGCCCGAAATCGCGGAGACGTCCGATGCGGCGGTCTGCATGCTGCCGGACATCTCCCGCATCACGGCGGATTGCTCCTCCACCGCCGCCGCGATGGTGGATGACACGGCGTTCAAGGTGCGGATCGTGCCCTGGATCGCGTCGATGGCGTCGACGGCCTCGCGCGTGGCCGACTGGGTCGAAGCGATCTGGAGGCGGATCTGATCCGTCGCCCGGCCGGTCTGGGCGGCAAGGGTCTTCACCTCGGTGGCCACCACGGCGAAACCGCGTCCGGCCTCACCGGCACGGGCTGCCTCGATGGTCGCGTTGAGGGCCAACAGGTTGGTCTGCGCGGCGATACCGGAGATGAGGCCGAGAACCTCGCCGATCTGGGTGGCCTGAGCGCTGAGGCCCGTCACGATCTGGCCCGTGCGCTGCGCCTGCTCGACGGCCTGTCCGGCCATTTCTGCCGCGTGGCTGACCTGATGACTGATCTCGTCCACCGAGACGGATAGCTGTTCCGCGCCGGTCGCGACGGATTGAATGTCGCCCGACACGCGGGCCACGCGCGCGACCGCCGCGTCCGCTTGCCGGGTTACATCCGCGACGGCGTCACCGATGGCATCCAGATCTCTGGCGATGGCATGCTGCGCGGAGGCGCGCTGTTGCCGCTCATGAACCTGGGCGGTGATGTCGGTCGCGAACTTGACCACCCGGACCGGCTTTCCGTCCGCATTGGTGATCGGGTTGTAGGTCGCCTGAATCCAGATCTCGCGGTCCCCCTTGCCGGTGCGCCTGAACACGCCGGATTGGAATTCGCCGCGCGCGAGGGCAGCCCAGAACAGGCGGTAGGCCTCACTGGTGCGTTCAGCCTCGCTGACGAACAGGCTGTGGTGCCGCCCGATAATCTCGTCCAGTGGATAACCGACAGCGTCGAGGAAGTTGGAATTGGCGGTGACGATGGTGCCGTCGAGGTCAAAGGCAATCACCGCCTGCGAGCGGTGCAGGGCGCGAATCTGCCCCTCAAGATCGAGCGCGCGCAGCTTCTGGGCCGTGATGTCGGTCGCGAACTTCACGATCTTCACCGGCCTCCCGCCAGCGTCGAGCACCGGGTTGTAGGAAGCCTGGATCCAGACCTCTCGGCCGCCCTTTGCGAGGCGCTTGTACTCGGCGCTCGCGAAAGTGCCGCGCTTCAGGCTCTCCCAGAATTGCCGGTAGCCTTCACTCTCCCGCTCGCCCGGGTCGACGAACAGGCTGTGGTGCCGGCCCCGGATCTCCTCGAGCGTATAGCCCATGGATTCCAGGAAGTTCGGGTTTGCGTCGAGAATGGTGCCGTCCAGCGCGAATTCGATAGTGGCGAGGGACCGACTCAAGGCTGCGAGCTTGGCAGCCTGATCCCTCCGAGCCCTAGGCCCCTCGAACATCGATCCCTCCGCATACCGCAACCGGGATGCGGCCGAAGCGCGCACCATACCGATCAGATCAAGCTTTTCTGTTGTCCAGACGCTGTTCTTTGATTTGAACGACGTCGGGCATCTGTCGATACCCTGGATGATTGCGGCCGTTGATAGAGGCCTAGCGTTTCACCCGCGTTAAGACGGATGACCGTTGCAGGGTCGTCGGAGTTCATGCCGGATTGTATGGTGTGATCCAATAAACGCGAAGATCTCATCTTCAGATTGCACCAACCCAAGGTAGGTTGAGTGCCCTCTCGATCCTGCGTTGTATACGGCCAGCGCACTCCTGAAGGCTGCTGACCTCTGGTTGCACCCTGCAATGAGCGTCCGGCCTCCGGCGGTCGAGGCCATGAGATCTGGCGAGGCAGCCCCCGGACCGTCAGGGCGGGAGGCGTCGATGATGCCCTCCCTTCGTGGCGGCGCGTCAGCCGCTCCGACTGATCGTCGCCTCGATGCGGCCGTAGGGTTCGTCGGTGGGCAGGAAAACGGCTCCGGGATTGTCGAGGTCGAAGGCCGTGAGATCGATGGGCAGGTAATGCTTGTTGGGCATGACGAAGCCGATTGCGGCGAGTTCCGGCACGGCTGCCAAGGCGGCCTCGCCCATACGGTACATGCTGTCCTGAACGCCGCGGCTATAGGTCGACCCGAAGACGGCCAGCAGCGTCGCGAGGACATGGGCGTTGGCCGCGCCGTAATCGGAGGGTGGCGACTGCCACGTCCAAGTCGCATCCATGCTGGTGGCGGCGATGCGGTCGGTCGTGTCCGGCAGGGTCCGGTACTGGTCCGCCACGAAATCCGACCAGCCCGACTGCGTGGTCTTCATGAAGGTGTAGCCGCGCAAGCCGGACTTCAGCGTCGACCCGGCCCGGCTGGCGGCGAGCGCCACGAAGCCCGTGCCGTTCCCGTCGCGTGTGAAGGTATGGTTGTGCGGCGCATGCGCAATCACGTGGCGCAGCCAGCGAATCTCCTCAGCCTCGATCGCGACGGTCTCGACCTGAGGATAGGTATCGAGCAGGACCCGCGCGACCGCGGCAACGAAGGCCTCCGCGTCGAGCGTCAAATTCCGCGCCGCCGTAACGTTGACGATATTCTTGATGCTGTCGGTCGCGATGCAGGCGCGGTTGTCACCGTCTGTCCAGGCCGCATCGAAGCGTCCCGTCAGCATCACCGACAGCGTCAGCTCACGCGGCGTGTGATGGTCGCCGTCGCGGGCCAAGCGCAGCACGCGAACCCGTTCCTTGCCGTAGCGCGATGCCGTCAGGGCCATGGGGATCTCCGACCGGCCCGCTGGCGGCCGTCTCACGCGAATCTGATTCATCCTAGGCCGACGCGGGTGGGGGCGCCACGCTTGGCCGAACGCGGTCCGGCTTGACCGCCGCCTCGGTACGGCCGGCATAGTGGCGGGCCGGCTGAACCGGCTGCGGACCGGCGAGGGGGTATGGACCTCAACACCATCGAGACCGTTCTGCGGCCGCGCAGCCGGACCGAGCTTCCCGCCTGGACCGAAGGCGACGCCTGCCTCGGCGGAGGAACATGGCTGTTCTCCGAGCCGCAGGTCGGGATGCGGCGCCTCGTCGACCTCGCGGCCCTCGGCTGGCCCCCGCACGCGATCGACGCGAACGGCCTGACCTTGGCTGCGACCTGCACCATCGCGCAGCTCGACCGGCTCGAACTGCCGCCGGACTGGATCGCGGCGCCGCTGGTCGGGCAATGCTGCCGGGCGCTTCTCGGCTCCTTCAAGATCTGGAACGTCGCCACCATCGGCGGCAATGTCTGCCTCGCTCTCCCGGCCGGCCCGATGATCGCCCTCGCCGCCGCCCTCGACGCGACCTGCACGATCTGGTCCGCGGACGGGACCGAGCGCCACGTTCCGATCGTCGATTTCGTCCTCGGTCCGCAGCACAATGCGCTGAATCCGGGAGAGGTTCTCCGCAGCCTGTCGATGCCGGCCGCGGCACTCGTGCGCCGCACGGCGTTCCGCCGCATCAGCCTCAGCCCGAACGGCCGCTCCGGTGCGTTGCTCATCGGCACGCGGGCCGCCGACGGTGCCTTCGCGCTGACCGTCACGGCCTCAGTCAAGCGTCCGCTCCGCCTCGCTTTCGACGGCCTGCCGAGCGCAGCCGATCTGGCCCAGACCCTCGACGACGCGATCCCGCAAGCCCTCTACCATGACGATGTCCACGGCCGGCCCGACTGGCGCCGACACATGACCGGGCATTTCGCCGAGGAGATCCGCTGGGCGCTCGAGGCGGCGTCGCCAGGAGGGGTGCCATGACCATCACCATCACCATCAACGGTGCCGCGCATGCGGGCACGCCACGGGCCGGGCAGTGCCTGCGGACCTATCTGCGCGAGGCGGGCTGGTTCGGTGTCAAGAAGGGCTGCGACGCCGGCGATTGCGGCGCCTGCACGGTCCATCTCGACGGCGAGCCGGTGCATAGCTGCCTGGTTCCGGCGTTCCGCGCCGAGGGACGGAGCGTGACGACAATCGAGGGCCTTGCGGGTCCCTGCCATCCCGACGATTCGGGGCCCACCGCATTCCATCCGATGCAGCAGGCCTTCCTGGCGGCGCAGGGCTTCCAGTGCGGATTCTGCACGCCGGGCATGATCATGACGGCCGCCTGCCTTGATCAGGGTCAGAAGCAGGATCTCGGCACCGCCCTCAAGGGCAATCTCTGCCGCTGCACCGGCTACCGTGCCGTGCGCGAGGCCATCGCGGGCAGCACGCCGTCGGTGGAGAGCGGCGGCTGCGGTGATTCCATAGGCCGCAACCTCGCGGCACCGTCCGCGCCGCTGGTGGTGTCCGGGCGCGTCCCCTTCACCCTGGACGCGCCGATAGGCGACACGCTCCATCTGAAGGTCCTGCGCTCGCCCCACGCCCATGCGCGAATCGTGGCGATCGACGCCGCGGCCGCTCGCGCCGTCCCCGGCGTCATGACCGTGCTGACCCATGCGGATTCGCCGCCCCGCCGGTTCTCCACCGCGCGCCACGAAGATCCGCGGGACGACGCGTCCGACACCCGGGTGCTCGACCCGATCCTGCGCTTCGTCGGCCAGCGGGTCGCCGCCGTGGTCGCCGAGACAGAGGCGGCCGCGGAGGCCGGATGCCGCGCCCTGCGGGTGACCTACGAGGTCCGCCCGGCGCTCCTCGATCCGGATCGGGCCCTCGACCCCGACGCGCCCCGGGTCCACGATCCAGGCGATTGCCCGGGCGAGGATGCGCCGCCGCTCGAACGCCACCCCAACCTCGCCGGCGAGGTGCACGGCGCGGTCGGTGACGTTGAGGCGGGTTTGGCTGCAGCCGATTTCGTCTATGCCGGGACGTTCCGGTCGCAGCGCGTCCAGCATGCCGCCATGGAGACCCATGGCTGTATCGGCTGGCGCGCCGAGGACGGCCGCCTGACGCTGCGCACCAGCACACAGGTACCGTTCCTGACCCGGGACGCGCTGGCCGACCTGTTCGGCCTGGAGAAGGATGCGGTCCGCGTGGTCTGCGCCCGGGTCGGGGGCGGCTTCGGCGGCAAGCAGGAGATGCTGACCGAGGATCTCGTCGCCCTGGCGGTCCTGCACACCGGGCGGCCTGTGCGCTGGGAGCTGACCCGCAGGGAGCAGTTCGTCGGAACCACGACGCGCCATCCGATGCAGGTGGACGTGAAGGTCGGCGCCCGCCGGGACGGCACGCTGACGGCGCTCAGCCTCGATGTCCTGTCCGATACCGGCGCCTACGGCAACCACGCCGGCGGCGTGATCCATCACGCATGCCACGAGGTCCTGGCCGCCTATGTCTGCCCGAACAAGCGGGTCGACGGCCGCGCCGTCTACACCCATACGCTGCCGGCAGGAGCCTTCCGAGGCTACGGGCTGAGCCAGACGATCTTCGCCCTCGAATCCGCTCTGGACGAGGTCGCCCGCGAACTCGGCCTCGACCCCTTCGCCCTGCGGCGGCACAACGCCGTCAAGCCGGGCGACGCGATGGTGTCGAACAGCCTGGAGCCGCACGACGTCGTGTTCGGCAGCTACGGTCTCGACCAGTGCCTGACCCTGGTGGAGGAGGCGCTGCGGGCCGATCCCGGTCCCGAGCCAGAGCCCGGCTGGCGCGCCGGGACCGGCATGGCGATGGCGATGATCGACACGATCCCGCCCCGCGGCCACCACGCCGACGCGCGGGTCAGCCTGGACCCCGACGGACTTTACACCGTCCGGGTGGGAACGGCCGAGTTCGGCAACGGCACCAGCACGGTGCACCGGCAGATCGCGGCTGCGGCGCTGAACGCCGCGCCGGAGCGTGTCCGCATCGCGGGCGCGGACACGGATGGCGTCGGCCACGATACCGGCGCCTATGGCAGCACGGGGACCGTCGTGGCGGGCCTGGCGACGCTCCGCGGCGCCGAGGCGCTCGCGGTCCGGATCCGCGCGCGGGCGGCGGAGATCGCGAACGCCGCCCCGGATTCCTGCCGCTTAGCGGGGGATGTCGTCGAGACGCCGGCCGGGCCGGTGGCGCTCGCGGCGATCGGCCCGCTCGACGCGTCAGGCCGGGCCGACGGCAGTCCGCGCTCGGTGGCGTTCAACGTCCACGCTTTCCGGGTGGCGGTCGAGCCGGTGAGCGGGTCGGTGCGTATCCTGAAGAGCGTCCATGCCGCCGATGCCGGCCGGGTGGTCAACCCGATGCAGTGCCGGGGCCAGGTCGAGGGCGGCGTCGCGCAGGCGATCGGCGCGGCGCTCTACGAGGATATCCAGGTCGCCGCGGACGGGAGCCTCGTCGCGCAGACGTTCCGCGACTACCACATCCCCGCCTGCGCCGACGTGCCCGATACCGAGGTCCTGTTCGCCGACACCCACGACAGCGTGGGTCCCCTCGGAGCCAAGTCGATGAGCGAGTCGCCCTTCAACCCAGTGGCGGCGGCGCTCGGCAACGCGATCCGCGACGCGACCGGGGCGCGGCTGACCGCCACGCCCTTCGCGCCGGACAGGATCTATCAAGCCGTGGCGGCCGGCCGGACCGGGCTCTCGTGATGGACCGCCCGCGGGACGCGACGCCGGCGGCCAATCCCGGCTTCCTCGAGCGGACCTTCCGCCTCGCCGAGCACGGCACCAGCGTGCGCACGGAGGTCCTGGCGGGGCTGACGACCTTCCTGACGATGGCCTACATCGTCTTTATCAATCCGAGCATCCTCGGGGATGCCGGCATGCCACGGGGCGCGGTGTTCGTGGCGACCTGCCTCGTGGCGGCGCTCGGCTCGCTGATCATGGCGCTCTACGCCAATTACCCGATCGCCCTCGCGCCCGGGATGGGGCTCAACGCCTACTTCACCTACGTGGTGGTCCAACAGCTCGGCTTCAGCTGGCAGGCCGCCCTCGGCGCGGTGTTTATCTCCGGCGTGTGCTTCCTGATCGTCACGCTGACCGGCCTGCGCGCGCTCATCGTCGACGGGATCCCGCGCTCCATGCGCATCGCCATCACGGTCGGGATCGGTCTGTTCCTGGCGATCATCGCGCTCAAGAATGCCGGCCTCGTCGCGGCGAGCCCGGCGACCTTCGTCACCCTCGGCGACCTGCACAAGCCCGAGACGATCCTGGCGGTGCTCGGCTTCCTGATGGTGGCCGTCCTCTCCGCCCGAAAGGTCCGGGCGGCTTTGCTCTCCAGCATCCTGACGGTCACGGCGCTGAGCTTCGTCTTCGCCGGCAACGCCTTCGAGGGTATCGTCTCCCTCCCGCCCTCCATTGAACCGACGCTGTTCGCCCTCGACATCGGAGGCGCCCTGTCGGCGGGCCTGCTCAACGTGATCCTCGTCCTGTTCCTCGTCGAGCTGTTCGATGCGACGGGCACGCTGATGGGCGTGGCGAGCCGGGCCGGCCTCCTGACCGACGGCCAGATGCGCCGCCTCGACCGGGCGCTGATGGCCGATTCCGTCGCGGTCTTCGCGGGCTCGCTCCTCGGCACATCCAGCACAACGGCCTATCTGGAGAGCGCCTCCGGCGTCGAGGAGGGGGGCCGCACAGGCCTCACGGCCGCGACCGTGGCGGTGCTGTTCCTCGCCTGCCTGTTCTTCGCACCCCTGGCCGGCGCGGTCCCCGCCTACGCGACGGCGCCGGCGCTGTTCTACGTTGCCTGCCTGATGCTGCGCGAACTGGTGGAACTCGACTGGGACGATCTCACGGAGGTCGTGCCGGCCTGCGTGACGGCCCTGCTAATGCCTTTCACCTACTCGATCGCCACCGGCGTTTCCTGTGGCTTCATCACCTACGCGGCGCTGAAGCTGCTCGCGGGTCGCGCCCGGGAGGTGAAGCCGATCGTCTGGGTGATCGCGGCGATCTTCCTGTTCAAGTTCATTGAAACGGGAGGGGCGCATTGACGACCGCGCGTTGCCGCGACCGGTCCGTCGCCGCCGCGTAGTGTGCCGCCGCGTCCCGCGCGGCGTGCAACGCCGCGGTCGTCTCGGCATGGCGCAGGCGCCGTGCGCGGACGAGAGCAGGCAGGATCGGCAGCCGAGCTGAGCCAGGGCAGTCCGGGCACCGGGCGCCTCCAAGACCGCTCAGCCTAGCGTAGCAGGTCCCATCCGCAGCAACGTGCGAATCGGGGGCTCGTCGTCGACGATCAGGACCTTGCGGCTCATGCTGCGATGTCCCTGGGCGCGTTCTGCGCGGGAACCGGAAGGCTGATGGTGAAGCAGGCGCCGCTCCGCTCCCAGCGATTCTCGGCCGTGACCGTGCCGCCCATCGCCTCGACGAAGCCCCGGGAGATGGCAAGACCCAGCCCGGTGCCGGCCCTGACCTGATCGCCCTTCCGGACGCGGTAGAATTTGTCGAAGACCCGCTCGACATCCGCCTCGGGCAGACCGTCCCCCTCGTCGAGCACCGCAATCCGGACCCGGTCTTCGGCGCGGCGCGCCCGCAGCGTCACGGTCGAGCCCTCGGGCGCGTATTTGGCGGCGTTGTCGAGGAGGTTGACCAGAACCTGCTCGAACAGGACCGGGTCGAGGGCGAGCGCGGGCAGGTCTGCCTCGAGCTCCACGGCGACGCGGTGGCCGGACAGGATTGTCTGGGTGCGGCGCAGGGCGGTGTCGACGGTCTCGGCCACGTCCTGCGCGGAGAGGTTCGGCGCCACCGCGCCGGCCTCCAGCCGGGTCATGTCGAGGAGGTTGGCGATGAAGCGGTTGAGCCGCTCCGATTCCTCGATGATCGTCGCGAGCAATTCCGCCTTGGCGTCCGCGGGCAGCGCCGACTCGAGGTCGCGCAGCGTGCTGGCCGCGCCCAGAACCGAGGCAAGCGGCGTGCGCAGATCGTGGCTGATCGAGGTGAGCAGCGCTTGCCGGAGCCGGTCGGTCTCGGCGGCGCGCTCGGCCCGGTCGAGATCCTCCACGAGCCGGACCCGCTCGATGGCGAGCGCCCCCATGTCGGCCAGGGCGTCGAGCAGGCGCCGGCCCTCCGGCGACAGGATCGGTCCGGTACCGTCGGAATCGAGGCCGATCGCCCCGATCGTGCCGCGCCCGGTCCGCATCGGCAGGAACAGACGCTTGGCGCCGGGCAGCGTGTCGGCCCCGCGGCCCGCGGGCCGGTCGTTGACGAAGGCCCACTGCGCGGCCGCCAGGTCGGCCGCGTCGAGCATGTCCTCGGGTGGGTAGCCGGCCCGGACCGTCACGGCTTGGCCGTCGGGCAGCAGGAGGACGACGCGCACCTTCAGCATCGCGGCAACCTGGGCGCAGGTGGCCCAGAGCACGTCGTCGAGGGTGCCGCAGGCGGCGAGCTTCCGCGAGAAGCCGAACAGCCGCTCTGTGGCCCGCGCCCGGCCCTGGCTGACCACCGCCACGCGGCGCGCGCGCGAGGCGAGGTTCGAGACCAGGACGGCCACCAGGGTGAAGAGCAGGAAGGCCGCGACGTTGGTCGGGTCGGCGATGGTGAGCGTGTAGACCGGCGGCAGGAAGAAGAAGTTGTAGGCGAGCGAGGCCGCCACGACCGAGGCGAGCGCCGGCCCGAGCCCCCAGCGCACCGCCACCGCCACGACGGCGGTCAGCAGGAACAGGTCGGCGTTCTCGACGCCGGCGTAGGGCTCCGCCACGATGGCCGCGCCGAGCCCCGTGGCGATCGCCGCCAGCGCGATCGCGTAGGGCCGCGCGTCGGGCCCCGCCCGCGGCGCGGTCACCGCCACGGCACGGCGCGGCTGCGTCTCGTCGGGGACGGCCTCGCCGGGGACGACGTGCACGCTGATGGCGCCGCTGCGCCGCACGAGGTCATGCACCACCGAGCCGTTGATCAGCTCGAACAGCCACGAGCGGTTCGCCTTGCCGACGACGATGTGGTTCACGTTGGCCGAACGCGCGTAGTCGAGCACGTCGTCGGCGATCCGGCGCCCGCCGGGCAGTGTGACGGCGTCGCCGCCGAGCCGGTCGGCGAGCCGCAGCGCCTCGGCGACCCGGTCGCGCTCCGCCTCGCTCAGCGCCGCCGCCCGCGCGCCCTCGATGGAGAGCGCCGTCCAGGGGGCGTGCAGGCGGTCGGCCAGCCGCTTGGCGTAGCGCACGAGGCCGGCCGAGCGCGCGTCCTCGCTGACGCAGACCAGCACGCGCTCGCCCGCCGCCCAGGGGCCGGCGATGGCGTTGGCCCGCATATGGCCGAGCAGTTCGTCGTCGACCCGGTCGGCGGTGCGCCGGAGCGCCAGTTCGCGGAGCGCCGTCAGGTTGCCGCGGGAGAAGTAGTGCCTGAGCGCGCGCTCGGCGTTGGTCGGGACGTAGACCTTGCCGTCCTTCAGGCGCTGGATCAGGTCGTCGGGGTTGAGGTCCACCACCTCGATGTCGTCCGCTCGGTCGAGGACCCCGTCCGGCACCGTCTCGCGCACCCGGATGCGGGTGATCGAGGCGACCACGTCGTTGAGGCTCTCGACGTGCTGGATGTTGAGCGTCGTCAGGACATCGATGCCGGCGTCGAGCAATTCCTCGACGTCTTGGTAGCGCTTCGGGTGGCGCGAGCCCGGGGCGTTGGTGTGGGCGAGTTCGTCGACCAGCGCGAGGGCCGGCCGGCGGGCGAGCAGGGCGTCGAGGTCCATCTCCTGAAGGACAGTGCCGTGATACGGCACCGACCGGCGGGAGATCGTCTCGAACCCATCGAGCAGGGCCTCGGTCTCGGCCCGGCCGTGCGTCTCGACGACACCGACCACGACGTCGGTCCCCGCCTTCAGCCGGGCCCGGCCGACGGTCAGCATCTCATAGGTCTTGCCGACGCCGGGGGCGGCGCCGAGGAATACCTTGAGCCGGCCGCGCGTCCGCTCCTCCCGGCGCACCGCTTCGAGCAGGGCGTCGGGTGAGGGGCGGGGCGGGTCGCGGCCGGTCTCGGGCATGACCGCCATCTTAGCAAAACACCGCGGACATCGCGGGATCGTCGCGTCATTGCGAGCGGAGCGAAGCAACCCAGGGCAGCAGGACGCCGGTGAGCGTGGCGCGGCTGGATTGCTTCGCTCCGCTCGCAAAGACGATGCGGAATTCGCAGCGCGCCGCGTCGAGGTCCGCCCACGCTGTCGAACCACAGGCGTCATGTCCGTCAGGCCAATCGACATCGATCCGGCCTGACGGGATGTCGCCCCGAAACGATGTCGGGCGCGCCTTAGCGGCCGGCGAGATCGTCCACGGCGAGGTTCAGCGCCAGGACGTTGACGCGCGGCTCACCCAGAATGCCGAGGGTGCGGCCCTCGATGCGGGCGGTCACGAGGTCGCGCAGCTTGTCCTGCGGGATGTTGCGGGCCTTGGCGACGCGGGGAACCTGGAAATAGGCGGCCTCGGGCGAGATGTCCGGGTCGAGGCCGGAGCCGCTGGTCGTCACGAGATCGACCGGCACCGTCGCGCCCGGATTCTCGGCCTTCAGCGCCTCGACGTCGGCCTTCACCCGCTCGGCCAAAGCCGCGCTGGTCGGGCCGAGGTTCGAGCCGGAGGAGTTTGCCGCGTTGTAGGGCGCCGGCACCGTCTTCGACGCGTCGGCAGGGTCCGGCGCCGTCGTCGCCGAAGGACGACCGTGGAAGTAGCCGGCACCGGTGAAGCTCTGACCGATCAGGCTGGAGCCGATGACTGTGCCGTCGCGCTCGATCAGGCTGCCGGCGGCCTTGGCGGGGAAGATCGCGCCGGCAAGGCCCGTCATCGCGAGGGGATAGGCGAGGCCGGTGATCACCGTCAGGGCGGTGAGCAGAACCAGGGCGGGGCGAAGCTGTTTGAGCATGGCAGATCTCCGAGGGACCGGTTCAGACGAGGCGGAGGGCGCTGACGGCGAGGTCGATGGCCTTGATGCCGACGAACGGCACGATGACGCCGCCGAGGCCGTAGATCAGGAGGTTGCGGCGCAGGAGCGCGGCCGCGCCGACGGCCCGGTAGGTGACGCCACGCAGGGCGAGCGGGATCAGCGCCACGATGATCAGCGCGTTGAAGATGATCGCCGACAGGATCGCGCTCTGCGGCGAGGCAAGGCCCATGATGTTGAGCGCCTGGAGCTGCGGGTAGAGGCCCAGGAACATCGCCGGGATGATGGCGAAGTACTTGGCCACGTCGTTGGCGATCGAGAAGGTCGTCAGCGCGCCGCGGGTCATCAGCAGCTGCTTGCCGATGCCGACGATCTCGATGAGCTTTGTCGGGTCGCTGTCGAGATCGACCATGTTGCCGGCCTCGCGGGCCGCCACGGTGCCGGTGTTCATCGCGACCCCGACATCGGCCTGGGCGAGGGCGGGGGCGTCGTTGGTGCCGTCGCCGCACATGGCGACCAGCTTGCCGTGCGCCTGCTCCTTGCGGATGAGCGCCAGCTTGTCCTCCGGGGTCGCCTGGGCGAGGAAGTCGTCGACCCCGGCCTCCGCCGCGATGGCGGCCGCGGTCATCGGGTTATCACCGGTGATCATCACCGTGCGGATGCCCATCTGGCGCAGCTCGGCGAAGCGCTCGCGGATGCCGCCCTTCACGATATCCTTCAGGTCGACGATCCCGAGCAGCCGCCCGTCGCGGGCGACCGCGAGCGGGGTGCCGCCGGCCTTGGCGATCTCCTCCGCGATGGCGCGGATCTCACGCACGACCTCGGTGTCCGCGGCCGGTTGGTAGGCCAGGGCGGCGCTGGAGCCGCGGGTAGCCATGGGCTGTCCGGAGACGGAGGCGATGACGGCGTCGACAGCGCCCTTGCGGATGGACGCCCCATCCAGATCGACGCCCGACATCCGCGACTGCGCGGTGAACGGCACGAAGGTGGCGTTCAGCCCGGCCATGTCCCGGGCGCGGATGCCGTACTTCTCCTTGGCCAGTACGACGATGGAGCGGCCCTCGGGTGTCTCGTCGGCGAGCGAGGCGAGTTGGGCGGCATCCGCCAATTCCTGTTCGGAGACGCCGCGGACGGGGCGGAACTCGGTCGCTTGGCGATTGCCGAGCGTGATCGTGCCGGTCTTGTCGAGGAGCAGGGTGTCGACGTCGCCCGCCGCCTCGACGGCGCGGCCCGACATGGCGAGCACGTTGAAGCGGACCAGCCGGTCCATGCCGGCGATGCCGATCGCCGAGAGCAGCGCGCCGATCGTCGTGGGGATCAGCGTCACGAACAGGGCGACGAGGACGATCACGGGGATCGCTCCACCCGCGTAGCTGGCGAAGCTCGGGATCGAGGCCACCGCGAAGACGAACACGAGGGTCAGCCCGGCCAGCAGGATGTTCAGGGCGATCTCGTTCGGCGTCTTCTGCCGGGATGCGCCCTCGACGAGCGCGATCATGCGGTCGACGAAGGTCGAGCCGGCGGCCGCCGTGATGCGGACCTTGATCTGATCGGAGAGGACCTGCGTGCCGCCGGTCACCGCCGAGCGGTCGCCGCCGGATTCGCGGATCACCGGAGCGGACTCGCCCGTGATGGCGGCCTCGTTCACCGAGGCCACGCCCTCGATCACCTCGCCGTCGGAGGGGATCAGGTCGCCGGCCTCGACGAGGACGACGTCGCCGACCTTCAGGCTGGCGCCGGGCACGGTCTCGTAGGTGTGGCCCTGTCCCGTGAGGCGCTTGGCCGTCATCTCGGTTCGGGTGCGCCGCAGGCTGTCGGCCTGGGCCTTGCCGCGGCCCTCGGCGAGCGCCTCGGCGAAGTTGGCGAAGATCAGGGTGAACCAAAGCCAGAGGATGATCTGGCCCGAGAAAAATAGGCCGCTCGCGCCTGTCACGAGGTCACGGAGGAAGAGCACGGTGGTAAGCGCGGCCACGACCTCGACCACGAACATGACCGGGTTGCGGATCATGGCGCGCGGGTCGAGCTTCCTGACCGAGCCGAGGAGGGCCGGCCCGACCAGGGCGGCGCTGAACAGGGATGAATTCTTGCGGGACATGGATTGTGTGTCCGGTGAGGGGCAAGGAGGCCCGCCACGATGGGCCGGGCCTTGAGAGTTCAGGGGGCGGCCGTGCCGAGGGTCAGTGCGCAGGCAGCCGCCAGGGCGAAGCCCGCCAGCAGCACCACGCCCAGAAGGGCCAGCACGAGGTCGGAGGTCCTGAGCGGCGGGGCGCCGCCGGAACGGTCCCGTCGCTGCGGCTGCCGGTGGAGCACGAGGTGGTGGCGCGCGATGCGCCGGGCGGGGAGGGCGCGCGGCATCTCAGCCTCCCGTCGCGAAGGTCTGGCCGGCCGCGCCCGCGAGGTGCTCGACCACGGGGCCGAGGGCGAGCGAGGGGAAGAACGTCAGGCCGCCGATGATCAGCACCACGCCGACCAAGAGCCCGACGAACAGGCCGCCATGGGTCGGGAAGGTGCCGGCCGACGCGGGCAACTTCTTCTTCGCGGCGAGCGAGCCCGCGATGGCGAGCACCGGGATCTTCACGAAGAAGCGCCCCACCAGCATGCCGATGGCCAACGTCGTGTTGTAGAACAGCGTGTTGGCCGTCAGCCCGCCGAAGGCCGAGCCGTTGTTGGCCGCCGCCGACGTGTAGGCGTAGAGGATCTCCGAGAAGCCGTGCGGGCCGGCATTGGCCGGGCCGGCGAGGCCCGCCGGCACCACCGTCGCCAGCGCGGTGAACCCCAGCATCATCAGCGGCAGGCAGAGGATGCCGAGCATGGCCATCTTCACTTCCTTCGCCTCGATCTTCTTGCCGAGGTACTCGGGGGTGCGGCCGACCATCAGGCCCGCCACGAAGATCGCCACGATCACGAAGACCAACATGCCGTAGAGGCCGGCACCGACCCCGCCGATGATGATCTCGCCGAGCTGCATGTTGATGAGCGGGATCAGGCCGCCGAGCGTCGTGAACGAGTCGTGCATGGCGTTGACCGCGCCGCAGGACGCCGCGGTGGTGATCACCGCGAACAGCGCGGAGGCGGCAATGCCGAAGCGGGTCTCCTTGCCCTCCATGTTGCCGCCGGTCAGCCCGAAGCTGTTGAGCACCGAGCTCCCGTGGGCCTCGGCCCAGTAGGTGACGAGGACGCCCGCGAGGAACAGGATCCCCATGGCGCCGAGGATCGCCCAGCCCTGGCGCTCGTCGCCGACCATGCGGCCGAAGACGTTGGTGAGGGCGGCGCCGATCACGAAGATCGAGACCATCTGGAGGAAGTTCGAGAGGGCGGTCGGGTTCTCGAACGGGTGCGCGGCGTTGGCGTTGAAGAAGCCGCCGCCGTTGGTGCCGAGCATCTTGATGGCCACCTGGCTCGCCACGGGGCCGACAGCGATGGTCTGGTGGGCGCCTTCCAGGGTTGTCGCGTCGACGTAGGCGCCGAGGGTCTGCGGCATGCCCTGGGAGACCAGGAACAAGGTGAAGATCACGCAGATCGGCAGCAGCACGTAGAGGGTGGCGCGGGTCATATCGACCCAGAACGAGCCCAGGGTTTTCGTCGAGGCGCGGGCGAAGCCGCGGATCAGCGCGACCGCTACCGCCATGCCTGAGGCCGCTGACACGAAGTTCTGATGCGTCAGCCCCAGCATCTGCGACAGGTACGAGAGCGTGGTCTCGCCGCCGAAGGACTGCCAGTTCGTGTTGGTGACGAAGCTGGTCGACGTGTTGAACGCGAGGTCCGGCGCCACCGCGGCCTGCTCGGCCGGGTTCAGCGGCAGCACGGCCTGCATGCGCAGGATCGCGTAGAGCAGCACGAAGCCCGCCACGTTGAACAGGATCATCGCGCTGGCGTAGCCGAGCCAGGTCTGCTCCTGCCGGGCATCGATGCCCGACACGCGATAGAGCCCGCGCTCGATGGGCGCGAGCACGGGCGAGAGCAGGTTGTGCTCGCCGTTGAAGACGCGGGTCATGTACAGACCGAGCGGCTTCACGAGCGCCAGCACGACCGCGCAATAGAGCGCGATCTGTATCCAGCCGTTGAGATTCATGGGGGAAGTCCTGCAGGCCGCTCAGAACCGCTCGGGGCGGACGAGGGCGTAGGTGAGGTAGACGAGGAGCCCGGCCGTCACGAGGGCGCCGAGGGCAAGGTCGAGGGTCATGGCGGCCTCCTTCAGAGGCGTTCGCAGAGGGCGGTGTAGCCGGTGGCGAGCGCGAAGAACGCGAGCCCCCCGGCGATGAAGACGATGTCGAGCATGGTGGTCGGGTCCGGTTCGGCGGGCCGGCCGCAGAGGCTCCGCGACCGGACTTCGCCGGCCATGACTGTCGCCGGAAACCGCGTTAGGGTTCGAGCGAGGACCACACCGAAACTTATAAGGGCCGCGTTAGGATCGCGGGTGTCCCCGGAAGCTCGCCCGCAGACCGGCGCAGGCTTCAGGCGCCGTCAGCCGGGCAGAGCGCACGCCACAGGGCGGGATCCAGCCGGATCACGCCCGCGTCCCGGCCGCGGACCTCGCCGTAGATGAGGCCGAAGATCTTGCAGGGATCGGCGACGGGTTCGATCCGCCACGAAAGGCGCGGATCCGCCTGGATCAATGACGGCGCGGGATCGCGACCTGCGGGTCGGGCGTGCAAGGCGCTCTTCGGATCGCCCTCGGACGCGCCGGCGCTCATGGGACCAGCGCGGGTTCGAAGGTGTTCGCAACGTGCAGTGCCAGTGACAAGGCTGACCGTGCGCCGCGCGCGGCGACCATCAACGCGAGGGCGCGATCGGCCCTGCATGCGGCGAGGGTACGTCGGGTGATCTGCATGCGGAGGCTCCATCCGGGCTGATGCCCGATGGCGCTATGTCTTCCGCGTCGCCCCTGAGGAGCGAAGACGCCCGAGGGCCATCCGGCATAGAGACGTCATCAGGAGCCTGACCGGCGCCGCCCGCCGCCTTCGCCTGTGGCTCCGCAACGGGCGGGACAGTCAGACCGAGATGGCTCGGATCGAGCTCGTGCAGGAGGCAGGGCGGCGAGCTGTATGTGCCGAACGCGAGGTCGTCCGCGTTCGCCGGAGGCGGGCCGGACGGTTGGGTCGGATCTGACGGCATGATGCGGCCTCCTCCATTCCAGCCCGCGACCGGCATCACCCGGGTTCCCGCACCGAACCGAATGCCGGGTTTCGCTCCCAATCGCGGTGCGGGCCCGGTGTTGCCCCCTACGCGCTCGCGGGCTCGGGCTGCTCGGTCGAGCTGAACACGACCTCACCGGTCCGCTCACAGATAACGCTCACCGATGTCGCGCCGTTCTCGCGCTTCTGGATGGGCAGCTGCGCCAGGGCGTAGGCCGTCGCAGCTTCCAGGTCACACGGCCAGAGCTTGGTGAAGCTCTCGCGCTTTCCCCGACGAAAAGTGATTTTGTAAGCCATCATTTCCTCCGTTTTCACGGAGGATACACTTTCCGTGCGCGGCGCCACGTCTCATCGCGGCATGGCACCGATGCGTTCGAGGCGGAACGACGAGGATTTGTCGTGGCGGAGCCCTGCGCCGACAAATCCTCGACGGTGATGGGACGGCAATTCCCGTACAGCTTGATCCAGCAATTGGACCATGTAACGGTGCCCAATAATGTATTGCGTTGCTTCGGACATCGCGCATGTGCGACTCGCATGGCAGGCCGCCAGGTCATCGAAGCACTGCTGTCGGAGTGGTCCGAGGTATGTCCCACACGCCGGCCGCATCACCCTTCGAGCCGCGTAACACCGGCGACCGCGCTGACATACGAAGTGCCAGTCTGCTGGATGAGAGCGGGGTCGCCAAGCAGAAGCTCATCGAGGCCATTGAAAGCAGCTCGGAGGGATTCGCGCTGTTCGATCCGGACGAGCGACTCGTTCTCTGCAACCGGCACTTTCACGATTTCCATCCGGGCTTGGCCGCGATCATCGCTCCGGGAGTGACCTTCGAAGCCATCGCCCGAGCCGTCGTTGAAACCTGCATCGTCCGCGCGGCAGGGATGACGGTGGAGGCGTGGCTTGTGGAGCGGCTTGCCCATTATCGCGCGCCGCGTGGGCCGCTTCTCCAGCAGCGCGTCGACGGGCGCTGGGTCCAAGTCAACGAGCGCAAGACCAACGACGGCGGCGTCGTTGCGGTCTACACAGACGTGACCGAGATCAAGCGCGCCGAGCAGGTGCTCATGGCGACGCAGGGCCGGCTGACCTACCTGCTGACCGCGTCCCCGTCGATGATCTGCAGTTTCGAGGTCGGTGGCCGGAATGCGCCGACCTTCATCAGCGAGAACGTGCGCGATCTCCTCGGCTACGAGCCGAGCGATTATCTGGCTGGGCCGGAATTCTGGCTGGAGCGTCTCCATCCCGAAGACCGGGAGCGGGTCCTGGCCGAGTTTCCGCAGCTGCTCGCGCAGGGGCACAACGTCATCGAGTACCGCTTCCTGCACGCGAACGGCCGCTATCGCTGGGTCCGGGACGAACAGCGCCTGCTGCGCGACTCGAACGGGCAGCCCGTCGAAGTGGTCGAGTCGTGGAGTGACATCACCGAGCGCAAGGAAGCCGAGCTGGCGCTGCAGACCCAAACGGCCTTCGTCGAGCTGCTTCAGGCGGCAGCCGCGGCCGCCAACGAGGCGCCGACGGTGGAGGACGCTCTGCGCTTCTGCATCGAACGCGTCGCGCAGCATGCCGGCTGGCCCCTTGGCCACGCCCATCTGCTGGCCCAGGACGGGACGCGCACGCTTCTTCCGACCGGCATCTGGCACTGCGACGCAGCCGCGGATTACGCCCGTTTCCAGACCGCGACGGCCGCAACCCAGCTCGGCGCGGGCGAAGGCCTCGCCGGCCGCGTGCTCCTCTCGGGCGCGCCGGAATGGAGCCTCGGCGACCCGTCGCTCGCTGCGGACCCGCGCGCCCCAGCGGCGGCGCAGGACGGGATCCGGGCGGGCTTCGGCTTCCCCGTGACGGTCGGGCGCGAGGTCGTGGCAGTGCTGGAATTCTTCGCCCGCGAGGCGCCTCCGCCGGACGCCTCGCTGCTCCGGGTGATGACCAACATCGGTGCCCAGCTCGGCCGCGTGATCGAGCGCAAGCAGGCCGAGGAGAGCCTGCGTCAGGCCAAGGAAGCCGCCGAGGATGCGAGTCGCGCGAAGAGCAGCTTCCTCGCCAACATGAGCCACGAGTTGCGGACGCCGCTCAACGCGATCATCGGCTTCACCCGGCTGGTGATGCGGCGGGCCAAGGACGTCCTGCCGCTCAAGCAGTTCGAGAATCTCGAGAAGATCCTGGCGAGTTCCGAGCACCTGCTCTCGCTGATCAACAGCATCCTCGATCTCGCCAAGGTCGAAGCCGGGCGCATGGAGGTGAAGCCGTCCGACTTCGCCCTGGAGCCGGTTCTCGACCTGTGCCTTCGGACCGTTGAACCCTTGGTCAAGAACGAGGGGGTGCGCCTCGTCCGGGACCTCCGCGATCCGCCGGCCGTGCTCCGCACGGACGAGGAGAAGCTTCGGCAGATCCTGATCAACCTGCTCAGCAATGCCATCAAGTTCACTGAAGCCGGATCGGTCACGCTGCGCGTCAGATCTGTCGGCGAGGCGGTCGAATTTGCCGTGACGGACACCGGCATCGGCATTCCGGCGGATGCCTTGAGCGCGATCTTCGAGGAGTTTCATCAAGTCGACAACAGCGCGACCCGGTCCCACAGCGGTACCGGGCTCGGCCTAGCGATCAGCCACCGGCTCGCCCGCCTGCTCGGCGGCCGGATCGGGGTCGAGAGTCGGGAGGGGGAGGGCTCGACCTTCACCCTCACGATCCCGCCGCGGATCGCCGGCGCTTCGGAGGTCCCGGCGATCCCGAAGCCGGCGCCTTCAGCCGTCACCACACCGCGCTCGGGCGCCAAAGTCGTGCTCGCGATCGACGACGATCCCAACGTCGTCTACTTGCTGCAGGAGAACCTCGCCGATGCCGGCTACACCGTCATCGGTGCGGCGAGCGGACAGGACGGGCTCGTCAAGGCGCGGGATCTTCAGCCGCGGGCGATCACCCTCGACATCATGATGCCCGGCACCGACGGCTGGCAGGTGCTGCACGCGCTCAAGACCGATCCGCAGACCCGCGACATCCCGGTCGTGCTGATCTCGATCGTCGACCAGAAGGAACTCGGCTTCCGGCTCGGGGCGACCGACTACATCGTGAAGCCCTTCGAGCGGGAAGCCTTGATCGGTGCGCTCGCGCGGATCGCGCCCGACAATGAGCGCGTCCTCGTGATCGACGACGACCCCAACGTGCCCGATCTCGTCCGCCAGTTGCTGGACTCAGAGCATTGCACCGTCGATTGGGTGGCAGACGGGGCCGCCGGCCTGGAGCGCATCGCGCAGGCCCGCCCGAGCGTCATCCTGCTCGATCTGCTCATGCCGCGTATGGACGGCCTCGCCTTCCTGGACGCCCTTCAGGCGGATCCCTCCGCCCGGGACATCCCCGTGGTGGTCCTGACCGCCGCGTCCCTGGATTCGGCGGAGCGCGGCATGCTGCGGGACCGCGTGCTCGGCTTGATCGACAAGAGCGGGCTCGACCGGGCGGCCCTGGTCCGCGAGGTCCGCCGCGTGCTGCCGGTCCTGGAACGCGAGACGGCCGACGGTGGCCGATGATGTCGCGCAGGAACCGCACGCGGCAGTCCGCACGGTCCGGGATCAGGCCATGAAGCGGATCCTCATCGTCGAGGATGTCGCGCTTAATCGCGACCTCCTCACGCAGTTGCTCGAAGACGAGTACGAGATCCTGATCGCGGTCGACGGCGCCGCCGGCGTGGAGATGGCGGTTGCGCATCGGCCCGATCTCATCCTGATGGACCTGTCGCTGCCGCTCCTTGACGGCTGGGAGGCGACGCGCCGCATCAAGGCCAACCCGCCCACCGCCGCTATTCCCGTCATGGCGATCACCGCCAACGCGATGACCGGCGACGAGGATCGCGCACGGGCAGCCGGCTGCGACGACTTCATGACCAAGCCCGTCGACGAGGATCTGCTCTTCGCCAAGCTGCAGCACTGGCTCGGTTGAGCGTGCGCTCGCCTCGCGCCAGGAAGGGGAGGACCCGTGGAGCCAGCCCGCATCCTGATCGTCGACGATGAGCCGTTCAACCTCGATCTGCTGGAACAGGAGCTGGAACTCCTCGGCCACACGAGCGTGCGAGCGGCCAACGGGCGGGCCGCCCTCGATCGGCTGGGCGAGGAGTCGTTCGACCTCGTCCTCCTCGACGTGATGATGCCGGCTCTGGACGGCTACGCCGTGCTCGAGCGGATGAAAGCCCACGAGGTCTGGCGCCATACGCCGGTCGTGATGATCTCCGCGCTGATGGAGATCGGCAGCATCGTCCGGTGCATCGAACTCGGCGCCTTCGACTACCTGCCCAAGCCCTTCGAACCGGTAATCCTGGAGGCCCGCGTTCGGTCCTGCCTCGAGCGGAAGCGGGCGCATGACCGCGAAGTTGCGCATCTGCGCACCATCGAGCGCGAGCGCAAGCGCGCCGACGAACTCCTGCACGCCATCCTGCCGGTCTCGGCGGTGACGGAGCTGATGGAGACCGGTCAGGTCAAACCGCGCCTGTTCGGCGACGTCGCCGTGCTGTTCATCGATCTCGTCGGTTTCACCACGTGGTGCCACGACCAGGGCCCGGACGTCGTCGTCGCGGAGATCCAGCGCCTGGCGGAAGCCTTCGAGGTCGTCGCGCAGGCGCGGGGCCTTGAGAACATCAAGACGATCGGCGACGCTTTCATGGCCACGGCCAACCTGCTGCGGCCCCACGCCGATCCGGTCTCCGCCGCGATCCGTTGCGCGGCCGACATGGTCGCGATCGCGGCCGATGGCGCGCCGGGCTGGCGGATCCGCGGCGGCATCCATAT